>Ga0136620_10000533_pt1 | contig 17288 bp, 18 predicted proteins | sample AntDrymUQ4162106_2_FD_104806 | JGI IMG/M metagenome (GOLD analysis project Ga0136620, IMG submission 104806) | Polar desert sand microbial communities from Dry Valleys, Antarctica - metaG UQ416 (21.06) | ecosystem: Environmental > Terrestrial > Soil > Desert | place: Antarctica: Dry Valley... | reverse complement strand
TTCGTGGTCGCTTTGCCGAGCGAAAATCGAGCATGGGCGAGCCCGCGAGCGCAGCCAATGCAGCGCATTGGCGAGCATCGCGGGCGCGGCCAGGCGACGATTTGCAGCCGGCAAACGGACACGGACTTCGAGGATGGACCACTAGTGCCCGTTCCGCGTAGGTTCGACCGGCGCCCGCCAGAGCGCGACGACACACGGATCAACGACCGCATCCGCGTTCGCGAGGTGCGGCTGATTGGCGACGACGGCAACCAGATCGGCGTCCTCCCGATCGAGCAGGCGCTGGAGTACGCGCGGGAGCGCGATCTCGACCTCGTCGAGGTGGCGGCCGAGTCCAAGCCGCCGGTGTGCCGAGTGCTCGACTACTCCAAGTACAAGTACGAGCAGGAGCAGAAGGCCAAGGCAGCCCGCAAGCACCAGAAGCAGGTCAACGTGCGCGAGATCAAGCTGCGGCCCAAGATCGCGGACCACGACTACGAGACCAAGAAGGGCCACGTGCGGCGCTTCCTGGATGGCGAGGATCGGGTCAAGGTCACGATCATGTTCCGCGGGCGCGAGCAGACTCACCCCGAGCGCGGCGTGAACCTGCTGATGCGCCTGGCCGAGGACGTGGCCGACCTGGGCACCGTCGAGCAGCGCCCGATCCAGGACGGGCGCAACATGACGATGCTTCTGGGTCCGGTCCCCAAGAAGGTCGTTGCTGAGCCCACCGCCGAGCCGAGCACGGCGCAGGCTCCAAGCAACGGCGCTGAGCAGACCCAGCTCCCGGGCGACGAGCCCGCCGGCGACAGTGACAAAGCCGCCGGCGAGAGCCCGCGGCCCGCCGCTCCGGCGGACGCCACGTCCTCTTAGAGCGGCCCGTCAAGCGGCCCGTCTGCTTCAATAGTCCGTCGCCCATGCCGAAGCAGAAGACCCATTCCGGCGCCAAGAAACGCTTCCGCAAGACCGGCAACGGCAAGCTCCGGGCTCGCCACGGCATGACCAGCCACATCCTCGAGAAGAAGAGCCCCAAGCGAAAGCGGCGTCTCGGGCGGCCGGTGCAAGTGGCCAAGGCTGACGAGAAGCGCGTGAAGGAGCTGCTCGGATGAGTCGCGTCAAGCGCTCGGTTCATGCCCGCAAGAAGCGCCGCGCCACCCTGGAGCGGGCCAAGGGCTACCGCGGCCAGAAGCATTCCAGCTACAAGCGGGCCAAGGAGCAGCTGCTCAAGTCCGACACCTACGCATACCGCGACCGGCGTAACCGCAAGCGCGACTTCCGCCGGCTGTGGATCCAGCGCATCAACGCGGCCGCGCGGCAGGAGGGCATGAGCTACAGCACCTTCATCCACGGCCTGACCCTGGCCGGCGTGGAGCTGGACCGCAAGGTGCTGGCCGACATCGCCGTGCGCGACCCCGAGACGTTCCGACGTTTTGCCGAGACCGCCCGGGAGGCGACCGCTGCCTGACACAGGTAACGGCCGCAACTAGAACTCCCGGGGCGCCCACTGAGGCGCCCTTTGTCGTTCCAGGGCCGATGAATTCATGATCACCTCACCCGACAACAGCCAACTCAAGCTCATCCGCAAGCTCCAGCGAAAGCGCGAGCGCGACGAGAGCGGGCTGTTCGTCGCCGAGGGCGAGGACCTGGTGGAGGCCGCGCAGGCCGGGGGCTGGGAGCCCGAGGTGCTGCTGGTGGCCGGCGAGGACGTCGAGCCCGAGCTGCTGGACCGCGTGAGCTCGCTGGGATCGGGCAGCCGGGTGGTGGGCGTGTACCGCCAGCGCTGCGCCGAGCCCGGCGGGGCGCTGTCGCTCTACCTGCACGGAGTGGGGGACCCTGGGAACGTGGGCACCTCCATCCGGTCGGCGCACGCGCTGTGCGATGGGCCGGTCATCCTGGGGCCCGGGTGCGCGGATCCCTTCTCACCCAAGGCCGTGCGGGCGGCCATGGGCTCGCTGTTCGCCCGTCCTCCGGCACGCGCGCCGTGGACACAGCTCGACGGCTTCAGGATCGCCCTGCACGGCTCCGCCAACGCGGCGTTGTCCGAGGTGGGGGCCGGCGCGACGTCCCCGTGCGTGCTGTGCGTGGGCGCTGAGCGCGAGGGCCTTCCCTCCGAGCTGGTGCAGAGCGCCGACGGGGCCGCTCGGATCCCGCTGCGCGCGGACGGCCCGGACTCGCTGAACGTTGCGATGGCCGCCACCGTGGGGCTGTACGAGCTGAGCCATAGGATGGCCGCCGATGCCTGACGCCCCGGCACGCCTCGCCGAGATCCGCGCCGAGGCCGAGGCCGCGGTGGCCGCGGCCGGCTCGGCCGCCGAGCTGGAGGAGCTGCGCGTGCGCTACCTGGGGCGAAAGTCCGAGCTGACCGTCATGTTGCGCTCGATCGGCGAGCTGCCCCCCGAGCAGCGCGGCCCGGTGGGCAAGGGGGCCAACGAGGTCAAGCAGGCGCTGGAGGCCCAGCTCGCCGGGCGGACCGGCGATCTCGAGGCCTCGGAGCTGGACGCGCGGCTGCGCACCGATTCCATCGACGTGACCCTGCCGGGCGACCCCCCGGCCAACGCCGGCAGCCTGCACCTGATCACCGAGACCCGCCGCGAGATCGAGGACGTGTTCCTGGGCCTGGGCTTCTCGGTGGCGGAGGGCCCCGAGGTGGAGTACGACTACTACAACTTCACCGCCCTCAACCATCCGCCCAACCACCCGGCGCGGATGCTGGCGGACACCTTCTACCTCTCCGATGAGGTGCTTCTGCGCACCCACACCTCCCCGGTGCAGGTGCGCGCGATGGAGGCGCAGGAGCCGCCCATCTACGTGATCGTGCCCGGCAAGACCTACCGGCGCGACTCCGACGCCACCCACACCCCGATGTTCCACCAGGTGGAGGGGCTGGCGATCGACGAGGACATCACCCTCGCCGACCTCCAGGGCGTGCTGCTGGAGTTCGCGCGGGCGATCTTCGGCCCGGACCGCGAGATCCGACTGCGCCCGCACTACTTCCCGTTCACCGAGCCGAGCGTCGAGGTGGACGTGTCCTGCTTTCAGTGCGGTGGGACCGGGACCGTCGGCCCGACGGGCGCGCGTTGCTCTCTGTGCAAGGGCTCCGGGTGGATCGAGATCCTGGGCTCGGGGATGGTGGACCCCAACGTGCTCGGCTTCGTGGCCGGCAATGGCTATGACCCGGAGCGGGTGCAGGGCTTCGCCTTCGGCATGGGCATCGAGCGGATCGCGATGCTGCGCCACGGCGTGCCCGACCTGCGCCTGCTCTTCGACAACGACCTGCGCTTCCTGGAGCAGTTCGGCTCATGAGGGTTCCCGTTTCATGGCTGCGCTCCTACTGCGACCCCGGTACGTCGGCCGAGGAGATCGCCGAGCGGCTGGACCTGACCGGCACCGAGCTGGAGCGGATTGAGCGCGTGGGGGTGGGGGATCCGGCCGGCTTCGTGGTGGGCAGGGTGCTCAGCGCCGCCAAGCACCCCGACGCCGACCGCCTCAGCGTATGCCAGGTGGACGACGGCTCGGGCAGCGAGCGCACGATCGTGTGCGGCGCGCCCAACGTGGCCGCGGGGCAGACCGTGGCGGTGGCGCTGCAAGGAGCGGTGATGCCCGACGGCACCGAGCTCGGTGAAGCCAAGCTGCGCGGGGTCAAGTCCAGCGGGATGATCCTGGCCGAGGACGAGGTGGGCCTGGGCTCCGACCACGACGGGATCATGGTCCTGTCCGGCGACCTGCGCCCGGGCACCCCCTTGCAGGACGCACTGCCGATCGCCGACGAGGTGATCGAGCTGGAGATCACCCCCAACCGGCCGGACTGCCTGGCCGTGTACGGCGTGGCTCGGGAGGTGCACGCCGCCACCGGCGCGCCGCTGGCCGAGGATCCCTCCGACGCAGACGCCCTGCCTGCGCTGGACGCCACGCATGCGGTGGAGCAGATGACCGTGGAGATTGCCGACCCCGACATCTGCCTGCGCTTCACCGCGCGCGTGTTCGAGGACGTGCGGATGGGCCCCTCGCCCGAGTGGCTCAAGCAGCGACTGGCCGCCGCGGGCCAGCGCCCGATCTCCAATGTGGTGGACATCACCAACTACGTGATGCTCTGCACCGGCCAGCCCCTGCACGCCTTCGACATGGACGAGGTGCGCGGAGGCCGCATCGTGGTGCGCCGCGCCGAGCAGGGCGAGCGGATGACCACCCTCGACGACGTGGAGCGCGAGTTCGACCCCGAGGTCGCCCTGGTGTGCGACGCCGAGGGTCCTTCGGGCATCGCCGGGGTGATGGGCGGGCAGATCTCCGAGGTGTCGGACAAGACCACGCGCGTGCTGATGGAGGCCGCCACCTGGGTGGGACCGAACATCCTTCAGACCTCCAAGAAGCTCGGCCTGCGAAGCGAGGCGTCCACAAGATTCGAGAAGCAGTTGCACCCTGAGCAGGCCATCGCCGCCCAGAGGCTGGCCGCCCGGCTGATGGTCGAGTTGTGCGGCGCGCGCATGGCGCCCGGCACGATCGAGGCCTATCCCCACCCGCTCCCGCCGCACACCGTCACGCTGCGGCTGGACCGCCTCGAGCGGCTGCTCGGGCAGGCCATCGAACGTGCGGAGGTGGTGCGGATCCTGGAATCGCTGGGCTTCCGCGCCGAGGACGGCGAGGTGCTGAAGGTGAGGGTGCCGCCGTGGCGCGACGCCGACGTAACGCGTGAGGCCGACCTGATCGAGGAGGTGGCGCGCATATACGGGCTCGAGCGCCTACCGACCACGCTGCCGTCGCGCGAGCGCGCCGTAGGGCGGCTGACGCCTTCCCAGCGCCTGCGCCGCCGCCTGGAGGACGCGCTGCGCGACCGCGGGCTGTACGAGGTGGTGAGCTGGAGCTTCACCTCTCCCGAGGCGCTCGATCGCCTGCGCCTGGGCTCGGAGCCCGCGCTGGCGCTGGCCAACCCCCTCAGCGAGGAACAGAGCGTCATGCGTCCGCTGCTGCTGCCCGGGCTGCTGGACGCCGCCCGCCACAATGCGGCTCACGGTGCGCCCGATCTGGCGCTGTTCGAGTCCGCCCATGCATACCGGCCGGCCAATGGCCTGGGTGCCCCGCAGGGCAGTCCCGGCGGGGCGATGCCCGCCACCGAGCGCCATCACATAGGCGCCGTGCTCACCCAGAGCCGCCCCGCCAGCTGGCGCTCGCCCGCCGCGCGGGCCGACTTCTATGCGGCCAAGGGGCTGGTGGAGGCTCTCGCGGTCGGGGCGCGCGTGGAGCTCGGCGTCTCGCCCGCCACGCGGCCGTTCCTGCACCCCGGCCGGTGCGCCGCCGTCGCGATCGGCGACCGCGAGGTGGGGTGGATCGGCGAGCTGCACCCGCTCGTGGCCCGGGCGTGGGATCTGGAGGATGTGGCGGCCTTCGAGCTGGACGCCGGCGCGCTCGCCGAGGAGGCCGAGCTGACGCCCGCCTTCCGCGACGTGACGAGCTTCCCAGCAGTGCTCCAGGACATCGCCGTGGTGGTGCCGGCGGGGGTGAGCGCGGCCGAGATGCGCGACGCGGTGCATCGGGGCGGCGGCGATCTGCTGGCCTCCACACAAGTGTTCGACGTGTACACCGGCGAGCAGGCCGGGGAGGGCAACCGCTCGCTTGCCCTGCGGCTTGAGTTCCGGGCGCCCGACAGGACGCTCACCGACGCCGAGGTGGCAGAGGTGCGCAGCGCGATCGAATCCGCGCTCGAGCCGATCGGAGGAAAGCTCCGTGGCTGACCCCACGCAGGTGGCGGTGCTGGGGGCGGCCGGCTTCGGAGGGGCGCTGTGCGCGGCTCTCGTGGCCCGCCACCCCTCGCTGGAGCTGACCGCCATCACCGCGCGATCGGACGCCGGGAGCCGCCACTCCGACCTCTACCCGCGCTACGGCGTGGACCTGACCCTCGAAGAGCCCGACGCCGACCGCGTGGCCGAGCGCGCGGGCGCGGCGCTGGTGGCCTACCCCCACAAAGCGGCCGCGATCGCCGTGAAGGCACTGCGCGAGCGCGGCCTGAAGGTGGTGGACCTCTCGGCCGACTTCCGGTTGGGTCGGGAGCGCTACGAGCGCTGGTATCAGCCCCACGAGGCGCCGGAGCTGCTGGAGCAGGCCGTCTACGGACTGCCCGAGCTGGGCCATCGCGAGCAGATCCGCAGCGCCGATCTCGTGGCCGGACCGGGCTGCAACTCCACCGCCGCGCTGCTGGCGTTGTGGCCGTTGCGCGAGCATCTGCGCGACGTGGTGGTGGACATCAAGACGGGCGTCTCGGGCGCGGGGCGGGAGGCCACGCGCGAGACGCACTACGTGTCCGCGGCCGACAACGTGAACGCCTACAAGACCGAGGGCCACCGCCACAGCGCCGAGCTGGAACAGGAGCTGCCCGAGGACGTGGGCATCACCTTCGTGCCCCACCTGATTCCCATGGACCAGGGGTTGATGGCCACGTGCTACTCGATCACCGAGCCCGACCTGAGCGCCGAGCAGGCGCGCGAGCTGTTCGCGGACACCTACGCCGGCGAGCCCTTCGTGCGGGTGGTCGGCTCGCCGCCGAGCACCTCCGACGTGCGCCACTCCAACAACGCCCGCGTGTACGTGACCGTGACCGGCAGGCGGCTGCTGTCGATCTGTGCCATCGACAACCTGTGGAAGGGCGCCGCCGGACAGGCGGTGCAGGACCTCAACCTGATGCTCGGGCTGGGCGAGACTGAGGGACTGGCGTGAGCTCCGAGCCCTTCTTTCGCTCTCGCTGGGTGCAGCGGCCCGAGCACGTGAAGGAGCTTGCTCCCACCGCGCTGCCCGAGGGGTTTCGCAGCGCGGGGATCGCGGCGGGCATCAAGCGTGAGGGCCTGGACGTCGGCCTGCTGGTCTCCGACCGCGAGGCCACGGTCTCGGCCGCGCGCTTCACCGCCAACGCTCTCGTCGCGGCGCCGGTGGCCGTGGCGCGGGCGGCCGACCTCGGCGCGCTGCGCGCCCTCGCGGTCAACTCGGGCAACGCCAACGTGTCCGACGGCGACCGCGGCATGGCCACGGCCCACGCCCAGCAGCAGGCCGCCGCCGATGCACTCGACCTGGACGCGGCAGCCGTCGGAGTTGCCTCCACGGGTGTCATCGGGCGCGAGCTGCCGCGCGAGAAGCTGGTGGCCGGCATCCGTCACGCCGCCGAGGCGCTGGCCCCGAACGCCCAGGCCTTCTCGGAGTCGATTCTGACCACCGACCGCGGGCCCAAGTGCGCCTGCCTGGAGGTGGCGCTCCCCTCGGGCGAGACCGTTCGGCTGGCCGCGCAGGCCAAGGGCGGAGGCATGATCTCGCCGCGTTTTGCGACCATGCTCTGCTTCGTCCAGACCGATGCCGGCCTGGCGCCGGAGACGGTGGATCTGCTGACCGGAGTGTGCGTCAGGCGCTCCTTCGACCGCATCTCGGTGGACGGCCAGCTGTCCACCAACGACGCGGTGTTCGCCCTGGCCAATGGCGCCGGTGGCGTCGCCTTAGAGCCGGAGTCCAAGGACGAGCTTGCGCTGGGCGAGGCCTACGACGCGCTGCTTCGCCAGCTGGCGATAGAGATGGTGGCCGACGGCGAGGGCGCCCAGCGCGTGGGGAGGGTGGTGGTGACCGGTGCCACGGAGGTGGTGGAGCCGGTGGCGCGCGCCGTGGCCGACTCACCACTGGTCAAGACGGCGCTGCTGGGCGCCGATCCCAACTTCGGCCGCATCCTGCAGGCCGCCGGACAGGCGCTGGCCGGCCGTTCCCCCTTCGTGGTCGACTTGGCCATCGAGGGGCGCCAGGTGGTCTCCGCCGGTACGGTGGTGGAACTCGAGCCCGGCGAGTGGGAGGGGCTCGAGCAAGATGTGGCCGCGCCAGAGGTGGAGTTCGAGTTGACCGTGCCTGGGGAGGGGGGAGAGACCGAGGTCTTCTTCTCCGACCTGACCCACGACTACGTGACCCTCAACTCCCAGTACTCCACCTAGCCATGCGCGACGTCGCAACACTCCTCGAGGCGCTGCCCTACATCCGCGACTTCCACGGGCGGACCGTGGTGATCAAGTACGGCGGCGCAGCGATGACCGATCCCGAGCTGCGCGAGGACTTCGCGCGCGACGTGGTGCTCCTGAAGTACGTCGGGATGAATCCGGTCGTGGTCCACGGGGGAGGCCCGGACATCACTCGCTACATGGAGCGGCTGGGGATGCCGGTGGAGTTCGTGGACGGGCTGCGGGTGTCCGACGAGGCCACCGTGGAGGTGGCCAAGATGGTGCTGGTCGGAAAGCAGAACAAGGACATCGTCCTGCGTCTGGGCCGCCACGGCCAGCCCGCGGTGGGACTGTGCGGCGACGACGGCATGCTGTTCACGGTGAAGAAGCAGCTCGTCGGCGAGCGCGACATCGGCTTCGTCGGCGAGATCGAGCGGGTGGACGTGGAGGTGCTCAACCACGTGGCCGAGGACTACATCCCGGTGATCGCGTCGGTGGGCGCGGACCGCGAGGGCGTCTCCTACAACGTGAACGCCGACGCCGCCGCGGCGTCCGTGGCCAGCGCGCTGGGGGCCTTCAGGGTCATCTTCCTCACCGACGTCGAGGGCTGGCTGGCCGACCCTGCCGATGCCGGCTCGCTCATCAGCCAGAGCACGTCCGACGAGGTGCGCCGCGCGCTGGACGACGTGAGCGGCGGGATGCGTCCCAAGCTCGATGCCTGTCTGCGCGCCCTGGCCGGAGGCGTACGGAACGCGCACATCCTCGACGGCCGCCGGCCTCACTCGATGCTGCTGGAGCTGTTCACCGACGAGGGCATCGGCACCAAGCTGTGGCCGTGAACCGGTCCCGGTCGATGCGGTGCTCGCCCGATCGCCGATCGGGCTCCGCTCCTCTCGCAGACCTTCAGGCCCTGGAAGCGCGCGTGGTGATCGGCACCTACGCGCGCAACCCAGTCGAGTTCGTGCGTGGGGAGGGGTGCCGCCTGTGGGACGCCGAGGGCCAGGAATACCTCGACTTCCTCGCCGGCATCTCCGTGGTGCAGATCGGGCACTGCCATCCCGCGCTCGTGGAGGCCGTCACGGACCAGGCACGGCGGCTGATGCACGTGGGCAATCTCTATTACTCCGAGCCCGCCATTCGCCTGGCCGGGCGGCTGTCCGACCTCGCCTTGGGCGGCAAGGCGTTTCTGTGCAACTCGGGCACCGAGGCGGTGGAGTGCGCGATCAAGCTCGCCCGCCGCCACAAGCCCGGCGGCGACTTCGTCGTGCTCGAGGGCGGCTTCCACGGGCGCACGATGGGAGCGCTGTCGGCCACCCCGCAGGAGTCCAAGCAGGCGCCATTCGGGCCGTTGGTGCCCGGCTTCACCGCCGTTCCGCGCTCCGGGGCGCCACTGCCACTGGTGAGCGCGGTGACTGATCGGACTGCCGCGGTGCTGATCGAGCCGATCCAGGGCGAGTCGGGCATCCACCCGATTCACCCTCAGATCCTTGCTGCGGCGCGCGATGCCTGCGACGAGCACGGAGCGATGCTGATCTTTGACGAGATCCAGTGCGGGATGGGGCGCACCGGGGACTGGTGGGCCTGGCAGAGCTCGGGCGTGCGCCCCGACGCGATGACCGTGGCGAAGGGTCTGGGCGGGGGGCTTCCCATCGGCGCCTGCCTCACCTCACCCGAGTACGCCGACGTGCTCCAGCCCGGCGACCACGGCTCCACGTTCGCGGGCGGGCCTGTGGTCTGCGCAGGCGCGAGCGCCGTGCTGGACGTGCTCTCCGGGGACGGCTTTCTCGGCGAGGTGGCCCAGCGCGGCGAGCAGCTCGCCGGGGGCCTGCGCGAGCTTGGCCTCGAGGTCCGCGGGCGCGGCCTGATGCTGGCCTTCGCGATCTCGGACGCGCCCGATGTGGCGCGGCGCCTGCTGCTCGAGCAGCACGTCGTGGTCCACGCAACGGGGCCGGACACGATTCGCCTGCTGCCGCCTCTGACGGTGACCAGCGCTGAGATCGACGACGCCCTGACGAGGATCGGGGAGGGGCTGCTCAGGTAGCCGGATACGCTGGCCGCAATGGACGCCCCGGACGGCTTCGAGCCCTTCTCCGAGCAGGGCCCATTCCTGGAGGAGGTCGGGCCGGTGTGGGTGCGCGAGGGAGCGGACGGGCTCACGCTCGGCCTGCGCGCACAGGAGCGCCACGCCAATCACCGGGGCACCGTGCAGGGCGGGCTTCTGTCCACGCTCGCCGACTTCGCCCTGGGCCGTGCCATCGAGGCCGATGCCCAGGACGGCAAGGATCGTGCCACTGTGAGCCTCACCGTGGACTTCCTCAAGCCCGCCAAGCCGGGCGACTGGATCGAGACTCAGACCAAGGTCGACCGCGTGGGCGACACGCTCTCGTTCGCGGACTGCTCGCTCACCGTCGAGGGCCGCGAGGTCGTGCGCGCGCGGGCGGTGTGGGTCGCGGCCGGCTAGCAGGGCCCCTCGCCGGAGGCCATCGCAGTCACGCCGGCCTGTCCCTCCTGTGATCAACACGCCCCCCTCGTTGGCGCTGAAGTTCGGTACCCGCAGCTTGCGCAAAGCGCTCAAGCGCGGCCTGCCGATCACCGTGCGGACCAACGAGGACGCTCGCTTGACCGTGCGGCTCCTGCTGCCACGCAAACTCGCCCGGCGCCTGAGAGTCGCCAGCGTCGCTCGGCCGGTCACGGTCGGAGGGTTGCAACGCAGCATCAAGAGCGGACGATCCACCGTGAGGGTGAAGTTCTCCAAGAAGCCCGCGGGGCGCCTCAAGCGGCTCGTGCGGCGACGCAAGCTGCGGAGGCTCCGGCTGAATGTGCGCACCACCGTGCGCGATAGCACCGGGCTCACCACGACCAAGACCTCAAGCGTTACGCTCAAGCGCTGACGGCCGTCGCATTGCAGCGCTCAACCGCGACCAGCGGCGCGCCGAGAGGGCTCACATGTACATAGGCACAGCCATATTCCTGATCGCCCTCGGGGCGATCCTCAAGTTCGCCGTCACCGCCACCGTCGGTGGGTTCAACGTGCAGACCGCCGGCGTGATCCTCATCGTCGCGGGCATCGTGGGCCTGCTGGTCTCGATCTTCCTCGAGATGGGCGCGCGCGACAGGCGCCGGCGCGACGTCGTGGTCGAGGAACGCCCCGTAGAGCGGGAGCGCCTCTAGCCCCGGACTGGGAGACGGCCGCGCGCTGGTAGCTTGCGCGGCCGATGGCCGACGTCGACACATCGCGCGCGCTGGGTGCCTACGAGGCTGCCCCGGGGGACGTCTCCCGGGTGCTTCTGCTCTATTCGGGCGGACTGGACACGAGCGTGATGCTCAAGTGGATCCAGGACGAGTACGAGGCCGAGGTGGTGGCGCTGTGCGTGAACCTGGGACAGCCCGACGAGGACTTCGACGTCGTGAAGGGCAAGGCGCTCGACCTCGGAGCCGTGGCCTGTGAGGTGCTCGATGCCCGCGAGGAGTTCGCGCGCGACTACGTGCTGCCCGCGATCATGGCCAATGCACGCTATGGCGGCGGCTACCCGCTGTTCACTGCGCTCGGCCGGCCGCTGATCGCCAAGCTGGCGGTAGGGATGGCGCGCGAGCACGACTGCCAGGCCGTGGCCCACGGATGCACCGGCAAGGGCAACGACCAGGTGCGCATCGACGCCACCGTGCTGGCGCTGGGCCCGGACCTGAAGATCGTGGCTCCGGTGCGCAACTGGCGCATGGGTCGCGAGGAGGAGATCGCCTACGCGCGCGAGCACGGGATCCCGGTGAAGGGCGGGAGCGAGGCGCCGCCGTACTCGATCGACGACAACATCTGGGGACGCTCCTCGGAGGGGGGCTCGATCGAGGACCTCTCGGAGCCCCCGCACGACGACGTGTTCGAGCTGGTCACCGACCCGCGCGAGGCTCCAGACGAGCCGCAGGACCTGGTGGTCGGCTTCGAGCGCGGCGTGCCCGTATCGCTCGACGGAGAGCCTCTGGACCTGGTGGAGCTGCTGGATGCCTGCGCCGCGGCGGGATGCCGTCACGGGGTGGGGATGCTGGACCACATCGAGGACCGGATCGTGGGCCTGAAGGTGCGCGATCTCTACGAGGTGCCCGCCGCCGAGATCCTGCTCACCGCCCACCAGGAGCTGGAGAAGCTGGTGTGCACGATCCACCAGAACGAGTTCAAGCACGTGCTCGACCGCAAGTGGGCCTACCTGGTCTACGCGGGGCTGTGGCACGAGCCGCTGCGCTCAGACCTGGACGCCTACATGCGGTCGGTGAACGAGCAGGTGACCGGCGAGATAACGATGAGGCTCTACAAGGGCTCGGCCCGCGCCGTGGCCCGCAGCTCTCCGAACGCCTTATACGACCAGGCCCTGGCCGGATTCGGAGAGTCGGGCGGCCTGTTCTCCCAGCAGGCAAGCCCGGGGTTCATCGAGCTGTGGAGCCTGCAGTCGAGAATGGCTTACGGAATCCGCAACCGGGGCAAGGAGGGGAAATGAACTCCAAGAGCTACTCCGTGCTGGGCTGGATCGTGTGGCAGATCGGGTCCCGCGTGGCCAAGAAGAAGATGACCCAGAACCGCGTGAAGCTGGGCGCGGCGGGCGTCGTTGCGCTCGTGCTGGTGGGCGGCGTGATGGCCGCGCGCAGTTCCGGCGACGACGACTAGCCCGGATTTGGCGTCATGGCGGCGGCTCACAGGCCTCCGCCGTCGAGGGCGCGGGCCGTCCGGTCCCGCCTGGCTTCACACGACTCCTCGGATGGCGGCGCAGCGCCAGCCCCGTGAGCATCTCGCGCACGATCCGCTCGGCCACCAGGGCGGCCATGTCGGCGGATCCCACGCCGGTTGGGATCACCTCCACCACGTCGGCCCCTACGAGCTCCAGCCCCGCGGCCGCCTCCCGGCACGCCCACAGCAGGTCGGCGGGCGTCATCCCCCCCGGCTCGGGGGTGCCCGTGCCGGGTATGAAGGCCGGATCCAGCACGTCCACGTCGACCGTCATGAAGACGGGCCCGGGGCCGACCTGTGCCAGCGCCTCGGCCATCACCGCACGGATGCCGCGATCCCGGACATCGTGCATGAACAGGCTCGTGATCCCGCGTTGGGCCTGCCAGGCGAACTCCCGCTCTCCCGGCCAGTAGCCGCGCAGGCCAACCTGGACGTAGCGCTCGGGCACGACCAGCCCGGCCTCGACCAGACGGTACATCGGCGTGCCGTGAGAGCGCTGGACGCCGAACACCTCGGTGCCGGTGTCGGTGTGAGTGTCGAAGTGGAGCAGCCCCAGTGGGCCGTGGGTGGCGGCGCAGGCGCGCACGTCCGGCTCGGTGATCGAGTGATCGCCTCCGAGCACGATCGGCAACAGGCCGGCGCCGACCACCTGGCCGACCGTTTCCTGGATCGCCGCGTGGGAGCGCTCCGCGTCGGCTGGAATCACCGGGGCGTCGGCGAAGTCGACCACACTGAGCTCGGCGAACGCGTCGACACCAGCTTCGAGGTGCGGGCCGGGCGGGCAGCTGGCGGACCGGATCGCGCGCGGAGCGAAGCGGGCGCCGGGCCGGTCGGAGACGAGGTCGTCGGTGGGTGCCCCCACGATCGCCACGTCGAAGCCGGCCAGCTCAGCCGGGTCCTGAGTGAGCGGAGCGCCGCCAAAGCTCAGCGGCCCGGCGAAGTCGGGCTTCTCGCCATAACGCCGCCAGCGCTCCAGGGGATCGATCACGGCAGCGCGCTCCCCTCGTGTCCGGCGACGAGCGGCGGGGCCGCGCGGGCCAGCCGCTCGTCCGCGAGGCGGCGCGCCTCGCCGGCCGCCTGCGTGTTGCCCGCCACGGCGGTGAGGAAGTCGTCCCGCTCGAGCGCGTAGAGGAGCCCCTTGGTGCGGGCTGTCACCGTGGGGGTTCGCGGACAGTCGTCAAGCAGCGCGATCTCGCCGAAACCGTCGCAGCGGCCCAGCGAGGGCACCCTGGTCTCGCCGCAGACCACGTCCAGCTCGCCGTCGGCCACCACGAAGAAGCGGCTACCAGGCTCGCCCTCGCGGGCCACCAGCACGAAGAACTCCTTTGACAGCTCCCATTGTGCGACCAGCGCCTCGCCGGCCTCCACCGTCTTCTCCTCCGCGCGGGCCCTCACGCGCTCGAGCTCCTCCGGGGTGAGCCCGTGAAACAGCGGCAGCAGCGCGACATCGGGGTCGCCGGCCAGCTCGGCGAAGACCCACGAGCTCGACACGTCGCGCTCGCGCTCGTGCGACTCGGGCGCCGGCGCGGGCCCCGCGCTGATCTCGGCGGTCTCGAGGAAGTCAAGGGTGTCCTCGACGTCCTTTGCGGCCGTCGTGTGGTTGAGCACGCACAGCCGGATCGCGTAGCGCCCGTCGAGGCGCGTCGAAGATACGAGTGCGAGCCCGCTGTCCTCGAGAGCGGCCACCAGCCGCGCGTTGCGGGCGTCCACTGCGTCGGGCTCGCCGGGGAAGCGGCGGCGGAAGCAAACGATGCCGAGGCTCGGCGGCGCCATCAACTCGAGCGCGTCGCTGCCCTCCACCCGGGCGGCGGCCAACTCGGCCAGGTCCAGCGCCCGGTCGATGGCCGCGCGAAAGGCGTCGACGCCGAAGTAGCGCAGTGACATCCAGCACTTGAGCGCGCGCGAGGTGCGCGTGAGCTGCATCCCGAGGTCGGCGAAGTTGACCTCCGCGCGCGGCCTCCGCGTCGCGAAGGTAGTCGGGCGTGATCTCGAAGGCCGTGCGCAGGGTCTTTCCCTCCCGCACCAGCAGGCAACCGCATTCGTACGGTTGATAGAGCCATTTATGGGGGTCAAGGGTCACCGAGTCGGCCAGTCCGAGACCCGTGAGGCGCTCCCGTCCGCGTCCGGTGAGCGTGGCAAAGCCGCCATAGGCGGCGTCGGCGTGCAACCAGACTCCCCGCTCGCGGCAGAGCGCGGCCAGCTCGGGCAGCGGATCGACGGCCCCGGTGTTGGTTGCTCCCGCGCTGACGGACACCAGCAGGGGCGTGCGCCCCGCCTCCACGTCCGCGTCAATTGCCGCCGCCAGCTTCCGCGGCGAGAGCCGGTAGGAGGAGTCGGCCGGCAGCACCCGCACCTGGTCGGCGTGGAAGCCGAGCACCCGCGCCGCGCGCGCCAGGGAGGAGTGCGCCTGGTCGCCGACATAGACCACCAGCTTGTCGCTCATGGGGCCCGCGATTGCCTCACGGGCGCAGGCCAGAGCGGTCATGTTGGCCACCGATCCCCCGCTCAGGAGAGCACCCGCCGACTCCGGCGGATAGCCGATCCAGTCCTTGAACCAGCCGAGCAGCTCGAGCTCCACCTGACTGGGGCCGGCCGACTCCATCCACGACCCGGCGTACACGTTGCAGGCGCTGGCCACGAGGTCGCCGAGCGCACCCGGCCAGGTGCCACACGAGGGCACGAAGGCAAAGAAGCGCGGGTGCGCGACGCGACTCATGAACGGCAGCACATCCTCGTCGAGCTCCGCCAGGATCTGCTCGATCGACTCGCCTTCGGCCGGCGGGGGTCCTCCGAGGCGGGTCGCCATCTCTGCGGGAGTGGCCCGCGTCAGTGGCGGGGCGGACTCGTCGGCGACCCGGTCCACGAGCATGTCGACCGTCAGGTACCCCAGCCTCCGCATCGCCTCCCGGTCCAGCGCCAACGGGTCGACGCTCACAGCGGCACTCGCATGGAGCGATCCTGGACCCAGGCCCGCGCTGTGTCAACCGAAACGGCGGGCCCGGCCGATGCGTGCTGGTTGCGGAGTGCTCGCCGCGCGCCGCGGCGAGGACGACAAGGGCCTCGTAGTCGGCGCTTCGGGCTCGGGGGTTCAGACCCGGCTTGCGACCGGCTCCGCGGCGTCGCCATCGGCCTCGGGCGCGATGAGAATCGCGCCCTCGCCGGTCACGTAGGCCTCCTCGCCGTGCTGCACGATGTCCATCCCCAGCGCCTCCTCGTGCTCCGTTGCGCGCAGCGGCATCACCAGCCCGACGAACCGCAGGATCGCGAACGTGGCCACGAACGCGTAGGCGGGAGCTGCCAAGACGGCCAGCGCCTGCGAGCCGAGCTGGCCCGCATCGCCGTAGAAAAGGCCGTCGGCGACGCCGTTCCACGAGCTTTGCGCGAAGAAGCCGATGAAGAGGATTCCCGTGATGCCGGCGGCGCCGTGGGCGGCGAGAACATCGAGGGTCTCATCCACCCGCGTTCGAGGACGTAGGACGATGATCGCGTAGCTGGGCAGCGCCGCGAGCGCCCCAAGCGCCATCGCCCAGCCCGGGCTGATGAAACCGCCCGCCGGAGTGATCCCGACGCAGCCGACGATGATCGCGGTGGCCGCGCCGATGGCCGTCACCTGCCTGCCGCGCATCAGGTCCAGGGCGAACCAGGCGACGAGCGTGCTGGCCGGGCACAGGAGGGTGTTGGTGAAGGCGAGCACGCTGGGGTTGCCGGTCGAGAAGCCACTCCCGCCGTTGAAGCCAAACCATCCGAACCACAGAAGCCCGGCGCCGAGGAGCACGTAGACGGCGTTGTGGGGGAGCATCGCCTGCCGCCCGTAGTCCTTGCGGGCCCCGACCACCAGCGCGGCAGCGAGCGCCGAGAAGCCGGATCCCATCTCCACCGGTATCCCGCCGGCGAAGTCGAGGGTCCCGCCCTCCTGCAGCCACCCGCCTCCAAAGGCCCAGTGGGCAAGGACCGCGTAGACGAGCACCGACCAGAGCGCCGCGAACACGAGGAACGGCGCGAAGCGCATCCGCTCCACCACGGCGCCCGACACGAGCGCGACCGTAACGATGCAGAAGCTGGCCTGGAAGGCCATGAACAGCAGGTGCGGGATGGCCGTCCCTTCCCGCGGCTCGAAGGTCACGTCGCGCAGTAGAGCGTGGTCGAGCCCGCCGATGATCCCGTTGCCCTCGTCGAACGCGATCGAGTAGCCGATCAGGGCCCACATGACGGTGGCCACCGCGAGTGCGGCCGCGCACATCATGAAGGTGTTCAGCGTGTTCTTCGAGCGCACCAGGCCCGCGTAGAAGAGGCCGAGCGCGGGCGTCATCAGGATCACCATCGCCGTCGCGATGAGCATCCACGCCGTGTCGCCCGCGTTGACCTCGGTCATGAGCCGACAGGGGTGACCGCGCCGTGGTCGGTCTCGCCCGTGCGGATGCGCACGGCCCGCTCGAGGTCCACCACGAAGATCTTGCCGTCACCCACCTCGCCGGTCCGCCCGCCTTCGCACAGGGCGACGATCGCCGGCTGGACGAACGCGTCGGAGACGGCGATCTCGAAGCGGACCTTCTCGGCGAGGCCCATCTTCACGGTGGTGCCACGGTAGGTCTCCACGCGGTCCAGCTCGCCTCCGTGCCCCTGGACACGGCTCATCGAGACTC
>Ga0136620_10000530_pt1 | contig 17336 bp, 17 predicted proteins | sample AntDrymUQ4162106_2_FD_104806 | JGI IMG/M metagenome (GOLD analysis project Ga0136620, IMG submission 104806) | Polar desert sand microbial communities from Dry Valleys, Antarctica - metaG UQ416 (21.06) | ecosystem: Environmental > Terrestrial > Soil > Desert | place: Antarctica: Dry Valley... | reverse complement strand
GACGCTGCTCGACGTCCCGGTCGACCAGGCGGAGCGGTTGGCCGGCCAGGCGGTCCGGTTCGGACCGGCCGACCTGGTCCGGGTCGCCGAGGTCGTGGCCACGACGCTGGTCGAACTCAAGGGTCCGACCGCGCCGCGGCTGCTGCTCGAGATCATGTGCGCCCGGGTGCTGCTTCCGGCCGCCGAGGACACGACCCGCGGGTTGCAGGCCCGCCTTGACCGGCTCGAGCGGCGGATCACGGTCGGCGCGGCCGTCGAGCCTGCGCCGGCCCAGCCGGCGCCGCCGGCTCAGCCGGACCGATCTTCCGACGGCTCGGTCGCCCCGGCAGCCGTGCGGTCGGAAGATCCGCCAGCCGCCGAACCGGAGGACCAGCCCGGGCCGACGACCGGAGCCGCGGTCGGCAACGAGCTGCACCAGGTGCGCACGCTGTGGCCCGACGTGCTGGACGTGCTCAAGTCGTCGTCACGGTATGTGTGGGCGCTGGTGGGCAAGCAGGCGCAGGTCGTCGTCGCCGAGGCCGGCGTGGTGACGCTTGGGTTCAAGGCCAGCAGCAACATCGACAGCATGAAGGAACGCGACCGCGAGGCCGTCGTCGTTGCTGCGCTGGACAAGGTGCTCGGCGGCGAGTGGCGGGTCGAGCTGGTCGTCGACCCGTCCGCCGGCGGGTCACCAGCAGCGCCGGCCGAGCCGATGGGCGGCGCACAGGCCGACGATCCCGACGCGACACCAGAGGGCGGCACCCAGGAGCTGCTCAGCCGCGAGCTCGGCGCGACCGTGATCGAGGAGATCCCCAACCAGCGGTAGGGAGGAGGTCTCGTGTACGAGGGCATCGTCCAGGACCTGATCGACGAGCTCGGCCGGTTGCCGGGCGTGGGTCCCAAGGGCGCCCAGCGGATCGCGTTCTACCTGCTCGACGCCGACCCGGTCGACGTCAAGCGGCTGGCGCAGGTGCTCGCCGAGGCGAAGGACAAGGTCCGGTTCTGCTCGGTCTGCGGCAACGTGGCCGAGGAGGAGCAGTGTCGGGTCTGCCGCGACCCACGCCGCGACCCGTCGCTGCTGTGCGTGGTCGAGGAGTCGAAGGACGTGGTGGCGATCGAGAAGACCCGCGAGTTCCGCGGCCGCTACCACGTGCTCGGCGGCGCGATCTCGCCGATCGACGGTATCGGCCCAGACCAGCTCCGGGTGCGCGAGCTGATGACCCGGCTCGCCGACGGCGAGGTCACCGAGGTCATCCTCGCCACCGACCCCAACCTCGAGGGCGAGGCGACCGCGACCTACCTCACCCGGATGCTGCGCCCGCTGGGCTTGCGCGTGACCCGGCTGGCGAGTGGACTGCCGGTGGGCGGGGATCTGGAGTACGCCGACGAGGTCACGCTCGGCCGGGCGTTCGAAGGGAGGCGAAGTGTCGACGACTGACGAGACCCGTGTGGACGGCGACCTTGAGGACCTCGCCCAGGCGGTTGCCGACCAGGTGGCCTCGTTCCTGCTGGCCGTACGCGAGGTGGCGCACCGCGGCGAGACGGCTACCACGGTGCCGCTGCTGCTGCTCGAGGTGAGCCAGCTGCTGCTCGCCGGCGCCCGGCTCGGCGTGATGACCGACCTGGTGCCGCAGGAGCCGTACGAGGAGGAGACCGGACCCGACCCCGACCTCGACCGCGTCCGGGAGGGTCTGGCCGGACTGCTCGGCGCCGCCGATGAGTACGTCGAGGTGTTCGACCCGTTCGTCGACCCGCCCGAGCTGGTGCCGGGCCGCATCTCCGACGACGTGGCGGCGATCGCCGAGCGGCTGGCGCACGGGCTGGCGCACCACCGGGCGGGTCGGGTCGCCGAGGCGCTGTGGTGGTGGCAGTTCAGCTATGTGTCGTCGTGGGGGGCGGAGGCCAGCGCGGTGCTGCGGGCGCTGCAGTCGGTGGTCGCGCACGACCGGTTCGACCAGGACAAGCACGAGACGATCGAGCTGGAGCGGATCGCCGCGGCCGAGAAGCTGGACGACGACTCCAGCTGAGACTCCCCCGTACGGACCTGTCAGCTTGGGGACAACCGTTTGCGCAGGTCAGCGGCCTGTGACGCGCTAACCTAGCTGACAAGTCGGGGTGGGGTGGCCTTGCCGGTGGCGCCTGGGGTTGGCGTCGTCGGGTACCGCCCGCCGGTCGGCCCGGCCACCTGATGCGCACCCGGCCGGCCGTCCTCCACCTCGAACGAGGCGTACGTGTACGGGTGAGTCCCCGGTGGTGACGACCGGGTTGCTCAGCGCGTTGCGCTGCCAGCTCGAGTGTGACCCGGTTGCGGGCCGCCGGGAACCCGTCCCAGGCGTCGTGCCACAGCCGCGCCCTGTCCTCCGCCCCGTCCTCCGCCTCGTGCTCCAGTCGCCCCATCATCCTGGCGACGCCGGCGACGGCCGCCAGGAACCGACGAACGTTCGAGGGTCGCGGCTGCGGGGTGCGTGGTGAGGTCTGCCACAGCCCGGTTCTACACCTCGCGCCGATAGACTCGACAAGCCAGACGTCAACCGTCACCGACTGTTCACCCAACCTGCACCGTTCATCGCCATGGCACTTCGGAGGACGCCCGTGGGCCTGGTCGTCCAGAAGTACGGAGGCTCGTCGGTCGCCGACGCGACCGGGGTCAAGCGCGTCGCGCAACGGATCGCGTCCACCCGAAAGGCCGGCGACGACGTGGTCGTCGTGGTGTCGGCGATGGGCGACAGCACCGACGAGCTGCTCGACCTGGCGCACCAGGTGTCCCCGCTGCCGCTGGGTCGTGAGCTGGACATGCTGCTCACCGCCGGCGAGCGGATCTCGATGGCGCTACTGGCCATGGCGATCGGAAACCTCGGCCACGAGGCGCGGTCGTTCACCGGCTCGCAGGCGGGTGTTATCACCGACTCGTCGCACGGCCGGGCCAAGATCATCGACGTCACCCCGGGACGGATCGAGCAGGCGCTGTCCGAGGGCGCGATCCCGATCGTCGCCGGGTTCCAGGGCGTGAGCCAGGACAGCAAGGACATCACCACGCTGGGCCGCGGCGGCTCCGACACCACCGCGGTCGCGCTCGCCGCCGCGCTGCACGCTCATGTCTGCGAGATCTACACCGACGTCGATGGCGTCTTCACCGCCGACCCGCGCATCGTCCCGACGGCTCGGCGGCTGGCGACGCTGGCGTACGAGGAGATGTTGGAGATGGCGGCCTCGGGTGCCAAGATCCTGCACCTGCGCTGCGTCGAGTACGGCCGCAAGCACAGCCTCCCGATCCACGTCCGGTCAAGCTTTTCAACCCGGCCGGGCACCTGGGTCACCGACCGCCCCGACCAGATTCCAGGAGGCGCCGTGGAGCAGCCGATCATCTCCGGGGTCGCGCATGACCGCAGCGAGGCGAAGGTCACCGTCGTCGGCGTCCCCGACAAGGTGGGTGTGGCTGCGCGCGTCTTCGACGCCGTGGCGACCGCGCAGATCAACCTGGACATGATCGTCCAGAACATCTCTGCGGCGACGACCGGGCGCACCGACATCTCGTTCACGCTGCCGCGCTCCGACGGCCAGACCGCGATGACTGCGCTCGCCGCACTTCGCGGCGAAATCGGCTACGAACAGCTGCTGTTCGACGACCGGATCGGCAAGGTGTCGCTGGTCGGCGCCGGCATGCGCACCCACCCGGGTGTCTCCGCCCGCTTCTTCACCGCGCTCGCCGAGGCGGGGATCAACATCGAGATGATCTCGACGTCGGAGATCCGGATTTCGGTGATCGTCGACGAGGCCCGGGTCGACGATGCAGTGTCGGCGGCGCACGCGGCGTTCGACCTCGACTCCGACGAGGTGGAGGCGGTCGTCTACGGCGGGACCGGCCGGTGAGCGGCTCGCTGCGCGTTGGTGTCGTCGGCGCCACGGGGCAGGTCGGCGCCGTGATGCGTCGGCTGCTGGCCGAGCGCGAGCTCCCGGTGGGCAGGGTGCGGTTCTTCGCCTCCTCTCGTTCTGCCGGCACCCGGCTGCCGTGGGCCGGGACGGACGTGCTGGTCGAGGACGCATCGACTGCCGACCCGAGCGGACTCGACCTCGCGCTGTTCTCCGCCGGCGCCGCTGCATCTCGGCAGCTGGCGCCCCGGTTCGCCGATGCCGGCGCCGTGGTGATCGACAACTCGTCTGCCTGGCGGCTCGACCCCGATGTCCCGCTGGTCGTCAGCGAGGTCAACCCGGAGGCCATCGAGCAGGCGCTGGGTCCCGGCGGTCGCCGAATCGTCGCCAACCCCAACTGCACGACGATGGCGGCGATGCCGGTACTCAAGCCGCTGCACGACGAGGCCGGGCTGGTGCGGCTGGTCGCCTCGACATACCAGGCGGTCTCCGGCAGCGGGCCTGCTGGCGTGGACGAGCTCGACAAGCAGGTACGCCAGGTGGTGGACCGGGCCAGCGAGCTCACCCACGACGGCTCGGCGGTGCAGTTCCCCACGCCGACCAAGTACGTCGCACCGATCGCGTTCAACGTGTTGCCGCGAGCGGGCAGCGTCGTCGACGACGGCTCGTACGAGACCGACGAGGAGCAGAAGCTGCGCAACGAGTCGCGTAAGATCCTCGACCTCCCCGAGCTGCCGGTGTCCGGGACCTGTGTGCGGGTGCCGGTGTTCACCGGGCACTCGCTGTCGCTCAACGCAGAGTTCGCCAGGCGGCTGTCGGTCGAGCGCGCAACCGAGCTGCTGGCGGCCGCGCCGGGTGTCGAGCTCGCCGATGTGCCGAACCCGTTGCACGCGGCCGGCCGCGACGCCTCGTACGTCGGCCGGATCCGCCGGGACGAGGGGGTTCCGGACGGGCGCGGGCTGGCGCTGTTCGTCAGCAGTGACAACCTGCGCAAGGGCGCGGCACTGAACGCGGTGCAGCTCGCCGAGCTGGTCGCGCCGCGTCTCTGACGTCAGCTGGGGCGGCGGGCGTAGGCGGCGAAGGCGTCGAGCGACTCGGGGTTGGCGAGCGCACCCTTGGCGGCCGCGTCGTCCACGTCCGCGCCGAGCAGGATCTTCTTCACCGGCACCTCGAGCTTCTTGCCCGACAGGGTGTGGGGGAGCGCCGGTACCACGTGCAGCGCGTCCGGCACGTGTCGCGGCGAGAGGTGGGTACGCAGCTCGCGCGCGACCGATCCGCGCAGCTCGTCGTCGAGCTGCTCACCATCGGCGAGCACGACGAACAGCAGCAGCTCGCCTGCACCGCCCTCGTCGTCCTCCAGGTGCACCACCAGGCTGTCGGCGATCTCTGGCATCGCCTCGACCACTGAGTAGAACTCTGCGGTCCCGAGCCGGACGCCGCCCCTGTTGAGCGTCGCGTCGCTGCGTCCCGACAGCACGCACGACCCGTCCTCGTGGATCGTGATCCAGTCGCCGTGCCGCCACACGCCGGGGAAGTCCTCGAAGTACGCGGCCCGGTAGCGCGAGCCGTCGTCGTCGCCCCAGAAACCGACCGGCATCGACGGCACCGGCTCGGTGATCACCAGCTCTCCTTGCTCGCCGACCACCGAGCGACCGTCGGCGTCATAGGCCTCCACCTTGCAGCCGAGGCACCGCCCTGCGATCCGCCCCGCCCGCACCGGGAGCAGCGGAGACCCGCCGAGAAAGCCCGAGCACACGTCGGTGCCGCCGGAGAAGCTGGACAGGAGCAGCTCGGAGCCGACCGCGTCGTACACCCACTTGAAACCCTCCGGCGGGAGCGGCGCGCCGGTCGAGCCGACGCCGCGTACGGCCGACAGGTCCGCCACCTCACGCGGCACCAGCCCGGCCTTGCGGCAGGCGAGCAGGTAAGGCGCGCTGGTGCCGAAGTAGGTGATGCCGGTCTCCTCGGCGACCCGCCACAGCGCGGAGAGGTCCGGCCACGCGGGGTCGCCGTCGAACAGCACGACGCTGGCGCCGACGCCGATCCCGGAGACCAGGTAGTCCCACATCATCCAGCCGGTGGTGGAGAACCAGAAGAACCGGTCCGCGGGGCCGAGGTCCATCTGCAGGCCGAGCGCCTTGAGGTGCTCGAGCGTGATCCCACCGTGCCCGTGCACGATCGGTTTCGGCAGCCCGGTCGTGCCGGACGAGTAGAGCACGTAGAGCGGGTGGTCAAAGGCGACACGTTCGTACGCCGGCCCGGCAGGCTCGGCGACGAGGTCCGCCCAGGTGATCGCGTCGTCGGGTGCGTCGGCACCGAGGTCGAGGTAGGGCAGCTGCACGACGTGGCGCAGGCTTGGCAGCGCGGACCGGATCGCGTCGACCTCATCGCGGCGGTCCACCGGCTTGCCGCCGTACCGGTAGCCGTCGACCGCGACCAGCAGCACCGGCTCGATCTGGCTCCACCGGTCGACCACGCTGCGGGTGCCGAACTCGGGAGCGCAGGAGGAGAACACCGCACCGAGGGCGGCGGTCGCCATCAGCAGCACCAGCGCCTCGGGGATGTTGGGCAGGTACGCCGCGACCCGATCGCCGCGGCGGACACCGAGCCGTTCCAGCCCTGCGCGCACCCGTGCGACCTGGTGGCGCAGCTCGGTGACCGTCAGGTCCTGCGGCCCGCGGCTCTGGCTTCGCCCGTACACCGCCACGTCGTCGTCGGCCCGCCCGGGCATCACCAGCATGGTCTCGGCGTAGCTGAGCCGCAGGTCGGGGAACCAGCGGGCGCCGGGCATCCGCCGCTCGGCCAGGACCACGGTCGGGTCGCCGTCGTACGGCACGTCGAACGTGTCCAGCATCGAGCGCCAGAACGTGTCGAGGTCGTCGACCGACCACTGCCACAACTCCCCGTAGCGGTCGAAGCGGCGGTCAGCGAGCCGCTCGGCCTGTTGCAGGTACGCGCCGATGCGGGTGGTCGTGCGTACGTCTGCCGGCGGTGACCAGAGGACGGTCATCGGCCTGTCGGGCCGGTGGACTCCCCGGCGCGCACGAGGTAGGCAGACCCGACGAAGCACGCCGCGCCGACGAGCGGCATGACCCCCCACATCCCGTACGAGAACGTCTCGTCGACGAAAAGCGCGAGCACCGCGATGAACATCAGGCAGACACCGATGAACGCGGTTGCACCGGCGCCTGCGATCCCGACCAGTCGGAGCAGGAACATGGCGCCAAGCCCGACGCCGACCGCGACAAGCAGCACGAGTGGATAGCCGACCCCGCCGCACGACGGTGCGCCGCGGACCGCGTCGCAACCGACCAGACCGAGGCTCACAGGATCACTGTCGCCAGCCCGGCCACGATGCCGGTCGCGGTCGCACCGACCCACAACGGCACGTCAGCGAGCCCGACCTGGGACAACCGTTGCTGCGAGGTCGTGCTTTCAGGTCCGTTGGCGAGGCTCTCGTCCGGGTGCTCGTCAGGGGGCGCGTCGCGGTCCGCGTTCATGGCCACGCATCCTGCCGCACCCGGACGGATCTTCCGACCGTACGGCGGTCAGGGCGACCAGCAGGTCGGAAGATCCGTCTCGGGGATCGTCGGGCTGACAGGATTTGAACCTGCGGCCTCCTCGTCCCGAACGAGGCGCGCTACCAAGCTGCGCCACAGCCCGAACGGGAGCGCTCAGCGTACACGGCGGCTCTCCAGCACCAGCAGCGTCGCCTCCGGCCGACAGCCGAACCGGAACGGTGCGTACGGCGAGGTACCCAGGCCGGCTGACACGTGCAGCCAACCGGTCCGTCCACCGGCGGAGTGCTCGTGCAACCACCGCGACCGGGCCGGCTCCAGGTCGCAGTTGGTCACCAGCGCCCCCACCGCAGGGACGCGCAGCTGACCGCCGTGGGTGTGACCGGCGAGCACGAGTTGCCAGCCGTCGGCGACGAACCGGTCGAGCACCCGCAGGTACGGCGCGTGCGCCACCGCCACCGCCAGGTCGGCGTCGGCGTCCGGCGGCCCGGCTGCCGCATCGAGGTCGTCGTAGCCGAGGTGCGGGTCGTCGACCCCGGTGAACGCGACGCGGCGCTCACCGACGCGCACCGCGTCACGGCGGTTGTCGAGGTCCACCCAGCCCCGACCGGTCAACCCCGCCACCAGGTCGCGCCACGGCAGCCGGTCGCCGACCCGGCGCTTGCTCGGCCCACTGGGCAGCAGATAGCGGGCCGGGTTCTTGAGGATCGGCGCGTAGTAGTCGTTGGACCCGAGCACGAACGCGCCGGGCAGGTCGAGCAGCCCGTCCAGGCAGGCCAGCACCGGGTCGACGGCGCCGCGGTGCGCGAGGAAGTCTCCAGTCACCACCACGAGGTCCGGGCGAAGGTCCACCAGCCCGCGGACGAACTCCTGCTTGCGCCGCTGGGACGGGGTGAGATGCAGATCGGACAGGTGCAGCAGCCGCAGCGGCGGCTGGCCGGCGGGCAGCACCGGCACCCGCACGGTCCGGGTGACGAATGCCCGGGTCTCCCACACCGCGTACCCCAGGCCGGCGACGCCCGCCGCCGCCGTCGCGGCAGCGGCCGCACTTGTCTTAGAGAGCACCCGCACAGGCTGTCAGACTGCATCGCATGCCCGAGCTGAAGGACCGCCTGCGCACCGACCTGACCGCCGCGATGAAGGCGCGGGACGGCGTGCGAGCCTCGACCCTGCGGATGGCGCTGACCGCGGTGACCAACGCTGAGGTCGCGGGCAAGCAGGCGCGCGTGCTCAGCGACGACGAGGTCACCGCGGTGCTCGTGTCGGAGGCCAAGAAGCGACGCGAGGCAGCCCAGGCCTTCGACGAGGGCGGGCGGGACGACTCAGCGAGTAAGGAGCGGGCCGAGGCGGCGGTGCTCGCCGACTACCTGCCGAGTCCGCTCACCGACGACGAGCTGGCCGCGCTCGTCACCGTGGCGGTCGACGAACTCGGTGCGCGCGGCCAGGGGATGCAGGCGATGGGCCGGGTGATGGGCCAGCTCAAGCCTCAGGTCACCGGCCGGGCCGACGGCGCGGCGGTCGCCGCCGAGGTGCGCCGACAACTGACCGGCTAGCCGACTGCCGCTCAGTCGCCGTTCGGGGGTTCGGTCGGCTCGTCCGGCGGGTCCGGCGGGTCCGGCGGCCCACCAGGCCCCGGCCCACCGGGCCCCGGCCCGCCCGGTGGCGGCCCGGACGGCCCAGGCGACTGGGGGCTCGGCTGCGGGCTCGGCTGCGGGCTCGGCGCCACGTACGGCGTGCCGTCGGAGATGTAGAGCGAGACCTGCTGGCCCGAGACGGCCTGCGAACCCGCGCCCGGCGAGCTGTACGCCACCGTCCCGTACGCGTAGCTCGAGTCGACCGTCGAGGACACGACGGGCACCAGCCCCGCGTCACGCAGCCGCGCCGACGCTTCCGGCACGGACAGCCCCGCCACCGACGGGACGCTCACTGCCGCTCCGCCGATCTTCGCCTGGTTGATCGGCTGGAAGTTCAGGTCGGGCAGGTATTGCTGCACCACGACCATCGCGCGCTTCCACATCGGGCCGGCCAGCGCCGAGCCGGCCACGGCGTCCGAGCTCAGCGTCACCCCGCCGACGGTCCGCCCGACCAGGGACTTGGGGCTGCCGGCGTCGTTGGCCCCAGCGATCATCGCGGCGGTCGACAGGTTCGGCGTGTACCCGGCGTACCAGACGGCCTTGTTGTTCTGGGTCGTCCCGGTCTTGGCCGCCGACGGCTGGGTGAGCTGCAGCCCGTTGCTGTAGCCGAAGCCGCCCGGCTCCTGCACACCGCGGAGCACGTCGTTGACGGCGTCCCCCACGGCTGGGCGCAGCAGTCGCTCGCACTCGCTGCCGGGGAACTCGACCGAGTCGCCGTCGCGGTCCTCGATGTCGAGGATCGGGTTGGGCGGGCAGTACACGCCGCGCGCGGCCATCGTTGCGTACACCGACGACATGGTGAGCGGGTCGATGTCGGTGACGCCGAGGGTGAACGGAGGCACCTCCTGGTCGTCGAGGACCGTGACACCCATCTCGCGCGCCAGCGTAACCGGCGGGCACACCCCGGTCAGCCGCTCCAGCTGGGCGAAGTATGTGTTCACCGACAGCTGGGTGCCCTGGTACATGTTGAACCGGCCCGACGACGTCGAGTTCTGCGGTGACCAAGGCTCGCCGTTGTAGCCGTCGCAGGTCTTCACCGTGCCCGCGCCGATGGTGATCGTCGGCGGGGCGTTGAAGCTGGTGTTCAGCGGCAGTCCCTGCGCGAGCGCGGACGCCAGCACGAACACCTTGAACGTCGACCCGCCGGAGAACCCACGGGCGCCGCCGAACTCCTTCGGCACCAGGTAGTTGAGGTACGTCTCGCCGGCCCGGACGTCGTTCCCCATCGGGCGAGACTGCGCGAGCGCGCGGACCTCGCCGCTGCCGGGCTCGACCATCGCCAGCCCGCCGATGGCGAAGTCGGTGGGGTTGACCCGCTCGGACACGGCCGCATCGGCGGCCGGCTGCATCCGCAGGTCGATCGTGGTGCGGATGGTCAGACCCCCGGTGGTGAGCCGCGCCTCTCGGGCAGACCGGGTCGGGCCCAGCGCGTCACTGTCGAGCAGGTAGCTGCGGACGAAGTCGCAGAAGAACGGTGCGACCGTGTTGACGCAGCCGTTGGGGGTGTCGGTGATCTCGAGGCCGAGCGGCGCCTTCACCGCGCGGCGCACCCGCTCGTCCGATGCGATGCCGAGGTCACCCATCCGCCGCAGCACCACGTTGCGCCGGTCCCGGGCGTCGCGGGGACTGTCGGTGGGGTCGTAGCTCGTCGGGTTCTGCACCAGGCCGGCCAGCAGCGCCGACTGCCGCAGCGACAGCTTGTCCGGGTCGACCGAATAGAAGTGCCGCGCCGCCGACGCGATGCCGTACGCACCGTCGCCAAAGAAGGCGATGTTGAGGTACTGCTCGAGGATCTCGTCCTTGGTGTGGTCCTGCTCGTACGCCATCGCGTACTGCAGCTCCTGCAGCTTGCGGGCGAACGTGGTCTCGATCGCCGCCTCGTACTCGGCGTCGGTGTCGGCCTGCGACACCAGGATCTGCTTGACCAGCTGCTGGGTGATGCTGGAGCCGCCCTGCAGCGGTTCGCCGAGCGCGTTGTTGATGATCGCGCGCGCGGTGCCCTGCATGTCCAGCGCACCGTGCTCGTAGAACCGGGAGTCCTCGATGGCGAGCATCGCCCGCTTCATCACCGGCGCGACATCCTCGAGCGAGACGTCGACCCGGTTCTCGTCGAAGAAGTACGCGATCGGGGTGCCGTCGGAGGCGAGCACGGTGGTGCGCTGCGGGATCGGCACCTCGTCCAGCTCGGCCGGCAGGTTCTCGATGCCGTTGGCAACATTGCGCGCTGCCAGCCCGGTCAGGCCGGCCAGCGGCAGGACGAGGCCGGCCACCAAGACCCCCGCCAGCGCACTGACGAGGACCAGGGCGAACAGGCGGCGCGCGGCAACGACGCCGGCAACCAGCCGGTGGTCAGACATGGCCTTCAGGGTACGGGAGCCGGCTCGCCCACCGATGAACCGCCCACTAGCAGAGGTCAGCACCGCACCGGCGGGTATAGCCCCAATTGACTACGCCGTGCCACCCGATCGGTCCTGACGCTTTCGGCGCCGCGCACGTACGGTTCTAGGACGCAGCGGGGCGGCCCAGCGGGGGCTCGGCCATGGGGCACGGACGGTGCCGCGGCACGAAGGGGACGATGGATGATGGCGTGGATCGAGGACTGGGCCGCGGTGGCGGCCTGCCAGGGCAGCCGGCCGGACGAGCTGTTCGTGCAGGGAGCCGAACAGCACCGGGTCAAGCAGGTGTGCGTGACCTGTCCGGTCCGCACCGAGTGCCTCGCTGAGGCGCTGGACCACCGGATCGAGTGGGGGGTCTGGGGCGGCATGACCGAGCGGGAGCGCCGCGCCCTGCTGCTCCGCCGGCCGAACGTACGGTCGTGGCGGCGGCTGCTGGAGGCCGCCCAGTCGGAGCACCGGGCGGCCGAGGAGCACCTCGCGGTCTGACCCGTACGTCGCCGGGGTCAGCCGGCTGCGAGTCCAGTCGACAGCAGAGTCCCGACCCGACGCAGCCCGGCCACGTCGTGCACGTCACCGGGCAGCGAGAGCACTTCCACGCACGGGACCTGCGGGTGCGCGGCGGTGAACCCTCGACGCAGCCGATCCTGCCGATGCCGGATCCTGGCCCGCTCGGCGTGTACGCGTAGCAGCCCCGCCGCCGCGTCGTGCTCGCCCGGGTGGTGCTCGGCCAACCGCAGCGCCGCCTCCTCGGCGAGCCAGGCGCCGAGCTTGGGAAGCGGGTCCGGCTGGACCCGGTTGACAACCAACCCCGCGAGCGGCATCCGATCGGCCCGCAGCCGCTCGACGAAGTAGGTCGCTTCGCGCAGCGCGTCCGGCTCGGGCGTCGCGACCACGACGAACGCGGTGCCGGACTCCTGCAGCAGCGCGTAGGTGTGCTCGGCCCGCTGCCGGAAACCGCCGAACAGGGTGTCGAAGGCGGCGACGAAGGTCTTCACGTCGGTGAGCACCTGCGCGCCGAGGACCTTGTTGAGCGCCGCTGTCACCGCGCCGAAGCCGGCCGACAACAGCCGGGCCGGACCGCGCGCCGGCGCGAGCAGCAACCGGATGAAGCGCCCGTCGAGCAATGACGACAGGTGCTCGGGGGCGTCCAGGAAGTCCAGCGCCGACCGCGACGGCGGGGTGTCCACGACGATCAGGTCCCAGCTGCCGGAGGACTCGGCCTGCGCGTGCAGCTGCCCCAGCTTCTCCATCGCCATGTACTCCTGCGTGCCGGCGAAGGAGCTGGACAGCGCCTGGTAGAAGGGGTTGTCGAGGATCTGTCGGGCCTTGTCAGGGCTGGCGTGCTGCTCGACGACCTCGTCGAAGGTCCGTTTCATGTCGAGCATCATCGCGTCGAGGTCGCCGCTGCCGCCGGTGCCGTCTACCGGGCGTGGGGTGTTGTCCAGCTCGCGCAGCCCGAGCGCCTGCGCGAGCCTGCGCGCCGGGTCGATGGTGAGCACCACCACCGACCTGCCGCGCTCGGCCGCGCGCAGCCCGAGTGCGGCCGCGGTGGTCGTCTTGCCGACGCCACCTGACCCGCAGCAGACCAAGATGCGGGTGGCGGGGTCGTCGAGCAGGGCGTCGACGTCGAAGCGTCTCGTACGGCCGCGGGCCCGGGTGCTGGTCATGCCATCTGCTGTTCGCACAGGGCGTCGGCCAGCTCGTAGAGGGCGCCGAGGTCGATGCCCTCGGTGGCGTGCGGAAGCCGGTAGACCGGCTGGCCCAGGCCCTCCACCTCCCCGGTCAGCTGCTCCTCGCGCTCGAGCCGCTCGACGTGCTCCTCGGCCGCGGAGATCAGCGCGGCCGGCACGGTTTCGCCGTGCGGTTCGAGGCCAGTGGCGGCCAGCCCGGGCAGCAGCTCGCGGGGTGCGAGCGTGCCCTCAGTGACCGACTTTCGGGTGGTTGGGTCGAGTGGCGAGTCCCGTACCTGGTTGACCACGATCCCGCCGACGGGCAGCCGAACCGCGGTCAGGTCGGTGATCGCGTCGGTGGTCTCCTGGACCGGCATGTCCTCGAGCACGGTCACCAGGTGGACGGCGGTGCCGCGGGAGCGCAGCAGCCGCATGATCGCGTCCGCCTGCCGTCGGATGGGCCCAACCTTCGCCAGCCCGGCGACCTCGGTGTTGACGTTGAGGAATCGAGTGATCCGCCCGGTCGGCGGCGCGTCCAGCACGATCGCGTCGTACACCGGCTCGCCGTCGGCGCCGCGGCGGCGTACCGCCTCGAAAACCTTGCCGGTCAGCAGCACGTCGCGGACCCCGGGAGCAATGGTGGTGGCGAAGTCGATGACGCCGAAGCGGTCGAGCGCGCGGCCGGCCCGACCGAGCCGGTAGTACATCTGCAGGTACTCCATCAGCGCCGCCTCGACGTCGATCGCCAGCGCAAGCACGTCGCCGTCGCCCGGTGCTACCGCGACCGGGGTCTCCTCGTACGGGAGCGGGCCGGTGTCGAACAGCCGCGCCAGGCCCTGGCGACCCTCCACCTCGCAGAGCAGCACCCGGCCGCCGTCGCGAGCCAGCGCCAGCGCCAGCGCGGCGGCTACCGTGGTCTTGCCGGTCCCGCCCTTGCCAGTCACCACGTGCAGGCGTACCCGCCGCCAGTCGCTCACCCACCGAGCCTACGGCGGGGAAACCCTGGCGCCGCCGGGGCTTGTGGCGTTGGGATTGTGGGGTGCTGAAGCGACGGGAGGGCGGCGCGTACGGAGGGCCAGGCGGACGACAGCGGGTCGATCAGCCCGTAGTGCTCCACACCGGCAAGCAGCCGTACGTCCACCACCGCGGCGGCGTCGCCGAGCCCGGCGCTGTGCGCGGCGGGGATCTCCTGGTCCAGCTCGCCGTGCACGACGACCAGCGCGCAGCCCGGGGTCTCGCCCGCCCGCAGCCGTGCGGCGGGGTCGGCATGGGTCGGCGGTGCGCCGGCGAACAGTGCGCGCACCGCACCGCCGCCTAGCCCTTCGGCCTCTGCACGAGCGAGGTCGGCGACCGGCGCGATCGCGAGGACATGCCGCGGGCAGTCCGCCGCGTCCGAGTCCAGCGCCCACCACAGCGCCAGCTGCCCGCCGGCCGAGTGCCCGACAACCACTGCGCGCTCGGCGCCGACTCGGCCGGGTGCGACCTCCCCCAGCAGCTCGGGCACCCGTTTGCGCACCGCCCGCAGGTCGGCGGCCAGGAGCGGCCACGCGCCGCCTGTCGCACCGGCTGCGCGCGAGCCGCCGACCCGCGCGTACTCCGGCACGACCACCGTCCAGCCGAGCGTTGCCAGCGCGTACGCGAGCGGGCGCAGGTGCCGCCGGTCGTACCGCTGCTTCCAGAAGCCGCCGTGCATCGCGAAGAGCAGCGGCGCCGGCGCACCGTCGGCCAGTCCCGGCGCAAGCCACACGTCGGCGACGCCGTCCTCGTGGTCGGCGTACCGCAGCACGATGTCCGGCCCGCCCGCCGACCGGGTCAGCACGCTCTCGGGGTCGACCACCTGGTTAGCATCGCAACCCATGACCACCTGGGAGTACGCGACCGTCCCGCTGCTGATCCACGCGACCAAGCAGATCCTCGACACCTGGGGCGAGGACGGCTGGGAGCTGGTGACCGTGCTCCCGGGGCCGAGCGGCGACAGCCTGGTCGCCTACCTCAAGCGACCCAAGGTGGCGTGATGGCATCCGAGACGACCTCCCGCCCCGAGCAACGGCTGGCCGCGCTCGGCCTCGAGGTGCCCGAGGTCGCGACGCCCGTTGCGGCCTACGTCCCGGCGGCGACCAGTGGGTCGCTGGTCTTCACCGCCGGACAGCTCCCGCTGCGCTCCGGCGAGCTCATCGCCGAGGGGGTCGTTGGTCAGGCGGTCACCCCCGACGAGGCGGCGATGTGCGCGCAGCAGTGCGCGCTCAACGCGATCGCCGCAGTCAAGGCGGAGGTCGGGGACCTGGACCGCGTACGCCGGGTGGTCAAGGTGGTCGTGTTCGTCGCCAGCGCGCCCGACTTCACGGGCCAGCCGCAGGTCGCAAACGGCGCCAGCGAGCTGCTCGGTGAGGTGTTCGGCGAGGCTGGGAAGCACGCCCGGAGCGCAGTCGGTGTTGCCGCGCTGCCGCTTGGTGCCCCGGTCGAGGTCGAGCTCGTCGTCGAGGTCGGCTGAGCAGTGCCGGGGCCGGCCACCGAGCGCGCGGCCGAGCCGCAGCGGGTGCCGCTGCCGGAGTCGCTGCGCCAGGCGGCGCAGGAGTACGCAACCGGGCGGCGCGCCGAGGTCGCGACCCGCGACGCGGCGACCGTCGTGCTGCTGCGCGACCCCGGCCCGCAGGTGTACCTGCTCCGTCGCCATGACCGGATGGCGTTCGCCGCCGGAATGGCGGTGTTCCCGGGCGGGGTGGTGGACGACCGCGACCGCAGGGCGCCCTTCGGGGCCGGTGGGTGGGCGGGTCCGAGTGCCGAGGAGTGGGCGCGGCGGCTGGGCTGCGACACCGCCACCGCCCGCGGGCTGGTGTGCGCGGCCGTGCGGGAGACGTACGAGGAGTCGGGCGTGCTGCTGGCCGGACCGGACGCCACGACCGTCGTCGCCGACACCACTGGCGAGGACTGGGAGGCCGACCGGGTGGCGCTGGTGGCAAAGCAGACGTCGCTCGCCGACATGCTCGAGCGCCGGAGCCTCATGCTGCGCACGGACCTGGTTGCGGCGTGGGCGCACTGGATCACCCCGGCGTTCGAGCCACGGCGATACGACACCCGGTTCTTCGTCGCGATCCTGCCGTCCGGCCAGCGGACGCGCGACGTGTCCACCGAGTCCGACGCCGTCACCTGGTTAGCAGCGGCGGACGCGGTCGAGGCGGCCGAGAGCGGCGAGCTCGGCATGCTGCCACCGACGGTCAGCACCTGCGTGGAGGTCGCCGCGCTCGACCGAGCAGCCGATGCTCTGGCCGCGGCAGAGCTGCGCGCGATCACGCCGATCGAGCCGCGGCTGGTGGTCGAGGGCGACCTGGCTTGGCTCGAGACCGCGCCGGGCGGGCGCTGATGGAGCCCGCCTGCATGCTGGCGCCCAACCCCGGGCCGATGACGCTCGACGGCACCAACACCTGGGTGCTGCGGTCCGAGCCGGACGCGCGCGCGGTAGTCGTCGACCCGGGACCGTCCGACCGCGGCCACCTGGTGGCGGTGCGCGACCTCGCTCATGACGTCGCCGTCGTGCTGCTGACCCACGGTCACCCCGACCACTCCGACGGCGCGCCGGCGTTCGCTGCGGCGGCTGGCTGCAACGTACGGGCGCTGGACCCGGCGCACCGGCTCGGCGACGAGGGAATCGGCGAAGGGGCCGTCGTCGAGGTGGACGGCCTGGAGCTGTGCGTGGTCGCGACGCCGGGGCACACGTCGGACTCGCTGTCGTTCCTGCTGCCGGCGGAGTCAGCCATCCTCACCGGGGACACCGTGCTCGGGCGCGGGACCACCGTGGTCGAGCACCCGGACGGCCGGTTGGGCGCCTACCTCGACTCTCTGCACCGGCTCCGCGAGCTGGTCCAGTCCGCCTGCGTGACCCGGCTGCTGCCCGGCCACGGTCCGGTCATCGAGGACCCCACCGGGGTGCTCGACGGCTACCTCTCCCACCGTGAGCAGCGGCTGGACCAGGTGCGGGACGCGCTGGCCGCCGGGGCGAGGACGCCACGGGAGGTGGTCGAGCACGTCTATGCAGACGTCGACCGGGCGTTGTGGCCGGCGGCCGAGCTGTCCGTGGCCGCCCAGCTCGCCTACCTCCGCGGCGACGAGTGACTTGTCAGCCACCTGAACGGTCATACAGCCCGCTGACCTGGGCAAACGCCTGTCCACAAGCTGACAAGTCGAAGGGGGACGGGTCAGCGGGAGCGGTGGCGCAGCCGGTCGGGCTCGACCAGCACCACCGAGCGCGGCTCCAGCCGCAGCCAGCCGCGG
>Ga0136620_10000529_pt1 | contig 17387 bp, 16 predicted proteins | sample AntDrymUQ4162106_2_FD_104806 | JGI IMG/M metagenome (GOLD analysis project Ga0136620, IMG submission 104806) | Polar desert sand microbial communities from Dry Valleys, Antarctica - metaG UQ416 (21.06) | ecosystem: Environmental > Terrestrial > Soil > Desert | place: Antarctica: Dry Valley... | reverse complement strand
TGCTCCCGGACCAGGCACCCGATCCCGCCCGCGAGGCCGCCGCAGCGGCCGCGATCGAGCGCATCGAGGCGCTCGGTGCGGGCGGGGCGATCGGCCTCGGCTCCGGCCGCGCGGTGTGGAGGGTCGTCGACGCGATCCGGGATCGCTGGCCCGACGGGCCCCCAGTGCGGGCCGCGGTCGCCTCGGAGCGGACAGACGCTCGCGCGCGCGAGGCCGGGATCGAGGTCGTCGAACTCGACGGCAGCCTCGAGCTCGAGCTGGCGATCGACGGCGCCGACGAGCTGGACGCCGAGCTGCGGCTGCTGAAGGGCGGCGGCGGCGCGCTGCTGAGGGAGAAAATCGTGATCTCGGCGGCGCGGCACTTCATCGTGGTGGCCGAGGAGACGAAGCGGGTGGAGCGCCTCGGCGCCAAGTTTCGCCTGCCCGTCGAGGTCGTCCGCTTCGGCTGGGGGGACACGCGCCGGCGGGTGTCCGCCGAGCTGCCGGACGCGGTGCTGCGCGCGACCGACGGCGATCCCTTCCTCACCGACGAGGGGCATTACCTGCTCGATTGCGCGCTGCCGGAGCGCGCGGACCTGGAGCGCCTGGACGCCGCTCTGGAACGGATCCCGGGGGTGGTTGAGCACGGGCTCTTCCTCGGGCTGGCCGACGAAGCCCTGCTTGGGCGCCAAGACGGCGCATGCGAAGCCGTCTCCCGTTAAGCTCGCCGCAGGCGCTCGACCGTAACTTTGGGTGGGCCCACCCGTTGAAGCCGGGACCGAGCTTTGTCGATCGACAGGAGAAGACCTTGAAGACTCGCCGCCGCCTCCTACTGCCGCTGCTGCTGATTGCCGCGTCTTTCGCGCTCAGCATTCCCTCGAGCGCCTCGGCCGCCTCGCTGCCGAAGCTCGGCATCGCCGACAACAACCTGTCGACGGTCACCGACCCGCGCTTCCAGGCGTTCGGCATCAGGTACCTGCGGGTCACGATCCCGTGGAACGTCTACCTCAAGCCCAACAGCGGCACGGCCCGGCGCTTCAACCGGACGATCGACGACGCGCAGAGGCGGGGGATCCGCGTGCTGGGCTCATTCACGCTCGGGAGCTTCAAGAGCCGGCGCAAGCGGCTCGCGCTGGTCGGGCTCAAGAGCTACACGAAGGCCTTCAAGCGCTTCCGCAAGAGGCAGAAGGACGTCAAGGAGTTCATCCCCTGGAACGAGCAGAACCACCGCTTCATGCCGACGCGCACGAGGCGCGGCAGCAAGCGGGCCGCGCTCTACTACCGCGCGGTCAAGCGAAACTGCCGCCGCTGCACGGTGCTCGGCGCGACGGTGCTCGACGAGAAGAACGTCGTCTCCTACCTGAAGCGCTACAAGCGGCAGCTGCGGCAGCTGCGCATCAAGCAGCCGCGGATCTGGGGCCTCCACGCCTACAAGGGCGTCGAGAAGGGGAGCACAAAGCCCGTGCGCAGGATGCTGCGGACGGTGCGGGGCAAGGTCTGGATCGTCGAGTCCGGCGGTCACTACAAGCACTCCGGGCGCAAGCCGAAGGTGCGCCCGAACGGCCAGCGTCAGGCTCGCCAGGATCGGTTCCTGTTCAACCGCATCGCCAACAACCCCGGGCTGCGCAGGCGCATCCGCCGGATCTACATCTACAACTGGGCCCAAGTGAGCCGCAACACCTGGGACTCGGCGCTGATCGGTCCGGACTACGCGCCGGGCGGGACCACGCCGATCTCCGGGCTGAAGCTGCGGCCGGCATTCTTCGTGGTGCAGTCCGAGGCGAAGAAGCGCGGCCTCCTGCGCGGAGCCGAGGTCCCGGTGCCGCCGGGCCTCGTGGTGCCGTAGGTCTACAAGCTCTTCTGAGGCGGGCAGGGCATCACAGCCCCGCCGCGCTGAATGCTTGGCGGCCGCCGCGGCGGCGGTCTCCGGGCGGGCGTGCGAGCAGGCGGACCTCGCGGGCGAAGTTCTGGGCCGCGGTCAGGTAGACGGCCTGGCGCAGCGTGACGCGCAGGGTGGCGGTCGCGGAGGCACGGCTTGCGGCGCCGTCGGCACTGCCTCCACCGGCCCCGGCGCCACCGGGGCCGCCCGCCTGCAGCCCCAGCAGCTCGACGTTCTCGAGCGCGAGCAGCGTGCGGCCTGGCCCTTCGCGTGGCTCGGTCGAGACGAGCACGTCCACGCGCGCGCCGGGGCTGCCGGCCTCGCCGAGCGCATCGCCGCCGGCGACGGCGACCTCGACCGCCCGCTCACCCCGGCGTGGGCCTGCGACTGGAGCGCCCTGCCTCTCCTCCCCGCCGCTCAGCTGCCCGAGCGTCAGCTGCGATCCGGCGGCGATCGGGACCGCGGTGCGCCGCCCCGCGAGGTCCTCGACGGCCGCGACCGAGTCAGGCGCAGCGAACCGCTGCGGGACTTCCGTCACGACCAGCAGCGTCCGCAGCTGCTTGGCGTCAAGCGCGGTGTCGGGCGTGATGTCCTGGCGCGCGACGACGACCGGCACCGGGCGGCCGACCTGACGCTCGACCTCGCCGACGCGGCCGCTGACCTGCGAGGCTGCCAGGCCGCCCGCGACGAGCGCCAACGCGAGCAGCAGCAGCCCGCGGCGGCGGCGGGCGGCGGCGCTCACGCCTCGGGGAGCGGCAGCTCGACCGCGACCAGCGTGCCGGCTTCGTCGCGCTGGATCCTGAGCTCGCCGCCGGCGTCGGCCGCGGCGCGGCGTGAAATGCGCAGTCCGCGGCCTCGACCGGGCGGCGAGACGCGCACAGGGTCACGCGGCGTCTCGCCCTCACCGGGAATCCCCCCGGCTGAGACCGGTGCATGAAGCGCCTGCGCCGCACCCTCATCGCGAACCTCAACCCGTACCGCATCCCCACGCCGCTCTCCGCGCAGCTCGATCCGCCCGCCGCCGTGCTCGACCGCGTTCGAGATCAGGTTGCCGAACAGCGCCGCGAGCCGGCCGCGGTCGGCGGCCACCCGCACCGGGCCCGCGCGCCAGTCGCAAACCAACTCGCGGCCGCCGCGCGCCGCGGCGGGCGCCCATCCGGCGGCGGAACCGCTGACGAGCCCGTGCAGAGGCACGAACTCCCGGAGCGGCGTGCGCCGGATGCCCCGCCGCGCGGCCGCGAGGTCCTCGAGCCCGCCGCGCAGGCGCTCGAGCTCCGTCGCGAGCGCGAGCGTGTGCGCACCCGCCAGGGGCTCGCGCGCCAGCGACTCGACGCCGAGCGCCAGCGCCGTGACAGGACCCCGGAGCTCGTGGTCGGCGTCCGCGACCAGCTCCAGCCGACGCCGCTGGGCGAACGCGACACCAGCCCCGATGAGCGCCAGCGCCCAGCCGCCGATGGCCAGCGCGAGCGTCATTCGGGCTCGGTCAGCTTGTAGCCGACGCCGCGAACGTTCACCAGCCACGGCCGTGAAGAGGCGGCGAGCTTCTTGCGCACGCGGCAGGCATGGGCGTCGAGCGTGCGCGAGTTGCCGATCGAGAGGTAACCCCAGACGTCGCGCAGCAGCTCGGCCTTGCCGAAGACGCGCGTCGGGTCGGCGGCGAGCGCCTGGACGAGCGCGAACTCCTTCGCCGAGAGGTGGACCGGCTGCCCGTCGAGACGGCAGGCGCGCGTCAGCGGGTCGATCGTCAAGCCGCCGACGCGCATGATGCCCCGCTGTGGCCGGCCCTTGGTCCGCCGCAGCACGGCGCGCACGCGGCCCAGCAGCTCTGAATACGAGAACGGCTTGACCACGTAATCATCGGCGCCGCGGATGAAGCCGCGCACGCGGTCGGCCTCGCCGGTGCGGCCCGTGACGACGATCACCGGCATGTCGAGGTCGATCCGCGAGGCGAGGCCGTCTGCGGAGCGCACGCGGTCGAGCAGCAGCAGGCCGTTGCCGTCCTCGAGCATCAGATCGAGCACGACCAGGTCGGGGCGGCGCACCTCGATCGCGCGCAGGCCCTCTCCCGCGGCACTCGCGGTCGCGACCTTGTAGCCGTCAGCGGCGAGGTTGTCGGCGAGGAAGGCGCACGTCGCCTCGTCGTCCTCGACCACCAGGAGGGACTGCTGCTCGGTCGCCATGCCCTCCTAAGGACAGGCGGACGACAGTTCGCCCCCCTACGGCGCCGAGCGCGAGCGGTGCTCGCTCGCGCAGGGCGCCCAGAGACGTTTTTCTCGCCGGTGGCTAGACGCCGTCGCGCCCGCCGGCCGGCCGGTTACCCGCCTTGCTGATGTGCGGCCAGAGCAGCATGACCAGGCCGATGAGGATGACGACGATCCCGAGCGCGTAATGCACGAGGACCGCGAGAGCAATTCCGACGATGATGAGTATTAGTGCAATTGGCATGCCGCTCATGTACCCGACGTTGCATTCGGCGAAACTCCGACATCCGTCCGCCGCGCGGCGATGCAACCTGCCTTGCACCCCGTCCGGACGGGAAGGAGACGAACCTATGATGCCGACGCCTGGGAGGGCCGTCACCGACGGTGGCTCCCGGCGCGATCCCATTTTATGGACAACGCAACCCGCCGTGGAAACTATGAGTCCGGCTCGGACTACGTGCTCGAGTACGGCGAGCTGCGCTTCACCTTCAACGAGCGCGACTTCACCGAGCGCGTCGAGCAGGCCGGCGCGAAGCTCGGCTTCGTCTCGCCCCCGCTCGGCGGCGAGGAGCGGGAGGACCTGGTCAACCTCGCCGTAAATGGCGAGGTCAGCGACCCGCACTCGGCGCTCGGGGAGCACATCAACGAGCGCTGGGGCGACCTCGCGGGGCCCTCGGAGCGCTCGCTCGTGCACTGGATCCGGCGGCTGGTGTTCCGGGGCGCATGGCTCGACCAGCGGGTCAAGGAGAACGAGCTCGAGATCGTCTACGACGAGCGCAGCCACAGCTTCGGCTACGCGCAGCCCGAGCGCGACTTCGAGCTGATCGAGCTCTCACCCGAGCCGTCCTGGCAGAGCGTCGCCTACCGCGGCTGAGCGCTCGGCGGGCGGGCGTCTACTAGCCGAGCAGGTCCGCGCGCAGCGTCCCCGAGCGCGCCTGATCCACCTCGGGATCGGCACCGCTGCTCGGAGCGAGCGCGATCCGCGTCGTCACGAGCCGGTCGACGTCGGCGCCCTGCCCGGTCGCCGCGACGACCGTCAGCGAGCCGCCCTGCTCCAGCTTGCGCGCGGCCCCGAACAGGCGCCGCTGGGTACCGGATCCGAGAACCCCGAGCGAGTCGATCAGCAGCACGGCGTCGCCGCCCCGCTCGACGACCCGCTTGGCGCGCTCAACGGCGAACTCGGCCACCTGGCCGACGGCCTCCGGCGAGCGGTCCGAGCCGTCGCCGATCACGGTAAGACGCTCGTCGCCGCGCCAATCGGTGACCTCCTCGGGACGAATGCCCGCGAGCACGACGGCGACGTCGAGGTCGGAGTGGGAGTCGGCGAGCGTCACGGCGATCGCGCGCAGCAGCGCGCCTGCGCCGCCGGCCGGCGGACCGTCGGGTGCGTCGCTGATCGCCACTCGCGAGCCCTTGCCGAACGGGACCGCGTCGAGGCCCGCCGGCGTGGTCAGCCGCTCGGTCGGGAAGACGGCCGTCAGGTCCTGGAAGTTCGGGCGCTCCTGCGGCGGCTCGGCCGGCTGGCCGTTGACCTGCTCGATCCGGACCAGCGATGGGTGGCGCTCCGAGCGCCGCGGCGGGCGCGCGGGGCCAGAGACCTCGTCGCCGGCACGCAGCTCGCAGCGCCGGATCTGGGCCGGGGAGACGTAGACGTCCTCGGGCGAGTGGCCTGAAACATCGGCCCGGACGAAACCGCTGCCGTTGCCGAGGATGTCGAGCACGCCGCTGCGCTGCTCCTCGGTGCGCTCCGGCTCCGGCTCGGCCTTCGGCCCGGACTCCGATTCGGAACCGGACTCCGGCTCCGAGCGCCCACGCCTGGAGCGCCTGGAGCGCCTGGGCTTGGCCTCCGGCTCGTCGTCCTCGCCCGGCTCATCCGCGGTCTCGGGCTCCGCCTCGGTGGAGACGGGGTCGTCGTCGCCGGGACCCTCGGTCGGCGCGTCCCCCCCGCCCTGGGCGTTCACGATCGCCTCGATCAGCTCGGCCTTGCGCAGGCCGCGGTAGTCCTCGACGCCGAGCTCCGATGCGATGGCGTGCAGGTCGGCGAGCGGGCTTCCTTCCAGCTCCTGGCGCTGCAGTACGGACACGGTTTCGGGTGCTCCTCAGGTCGGGTCGCGGGGCCGGGGAACCCTAGACGGTTGATCCTCGAGCTGGCCGACCGTGTCGAGGACCAGGCCCATCAGGCGCCCGAGGGCCTGGTCGGCATTGGCGTTCTCGATCACTGCGATCTTGTCCTTGCGCGCACGCGTGGAGAGGAAGTCCTGCAGGCGGCGAATCGCCTCGAAGCTGTCGAGGTAGCGGTCGGCCGGGCGGCTCCCGCCCCGCAGCGTGAAGTGGCCTCGGTGGAGGTCGGGGTCCTCGACGGTGAGCAACGCCTCGACCGCGACACAGCGGGCGCGCAGCTCCGGGTCGAGGCCGCCGGGGACCAGGTGGACGCCTTCGACGACGAGCGGCGTGCCCTCGTCGCAGGCGCGCTCGATGATCGCCGCCACGGCGGTGCCGACGGTCTCGGCCTGCTCCTGGAAGGCGGGCAGCTCGTCCCCGGGCCCCTCACCTTCGACGGTGGCCGCCGCCTCGAACGCCGAGTAGTGGACGGCGGGCATGAAGTCCTGGCTGAAGAACGCGCGCAGGACCTGGCGGATCACGTCCGTCGCTATCACGCGCGTGATCCCGAGGCGATGGGCGAGCATCGTGGCGAGCGTCGACTTGCCAACGCCGGTCGTTCCCCCGATCAGGACGATCAGCGGCGCCTCGAGCCGATCGAGGCGCTGCCACTCGCGGAACCGCCGCACGGTCGCCTCGTCCTCCGCCTCGGCGAGGACCTCCTGCACGAGCGCCCGCAGCCCGTCAACGCCGATCTCGGACTCGCCGCGCTCGGCCAGCCGCCGCTCGATCAGCCGGGCGAGCTCGTAGGCGCGTTCGGGGCCGAGGCCCGTGGCCGAGAGCGACTGGGCCATGACGCCCTTCGAGTAAGGCAGACCGTGGCTGCGGTTGACGACGATCGTCTCCTGTGCGGGCTCAGACATGCTCGCGGGCCCCGGTGGCGTCGCGGTGGAGGGTCAGCAGAGCTTCGTCGAGGTCACCGTCGAGCGCCAGCGGGCGGTTGCGGATGAAGCCGACGGTGGCGCCCTCGGCGCGGGCGCGCACCGCGACGGTGTCGATCGCCGCCGCCTTCAGCTCGGTGAGGTAGTGGTCGCAACGCTCGGCGGCGGCCTGGTCGAGGTCGGTGGCGAGCGCGCCACGGGCGGAGAGGTTGCGCGAATTGACGACCGGTTCGATGCCATCCGGGATCGCCGGCCCGGTACTGAAGAGCGCGACACGCGCGCCGGCGGGCACCGGCTCGACCGCCTCGGGCCGGAGCTCGCAGCGCAGCGTCCGGCCCGGGCAGATCGCCGCGGCCTCCTCGGCGTCGAGCTGCGGCTGCTCGGCTCCGCCCGTCACGAGACAAAGGTGGGCCCGCATCATCCGGTACGCGCCGAGCCCCTCGAACGCGCCGTCGCCGACGAGACAGACAGTGCGATCCGCGGTGACCGGAGGAATGCTCGCGCCCGAGCCCTCGAAGATCAGCGCGTCGCCGCCTCGTTCAGCGGCAACGGCAGCGCCGGCGGCGACGTTGTCCGCGAACGGCGCACCCGCGAGGCCGCCGCCGACCCGACGGCAGCCGACCGTCGCGCAGCCTCCAAGCACGGCGCCCTCGAGGTAGTCAGACGCCGCGTGCTCGCCGCTTTCTGCGAGCGCGAGCAGGTCGTCGAGCGCGATGTCCGGCTCGACCAGCCGCGGCTTCGCAGGGCCGCCCCGGCCCATGCAGACGATCACCGGATCGAGGCCCTGCCCCCGCAGCAGCGCACCCCAATGACCCGCGACCGCGGTCTTCCCGGTGCGCTTACCCGTGCCGATCACGGCGAGCTTCGGCCCGTCGAACGCGACCGGCTCGTACCGGGGGGGCGCGAGGCGCGCGTCAGGCCCCTCGTAGGCGAGACCGGTGTCGAGTGCAGCCGAGGCGAGCAGCATCCGGCGGCGCGGCGGGAGCACCGGCTCGTCGGCGAGGTCCACGACGGCGCCTGCGCCGCGGGAGGCGACCCGCCGCAGGGCCGCTACAGGATCGACATCGATCTCGACCGCTCGCCCATAATGCTCCGCGGCTTGGTCGAGGATCCCACCACGGAGCTTCTCCTCCCCGCCGCAGAAGACAACACCCACGACCCCGCGCTCGGAGTCGAGGCGATCCAGCGCCGCCCGAACCGCGTCGGGATGATGCTCTCCGTCGATCAGCGCGATGACCTGCCCTATGGTCACCGCTGAATCCTCCCCCCGCGCCTATCCCCGCGCCGTCTCTCCGAGCAGCGACTGATCCTTCTCGTACTCGTAGCTGCGTGGGTCGAACGACAGGATCGCGTCCTGCTCGTGGAAGGGGTACTTGCGGTAGATCGTGACGCGCTCCGGGCTCGCCTCGATGACGTTGTAACACGGCTTCGTCTTCCCGCGCAGGCGCGTCGTAGAAACCGTGCCCGCATTGACGACGAACAGGTTCTCGAGGCGCCAGGCATACGGAACGTGCTTGTGGCCCGAGAGCACGAGGTTCACTCCCGAGCGCTGCAGGCACTCGAGCGTGTCGCCTGCATCGTGAACGATGTTGCGCTCGCGCCCTGTTCCAGGGATCGGCAGCAGGTGGTGGTGCAGGACGAAGATGCGCAGGAACGCCTCGTGCGAGCCGAAGCGCTCCTCGATCCAGTCGTAGCGACCACGGCCGATCACGCCGTGGTCCAGGTCGGGCTCGGTCGAGTCGACGGCGACGATCGAGACGCCGCCCTCGTGCAGCTCGGCGCGGCGCTCGCCGAAGAGCTCCTCGAAGTGGACGTAGCCGACGTTGCGCGAGTCGTGGTTGCCGGGGATCACGATCATCCGCTCGCAGCCGATCTGGTCGAGGTAGCGCTGGGCTTCCTCGTAATCGGCCCGCAGGCCGAGGTCGGTCAGGTCGCCCGAGACCACGACCAGGTCGGGCTCGAGCTCGTTGACCTCGACGATCGCGCGTTCGAGCAAGCTCGGGACGAAATGTGGCGAGCCGCAGTGGAGGTCCGAGAGCTGGGCGATCGTGAAAGAGGCCATCAGGCGGCTCGCTCGCCGTTCTCGGGCCGCCCGTCATCCTCGGAGCGCTCGGCGTTCTCACGCCGCAGGCTCTCGTCGAGGCGCAGGTCGGCGGACACCTCGGCTTCGCCCCGCAGGGCCGAGCGAACGCGCACGTAGTCGGCCGTCTCGGCGACGTCGTGGACGCGCAGGATCGAGGCGCCGCCGGCGAGGCCCGCCTCGACCGCCGCCAATGTGCCGGCGAGCCGCGTCGCCGGCGAGCCGCCGGTGAGCGCGCCGATGAAGTCCTTGCGCGAGGCCGCCAGCAGGATCGGCCGCCCGAGCGGCGCCAGCACGTCGAGCGAGCGCAGCAGCTCGACGCTCTCGGCCGGCGTCTTGCCGAGGTCGAGGCCCGGGTCCACGACGATCCCTTCGGGCTCCACTCCGCGCTCGACGGCCGCTTTGATCCGCTCGCCGAGAAAGGCCGGGGCGTCGGCGAGCAGCTCGCCGTGCGCGGGGAAGCGCTTCTGCTTCGGCGCCACGCGCGTGTGGGTGACGACCAGACCTGCCCCGGCCTCGGCACATGCGGAGGCGACCTCGAGGTCGCTGAGGCCGCTGGGGTCGTTGACTAGCGCCGCCCCCGCGGCGAGCGCGGCGCGCGCGACCGGGGCGCGCCAGGTATCGACCGAGACGGCGGCCCCCTCCCCTGCGAGGCGCTCCACGACGGGCACGATGCGGGCAGCCTCCTGCTCCGGGGAAACCGCGACGCGATCGGTGCGGCCGGACTCGCCGCCGACGTCGATCAGCCCGGCACCGGCCGCGACGAGCTCGCGCGCCCGCTCGCACAGCTCCTCGGCGGTGCGCGTCTCCCCGCGCTCCGAGAACGAGTCCGGGGTGGCGTTGACGATCCCCATCAGGAGCGGGCGCTGGGGCGAAGGCTCGAGCGTGGCGCCGCGCAGTCGCAGCGCGGGCGGCGCGCTCACGCTGCAGCGCCCTCCGGCAGGAGTCCCTCCGCGGCCGCCACCTCGCGCCACGCGGCCAGCTCGTGCTCGAGCGCGCCTTCGTCCCAGCCGAGCTCGGCGCCCATCGCCACGGCCACGGCGCGGGCCTCGGGGGAGTCCGGCGCGCACAGCCGCCGGGCGTCGAGCAGGCCCAGCCGCGTGCGCCGTAGCAGCGCGTCCGCGACGGACGCCGCCTGCTCGCGCCGTACGGAGAACGGCGCCTCGGCGACTAGGTCCGGCAGGTCTGGCGTGACCCGGGCAGCCAGCGCAGGGTCGGTCGCAGCCAGCTCGAGCACGTCGTTCGCCGCGTAGCCGTAGCGGTGCGCGAGCCGAAAGTAGCTGTCCTCGTCGACGCCCTCGACGCGCGGCAGGTCGTCCGGCTCGACGGGCATCCCGAGCGGGATCTCGTGCGTGCGGCAGGGAGCGTCCCGGCCCTCGCGCTCGACGATCCTGTCGACGGCCATCTTCGCCATCCTGCGCCATGTCGTGAGCTTGCCGCCGGTGATCGTGACGAGCCCCGAGCTGGTCTCGTAGAGCTCGGCCTTGCGCGAGATGTCGACCGACTTCTTCGGGTCGCCGGTCGAGATCAGCGGCCGCACGCCGGCGTAGGCGCCCGTGAGGTCTGCGACCGTCAGCGAGAGCGAGAAGTAGTCGTTGGTCGCCTCGAGCAGGTACTCGATGTCGTCGGGGTCGGGCGGGACATGATCGAGGCCCCCGTCGTAGTCGTTGTCGGTCGTACCGATCAGCGTTCGCCCGAGCCACGGCAGGACGAAGATCGTGCGGCCCTCGCCGGCGGGGACGATCACGCCGGCGCCCGTCACCGGCAGGTCGTCGTGTGAGAGCGTCACGTGCGTCCCGCGGCTCGGGGCGATGTGCGGCATCTCCTGCTCGGCGTAGAGCTCGCCGGGCCGGATCTTGTCGGCCCAGACGCCCGTCGCGCTGACGACGTTCTCCGCCTGGAGCTCGAACTCGCCGCCGCCGTCGACGTCGCGGCAGAGCACCCCGCCGGCAGAGCCGTCGCGCTCGACCAGGCCCTTGACCTCGCAGCGGTTCGCGCATACGGCGCCGAAGCGCTCGGCCTCGCCGAGAATCGTCAGCACCAGGCGCGCGTCATCGGTCTGGCAGTCGTAGAAGAGATACGCCGACGACGGATTGCGGGAGGCCAGCGCCGGTGCGAGCTCGAGCAGCTCGTCCTTCGCGATCGTGCGGTGGCGGTGGGGGCTCCAGTCCTCCTCGAGCGCATCGGCGGTGTCGCGCGGCTTGCGGCCCCGACGGCGCCCGCGGCGCTCGCTCGCCATCACGTCGTACATGTTTAGCCCGACTCCCATCAGCCGGTCCGGGCCCTTCTCCTCGGTGCCCGCCACGAGCAGTGGCAGCGGGTGGACGAGGTGGGGCGCGAGGTTGACCATCAGCGAGCGCTCGAGCAGCGCCTCGCGGACGAGGCCGAGGTCGAAACTCTGCAGGTAGCGCAGGCCGCCGTGGACAAGCTTCGACGAGCGGCTGGAGGTGCCGCTCGCGTAGTCGCCGCGCTCGACCAGCGCGACGCTGTAGCCGCGCGCCGCGGCGTCGAGCGCCACCCCCGCGCCGGTGATCCCGCCACCGATGACGACGAGGTCGAACGTGTCCGACTCGAAGGCCTTCAGTGCGTCGGCGCGTGGGATCACGGCAGGTACGTTACGTAGTCGCCGGGCGGCACCCGCTCGGGGGCCTCCTTCTCCTGCCGGCCGCGGCCGAGGTGGATCAACGCGACGAAGCGCTCGTCCTCCGGGAGGCCTACGGCCGCGCGTCCGGAGGGCGTCCGGAGGATCTCGGGCGTGCGCCAATAGCCGACCAGCCCGCGCGCGTGCGCGGCGAGCAGCACGATGTAGACGGCGCACCCGGTGGCGAGCAGGTCCTCCTCGGCCTCGACGGGGTCGCCCGCCCCGCTCACCGAGGCGACGACGAGCGTCGGCGCGCGCTCGAGCTTTGTCGCATCCTCCGGCTCGGCCGCGTCCTTCAGCCGTCCGAGCGCCTCGGGGCCGAGAACGCGGAAGCGCCACGGGTTCGTCATGTGGTGGTTCGGCGCCCAGCGGGCCAGCTCAAGCAGGTCATCGAGCACCTCGCGCTCGACCGGGTCGGGCGCGTAGACCTTGTGCGTGCGGCGGGTGCGGACCGCCTCTTCGACCTCCACCGCCGTGACGCTACCGGGCGGATGCCTCCTCGGTCCGCGCAAACGCGCTACGGGCCCGCGAGGCGGCGCCGGCGCAGGCGGCGGCGTGCGAGCGCGAGGCCGCCGAGCGTGGCCGCGGACAACGCGACGAGGAGCCACGGAGACGGCCCGCCGGCGTCGCTCTCGTTCGTGGTCTTCACCTCCGCGGCGCTCGCCTCGCGCTGGGCGCCGGCGCCCGGAAGGCCGCTCGACTGCTCGGCGGCCTCCTCGTCCGGCGCGCCAGCGCGCTCGCGCGCGGGCCGGCGCGCCGCGCGCTTCCTCGCAACCGTGGCGCTCCCGGCATCCACCTCCGCGGAGGATCCCGCGCGGCGACGCCTGGGGACGGTCGCGAGCGGGAACGGCTTGCGTCGCAGGGCGGTGAGGGCCTGGGCGGTGACCCAGACCGGCGTCTGGCTGCTGAAGCGCGAGTAGCGGATGGCGCCATTGCTTTGCTGGAGCGAGCGCAGGTAGTCGATCGCGCTGCGTCCGCCTGTGCCCGACCGGGTGCGCTTCCTGACCCCGAATGCGCTTATCCCGACGGACGCGAACCCCTGCACCGCCCACGCCGTCGACTGCGCGTTCGACGAGCGCCCGCGCATCTGGCCGAAGCCGCCGTCGCCGCGCTGGCGCCGGCGCAGGTAGCCGACGGCCTGGCGCGCAGCGGGGCCTCCGCCCGCGCCGGCCGTCGCAAGCGCCTGCAGCGCCGCGCCGGTGTCGTCGACGTCGCTCGAGGCGCTCGGGACGAAGCCGAAGCCGCCGTCGCCGTTCTGGGCGCGGGCGAGGTAGCGCGTCGAGGCCCTCAGGCGACCCGAGCCGGCAGGCTCACCGACCGCCCGCAGCGCAAGGACGCCGAAGGCCGTGTGGGCGACGTTCCCCCCCCATGAGCCGTTCCCTCGCCGGCGGCGCAGCAGCTCGGCGACGAGGTCGCGGCCGGCGAAGCGCCGCGCCGAGAGTCCCGCCGACTTCAGGATGAGGATCGTGCGCTCGAGCTCCCCGGTGTCGTTCAGGCGCCCGGCCCGGCGGCGGATGTAGGTGGTGACCGCGCGGCCGCGGCGGCGGCGCGCGTCGCGGGGGTTGCGCCTCGCCGAGGCGAGGCCGAGCGCGGCCCAGCCGGTGAAGAGCTGGTTCGACGACTGGCCGCGCTCGCCGCCGAAGCCGCCGTCGCGGTTCTGGGCGCGCAGCAGGTAGCGCGTCGCGCGCTTGGTCGCCGAGGCGGCCTCAGCCTCGGGGGGCGCTGCCACGAGCGGCGCGGCGAGCACGAGCGCGAGCATCAGCGCGGCCGCCGTCGCGGTCGCGGTCGCCGACCCGGGCGCCGGGCCCGACCCGGGCGCAGCCGCGGCTGCCGGCGCCGGCCAGCTGACCTCGAAGCGGCGGCGGTAGCGCTTCAGGGCACGCAGGAACAGCGGCCCGACAAGCAGGCAGAAGACGACGTTGCCGATCGCGTGCGCGAGGTTGTAGGGCAGCGAGCTGGCGGAGACGGCGCCGTAGGACGCGAGCGTCTGCTCGGCGGCGAGGGTCCACTGGTAGACGTCCATCAGCGCGCCGAACGCCAGCCCCGCCGCCCCGCACGCGAGCGCGAGCGCCACCCGCGAGAGCTCCCGTCCGCGAGCCAGCTTGGCCAGCAGCGCGCCGGCGGCGCCGACCCCGCCCCAGGCGAGCATCTGCCACGCCGTCCACGGCCCCTGGCCGAGGACGACGTTCGACGCCAGCGCCGTGATCGCCCCGACCGCGAACCCGGGGATCGGCCCGAGCGCGTACCCGCTGAGCAGGACGATGTCGGTCGTCGGCTTGACGTTGGGGAACGGGGCGAACGCGATCCGCCCGACGACCGCGAGCGCCGCGAGCGCCGCCACCAGCGCGACCACCTTCGCCGGCGGCCGCGAGTGCTCGTACCAGGCGAAACCGGCGAGCAGCGCGGCGCCGACGATGAGCACTGCGGCGAGCTGCCAGGTCATCGAGCCGCCTCCTCGGCGCGGCGCGGCCTGCCCGGGCCGCTCGAGACCAGCTCTCGCTCGAGCACGCGCGCGCCCTGCTCCGGCGTCAGCGCGCCCGCCTCGCCGTCGAGCGTGCGCGAGACCTCGGTGGAGAAGTGCCAGCCGCCAGCGAGCACCTCCGCCGGCGTGCCGTCGGCGATCACGGTTCCCTTGCCGAGCAGCACGACCCGGGTCGCGAACTCGGCCGCGAACTCGGTGTCGTGGGTCGCGACGATCACTGCAGCCCCGCCCGCAGCCAGGGCCGCGATCCGCTCGCCGAGGCCCGCCTTCCAGCCGCGGTCCATGCCGCGCGTCGGCTCGTCGAGGCAGACGACCGCGGGCGGCTCGGAGGAGAGCACGACCTCAAGCGCGAGCCGCTGACGCTCGCCGCCCGAGAGGTCGCGCGGGTTGGCGGCGCCGCGGCCGGCCAGGCCGGCGTTCGTGAGCCCCGCCTCTCCCGCCTCGGAACCGGCGTGCTCGTGGATCAGGTAGTCGCCGGGGTTCTGGAGCAGCAGCGCGACCTCGCCCGCCGTCTCGAGTCGTCCACGGGTCGGGTCGAGCAGGCCCTTCGCGTGACGCAGCAGCGTGCTCTTGCCTGCGCCGTTGCGCCCCAGCAGCGCGACCCGCTCGCCGGCCTCGACGCGCAGGTCCACGCCGCGCATGATCGCCGGCCCGTCGCGCAGCTCGTGCCAGACGCCGCGGAGCTCGAGCGCAGGCCGGCTTCGGCGGCCGAGGCGGCGACGAAGCGCCGAGGTCGCACTTACGCCCGTATATCGGGAGTCAGTGCGTTCACGTGGCGCGGCGCCCCCGTCGGCGCCCTCAGGGACGAGTCCGGCGACCCGCAGCGCCGCTCGCGCCTGCTTGACCGACGCGGGCAGCGGGCGCAGCCCGGCATGCGCGAAAAGACGCGCGGCAGGGGTCATCAGCGCGGCGGCGCTTCCCGCCGCCCACTCCAGGAACTCCCGCGGCGACCCGTCACACGCGACCGCACCCTCCTCCAGCACCAGCACCCGGTCGGCAGCGGCGAGGCAGCGCTCGAGCCGGTGCTCGGCCACGACCACGGCCGTCCCCCACTCCTCGTTCAACCGCCGCAGCAGCCAGATCAGCTCGTCGCCGGCGACCGGATCGAGCTGGGACGTCGGCTCGTCGAGCAGCAGCAGCGCCGGCCGGTGGACGAGCGCAGCCGCCAGCGCGACCCGCTGCAGCTCGCCGCCGGAGAGCGACTCGGTGCGGCGCTCGAGCAGGTCCGCGACGCCGAGCGTCAGCGCGACCTCCTCGACCGCGCGCGCGACCTCCGCCTCGCCGGCGCCACGCTGCTCGAGCGGCAACGCGATCTCGGCCTGCACGCCGCCCATCACCACCTGCGTCTCGGGATCCTGGAACAGGGTGCCGCACGCATCCGCGAGCTCGCCGGGGCCGTTGTCGCGCACGCTCAGACCGCAGACCTCGAGCCTGCCTTCGGCGTCGCCGCCGTGGAAATGCGGCACGAGCCCCGAGCACGCCCGCAGCAGCGTGGACTTGCCCGATCCCGAGCCCCCGGCGACGACCGTGAACGAGCCGGCCTCGAGCTCGAGCGAGAGGTCCGCGAGCGCAGCGCGCGCCGCCTCGGGGTAGCGATAGCCGAACCGGTCGAAGGTCACGACGGACTCAGGCACGCGCGACCCCCAGCCTGGCCCCGGGAATCGCAAGCGGCGCGAGCGCCGCCACCACGATCGCGCCCGCGAGCTCCAGCTCGGGCGGGCCAAGAGCGACCTCGACCCGCGGATAGGGCTCGACCGCGGCGACCCCGCCGACCGCGGCGGCAACCGCAGCGGCGGCGATCACGAGCGCGGCGAGCCCGACCCGCAGGTCGTGCCGTGACCACGCCGTCCGGCGCCGAGCGGGCCGCCGCGCGCGCGAGTAGCCGCGCACCTCGAGCGCCGCGGCGACGTCGATCGCCCGCTCGAGCGCTCCCGCCAGCGCCGCCCGCGCCACGGCGCCACGGCCCGGCGGCTCGGGCCGGCAGCGCGCCGCGTCGCTCATCCGGGTCGCGTCACGGGCCAGGATCGGGATCAAGCGGGTGGCGAGCGAGGCCGTCAGCGCCGAGCGGAACGACACGCGGCGGAACAACCGCAGCACGGCGTCGGGGTCCACGACCGCGGAGAAGAGCCCGAACGCGAGCGCCAGGGCCAGCACCCGCAGGCCCGCCAGCCCACCCGCCGCGAGCGCCTCGAGCGTGATGTCCATCCGGCGCCCGAGGAACTCGCCGCCCCTCACCAGCAGCGTGTCGCCCTCGCGGTAGACGAGCGGATTGATGAGGGTGACCAGCAGCGCCAGCGGGACGGCCAGCTTCGCGGTGCTCGCCAGCTCGCGCCCGACCCCGCCGGCGATCCCCGCCGCGACGATCGCGCACAGCACGGCGCCGACGATCAAAGGGTTCGTGAACAGCATCGCAACGAGCGCGAACGCCGCGCAGTACGCGGTCGCCACGCCCGCACGCGCGGCGTGCAGTGCGCTCGACCCCGGGCGGAAGACGGGCACGACCCCGGCGGCGGCGGCCACCTGGCGTGCGCGGCTCATCGCCCTCCCCCGGCCCCGACCGGGAGCTTGACCGGGCCGCCCGGCTCGACGGCGACCGCAAATGCATCCCGCAACGGACCCTCGCCGAGCGCGTTCGCCGCCGCCTTGACGCCGGCGTCGTCGATCCCGGTCACGAGCCAGACGACCTCCTGGTCGTCGAGCGCAGTCGCCGCCACGAGCCCGGTCCCCGCCGGAGCATCGCGCACGTTCTCGCCCTGCTCGTCGAGCAGCTGCAGACGGGCCCCGTCGTCGCGGAAGCGAGCGAAGACGCCGCTGCGCTTCGGCCCCTGCTCGAGCGTGCGCGCCGCTCGGACCCGCCGCACCGCACTCCACTTGCCAACGACCACGCGCAGTGTCTGCTTGCGCGACTGCACCCCCAGCGGAGCGCTCGAGGCGGGTGCGCCCGCGACGGTCAGCCGGCCCTTCACCTCCTTGCACGGCTCGCCGCCCTCGTCTTCGCACTCGACTCGGACCGGCAGGCGCTTGCCGTCGGTGCCGTGGAGGAACGGCTCCGGGTAAGCGCCGACGATCGCCGGGATCCGCATC
>Ga0136620_10000527_pt1 | contig 17402 bp, 16 predicted proteins | sample AntDrymUQ4162106_2_FD_104806 | JGI IMG/M metagenome (GOLD analysis project Ga0136620, IMG submission 104806) | Polar desert sand microbial communities from Dry Valleys, Antarctica - metaG UQ416 (21.06) | ecosystem: Environmental > Terrestrial > Soil > Desert | place: Antarctica: Dry Valley... | reverse complement strand
GATCAGCAAAAGTCGGCGATGGGTGTTTTCCGGTGGGACTTGGTTGGTGAGCCAGGCGTAGCCGCCGTACATCCAGAACAGGACGACGAAAATCAGCAACACCTGACCCGCGGTCTCCCAGGTGGGGTTGCTCTCCAATAGGGAGGTCAGCTGGGTGAGCGTGAACACGAAGACGAGGTCGAAGAAGAGCTCGAGGGTGGAAACTCGTCGTTTCGAATCGGCGGACTCTTCCCGCGCCTGCTCGGTCATCGTTTTCCTGGCTCGCTATTGCGAGCCGAGCAGGTCGCGGGCCGCTCCCATCAACAACACGGCTTCGGTCTCGTCCAAAGGCTGTTCGGGGTCGAGCACCGCGGCTGCTAAGACAAACGTGCGCTCTCCCTCGGTGACCAACCAGGAGGTGGCGACGAGCCCCGGCTCCGATCCGCCCTTGAAACCGATGTAATCCCATGTCTCCGAAGGAATCCCCGGGTTGAGCGAGAGGATTTCGGCCAAAGGCTCGAGACCGGAGACCTGCGCTTTCTCCTGCAACCGGACGTGCACCGAACAAAGGTCGTTGAGGGACGCGAACCATTCCAACCGATCGGGAACGATTGGCTGCAAGAACGCCTCTCCTGCCAGCGAGGAGGCCGGCACGTCGGCTAAGCCGTCGAGGATCGCCCGCCGACCAGCTTCGTCGGCATTGAGATAGTCCTCCCGCTGCTGCTCAGGTCCCAATTTGAGGATGGCCCATTCCCGAGTGGTGAGAAACGGCCGGTTGAGTCCGGGTTGGGTGTGCCCGTACGCGGTTTGTGCAGCCTCGACCTCGTTCCGGCCCAAGAGGTCGATGAGGAGATCGGTGGCCGTGTTGTCCGAAATCGAGATCATCAATTCCGCCGCCTCGCGCACATTGACCGTCGCCCCAGCGGGCTCGTTTTGGAGCTGTCCGGAAGGAACGCTTTTCAGCTCCTCGGTGATCGTGAGCTCGTCGGTCCATGCCACCTCGCCGGCTTCGATGGCATCGGCCAGCGCGCCGAGGACGTACAGCTTGAACGCCGAACCGATCGGTACCGCCGATTCGGCGTTGACGGCTTCGATGGGAACGCAGGCACCGTCGACTACTTCGGCTGCCAATAACGAGGCCTGTCCGAGCTCACCGAGACGGGTCGCAGCCTCCTGCAAAGTTTGCGGGGGTTGCTCGAGCACTGGGGGATCGGCCGGTTGCAGGAGAAGACCGATGATTTGGTCGTCCTCGTCGATGTCGAGAATGACCGCCAGGCGGGTCGAGTCGGCGGAGGTGACGATCGCATCTAGGCCGGTATCCGACCTTCGACTGATCTCGCCCAACTCATAGGGAGCGCCGGCCTGAAGATCGGCAACGATCGGCAGCAGCGATGACTCGTAGGGCACTGCCTGCCGGAACGATTCGTCGAACCTGGCCTCATATTCGGCGGCGGACACTTCGGCTCCGTTGATCACGGTGAGAAACCAATTGAGGTGTTCGCTGAGCGCATCGGTATCGGCGGTCGTGGTTGAAGACCCTTCGGGAACAGGCTCGTTCGGGGTGGCCGTCGTCGAGGTGGAGGACGAACAGGCGTTGGCCAGCAACGCCGCTACAAGGAGTAGAGCGGGGGTTTTCATGCCTTGAAGCGCCAGCAAGTTCGCCGTGGTTGGATGGGAGCGATCGACACTTGAAAGGACACGAGATGAAAAAGCTAATCGTGAACTCGTTCTTGACGCTCGACGGGGTCATGCAAGCCCCGGGCGGACCGGGAGAAGACGAGAGCGGCGGTTTCTCCTACGGAGGCTGGTCGGTGAACTATTGGGACGAGCGGATGGGCGATGGGCGAAACGCTGAGCACACCGTTCGACCTTGTGCTCGGTCGGAAGACTTATGACATCTTCGCCGCGCATTGGCCCCACGCCCCCGAGGAGGAGGGCGCCAAGACGTTTAACGACGCCCGAAAGCACGTGGCGTCGCGCAGTCATCCAACCTTGGAGTGGAAGAACTCGATCCTCATCGTGGGTGACGCCGCCAACGGCATTGCCGCGCTCAAGGAAGAAGACGGCCCCGAGCTGCAGGTGCATGGCAGCGGCAATTTGATCCAGACCTTGTTGCGGCACAACCTGGTCGACTTGTACCACCTGTGGGTCTTCCCACTGGTTGTCGGGTCGGGCAAGCGGCTCTTCGCCGATGGAACGATCCCCGCCGGGTTACAGCTCGTCGACAGCCAGGTTTCGACCACCGGAGTGGTCATGGGCACCTACGAGCCGGCGGGCGAGATCGTCACTGGATCGTTCGCGCTCGAGTGAGTCAGTTCCCGTCTTCGAGCTCGTCCAACTCTCGATAGCCCCGCTCCTCGGCTCGCATCCGTCCGAGTGCTTCGCGCAGGGAACTGGCTGCCTGGTCGTCGCTATCCAACGCGGCGCTGCGCCGGTCCAAGGCGGCGTCGGCCAGCCCAACCAAGAGGTCAGTGAGCTGATCTACCTGCTCTCGCAGACGGCGTGATGGCTGGCCCCCGAGCTCCTGGTTGGACACGTCGGCGTCATGCAGCCGAATCAACTCCTTGATTCGATCGTCCACTCCCGACATCACGTTTTCGTCGATGAGACCCTGGGTCACGAGGCTCGTGACCTGGTCGTGGGCTGTCTGCAAACGGCGGTATTCCGGTCGAACCGTTAAAGGCAAATCGGCCAGGGGTGCCTCGACGTCCGCGGGCTTCCGCCGCAAATAGATGATGTAGGCAGGAAGCAACGCCGCCACCGCAGTGGCCGCCCCGCCGATCACCTCGCCCGAGCCGGTGTTGTTGGCGAAGACGTTCCAGGTGACCAATCCCCAAAACCCTGCCCAGGCGACGGCCAGGCCAGTAGCGAGTGTAAGGAGGCGTCCGCGAAGCCCTTTGGCTCGATCCCGCAGGCGTGTCATGCGACGCGCAAGCTTGGCACGGACTTGAATTCGATGTCGAGACAGCCTTTTCGTCGGACCTGAAAGGAGGGAAACATGAGCGAGGCTGCAGGCATCATCAATCGAGCGGGTCGTGGCGACGACGGGGCGTTCAACGCACTTTTGTCGAGCGCTTCAGACGAGATCGCAGAGTTAGCTCGAGCGGTTCGTGATCTGGTCTATGACGTGTTGCCGCAGACGGTAGAGGTCGTCTGGCCGACCCAGGGATCGGTCGGGTGGGGGACCGGGCCGAAGAAGTTCAGCGAGCAGTTCGCCTACCTCATGCCGTTCAGAAAGCATGTGACCCTCGGCTTCTATTACGGTGGCGAACTGCGGGACCCGGCTGGGCTATTGCCAACCAAAGGCGGCCGACAGGTTTCCGGCAAGCTGGCGATGCGCAGCCTCAAGATTGCGACGCTCGCCGAGGTCAGACGTCCAGAGCTGCGATCGTTGTTAGAGGTCGCGGTTCGGCATCGAGTTCCGCCTGTTCAGTAGAGAATCGACATACAGGTGAGGCCGCCGTCGGCCGCTTGGATCTCTGACACATTCACCGGGACGACCGAGAAGCCCCGAGCGGCAACCAGATTCGCAGTTTTCGGGGCATTCGCCGTCACTAGCACGGTGCCGTCTGCCAAGGGGAGCGCGCTGAACCGGTGTCGCTCCTCCGCTGCCTCAGGGATGATCTCGAAATCGGACAAGAGCGTCTCGTCGACCGTGCCGGGGGTCACCACCACGGTGTGGTCGTCGATGGGGAGCACCGCCGACTTCAGATGGAGAACGCCCTGCACTTCGATCGGCACAACCCGCCTCTCCAGTTCCCGGCCAACTTCGGTGAGCTGCCTGACCGCCTCGTGATTGGTCCGTAACGACAAACCCACAAAGATGGTGTCACCGGCGATGAAGACATCACCGCCGTCGATGGTGCCTGGCTCGACGATGGGCCGCAGCTCAAATGTCGTCGCCAGCCGATCGGCCACGGGCCCCACCTCGCCCCGCCGGGCGCTGGCACCCGACCGACAAATCACCGCTACCCGTCCGATCACCACGGCGGTATCTTCGACGAAGAGGCAATCGGGATAGTCGTCGTCGGCTGGTAGCTCTGCCAATTCGTAACCGGCCTTGGCGAGATGGGTGCAGTAGTTGGCATGTTGTTTCCGCGCTTTCGCCACTTCGAGCTTTGGACGTTCGCCCATGACGAGAGCCGCGTCAAAAGTGTCGGGGACGCCGCGTACGATGGCCGTGGCCGTGTCCATCGATCGATCATACGAGTTCTCTTCGCCCCCGGCGGGGGAGCGAATGGTCCTCAGAGTGGGCGCGGCCTGCGGGGTCGCCGGCGCCGTGATCGCCATTGCAGGCAACGCCCTCCATCCCCGGACCTCTGCCTCGGAAATCGGCGACACGGCGGCATATCTCGCCCTCGTCAACGGCAGCGAAAAACTGGGTCGCGGTGCACGCGGTCATCGTCTTCGGATCACTCTTGTTTCTGTTCACGCAATTCGCCCTTTCCCGCTCCCCGATGCCGACGCCCGGGGGGCACTCGGCCGAGTAGCGTTTTCATTCGCGGTTCTCGGGGGCGCCGTCAACCTTGTCGACCTCCTCATCGACGGGACGGCAATGCCCGAGCTCGCCCGCCAGTGGCACGAGGCACCCGTGGCCGATCAGAACTTGATCCTCCACACCGCCGAGGCGGTCCGTGCTATCGACTTCGGGCTCTTGAGCGGAATCATGATCGCGTTCTTCGGCTTCCCGTTCCTCCTCTTCGGTTGGGCAACAGCAGCTAGCGGCACCTTCCCCCGTTGGCTCGGCCTCACTGGCGCCGCCAGCGGGCTGGCAATCTTGGGCGTCGGCTTCTGGCAGGAGTACGCCGGGGTTTCCGAGCTCACCTACCTCAACTTGTTCCCCCCGCTAGCCGCGCTGCTTTCGATTTGGTTCGGCGTCGTTAGCGTCCTTATCTGGCGTCAAACGAGATAGATGCATTCAGTACAGCGAGCGTCAAGCCTCTGACGATGTCGTATCCGCAACGGATCGTGTGTCTCACCGAGGAGCCGACCGAGGTGCTTTACGCGCTCGGCGAGGAAGATCGAATCGTTGGCATCTCGAACTTTACGGTGAGGCCGGCGCGGGCTCGCAAAGAAAAGCCGAGAGTGTCAGCGTTTACCTCGGCTCACATCGACGACATCGTCCGCCTCGAACCCGACCTGGTGATTGGCTTCTCGGACATCCAAGCGGACATCGCTCGCGACCTCATCAAACAAGGTGTCGAGGTTTGGATCAGCAATCATCGCTCCGTCGACGGCATCCTTTCCTATGTGCGGCGGCTGGGTGCAATGATCGGCGCCACCGACAGGGCCAACTCGTTCGCGGATCACCTCGCTGCTCACATCTCCGATGTGGAGGACGCCGCATCAAAATGGCCCCGACGTCCGAAGGTCTATTTCGAGGAGTGGCCCGATCCGATCATCACTGGCATCCTCTGGGTCGCCGAGATCATCCGGATCGCCGGGGGCGAACACGTTTTTCCCGACCTATCGGCCTCATCACTGGCGAAGGGCCGAATCATCGCCGACCCTTCGAAGGTCATCAACGCCAATCCCGACGTGATCCTCGCCTCCTGGTGTGGCAAGAAAGTGCAGTTCGACCAAATCTACGCCCGCGAAGGTTGGGACCAGATCGAGGCGATCACGCATGGCAGGGTGCACGAGATCGATTCGGCGATCATCCTCCAGCCCGGCCCAGCCGCGCTGAGCGATGGTCTTGACGTGGTATATCAGATTCTGGCCAAGGCCGCGTACTAGAGAAGGTCGACGAGAGCCGCCGCTAGCCAAAGCTTCCTGGGTCTCCCGGGCCCCGCCGGCGTCGACTCGACGGGCTTGAGGACATCTCGCTCCTCGAGTGTTCTGAGGGCAATTCGGGCTGAATGCGCCGAAACGGACCAGGTCTCAGGCTCAGCCGATTGACAGCACTTCGACCGGACAGTCGATGCCGGTAAGGCGGCCGAGTCTTTGGTCGATGGTCAGCACGGTTGCACCGAGTGCTTCGCCGAGCGCGAGATACATCGCGTCCCAACCTCTAACGGAGTCGCGCAGTTCCCAGGCGCGCTCGAGCAACAAACGGTGGCCATAGCGCTCGCCCGGCCAAAGCCTCAGATCGTCTACGGCTTGGCGGGCAGCCGTCTCATCGATGCGGCCGAGCATTCGAAACCGTCTAATCACCGAGAAGACTTCGACGTCAACCACATGCGGCGCCGCCTGGTCGGGATCGGCGGCCATTCGCTCTCGGATGTGCTCGGATCGTGGGGAATCGATGACGACCTCGACCAGACAAGAAGCGTCAACGACCAACATCGGGCCAGGCCCCGCGAGCCTCATCGAGCGCCTCGATCACTTCGAATGAGTCAATCGACGTCGGACGCCGACGGGTGCGCGCCAGCCAGTCGCCCAACGAGGGGCGTCGAGCGAGCCGACCGGCCTCTCGGCGGAGCAGCTCGGGAACGCTGATTTCTTCTTGGCTCGCTCTTCGGACAAGAGCGGCATAGACCTCGTCATCGAGGTCGCGTATCTGCACGGTCTTAGGCATATTCGCATCTTATCATGCAGATCCGGATGGTGCTGGCTGGTCGGTCAGTCGCCCTTGCTGCGATTTTGCTAGGTTCGACTTCCAGTCCGGCAAGATCACTGGAGCCAAAGCATGGCCGTTTCCGTAGTTCAGAACCCACCATTCGCCATCAAAGACGAACCCGTCACCCTGACCGCCAAGGTCAACGACTCCGACGTCGCTTCGCCGGTGACCTGGAGCGAAGTCCACAGCATCAAGGGGGAGACCAGGGGAACCTACGGCGAGATCTACGTTATCAAGCAGGCCCAGCGAGGGGGCACCTACAAAGCGACGGTCGGTTCCGAGTCCGCGGACTTCGAACTCCAGTTCCCGCCAGAGGTCAAAGCATCGATCGAGGCGGAGCTTGATCCAATGTTCTCGCCACGACAGCTCGCAGTTGCCGCCGGCGCCCTTTTGATTGCTGCCGCCGTGGCGATGGTTCTCCCCGCCATCCTCACATTCAGCTTGTGGAAGAGCATGGGATCCGGAAACCGGCTCGGCGTAGCAATGAGCTTGCTCATGTTCGATGCCGGGCTCGTCGTCGTGCTAGGTGCTCTGTGGCTGCAGGTCGCCAACTTGCGCAAGCCGAAAGCAGTCCTTCCTATGGGGGAAGAGGGCGTTGCCGACGTCGCGACGACGGGCGTGGGAGCGATTGCGGCCGCTGGCACGATGATCGAGAAGCAGGGCTCGGTTCTCAAGGAGAAAGCCCCAGGGGCGATGGCCCTGTTCGGGGTGGTGCTCATGCTGATGGCCGGCTTCTTTGCTTCCGAAGCTGTGGGCGAGACAAGCACCACTGCAGGCACCTCCGGCGGTTCCTGCGCCTACGTGCTGGTCATCCGAAGAGGCAGCGAGGAAACTCGCATCACGGTGCCGTCGGGTGAAAGGCCCGCTGACGATGTGCGGGGAATCACCATCGAGGACTGTTGAGCTCGGAGCCCGCATGAAACGGCGCCGGCCGACTCAAGTTTGACGGGCTGCCTGTGACTCGCCTTTTCGTCCCATAGCTCGGGGAACAACCTCCAAGCCGAACGGGTGAGGCGTACCTTGCACGAAGCTGGCTAAGAGTCGACCTTTCTCGATTTCGACCCCGATCAGGGACGAAGTCCTCACCTACGTGGCTCTGAGGGGCGAGTCGTCGCCAGATTGCGACTTCCCGAGCTGGCCGATGTTTCCGAGATGGGTGTAGCCGTCGACGGGGCGGTAATACAGCCTGTTCCTTCGACGATCCGGTGCTTAGCGAAGTTCAAGGGACGTAGGCGCCATACTGCCGTACGCAATACTGCGGTACGGATGAAAACGACTCTGGTTCTCGACGACGCGTTGGTCAACCGTCTTCGGGAGATGGCGGTTCGTCCGGGCCGGACGATGTCCCAACTGGCCGAGGCCGCGATCCGAAAGATGCTTGACGAGCGCCCCTCGCCCCAACCTCTTCCTGATCTTCGGACTTCAGGAGCGGCGACTACCTCGTTGATATATCTGATCGAGAAGCCCTCTACTCGGAGATGGAGCAAGAGGGCTAGGTGTTTGTCGTCGATACGAACGTGCTTGTGTACCCCGCCGACGCTGATGCCATGAGTTCTTGCGGGTAGTCACTCATCCACAGGTCCTTTGCCGACTGTTCGAATCGGCTGGGGCGTTAGCGTTTGTGGCCGCCGTGCTGGCGTCAACGAGCGTGGCCATCCTGACCGAGACTCCTCGTCATCGCGAGATATTGTCCGAAGTGGTCGACGAGGTGGCTTTGCTTTGAGGCAACCTCTACCGCGACGCCCATATCGCAGTCTTGATGCGGGAGCACGGCGTTCGTTCGATTGTCACTCGCGATACGGGTTTCCATCGGTTTGACTTTGTCGAGGTGATCGATCCTCTCCGATAGGTCGCCGCGGCGCCTCGCGCTACTCTCCTCGCCGATGGCGGCACTGTCGATCCCGCTACGTGACGGCCGGACGCTCGAGGCGCTGATCGAAGGAGATCCCGAGGGGAACCTTGTGGTCTTTCATCATGGAAGCCCAGGTGCCGCGGTACCTTTCCAGACCTTTGACCGGGCGGCTGCCCAGCGCGGGATCCGTTTGCTGACCTACTCGCGGCCGGGGTTCGGCGACTCGAGCCGACACGAGGGTCGAACGGTCGCCGACTGCGCGACTGACGTTGCGGCGATCGCCGATCATCTCGGCGTCGAGCGCTTTCACACCGTCGGCTGGTCGGGAGGCGGGCCGCACGCGATCGCATGCGCGGCGCTCCTGCCTGACCGGGTGGTGGCCGCCGCGACGATCGCCGGCGTCGCGCCCTATGACGCCGAAGGTCTGGACTGGACGGCGGGGATGGGGGAGGACAACCAGATCGAATACCCCACCGCTGCCCGCGACCCCGAGGCCCTCCTCGAATTCATGCGTCCGAAAGTCGACGCCAAAGAGACGATCGAGGCCCATGAGATCGTCGACTCCCTTCGTTCGCTGATCTCCGACGTCGATGAAGCCTCGCTGGAAGGCGAGCTGGGGGAGTACCTGGCCAATACGTTCCGTCGAGGCGTCGCCGACGGCCCCTGGGGATGGTTCGATGACGATCTCGCGTTCGTCGCGCCGTGGGGATTCGAGTTCGCCTCGATCACGGTCCCGATCTCGATCTGGCAGGGTCGGCACGACCTAATGGTGCCGTTCGCGCACGGCGAGTGGCTCGCCGCGCACATCCCCAGTGCCCGGCCGCACCTCCTCCCCGAACACGGGCACCTCTCCCTCGTCGTCGGCTCGATCGGCGAGATCCTCGATGACCTCGTTCGGGGCTAACTCATGAGAGAAAGCCCTTGATACAGAGCATCAACCGATCTGTTGTACCGCCTTTTGGCAACGGGGATGACCATCGCTGGCGGGTGCGAACCCGGCTCCCTGAACGATTCGGCCAACATTGCCGGATCCTCGCTCGAGGCCGCATGGGCTCGGTCCTAGTCGAATTCTCCGATGATTATCGCGTGGTCACCTCGCGCAACTACGTACGGAGACTGGCTTAAGCGCCACAGGTGAGGTCGCTCTCGGCGAGTTGCGGAACCGATCGACACCAGGGGTGAGTCGGTGACGGCCCGAGTCAAGCCTTCGCTGCCACCGAGCTGTTTGACTTGTGGGTTTGCAAGCTATGAGCTCGGGCCAACAGGTCGTGGTCCTTTCGCGACTGGGTGCTGTAGAGAAATCTCGAGGCTTACCCCATCAGGTATCAATGGTAGTTGTGCCGGAACATACAGCTATACGTTCTCCGGCTTTGGCCACCTTGGGGATGCTGTGGTCGTGAGTGCGCTGGCAGGAACCGCCCATGACGATGAGGTCCCCGTGGCCAGCCGACCAACCGATGGAGCGTCCACCCCCTTTCGGGCGGATCCGAAAGGGTCGCGGCTCACCGAGGGAAAGGATGGCCACGGTGGCAGTCGGCAAGTTGCGGGCGATCCGATCGCCATGCCAGGCGACGCTGTCACGGCCGTCTCGATACAGGTTGCAGGTGATGCGCTCGAGCTTTGCCCCATAGCGGTTGCTGAGCGCCTCCGACATCTCGCCAATCATTTCGAGATCGGCGGGAAGTTCACCGGTCCCGAATGCTGCCACTAAGCGCGGCCGGGGGACCTCCACGCCTCGAATCATTTCGACACCCTCCCCCCACTCAAGCGCCTGCCGAACCATCGTGAAGAGCTCGTCGGGTTCCGAGCCCATCCGGGCTGGCGATCGACCCATGCTCCTTCGGCGAGCTCGATCCGCTCGATCCCGGTGAACAAGGCATCGAAGCCGGAACCAGCAGGTGCCGAAAACAACGAACTCTGAAAACCCAAATTCGCCGGGCCCGTAGGTTTACACGGCGCGTGAGCTATGGCCGGAGGATTTCGACGAGCCGCAGCGACGGGGCCGTCTCGAGCTGGGCGAACCGGCACGAGTCCGGGTCGCGATCGGGTCGCCAACGAATGAACTGGGCAGGGTGGCGCAGCCGGCCGCCATCCAGCTGGTTGAACCGTACCTCGGCCACCAGTTCGGGACGAAGGGGAATGAAGGACAGGTCTTTTTCCGGGTTCCAGCGGCTGCCCGTCATGTCCGCGGCTTCGAGTGTCGCCCCGGCCCAGGGATGCGCAGCCATCTCAACTACATAGGGGGCGAGATCGATGAACAGCTTCCGGCGCCGGGCGACGGGAAACGAAGCCGCCACCCCGATCGGGATCAATCCGCCGAACATCGTCTCCCACTCGTGGGCTGGGGTTCCCTCCTCGGAATAGAGAGCAAGGAGCAGCGAACCGATCGCGTCGGCTCGGGACTTGTGGGTCCGATAGCCGACCACCACACAATCGGCGGTCCGATCGTGCTTCAGCTTGGCCATGACCCTTCGCCCGGGCTGATAGGTGCTGGCGGGATGCTTGGCGATGATCCCGTCCAGCCCGGCTCCCTCGAACGCCTTGAACCATTCGCCTGCAACCTCCAAGTCGTCGGTGAGTGGAGTGAGCGATACTCCGGGAGCGACTCCTTCTAATAGAGCTTCGAGTCGGTGCCGGCGCTCATGGAACGGCAGCGGCCGGAGATCTTCGTCGTCCGAAGCGATGAGGTCGAAGGCGATCAGGGTCGCCGGGGTCTGCGACGCCAGGAGGTCGACGCGGCTCGCCGCCGGGTGCAGTCGCTGCTGGAGCGAGTAGAAGTCGAGCCGCCCGTCATCGGGGCGGGCGGTGACGATCTCCCCGTCGACGACGCACCGTTCTGGCAGGGCCTGTTTGACTGCCGAAACCACCTCGGGAAAGTAACGAGCCAAGGGCCGCTGGTTGCGGCTCTCGATGCGGACCTCGGCCCCGTCACGGAAGATCAAAGCCCGAAACCCGTCCCATTTCGGCTCGTACCACCACTCTGCAGGAAGGGCCTCGACGAGCCGGGCGAGCATCGGCTCGAGCGGAGGTGTCACCGGAAGGTTGAGCACTCCTTTGAACCGTAAACGCGACCTTGACGCCTGCTAACGGCGCTTACCGCTACTGTGTCGGCGTTTTGGCCGGCTGTGTCGGCGTTTTGGCCAGCTCCTCAGCCTGCGCCAAGTACTGAATACAAGCGCACTTGGGCACAGAACAAGCGACGCTCCGATGCTCGACTCGGGGGTGTCCACACCCGATGCACCGCTGCCGGTTACCGTCGTGAGCTCTCTTGTCGGAGGATTTCACCTCACACGCTCAGCAGGCTGGTTCATAGTGAGCTGGGACATCTGTGCTCCTTTTGATCGTGAACCGTCTGCAACTCGGTCCTCTGCCGTTGCTCGGAAGTCCTCGCCATGCAGAGCCAGCGGAAACTCCACCCGACGGATCGGAGAGCGAAGAAGGCGCTGCACGCATTGAGCGTGACGCTCTGTCCCATTCTAGCCGCCGGCCGTCTTAGAAGTCTCCCAGACCCGAGTGGTTCCAAGGCAATCATTCGCCTAGATCCGACGATTGGGCGAAGAACTTGCTGGATGGTCCCGGCGTCGAAAACACCGATCGGCATGGGATATAAGCGATCTGTAAGCGGGCTTTCGGATAGTGCTGGGTAGGTCGCAACCCGGCGATCTCGGACACGAAAGGACCCGTAATGACCTCCAACCCCAGCAAGCGGATGGCGGGCCGACTTTTCTGACATTTCTCAGCGATCAGCAAGGCTGATCGAGGAAGTTCGCACGGGTCCGCAATCGAATCGGCCCGAATCAGAGAGTTACTACATCGATCAGGTCGTCGAGTTCAGCAAAGTCGGCCGGATTACGCGTGTACAGGGGAAGGCCGCGAGCTCGGGCGGTGGCAGCGATGAGGAGATCGATGGCTCGCAGCCCCCGAGCCTTACGTCCGCTCGCCTGAACCGCGGCGTAGATTTCTCCGTATGCACGAGCGGCTGCGCCGTCGAAAGGCAGCGACTCGAACGCGGACTCTGTTCGCTGCAGCCGGTCTTGACGCCGGGCTCGTTCGGCCGGATCGCTGGTCGCGTGCGGTCCGGCTGCCAGCTCCGCCATCGAGATCGCGGATACCGAAATAGCTAACGGGAGTCGATTGGCTTCATCTGCCGACAGCCCAATGATGACCGACGTGTCAATGAGTCCCTGCGATCTTGGATCAGGCACGGGGGGTTGGCGTCTGATCCAAGAGCCGATCCACGTCTTGGCGAAACGGTTCTGCCTTCACTTGGGGAGCTTGTTCAAGGATCGTTGCGACGAGTTCTCGGGATACGAATTCTCGGGCTTTGATCGGTGAAAGCTGCGCAACCGGCACCGCATTGCGAGTGACGATGAAAGATTGTCCCTGATCTAGGGCTCTCATGATTTCACCACTCTCGTTACGGAGCTGTCGCTGGGTGATCACTCTTGCCATGAAGGCATTTGTAGCACCCGTGCGACGAGCTGCTTGATCATCCCAAAGCTCCGTCAGTGGAGCCAGACGGAGCTGTCAGCGGGACCGCGGCCACCCGACCGCCGCGAAATTCAGCGCGCATCTCGGCGGGGTCCTTCCCAAAGGCCCGACCCGGCAAGACCAAGAATCTGTGGCACCTTGATCCGGCGAACGAATTCCTGGAGCGCTCTCCTGCTAGCGACAAAGCTGGGTTGACATTCCATTGATACAACCGTATGGTTGTATCAATGATGCGAACGGAAGACGTCGATCGGGTGTTCTCGGCTCTCGCCGATGTGACGCGGCGTGACATCGTCCGGCGGGCAATCGAAGGGGGCGAGGGAGTGGCCGAGTTGGCCGAGCACTACCCGATGAGCTTTGCGGCCGTGCAAAAGCACATCGCCATCCTCGAACGAGCCGGCCTCGTCATCAAGGATCGCCGCGGACGGCGCAAGGTCGTCCGCACCAACGTCGAGCGGCTGGGAGTGGCGCGAAGCCTCCTCGACGAATACCAAGTGCTGTGGCGCGGTCGCTTCGACCGCATGACCAACATCCTCGAAAGGGAGACCCAACCATGACCGCAACCGCCGTCCGCAAGGACCAGAAGGCCCTGACCATGACCATGAGCACCGAATTTGATGCCACACCGGAGCGGGTGTGGCAGCTGTGGGCCGATCCCCGCCAGCTCGAGCGATGGTGGGGCCCGCCCACCTATCCCGCCACGGTCACCACTCATGACCTCGAGCCCGGAGGTCGAGTCGAATACCACATGACCGGCCCCGAGGGCGATCAGCCCCGCGGCTACTGGGAAATCACCAAGGTCGACCCGCCGCATCTGCTGGTGTTTAACGACGGCTTCGCCAACGACGATGGCACCCCCAACACCGACCTTCCCGCCACGGAAGCCCGGGTCCGGATCACCGACGTTGGCAATGGCCGCACCTCCCTGGAGATCGAAAGCCTCTTCCCTTCGGCCGAGGCGATGGAACAGGTCCTGGCGATGGGTATGGAGGAGGGGATGAAACAGGCGATCGGCCAGATCAAAGCGGTGCTGGCGAGCGACAACCTCCCTGAACCGGAAACCCACACCCTCGAAGTTCCGGGAGCGGTGCTCAGCTACGACGTCCGTCACAACCCCGCCAGCACCAAACCCATGCTGCTGCTGATCGGCTCACCGATGGGAGCCGCCGGCTTTGGCACATTGTCAAAGCACTTCTCCGACCGCAGCCTGGTCACCTACGACCCTCGGGGGAGCGAACGAAGCATCACGACCGATCCCGCCTCGCCATCGAACCCCGACGAGCACGCCGATGATCTGCACCGTTTGATCACAACGCTCGACGCGGGAGCGGTCGACATCTTTGCCAGCAGTGGCGGGGCGGTCAACGCGCTGGTTCTGGTCGCAAAGCACCCTGAGCTGGTGCAAAACCTGATCGCCCACGAGCCTCCGGCCGTGCACGTCTTGCCGGATCGCGAAGCGGCGCTAGCCGCCACCCGCAACGTCAGCGAGACCTACCAAAAGCAGGGCATGGGGTGGGGCATGGCCAAGTTCATCGCTCTGGCTAGCAACAAGGGCGAGGTTCCGACCGACTTCGCCGACCAGCCGGTTGATCCGGCGATGTTCGGCATGCCGACCGACGATGACGGCACGCGCGACGACGTGTTGCTCGGCCAGAACCTCGTTGCCGGCACCTCCTATGAGTTCGACTTCGAGGCGCTAGCCCAGGCTCCGACCCGGATCGTGCTCGCCGCCGGCGCCGAATCGGAAGGAGAGCTCGCCCATCGCGCGGCGAAAGGTGTCGCCGAACGGCTCGGAAAGTCCGCCGTCACCTTCCCGAGCCATCACGGGGGGTTCCTCGGCGGCGAGTATGGCCAGCAAGGCGACCCTGACGCGTTCGCTGCCAAGCTTCGGGAAGTCCTCGGCTGAGGTCGCGGGGTCAGCGATCGAAGAGGTAAGTGCCCGGGCCGGTCTTCGATCCAGTCTTGAACTCGTGCCGCAGCCGGGCGGGAGGCGGCTCGCCCACAAGGTAGGTGTCCGTAAGCAGGGTCAGCTCCAGACGAAGAAGTACTCTCTTCGGAGTTGTGGGCAAGAGCGGCGGCCAGGGCAAATTGCGTTTCGGGCTGCGCATTCCGTCCTACGCGCCACCCGGCCTCACTTATCAGGATTCCCGAGACCTGCTCGACTACTGCCGGCGGATAGACGCGCTTCCTTACGAGGACATTTGGGTCATCGACCATCTGCTCGTCTCGAAGGGCGTCTACGGGGTGTCATGGCTCGACGCGCTCGCCACCCTCTCCGCCGCCGCGGCAGTAACCAGTCGGGTTGGCTTGGGGACTGCCGCCTTGGTCCTCCCTCTCCGCCATCCGGTCACCCTCGCCAAAGAGATCGCGTCGGTTCACCAAATCTCGGGTGGACGGCTTCGCTTCGGGGTGGCTGTGGGGTGGGATCCGGCCGAGTTTGCCGCAGTCGGGGTGCTGCTCAAGCAGCGGGGAACCCGGACCGACGAGGCGCTCGAGCTCATCCGTCTCCTCCTGACCGAAGAAGCCGTCTCCTTCTCGGGCCGCTACTGGCAGACGAGCGAGCTGACGATCTATCCGCGGGTACCGGATCCCCCGCCGGTTTGGATCGCCGGCGGCACCCTGACCCACGCCCCCGACACCCCAGACAAACCCTTCATCGCCCCCGGGGTGCTTGATCGGATTTTGAAGGCGGACGGGTGGATGGCCCGGTCGAGTGGCAGCGACCCCGCCGATGTGGCCAATGATTGGCGGGTCGTCCAGGAACACTTGACCGCCCGGGGCCGTGACCCGGCCACCCTGACCTTCGGCGCCACCCAGTTCCTCCATGTCACCGAAGAACCCGATCGGGAGAAGGCCCTCGCCGAGCAGATGCCGCATTTCCTCGAGATCATGGGTGCCCATCGCACCGAAGAAGACCTCCGGGCCTCCTATCTGACCGGAACGATCGACGACTTGCTCGCCGCCATCGAGTCACTGCGCGGAGCCGGCCTCCAGTACTTGATCCTGACTCCGTTGGTCAAAGACCCTGCCCAGCTAGAGCTGATTACCCGCCACATCGTCGAACCGCTGCGCTGATCGAATTGCCGCAAGGACCCGATCGGGGGTGGCCGGCAGCTTTCGGATACCGATCCCGATGGCATCACGCAGCGCGTTGAGGATCGAAGGAGCGGTGGGAATCAGGGAGTGCTCACCGATTCCCTTGGCACCGTACGGCCCCCGCGGGTCGTTCGATTCCACCAGGATGCTCACGACTTCGGGCACATCACCGATAGTGGGTATCAGGTAGTCATGGAGGTTGTCGGTGCGGCCGGGGATGTACTCCTCCATCAGCGCCATGCCGATTCCCTGCGCGATGCCACCCTCGATTTGGCCCTCCAAGAGCCCGGGGTTCACTGCCCGCCCGACGTCGTGGGCGGCGGTGAACTTCAGTAGGCGAACGGTTCCCAATTCCAGGTCGACTTCTAATTCGGTGAGCTGGGCACCGAATCCGTAGACGGCGTACGGTTCGCCTTGACCCTTCTCATCGAGTTGAGTGGTGGGAGGGTCATATGTGGCCATCGCCACTGCCACCAGGTCCCCCTCGATTACCGGCAAGGCGCCGAGATCGAGTCGTTTCACCTCGCCCCGGTCGTGGACGAGGAGCTGCGAGCCGTCGACTTCGAAGGACGATTCCTCCGACGCACCGACTAGGGCAAGCAATTGCTTGCGCAGCGACTGGCCGGCGGCAAAGGCGGCATTGCCGCTGATATAGGTCTGGCGGGAGGCGGAAGTCTTGCCCGCATCGGGAGTGGTATCGGTGTCGGCCCCGACCCGGATCATCGACTCGAGTGGCACCCCCACCGCATCGGCAAAGATCTGGCTGATAACGGTGTTGGCCCCCTGGCCGATGTCAACTGCGCCCTGAAAGAGAACGAACCGTCCTTCCCTATCGAGTCCAACTTTGATCGTGGAAGGGTTGGGGAGAGCGGTGTTTCCGCATCCGTACCACAGGCCCGCGACCCCTACCCCTCGCCGCCTTCCATTCCCGCGCTCGTTGAAGGAGGCGGCTTCCGCCCGGGCCCTTTGCCAGATCGGCGCCAATGCCTCGAGACAATCGACATAACCCACTCCCGCTTCGAATACCTGACCGGTGACAGTGGGTTGGTGAGCGGTGAGGGCGTTGCGGAGCCTGAACTCGAGCCGGTCGATGCCGACCGCATCGGCCACTTCGTCGAACAGACATTCCTGGGCGATCGCCGCTTGCGGCACCCCGAAACCGCGAAAGGCACCTGAGGGCGGGCAGTTGGTGTGCACTGCCGCGGTCCGGGCCCGGTAGGCCTCATAGACATAGGGTCCGCCGGCGTGAATGGGCACCCGATTGGCGACCGTCGGTCCCCAGGAGGCATAGGCGCCGGTGTTGAAGATGGCTTCGAAGTCCATCGCCAGAAGCCTCCCCTCCGCGGTCGCCCCCACCCGCACTTTCATCTGCGCGGGGTGGCGCTTGGTGGTCGACATCATCGACTCTGGTCTGGTGTAGGTCAT
>Ga0136620_10000525_pt1 | contig 17412 bp, 14 predicted proteins | sample AntDrymUQ4162106_2_FD_104806 | JGI IMG/M metagenome (GOLD analysis project Ga0136620, IMG submission 104806) | Polar desert sand microbial communities from Dry Valleys, Antarctica - metaG UQ416 (21.06) | ecosystem: Environmental > Terrestrial > Soil > Desert | place: Antarctica: Dry Valley... | reverse complement strand
GGTGGTGCGGGGCGGGCGCCCTCAGGTGCTCGAGGCCCGGAAGCGGGACCGACTCGGAGAGCAGCGACTCGAGCGCCGCGGCCCTAAGGCCACAGCGGCGCGCGGGAAGCAGCTCGACCTCGACCGCCGAGCACTCCGCGAAGAGGGCCCAGTGCTGATCCCTGGCGACGAATCCCGCGGCGCGAAGGGCGTGAACGGCTGCGGCCTCGTCGTCTGCGCAGACCAGGAGGTCGAGGTCCCGAGCGTCGGGAGGCAGGGAGCCGACGACGACCGCGCGTCCGGTCACCGCTCCATCCACGAGTGCCGCGGCCGCCGCTGTCGAGGGCTCGACGTAGCGCCGAGCGGTTGGGTCGGGGCTCATCGGCGGCCGACCATAGTGTGGCGAGCTCGCTCCGGACGGCGACCTCATACTCTCGGCGGGTGACGAAGGTGTCGCGGCTCCTGCTGACCGTCGACGAGGGTCGGGGATCGCTGGCGGCGGTGCGGGCGCTCCGCGCAGCCGGTCACCAGCCCGTCGTCGGGCTGTGGCGCTCGGACACCTACGCGGGCCGCTCCCGGGCGATCGCCGGTTCCCTGCATCTCCCGGATCCGCAGCTCGACCCCGAGGGTCACGGGCAGGCCATCCGCCTCGCCGCGGAGCGGGAGGGCTTCGCCGCAGTGCTACCGGGGACCGAGCCGAGCCTCCACGCCCTGGCCGACCATCCGATCGCGCTCCCGCCCGGCTGCGTCCTCGGCCTGGACTCGCCCGCCGCGCTGGCCCGGGCCACCGACAAGCAGCTCCTCCACCGGCTGGCCCGTGAGGCCGGTCTGAACGTCCTGCCTCAGGTCGTGCGGGAGGGCACCGCCCTACTCGACGGAGGCGTCGACCTCGACTTCCCGGTGGTCGTCAAGCCGGTGCGCTCCGTCGAGGGCGCCGGGGGGGGACGCCTCGAGGTGGTCAAGGTGCGCTCCGCCGCCACCCCCGCCGAGATGAGGGCCGCCGTCGCCGAGGCCCCGGAGCGGCTGTGGCTCGTCCAGCCGCTGGTGGAGGGAACGCTCGAGGCGGTATGCGGGGTGGCATGGCGCGGGGAGATGGTCTGCGCGGTGCACCAGGAGTCGCCGCGCATCTGGCCCCCGGGTCAGGGGACCAGCTCGTTCGCCCGCACCACGCGGCCGGACCGAGAGCAGGAGGCCGCGGTGGGCGCGCTCCTGGCCACGATCGGGTGGAGCGGGATCTTCGGGCTCCAGTTCCTACGGGTCGACGGACGGTCGTACGTGATCGACCTCAACCCCCGGGTGTACGGGTCGATGGCCCTGGCCATAGCCGCCGGCCACAACCTCCCCGCGATATGGGTCGAGCTACTGCTCGGTCGACGTCCCGCCGTCAGTCCCTATCGCGTGGGCACTTCGTACCGGATGCTCGAAGAGGACCTGCGGGCGGTGGCGCGCGAGTGGCGGATCGGCCACCGCGTCGAGGCTCTGCAGGCGCTCATACCCCGCCGTCGGACGGTGCACCCGGAGCTGTCGCTTCGCGATCCGAGGCCCCTGCTCGCCCCCCTGCACCGGCGTCGCGGGCGGCTCGCTAGCGCCCGAGCGACCGGAGAGCGGAAACGCCCTACGGCCTGAGCGCCACCATGTGGCCGATGTTCGCCGCCGAGTTCCCCGCGGTGGCCGAGCGCGTGCCGGTCGCCCCGGTCGGCGCGCGTGCGACCTCCGCCGCCTCGGAGGTGACCTTGTAGCTGCCGGCGGTGGAGCGGGCCTCACCCACCTCGGCCATGTCGGAGGGCGGCGCGACCGTGGTGGACACGGCGGTCCCGAACAGTCCGATCAGGCGCGTGGACGGCGTGACCGTGGTGATCGACGGCGCGGTGAGCGACTTCGAGGCGGCGTTCACCCGCCCGCCGAAGGCGTCGACCGGGGTCACCGAGTTGACTCCCGCGTACGAGAGGATCCCGCCACTGGCCGCGCGCGACGAAGACAGCCGCCACGTGTAGGAGGGCGGCTCGGTCGAGGCGGTCCGGCGGTAGTAGGTGGCCTTCGTCATCACCGTCCCGCTGACGTCCCGGCGCAGCCGCTTCCAGCCCGCAGGCGGGGTGATCGTCGTGTTGCCGCGCACGTCGAGCGAGGCGACCAGCGTGTTCCCGGCCGCGGCGCCGGCGGGGGCGGCCACGGTCAGCCTCGTGGCGGTCGGGTTGGCCGCGAACGAGCTGCCGCGCAGCGTGATCGCCGCGGCGATGACCTCCGCCGGATCGCTGCGGTCCGAGCGGTTGCCGGCCTCGTCGATCGCGTCCACCTCGTAGGAGTAGCTCTCACCGCCCGGCGCTTCGTCGTCGGTGTAGCCCGGATCGGCGGTGGTAGCGATCAGCTCACCGTCGCGGTAGACGCCGTACCCGGTGACCGCCTCGTTGTCGGTCGAGCGCTCCCAGCTCAGCTCGACCGTGCTCGAGGCGCTCCGCGCCGCGTCCAGGCCGTCGGGCACGGATGGAGGCTCGGTGTCCGGCGGGTCGCCGTCGGGCGGGTCCTCGCCCTCGGAGATGTCGAGCTCCGTGTGGTAGTAGCGGTCGTCGGACTCGTCGCTCGCGAGCACCACCAGGTCGGTCGAGGCGTTGACCGTCTGCTTGGTGGTGGTGGCGTCGTTCAGGTCGGCGCCGTCCCACTCCATGAAGGGCTCGCCGCGACCGGGCCCGAACGAGATGTCGTCGAGCGACGCCGTCTTGTAGTAGATGGTCCCGCCGCCCTCGGGCGCGGTGGCCATCACGAAGATGCGCCGATTGGCCTCGTCGATGGCGAGAACCGGGCGCGTGGCCTTGTCGGCGACCGTCGAGTAGACGTGGCTCGTCCACTCCCCTCCCGGGCTGCGCTCGAGGACCATGATGCTCGGCGCGTCGTCGGACTCGCTGCCGTCGCCCTGCGAGGTCTTGATCGCGGCGAACAGGCGCCCGTCGCTGGTCGAGTCGATGTTGCGCAGGTTCAGATGGTCGTCGGCCATGTTGTTGCCCGAGAGCGCGGTCTCGAGCTCTCCCCACCCCTCGGTCGGGTCGTGCGAGTCGTCGTGGGTGACGAAGCGGAACTTGTCGGACTCCTGGTCCGACCACATGACCCCGACCTTCCCGTCCAGCTCGACGATGCTGGAGATGTCGTCCGAGTCGATGTCGGTGTCGCCCACCGGCGGCTCGAAGGGCTCCGCCCACTGCGCGTCGCTCCCCTCGGAGTGAGTGACCCAGACCTTCGAATCCTGGGTGTAGGTGGCCCATAGGCGCTTCTCGGAGTCGCGGGCGATGGTCACCGATTCCGCGCCTCCACTGGCGATCGGCACCGGGTAGCCGTCGTCCAGCCGGTACTTGCTGCCGGACTCGTCGTAGGAGAGACGCGCCATCCGCAGCGAGCCGGAGGAGGTCCTCGAAGCTACGTAGACCTGCGAGCCGTCCTCGAGGGCATCGCCTCGCGCGGTGGTCCGGTGGTCGACCACCGTGCCGGTGTCCTCCCACTCGTGGTCGCCGCGCAGCCGGAAGACGTGCACCTTGTCGTCGGAGTCGCTGATCATCAGCGCCCACCACGAGCCGTCGTGGTGCCAGAGCTTGCTCTGAGGCTTGTCGGCCGTCGGGCCGGTGGAGACCGAGCTCGGGTAGTTGTCGCCCCGGTGGGTTGTGGGCGTGTCGGCCGCGTGCGCGGTTGCCGGGGCCGCGGCCGCAGGCAGCGCGAGCAGGAGGGCGGCTACTGCCAGGACGACCGAGCAGCGCCGTGCGGTCACGTTACGCAGCCGCTCGTTAAGGCACGGCAAGGGGCCCACGACGCTTGGCACCGCCCTAGAGTACTCGAATGCCGAGCTATTGAAGAGCCCTCGAATGCCGAGCTATTGAAGAGCCCGCTGGCTAAATGTACGAGTGAGCCCGTCGGAGACTCGGCCGGGAGCCTCCGCCGGAGGGCGGCAACCTTATACTCGCCGCCTCGTTGAGGGCACCCGCCGTCTCCCGCCTCCCGGCCGCGAAGCCGCTCGACGAGGCTCTTCGCGCCCTCGAGGCCGCCGATGTCCCGGCGCTCGTGCTCCGCGATCCCGAGCCGGAGCCCGAGGTCCGGTTCCTCGAGGTCGACCTTCTGGTGCCGAAGAGGGCCCGGCGCCGGCTCCGGGGAGCGCTCGAGCCCGCGGGCTTCGCCGCTCTGCGCGCGTGGGGGCACGGCTCGCACCTCTTCTTCCTGGCCTACTCGTCGTCCGAGCGCGCATGGCTCAAGCTCGACGTCGTCACCGAGCTGCCGGGCGCCGACGCCGATGCCGTCCTCGCCCGCCGCCGGATCCAAGCGGGCTTACCACGTCCGGCCGAGGGCGTCGAGGAGGCGTTGGTGCTCATCCACGTACTGGTCGACAAGGGCGGGCGGCCCGGCCGCCACACCGAGCGCCTGCGCCAGGCCGCCGCCCGCCCACCTCCTCCGCCACCGGGGTTCCCGGCGCGACTCGGGGAGCAGTGGGCCGACGCATGGCGGGCCGCGGCGAGGTCCGGGCACGGAGCGCTCGAGCCCCTGGCCACCCCGATGCGCATGGCGCTCGAACGCCGGCACGCCGGGCTGCGTGCGCGGGGTGCGCGCCTGGCCCGGCGGGCCTACTACCTGCGGCGAGCGATGCGGCCGGCCGTCCCCACGCTCGTGGTGAGCGGCGCGGACACGCAGCGGCGCTCCTCCTTCGCCGACCGGCTCGTGGCCGAGATCGGACACCCCGTCACACGAGTACGGCAGTTCAGGGAGGGCGGAGCGCTCGAAGCGCTACGGCTGCGCCTGGGGATCGAGCGCGCCCGCCGCCGCCATGGCTTGCCCGTCGTGGTCGAGGCCTCTGCGCGCAGCGTCCGATGGCTGCCGGGCGGCGCCACCGTCGACCTCGACGGCCCGGGCCACCCGAGCGGGCCGGACCTCGCAGCCGCGCTGTGGTTGCTCTGGGCGCGCCGGCTCTCGTAGGAACGGCTACCGGCCGGCCAGCACCGGCACCCGGTCGACCGGCGCCGGACCCTCGAGCTCGAATGCCGCCGGCACCTGCAGCTGCGCGTCCTGGCGGCGAGCCATGGCGAGCATCGCGGGCCCCAGCGCAAGGAGGATCCAGAGGCGCTCGTCGTAACCGGTGGACACGAACGTCGCGCCGGCCAGAAAGGCCACGGTGGCCACGACGACGGCGGAGGCGAGGATGCTCATCGAGCGCCGGCCGAGCGCCTCGAAGCGCCGGGCGGCCCGCCAAGCGGCGCTCAGGCCCCCGAGCACCACGGCCACGAAGAGGCCGAGCCCGACGACGCCCGTCTCGGCCAGGAGCTCGAGGTATGCGCTGTGGACCACCAGGAGCTTCTCGGCCACCAGGTCGGTGCGCTCGAGGGGACCGAGGTCGTCCACGTAGCGCGGGGAGTGCACCCCGAAGTTGCCGATTCCCACTCCGGCCACCGGGCGGTCCGCGGCCATCGCGACCGCGACCTTCCAGATGTCGCTGCGCCCGGTGCCCCCTCCCTCCACGGTGGTCACCCGCTCGAGTGCGGTCGGCGCGGCGGAGAAGGCGAGGCCGGTGATCGCCAGCACGAAGAGCACGAAGCCGAGCAGCGGCAGGCGCCTTCCGCGGAAGACCACGAGCGCGGACGCCGCTCCGGCGGCGAGCGCGACCGCCCCGCCCCGTGACTGCGTGGCCACCACCCCGAGCGCGAGCAGCACGATGACGGCCGGCAGTCCCACGCGAGCGGACGCCCGGCGCACCACGAGCACGAGAGCACCGGCCAGGGCGAGGCCCACCACGAGCAGGACCGCGAAGAAGTTGGGGTCGTCGACCCCGCCCTGTAGCCGGTCCTGGTTGCCGACTGCGGCTTCCAGGAAGGGGAGTCCCGAGCCGAGCGGGGTCCCGCCGAAGCCGATCACCGCGGTCGCGACGATCCCGGCGACCAGTGCGACCAACACCCACCGCACGTGGCGCTCCTCGGTCACCAGCGTCGCGACCATGAAGAAGATGGCCGCCGCGACGTACCACTGCCAGAGGACGACTCCGGTGTCCGGGCGCTCTGACCAGGTGATGGACATTGTCAGCCAGACGAGCAGGAGCAGGACGGCGGCGACGAGGCGGCCGTGGCGGCGCAGCAGGCCGGTCAGGAGGGCCTGCCGGTTGACGACCGCGCCGAGCCAGACGAGGAACATCAGCACCGTGGCGCCCTTCACCGCGGCCTCGACCGCGGGAACGGCCTCGTAGAGGCTGAGAGCGACCCAGGCCGCGAGGCCGAGCTCGAGGTTCATGAGCAACAGGGCTCCGAACGCGAGGCCGGCCACCGCGGCCCCGCCGATCTCCGTCCCTCCCAACGCGACGAGCGCGCCGAGCACGAGGCCCGTCACGCAGGCCACCGCCGCGAGCGTCCGGTTGGCGAGGCTCAAGGACGGCGATGGTAGATCAGGCGCCGATCGCGTTTGGGCAGCACGGTCAGGGACCGCTCAGCAGACGGGCCTCGACCGGCGCTCGCCGCTCGTTGGCCGCTCGTAGGCTCCGAGGTCCGATCCCCTGCCCTGGGGTCGGGAAAGGCCCGCGATGTCACGGGGAAGCGGAGGCGCACCCGGAACCCGGTCGAGCGCGGGGCTGGCCGGCCCCGGTCGCCAGTCCGCGGGCGGGTCCACGAACCGCGGGTCCGCGACGAGGTTGCCCTCGAGCTCGAGTCCGTCGTCGTCGGCCTCGAAGTCGCCGCCGGCGTTTGCCCAGGCGAGGTTCTCGAGCGCGCGGTTGCCGGAGCCGTCGAGTGAAGCCGTGCGCACTCCCGTGTCGCCGTTGAAGGCGACGACGTTGCCCACGGCCACGCTGTCGGCGGTGTCCGCGCCGAACTGGATGCCCGCCCGCCCGTTGCCCACGATCGTGTTGTGGGCGACGGTGACGTCGTGGGGGCTCTCGTAGAGCTGCACGCCCCGTGCGACGTTCCCGGCGATCAGGTTGTTGGCGATCAGGCCGCTCCCCGAGCTCCAGTAGATGCCGTGGCTCAGGTTGGCCTGAAACTCGGCGACGGCCGGGTCACGGTCCCCGTTGTCCTCGATGCAGTTGCCGACCACGCGGGCGCGCTCGGCGTCCGAGAGGTAGATGCCGGCGTGCCAGCGACCGCCGCGAACGATGCTGTCGACGATCTCCACGTCGTCGCCCTCGATCGCGACCAGAACCTGCTCGCCCTTCGGGTTGTCGGGCACACGCGGCTTGACCGGGCCGGTCGGGCCGTCGAAGTCGATCCTCGACAGGCGCACGTGATCCGCGGAGACCTCCACGTGCCCCAGCACCCGGGGCCTCGGCTCACCGGGCGCCCCCGTGATGGTGATCGGGGCGCCGGGGGCTCCGCCCGACTCCACGTCGGTCTTGGTGCCGCGCTCTCCGTACGTACCGGCCGCCAGCAGCACCCGGTCCCCGGGACGCAACTCCTCGAGCGCATGGTCGAGGCTCCGCCACGGCCGGCGGCTGGTTCCCGGATCGGAGTCGTCTCCGTCGGGAGCGAGGTGATAGGTCGACGACGGCCCGCGCGGGGCGGGAGGGTCCCCGCCGACGTCCTCGTCCTCACCGCCGCAGCCGCCGGCGAGGGCGGCCGCGAGCAAGGCGATGAGGATCGTATGACGTGGCACCTGAGCCTCCGGCGGGGTCGAGCGAGGGAGCGGCCCAGGGTAAACTGCCGCCGATGAGCGACCGGGCCAAGGCCCTCGGCGTAGGAGTCGCGGCGCTCGTACCCCTGCTGATCGTCGGAATCGTGCTCCTGCGATCGGGCTCGGACGCGCTCCAGGCGCAGCCGGGGCCGACCGCCCCGCCCGAAGCGATCGTGTGGGCCGTGGGAGACGGCGCGGACGCCGAATCCGACGCCGTCAGGCTCTCGCGCTTCGTCGCGAGGCGCCGTGTCGACCGCTTCATCTACCTCGGCGACGTCTACGGCGATCCCGCCGACTGGGCAACCGTCTACGGGCGCACCTACGGGAACCTGGCGGCCCGGACCACCCCCACGCCGGGCAACCACGAATGGCCCAACAACAAGGGCGCCTACTTCGACTACTGGCAGCGCGTCCGCGGCGGACCGATGCCGACGCACTACTCGTTCGAGCTCGGTGGGTGGAAGCTCCTGAGCCTGAACTCCGAGGAGCCGACCGGACCGGGATCACCACAGCAGCGGTGGCTGACGGAGCAGGTGGCCGGACCGGGGGACTGTCGCCTGGCCTTCTGGCACACTCCTCGGTTCAGCGGCAGCCTCGACCGTGGCGACGAGGTGCGCCTCGATCCGCTGTGGAGCACGCTGCGCGGACGGGCACGCATCGTATTGAACGGTCACGAGCACAACATGCAGCGCATGAAGCCGCGCGACGGCATCACTCAGATCATCTCCGGGGCCGGCGGGCACAGTCACTACCCGGTCGACCGCCGAGATCCACGCTTCGCGTTCCTCAACGACAGCGACTACGCGGTGCTGCGGCTGACGCTCAGGCCGGGAGAGGCCGAGTACGCCTTCGTGGACGACGACGGAGAGATCCTCGACTCGGGGCGGGTCGAGTGTCGGGTCTCTTGACCTCGCGCACAGGGAGCGACCTGCCGTGACGCGCTCGGCCGGCGGGACCCCGGGCGCCCGCGGATCGGGGGCGCAGACGGGAGGCTCGTACCTGGCAGGCCCGCTCGGCGCCCCCGGTCGCTGGCGGCGGGCCCTCCGCGAGGAGGCTGCGACCACGTGGCGCCTCCCACCTCTGCTCGCCGAGCTCGTCTTCCTGGTGCCGTTCGTGGGCCTGGTGGTCCTCGGACTGGCTCGCGCGAGCCTGCCCGTCTACCAGTTCCTGGTGGCGGAGGACTCACTGCTCGAGTGGGCCCAGGTGGCGGGGTACCTCGTCGCGTGCGCCGCCGCGGCCGGAGTGGCGTGGCGCCTGCGCGCGTCGAGGCAGAGCTTGCTGGGCGCCCTCTTCGCGCTGCTCGCGCTCGGCTCGCTCTTCATCGCCGGGGAGGAGATCGCCTGGGGCCAGCGCCTGCTCGGATTCGCGACCCCGGAGGAGCTCGCGGCCGTGAACCACCAGAACGAGGTCACCGTCCATAACGTCTCGGGGCTCCAGACGGCCTTCAACGTCGTCCTCCTCGTGGCGGGTGCCTACGCCGGCATCGGCCCGTGGATCGCGCGGCGCCGCGGCGCAGGAGTGCCGAGCGAGCGGATGAAGCTGCTCATGCCCCCGCTCTTCCTGAGCAGCTTCTTCTTCGTCGTCTTCCTGTACAAGCTCATCCGCTTCGTGCTACTTCCCGAGCCCGCCTTCACGATCGTCAAGTACGGCGAATGGCCCGAGCTGTGCATGGGGCTCGGCGTCGCGACCTTCGCCGCTCTCACCATCCGTCGTCTGCGCGAGGGCCCCACCAGGGCGATCGAAGGCGGCGGCAGGTAGCGTCGAGCCGAGCCGGGGGGCCCCGGGCCGAGCCCTCAGCCCGGACCGGAGGGCTCGGCCCCCGCGGGAGTGGGCGCCTCGCGGGAGCCGGTCATCGCACGCATGTAGTACGCGCTGCTCGTCTGGTGCAGCGCCTCGCCGACCAGGAGCATGCCACGGGCTACCACGCCCGATCGCTGAAGCAGGTCCCGTGCGACCTGGAAGCTGGCGCGATCGGTGTGACGCGGCCGGACGACCAGGATGACGTCGTCGACGCGCGTCGCCACGGGAAGGGCGTCGCTGACCTCACCGAGCGGCGAGGAGTCGATGATCGCGTAGTCGGCGATGTTCAGCGCCGCCGGGAGGAGCTGGCTGACGCGGCGGCCGAGTGACTCGCGGTTGCTGCCCGCGACGGCCGGGAGGAGGACGATGCGCGGGTCGCGCAGCGACTGGACGATGGGCCGGTCCCTGGCGTCGTCCTGATGCTCGTCCGTGTCGGCGCGGCTCCCCATCACCGCTTCGGAGAGCTCGGGCTTGCGCACGTCGAGGTCGAACAGCACCACCTTCCGGCCCGCCTCGACCAGGGCGAGCGCGAGGTTGGCTGCCGCGGTGGTCTTGCCGTCCCCGGAGGAGGCACTCGTCATGAGGATGCTGCGCCCGGTGCCGTAGCTCTGCACCTGGGTGGCCAGGGTCCGGAAGGCCTCGAACGCCTCAGCGGGGAGCTCCGTCGCCCCCCTGCGGTCGCGGGCCGTTATCTGCGGGACCCCGGCGAGGAGTGGGACCGGGTACAGGGTGGCGAGCTCCTCCTGGTCCCGTATCCGGCGGTCCAGCAGCCGCATGGCGAGGGCGGCGACCGTGCCGAGCGTGAGTCCGGCGAGCAGCGCCGCGGCCACGATCATCCAAGGCGCCGCCCCGACGGCCGAGGTCGCGGGCTCGGAGGAGCGCAACAGCGACAGCGTCGGGTCGTTCCCGGCCGCCCTCACGCCCTCGAGCTGGCTGAGGCGCTCGGCGAGCGTCGTGGTGGCCTCCCCGCCGCCGTCGGGTGCCAGTGCCTCGGCCCGGCGACGGTCCTCGAGCTGCTCGATGAGCGCGTCGAGCTGGCTCTGAAGCCGGTTCTGGCGCAGCTCGAGCGAGACCATGGCGAACGTGTTGGCGACACGCGCGGCCAGCTCGGGGTCCTCGGCCGTCGCGGTCACGTCGAGGACGTTGCTCTCGCCCTGGGGCTCGACCCGCACCGCACGCAGGATGCGCGTCCCGTCGAAGCCGCCTCCCAGGCGCCTCGCGGTGCGCTCGGCGGCCTCGGGGGAGTCGAGCAGGGCGGCCGCGGTCTGCACGTTTCGCGTCGGGTCGCCCGAGTCCCGCAGGAGGTCCAGCCCGATGAAGGTGTCGTCGTCCCTACCCAGCGGCGAGATCAGGATCTCGGCCGTGGCCTCGTACTCGCGCGGGTTGATGGCGATCACGAGCAAGCTGCCGACGAGGGCGGCGAAGGTCACCAGCGCGACGAGACGCCAGTGGTCTCGGACGGCGCGCAGGTAGGTGGAGAGGGAACCCTCGCCAGCCTCCACGGCCGGAGTGGGGCTGAAGCTCGGGTTCAACGTGCGCATTGTAGGTCTGGTTGCGGACGCTCTACCGCGCCGGCGACCGCGAGGCCGCTCGGGGGACCGGGCGCACGGCCGAGGAGCCACTCGGGCGGCTCCCTCGACATCAGGGCGTCGGCCCGGTCGGGGCCCGTGGCGAGCGGCGCAAGCGCTCGGCCACCGACCACGCCGCCGACGCTCGGAGCCGGCGGACGGTGGTCGAGACCTTGAGACGGAAGCGGCGCTCGTCGTCGCCGTGATAGACGCCCACCCGGGGCCAGAGCAGTGGTTCCGGCCGGTGGAGCCTTCCCCGGGGTAGCGTGCCCGCGGCCGCGTACCCGGCCGCGCCGGCGGCCGCCGCCACGCGCGCGTCCACTGCCCCGTAGGGGTATGCGAGCGAACGGCAGGGACGGTTCAGCCGCGCTTCGCACTCGCGCCGCGACTCCTGCAGCTCGCTGGCCAGGCTCGAGTCGTCGAGCGTCGGCAGGCGGGGATGCGACCTCGTGTGCGAGCCCACCTCCCAGCCGGCGTCGGCAAGGGCCTCGAGCTGGGCCCAGTCGAGCGGTGTGAGCTCCGCCTCGTGAGGACCCCCCAGCCAGTGGTCGATGCCGGGCCACGCCATGGGCGCCCCGCGGGCGGGGAAGTCGGTGGGCACGAACACGGTCCCCGGCAGCCCGAGCGCGGAGAGTATGGGCAGGCCCAGCGCGAGCACCGAGAGGTAGGCGTCGTCGAAGGTCACCGCGAGCGTCTTGGGCGCGGGGGGGGCGCTCACCGCCTCGAAGAAGGTGGCACCGCGGTAGCCCCGATCGACCAGCAGACGCAGCTGGGCCTCCAGGCGCTCCGGGGTAGTGGACAGGTCGGCCGGCCACCGTTCGCTCACCGCGTGAAGGCAGAGCACGAGGACCTCCGGGCGCGCCATCGGCGGGGAACATAGTCGCGCCGGTACCTATAACTCCGGAACCGCGACGCGCACGACCGTGCGTCACGACACGATCGGGCCCGTGCGCTTCGCCGTCTACACCGACTATCCCTACCGGCGGACCGGCGGCGCCGTCTATGCGCCCAGGGCCTTCGCCGTCTTCCTCGCCGAGCTTGCGCAGTCGCTCGATGGCATGGTCCTGGCCGGGCGGCTCGAGCCCGAGGAGGGCACCTCGCACTACCGCCTGCCCGGCGACCTCGACTTCGCGCCGCTCCCCCACTACGGGAGCCTCACCTCTCCAGTCCGTGCCATGGGAGCGGTGGCGCGCTCCCTCTGGCGCTGGTGGCGCGTGCTCGACCGGGTGGAGGGCGTGTGGCTGCTCGGTCCGCACGGCCTTGCGCTCCCGTTCGCGCTGATGGCGGCGCTCCGCCGGCGGCACGTGGTCCTCGGCGTTCGCCAGGACCTTCCTCGCTACGTGCGCAGCCGCCACCCGGGGCGCCGCTGGATCGGGCTGGCCGCCGCGGCGCTCGAGGGCGCCTTCCGAGCGCTCGCCCGGCGCTACCCGGTGGTGGTGGTCGGCCCGGAGCTCGGGCGCAGGTACCACCACGCCCGGCGGGTGCTCGTCACCTCGGTGTCGCTCGTCCGGGACGTCGACGTGGTCTCGGAGGCCTCCGCGCTGGCCCGCAGCTACGACGGCGAGCTGCGGATGCTCAGCGTGGGACGCCTGGAGAAGGAGAAGAACCCGCTCCTGCTGGCCGACATCCTCGCCCACGCTCGCGCCGTAGACGCACGCTGGCGACTGGTGGTCTGCGGCGAGGGCCCGATGCGAGCCGACCTCGAGGAGCGCCTGCGCGAGCTCGGGGTCGCCGACCATGCGGAGGTGCTCGGCTACCTGCCCGTCCACGGTGGGCTGAGGGATGCCTACCGCGAGAGTCACGCGCTGGTCCACGTGTCCTTCACGGAGGGGCTGCCCCAGGTGCTCTTCGAGGCCTTCGCAGCGGGGCTGCCCGTCCTGGCCACGGCCGTGGGAGGGGTGCCCGAGGCGGTGACCGGTGACGCGTTGCTCATGCCACCTGAGGACGTCGACGCCGCGGTCGATGGACTCGAGCGGATCGCACGCGACAGCGCGCTGCGGGAGCGGCTGGTCCGGTCGGGGCTCCGGAGGGCTCGCGAGTCGACGTTGCAGGCCGAGTCACGGCGAGTGGCGCGGTTCCTCGTCGAGAACGGCCGGACCGCGCAGGCACGGCCTGGCGGTGGCTAGCCGGCGAGCGGCCGAGAGCGCATTCGCGCGACGCCCTGTTACCATGCGCGCCGCTTGAGGGGCCCCCTCCGTAGGTGGGTCCCACTACGTGCCTGACGCAGCGAAGCGCCGCGGATCCGTCACACACTCCACACGGTCGGAGCGCCGACGCTCGAGCCGCTCGGCGACCTTAACGCCGCGCGTGAGCCGTGGCAGGCGCTGGGAGAGGCGGGTGGCAACATCTTCGGCACCTGGGAGTGGGCGTCGGCGTGGTGGCGGCACTTCGGCGCCGACCGTCCACTTCGACTGACCGCGTGCCGGCGGCCCGACGGCGCCGTGGCCGCCATCCTTCCGCTCTACGAGGCCATCCCACCGCGTCCGCTGCGACTTCTGCGCTTCGTGGGCCACGGACCCGCAGACCAGCTCGGCCCAGTCTGCGCTCCCGAGGATCGCCGTCTGGCCGCCGAGGGGCTCGCTCGAGCGGCCCGTGGGCCTGGAGACCTCCTGCTCGCCGAGCGCCTGGACGGCGAGGCGCAGTGGGCCCACCGGCTCGCTATGCCGGTGGTCCGCCACGAGCCGAGCCCCCGGGTCGAGATCGCCGCGCCGAGTTGGGAGGACTACCTCGCCGGCCGCAGCGCGCACTTTCGCCAGTCCGTCCGACGGGGCGAGCGCAAGCTGCGCCGCGAGCACGGTCTCAGCTTCCGCCTGAGCGACGGTCCGCACCTCGACGCGGACCTCGACTCTCTCTTCCACCTCCACGAACTGCGCTGGCAGGGGGCTGCGACGCGATTCGGAAAGCAACGGGCATTTCACCGGGACTTCGCGGCCGTGGCCCTCGACCGGGGCTGGCTGCGTCTGTGGCTGGCCGAGATCGCAGGCCGGCCGGTGGCCGCGTGGTACGGCTTTCGCTTCGCCGGCGCGGACTGGCACTACCAGAACGGCCGGGACCCGCGCTGGAATCGGGAGGGGATCGGCTTCGTGCTGCTCGCCCACACGATCCGCGAGGCCGTCGACGACGGCATGCGGGAGTACAAGATGCTCCTCGGCGGCGAGTCCTACAAGGATCGCTTCGCCACGAGCAATCCCGGCCTCCAAACGCTCGTGCTCGGTAGCCGGCTCGCGGGCACGGCCGCCGCCCGCGCCACGGCCGCGGCGGCCCGCCTGTCGCCCACCGCGCGGCGGCGACTGGTCGCAGTCTCCGCGCGGCTCGGGATCGGCCGTTAGCAGGCCCGCTCGACCTCGACTGGCACGGCAGCCGCCCCTTCAGTCGGGAGGCGGCTGTACGTCCGTCGCCTCCCGAGAAGGCCCGTCCGCGGTTGCACGCCGCGGAACGAGCACCGCGCGCCGGAAGGTGGCCACCAGAGTCCCTTCCTGGTTGTAGGTGTCGGTTCGAACCTTCACGACGCCGCGGTCGGTCTTCGACCGGGACGGGGCGACCTCCAGGACCTCGCTCTCGACGAACAGGGTGTCCCCGTGGAAGACCGGCGCGGGGTGGCGCAGCTCCTCGGTTGCCAGGTTGGCGATCGCCTTGCCCGAGACGTCACCGACCGACATCCCGAGTGCGAGCGAATAGACGAGCGGTCCCACTACGACGTTGCGCCCCTGCTGGGACTGTGCGGCGTAGACGTCGTTGATGTGCAGCGGGTGGTGGTTCATCGTGATGAGGCAGAACATGTGGTCGTCGGCCTCCGTCACGGTCTTGGCCGGCCAGTGCTTGTAGACGGCGCCGACCTCGAATTCCTCGAGGTAGCGTCCATACGGACGCGCGCCGGACGCCTCCCGGGAGGCCTGGTCGAGGGCGACAGAGCCATTCTCGTCGGGGTGCGCGGTCGTCGTCACGGCGTTCCGGGTTTCCTTCCTGATGTGGATATGCCGCAGGCGCGGCGGTCGGGTCGGGCGGTGGATCCTAGAAACCCGCCGCGGGGCGCCGCTAGATTCTCGCCGCGACCCGCCGTGACTGAGGCTGCCCCAACCCTTTGGAGGACCAGTGCGCCCACCCCGTGACTTCGCGAAGCCCATGGCCGTCGGCGCTCCCCCGCCCCTCTCGGAGATCCCCGTGATCCCGGCGCGGATGATCCACTTCTTCGATCCCTCGAACGAGAAGATGGCGGGAAAGCTGCCCGAGCTCGCCACGCGCTGCGACGTCCTGCTCGGCAACCTCGAGGACGCCGTGCCGGTCGACCGCAAGGAGGCGGCGCGCGAGGGGCTCGTCCGCCTCGGGCGCGAGGTCGACCTCGGCGAGGCCGCGCTGTGGACCCGGGTGAACGCGCTCGACAGCCCCTGGGTCCTCGATGACCTCCTGCGCCTGGTCGGCGAGATCGGCGACCGCCTGGAGGTGATCATGGTCCCCAAGGTCGAGGGACCGTGGGACATCCACTACGTCGACCGCCTGCTGGCACAGCTCGAGGCCAAGCACCGGATCGGACGCCCGATCCTCGTCCACGCCATCCTCGAGACCCCGCTCGGGGTGAGCAACCTCGAGGCCATCGCCATCGCCAGCCCGCGGATGCAGGGCATGAGCTTCGGACCGGCCGACCTGGCGGCCTCGCGCCGCATGAAGACCACCCGCGTGGGCGGCGGGCACCCGGGCTACACCGTGGTGGGTGACCCGGACCCGGCGGACGCCTCCGCCCCGCGGCCATCCGCCCAGCAGGACCTGTGGCACTACTCGATCGGGCGGATGGTCGACGCCTGCACCGCGGCCGGCCTGCTTCCCTTCTACGGCCCGTTCGGGGACATCGCCGACGAGGTGGGCTGCGAGGCGCAGTTCCGCGCGGCGTTCCTCATGGGCTGCGTGGGCGCGTGGACGCTCCACCCACGGCAGATCGACATCGCCCGGCTTGTGTTCAGCCCTGACCCCGAGGAGGTTCTCTTCGCCAGGAAGGTGATCGAGGCCATCCCGGACGGCCGCGGCGTACACATGATCGACGGCAAGATGCAGGACGACGCGACCTGGAAGCAGTGCCAGGTGATGGTCGCCCTGGCCGAGATGCTGGCCGACCGCGACCCGGAGCTCGCCGAGGCCTACGGGCTCGAGGGTCGGTTCCCGGCGGAGGCCGGCCGCGAGCTGGCCGCAGCCTCACCGCGCCCGGTCGCCGGTTAAGCGGCCGTCCCGGCACTACCGGCCCTCGGGCGAAGGTGATCGAGCGATACGACGATCCGGCCGCTCTCGCGGTCGAGTGGGACGACCTGGCCGACCAGGCGGAGGCCCCTCCCTTCCTACGTCCCGGCTGGATCGCCGCGTGGATCGACGCCTTCGGGAAGGGGCGGCCGGTGGTGCTCGCGGTCCGCCGCGACGGTCGCCTCGCGGCCGTCACGGCCCTGTTGACGCGGCTCGCGGGCGTCTACTCGCCCGCCAATTCGCACACTCCGGTCTTCGACCTACTCGCCCTCGACCGCGACGCCGCAGATGAGCTGGCGGACGCCGTCCTCGCATTCGGCGGTCACCGTCTCGATCTTTCCTTCCTCGACCCGGATGGCCAGGGGTTCGCGGCCTGGCGTGCGGCCACGGCGCGGCGCGGGATCCGAACCACCGCCTGGGAGGTCGCGCGCGCCCCGTACGTTTCCCTCGACGGGAACTGGACCGACTACAGGAGTTCGCTCGAGCGGAAGTTCCGCAAGGAGCTCGAGCGCCTGGACCGGCGGCTGGCGGACTCCGGCCACGTGGAGTTCGTGGTCGATGAGGGCTCGCCTCGCTGGCCGGAGGCGCTCGAGGAGGGGTTGCGCATCGAGGGGTCGGGCTGGAAGGCGGAGAGCGGCACTGCGATCCTTTCGCGACCCGACACGGCTCGCTTCTACCGGACCGTTGCCGCCTGGGCCGCGGAGCGCGGGTGTCTGCGCCTGAAGTTCCTTCGCCTCGACGGGCGGGCCGTCGCATTCGACCTGGTCCTGGAGGCAGGTGGGGTCGCGCACGTGCTGAAGGGTGGCTTCGACCCCGAGCTGCGCCGCCTCGGCCCGGGCATGCTGCTGACCGAGCGCTCTATTCGACGGGCCTTCGAACTCGGTCTGCGCTCGTATGAGCTGCATGGCACCGACGACGCCTACAAGCTGCGCTGGACGGGCACCGTCCGCTCGCGGGTGAAGACCCAGTCGTTTCCGCGCTCGGTGGCCGGAACGCTCACCTATCTGGCCTTCGATCGCGGTCGATCGCTCTACCGGCGCGCACGAGGCATGCCGCCGGCCGAGCGGCTCTGAGCTCGACGTCGGTCATCCGGCTCAGCGGGTGCGGACGACGAAGAAGACGTTGAGCCGGTCCGTGGAGCGCCGGACCCGGATCGCATCGAAGCCCGAGAGCATCGAGCGGACCTCCCGCACGCGATAGAGCTCGTGGAAGGGCTCGCCGCCCG
>Ga0136620_10000524_pt1 | contig 17416 bp, 16 predicted proteins | sample AntDrymUQ4162106_2_FD_104806 | JGI IMG/M metagenome (GOLD analysis project Ga0136620, IMG submission 104806) | Polar desert sand microbial communities from Dry Valleys, Antarctica - metaG UQ416 (21.06) | ecosystem: Environmental > Terrestrial > Soil > Desert | place: Antarctica: Dry Valley... | reverse complement strand
GCGCCTGGACAATCGGGGGACGGTCGCGTTGCTTCTGCTTGACGTCACCGAATCGAGGAGGATCGAAGACGTACGCCGGGACTTCATGGCCAACGTCAGCCACGAGCTGAAGACCCCGGTGGGGGCGCTGTCCCTGCTGGCCGAGGCGATGCAGGACGCGTCCAACGACCCGGAGGCGATCCGCCGATTCTCCGCTCGAGCTGTGCACGAGGCGCAGCGCCTGAACCGGCTGGTCCGGGAGCTGATCGACTTGTCCCGGCTGCAGGGCGGCGAGCCGCTGCCCGAACGCAACCCGGTCTCGGTGCGGGTCGTTATTGCTGAGGCGATGGACCGAACCCGACTGGCGGCCGACGCCAGGGCGATCAGACTTTCCGTCAGCGGAGCCGCGGAGGAGGTCGTGCTGGGGGCCGAGGGTCAGTTGGTGACAGCGTTGACGAACCTACTGGCGAACGCGGTTGCGTACAGCAGCCCCGGCACGACCGTGACCGTGGCCGCGCGGAGCCAGTCCGGCTTCGCCGAGATCGCGGTGATCGACCAGGGCGAGGGCATCCCGCCCGGCGACCAGGCCCGCATCTTCGAGCGCTTCTACCGGGTCGACCCGGCCCGCGCCACCGCCACCGGAGGCAACGGACTGGGCCTGGCCATCGTCAAGCACATCGCCACCAACCACGGCGGGGGAGTCCGGGTGAGCAGCCAGCTCGGCGCCGGCTCGACGTTCACGTTGCGTGTCCCGCTCGCCCCCGACCTGGCCCTGTCGCCCCGCCAAACCCAGGAGGCCCGCTCATGACCAAAGTCCTCGTCGTCGAGGACGAGGAGTCCTTCTCCGACGCACTGTCCTACATGCTGCGCCGGGAGGGCTTCGAGGTAGCGATAGCCGCCACCGGTCCGGACGCGCTCGCCGAGTTCGATCGTGCGGGGGCCGACATCGTGCTGCTCGACCTGATGCTTCCCGGACTGCCGGGCACGGAGGTCTGCCGGTCGCTCCGGCAGCGGTCACCGGTTCCGATCATCATGTTGACTGCCAAGGACACCGAGATCGACAAGGTTGTCGGGCTGGAGCTCGGCGCCGACGACTACGTCACGAAGCCGTACTCCGCGCGGGAGCTCGTGGCGCGGATACGGGCGGTGCTGCGCCGACAGAACGAGGCCGAGGACATCGGCGTACCGACCCTGGAGGTTGGGCCGGTGCGGATGGATCCGGAGCGGCATGTCGTCACGGTCAACGGCGAGGTGCGGGCTCTGCCGCTCAAGGAGTTCGACCTGCTCGAGCTGCTCCTGCGCAATGCCGGGCGGGTCCTCACCCGCGGCCAGCTGATCGACCGGGTGTGGGGCGCGGACTACGTGGGCGACACAAAAACGCTCGACGTCCACGTGAAGCGGCTACGGGCGAAGCTGGAACCGGACCCGGCGCGCCCGAAACACCTGGTGACGGTGCGCGGTCTCGGCTACAAGTTCGAAGCCTGAATCACAGCGCCTGAGCCCGACGGCCGGTGCGTACGACGTGGCGCCGGCCGCAGTAGCAGTTGATGCGCATGAGGATGCCGTGATCGGTGTTCGTCAGGGAGTGGATGCGCCGCGGAGGGATCAGCTCGTCCCCCAAGCTGGGGCAGTGAATGAGCATCATGGGCTGAGTTTGCACCCGCCAACTGGCCAGAACGAGTGGCAGGACTGACCATGTTCGCAACAAATCTGCCACACTGACTCCTGTGCGGGATGTTGTCGCGGTGCTGCTGCAGAATTCCGGAGGATTCGGTCTCGGTGTGGTCGGCGAGGTCTTCGGCTACGACCGCTCAGCAGTGGGTCTGCCACGCTTCGATTTCGCCGTTGCTGCTCCACAGCCCGGCCTGGTGCGACTCGACAGCGGCGTTGTCATCGCAGTGGAGCACGGCCTGGAGCGGCTGGAATCGGCCGATCTGATCCACATCCTGGCGTGGGAGGACTTCGACGTGTTGCCGGGCGAGCCACTGCTCGCCGCCCTGCGGGCCGCCTACGACCGGGGGGCGACCATAGCGAGCCACTGCACCGGCGCGTTCGTCCTCGCCGCCGCCGGGCTGCTCGACGGCCGCCGGGCAACCACCCACTGGAGCACGGCCGACGCGCTGGCCTCCCGGTTTCCGGCAGTCACCGTCGATCCCGATGTGCTCTACGTGGACGAGGGACGGATCCTCACCGGCGCGGGGACCGCTGCGGGCGTGGACCTGTGCCTGTACCTGCTGCGGCGGGAGTTCGGCGCGCACGCGGCAAACGCCGTCGCCCGCTCGATGGTCGTGCCGCCCCACCGCGACGGTGGTCAGGCCCAGTTCATCGACTCGCCGCTGCCGGAGATCGGCTCCTCCGACCGGCTCGGCGGCGTACTGGCGTGGATGCAGGCGAACCTGCACACCGACCTGACGGTGCAGACGTTGGCGGCCCGCGCGCTGATGAGCCCGCGCTCCTTCGCCCGGCACTTTCATGCAGCGACCGGCTCGACGCCCCGGGCCTGGTTGCTTGCCCAGCGCGTGCAGGCAGCCGAGGAACTGCTGGAGACCGGCGACCTGCCGGTCGAGGAGGTGGCCCGCCGGGTCGGGTTCACGACCGCCGCCGGTCTGCGTGAGCAGTTCGTACGCCGCCGCGGCGTACCGCCGCGGGCCTACCGCCGCTCGTTCCGCGCCGGTCCCGTTGCGCAGGTGGCGGCAACACCCTGACCGTCACCGCCGGATCGGATGTCTATACGGTCACCAGCTGACCAGATCCGCATCCGGTCCCGCGGAAAGCCCTGGCAATTTCCACAGCTTCACCGCGCCGGCGCTGCGCCGGGGCCGCTGCGCTCACTGTGGGGCAATGCCCAACACCCTCATGCAGGACCGGGCGCTCGTGGCACTCGCGAACCGGCAGGCTGGCCTCGTCTGCCAGCGTCAACTGCTAGCTCTGGCGATCGATCGTACGGTCGTGCGCTCACACGTCCGTCGCCGCCGTTGGCGCCGAGTGCACCCGGGTGTCTATGCCACGTTCACCGGTCCGCTCCCTGACCTGGGCCGGGTCTGGGCGGCTCTGCTCTATGCCGGTGCGGAAGCCGCCGCCGGGCACGAGACCGCCGAGTGGCTGTGGGGCATGCGACCCGATCTGCCGGCGCAGCTTGTCGTGTGCGTGCCGCACGGCCGCCGACACCAGCCGTCGCGCCTCGGCGTGCGGGTGCGCCAGTCCCGACACCTGGCTGCAAATCGACACCCGGTCCGGATGCCGCCGCGAACCACGGTTGAGGGCACGGTCCTCGACCTCACCCACGAGGCGCGCACCGAGCGTGCCGTTATCGACCTCGTGCTCCGGGCCTGTCAGCAGCGCAGGACGACCCCGAGCCGCCTCGCCGCCGCCGCCGAGGCCCGCCCCCGGCTGCGCTGGCGACGGCTGGTCACCGACCTACTCAACGACGTAAGCGACGGCGTGGCCACGCCGCTCGAGCGATGCTATGTCAGAGACGTCGAGCGCGCGCATGGCCTTCCCGAGGTTCCCGCAACCAAGTCGAGGGTTTCCGCGGCAGCCGCAGATACCGGGACATCCGCTACCAACGGTGGCGGCTGGTCGTGGAACTCGACGGCCGGGCAGCGCATCCAGAGGAGGAGCGGGAACTCGACGACATCCGGGACAACGAGGTCGCCGAGCGCGGCGAGCGGACGCTGAGATACGGCTGGCCTGGGATCCTGACCAGGTGCGGGCCGAATTGCGTCGCTCTCGCGTCATTGGATGCGGTTCTGGTCCCTCTGTGACCAGATCCGCATCCGATAGTGCTCAAGTGAGGTCTTCCTCCCAGAACTCCTGCGCTTTGCGCTCGTTGCCGGTCCGCTCGTGCTCGGCAGTTCGGAGTTCCACCCGGCGGATCTTGCCGCTGATCGTCTTGGGCAGCTCGGCGAACTCGATCCTCCGGATCCGCTTGAACGGCGCCAGCCGGTCCCGGCAGTAGCGGAGGATCGCCGCCGCGGTCTCCGCCGTGGGCTCATGACCACCGGCCAGTACGACGTAGGCCTTGGGCACCGCGAGCCGCATGTGGTCCGGTGAGGGGACGACGGCCGCCTCGGCGACCGCGGGATGCTCGATGAGCACGCTCTCGAGCTCGAACGGACTGATCCGGTAGTCCGAGGCCTTGAACACGTCGTCGGTACGCCCGACGTAGGTGATGTAGCCGTCCTCGTCGCGCCGGGCGACGTCACCGGTGTGGTAGTGGCCGCCGGTCGTCGCGCCCGCCGGACGGGAATCGCCGTCGCCATAGTCGACTGTGAGATCGTCGCGGTAGCCGACCATCAGACCCAGTGGCCGCTCGGACAGATCGAGGCAGATCTCGCCCTCTTCGGCCACCTGGCCGGCTGGGTCGAGCAGGACGACCGCATACCCGGGCAGCGGGCGGCCCATCGACCCGTCCTTCACCGGCTGGCCGGGGGAGTTGCCGCACATGGCGGTCGTCTCGGTCTGCCCGAACCCGTCGCGGATCGTCAGGCCCCAGGCGGTGCGCACCTGGTCGATGATCTCGGCGTTGAGCGGTTCGCCCGCTCCGATCACCTCGCGCAGCGACAGGTCGTACGACGCCAGATCCTGCTGCACAAGCATCCGCCACACCGTCGGCGGCGCGCAGAACGTCGTGACCTTGCACCGCTGCATCTCGCGCAGCAGCGCGGGCGCGTCGAAGCGGGCCTGGTTCACGACGAAGACGGTCGCGCCGGCGTTCCACGGACCGAACAGGTTGCTCCAGGCGTGCTTGCCCCAGCCGGGCGAGCTGATGTTGAGGTGAATGTCGCCGGGTCGCACGCCGATCCAGTACATCGTCGACAGGTGGCCGACCGGGTACGACACGTGAGAGTGCTCGACGAGTTTGGGCCTGGACGTCGTACCGGAGGTGAAGTACAGAAACAGCGGTTCCCCACTCCGGGTCGATCGGTCCGGCTGATACGTGATCGCACACTGCGTTGCCTCGGCATAGGTGGCCCAGCCCTCCACCGGGTCGTCGACGCTGATCCGGATGTCTGCTCCGGCCAACCCGGCGAACCGGTCCGCGAGCGCCGCTGCGGTGACGACTACCCGTACGTCGCCACGCTCCAGCCGGTCGGCGAGCTCGTCGACGCCGAGCAGTGTGCTGGTCGGGATGATGACCACGCCGAGCTTGGTCGCAGCGAGCATCGTGACCCACAGCGGAGCGATGTTTCCGAGCATGAGCAGCAACCGGTCCCCCCGCCGTACACCGAGGTCATGGAGGTGGTTGGCGAACTGGTTGGACCGCGCCTGCAGATCGGCAAACGTGAGTTTTTCCTCGGTGCCGTCCTCGTGGACGATCCACAGCGCCAGCTGGTCGGGATCTAGCCTGTCGAAGTGGTCCAACGCCCAGTTGAACTCGGCCAGCTCCGGCCAGCGGAACTCGGCCACCGCCCGGTCGTAGTCCTCACGTACCGACAACAGAAAGTCCCTGGCGGCCAGGAAGTCATCACGTGCAGCCATGCCGACCTGTCTACCGTGCGTCGACCACCATGCGACAGTGCGGCGTGAGCGCATTCCGGATCCGACCGACGCGACCAGCAGACGCCGAGGGCGTCGTCCGGGTGCGGATCGCGGCGTGGCAGGCGGCGTACCGCGGGCTGATGCCCGACGCCTACCTGGACGCCATGGGCCATGACCTGGTGCAGGCGGCCGAGCGACTGCGTCAATGGCTGGCGGCGCCGCACCTCAGCAGCATGCTCGTCGGCGAGGACCTCGATGGGACGATTGTTGCCATGTGCAGCTACGGGCCCCCGCGCGACGACGACGCGCCGAGCGGCTCCGGCTCGCTGCACGCGATCAACCTGCACCCGGCGGCGTGGGGGACCGGCCTGGGCGCGCAGCTCTTGCAGCACGCCGAACGCGGGTTGGCCGTTGACGGCTACGGGACGGCGTACCTCTGGGTGGTCGACGGGAACGCCCGAGCACGGCGCTTCTACGAGCGCGCGGGGTGGCGCGTCGAGGGAGCAACCAAGATCGACGACCAGTTCGAGACCGGGGTGACAGAGGTCCGGTACCGGCGTGTCCTGGCCGATCGGGCTATGGACTGACTCACCGGCGAGCCAATACGGTCGGCGGGGTGCACAACCGCACACCCCGACGCTTGGAGGATTCCGCATGAAGACTCGTGGTGCCGTCATTCGGTCCGCGCCCGGCGAGTACGAGGTAGTCGACCTCGACCTCGACGAGCCTCGCCACGGCGAGGTCACGGTCAAGCTGGCCGCGTCCGGGCTGTGTCATTCCGACGACCACATCGCCACCGGCGACATCCCGGTCGGCATGTATCCCTTCTGCGGCGGGCATGAGGGCTCCGGGGTGGTCGAGCAGGTGGGGCCGAACACCCGCGGCTTCGAGGTCGGTGACCACGTGGTGTTCTCCTTCCTGCCCGGCTGCGGGCGCTGCCGGTGGTGCGCCTCCGGCATGCAGAACCTGTGCGACCTCGGTGCGGGTCTGCTCAGCGGTGGCCGCTGGGACGACCCGACCAGCTTCCGGATGAGCCTCGATGGCGCTCCGGTCGGGCAGATGTGCGGGATCTCCACGTTCTCCGAGTACACGACTGTCGCCACCGACTCCACCGTCAAGATCAACAAGGACCTGCCGCTGGACAAGGCCTGCCTGGCCGGCTGCGCCGTAGGCACCGGGTGGGGCTCGGCGGTCAACTCCGCCGGGGTACAGCCCGGAGAAACCGTGATCGTCATGGGCGTTGGCGGCATCGGCATCAACGCCGTGCAGGGCGCCGCTCACGCCGGAGCGAGCAACATCATCGCCGTGGACCCGCTGCCGTTCAAGCGCGAAAAGGCGATGGAACTCGGCGCGACCCACGCCGTGGAGACGATGGAGGAGGCCACCGACCTCGCCAAGGGCTTCACGAACGGGCAGGGCGCGGACTCGGCAATCGTGACCGTCGGTGTGACGAAGCCCGAGCACGTGGCGCAGGCGTTCTCCGCGATCCGCAAGGCGGGGACGTGCGTGGTGACCGGCCTCGGAAACGTTGCCGATACGAGTGCCCTGCCGATCTCGATCGCCGAGCTGACGCTGTACCAGAAGCGGCTGCAGGGCGCGATGTTCGGAGCGTCCAGCCCGAGCAAGGACATCCCCCGCCTGCTACAGCTGTACGCCGACGGAAAGCTCAAACTCGACGAGCTGGTCACCCGCACCTACACCCTCGACGAGGTCGCGCAGGGGTACAAGGACATGCACGCCGGGACGAACCTGCGCGGCGTGATTGTGTACTAGCCGTACGGCGTCAGCCGGATGGCCGGCAGACTAGGTGCTGGCCGCAACGGGGCTGCCCGCACTCGAGATGGTCGAGGCCACCCGGGCCGCGGTCGTCGGGAGGGAGCGGGAAGCCGAGATCGTCGCGGCCGCGCTCGCCGCGGGGCGGAACCTGCTGCTGGAGGGACCTCCCGGCACCGGGAAGACGACACTGCTGCGCGCCCTGGCCGCGGGTGCCGGGGTCGGGCTCGTGCTCGTCGAGGGCAACGCGGAGCTGACCCCCGCCCGGCTGGTCGGCCACCACGACCCGTCCCGGGTGCTGACCGAGGACTACCGGCCGGACAACTTCGTACCCGGTCCGCTCTGCCGGGCGATGACGACGGGTGCCCTGCTGTACGTCGAGGAACTCAACCGCGTCCCCGAAGAGACGCTGAACGTCCTGCTGGGTGTCCTGTCCGAGCGGGAGATGCACATTCCCCGGTACGGCGTCGTACCGGCCGCTGCGACGTTCCGGCTGATCGCCGCGATGAACCCGTACGACGCGGTGGGTACCGCGCGGGTGAGCCCGGCGCTGTACGACCGGTCGTGCCGGGTCGCCATGCGCTACCAGGACGAGAGCACCGAGGCGGCGATCGTGACGCGGGTCGCGCCCGGCCCGCCGGCTCTCGTGCTGCGGGCGGTCCGGGCGGTCCAGATGACGCGTGAGCACCCCGACCTGCGGATCGGCTCCTCCGTCCGGGGGGCGATCGACACCGTGCTGGTGGCAGCGGAGCTGATTGCGGTTCGCGGCGAGGCGGCGGTCTCGGAACGGACCGGACAGGACGCGGCCCGTACGGCGCTGTCCGGCAAGGTCACCGTGCAGGAGGGCTGTCCGCGCTCGGTCGACGAGATCATCGAGGAGATCTGGATCAAGGCAGATCCGGGAAAACGCTGAAGCCCGAGGAGGTCGTCGACCTTCCCGGGCCGCCGCCGGACCCGTGGTCAGCGCCACAACGGTCGATCGAGGACCCGGCGGAAGTGGCCGCGCTGCTGCGCCAGCACGGTTCCCGGACGATCGGCCGGGCCGAGCTGGAACATCGACACGCCGACCTGCAGCGGTTCTCCGCCGACATCGGCCAGCTCGATGTCGAGGCGGTGGACGAGGCGGCCCGGGTCGACCTCGACGAGACGCTTGAGCTACTGGTCGACCTTGCCAAGGCGACTGACGCCTCGATCCGGCTGGCCGCGAGGCAACTCGCGGTGCGCCTGACGATTAGGCCCCCGCGGGCCACCAGCGGGTACCGTTCTGGCACGGCTCGACTGTCCACAGTGGATGATCCACTGGCAGGTGTGGACCTGGATCTGGACGCCACCCTGGCTCGCCTGGACCAGCACCCGCGGTTGCGGGCCGACGACGTCCGGGTGCGGGCCTGGCGCAGCCCTGCTACGGCGTACGTCCTGCTGGTCGACGCCTCGGGATCGGTGGCCGGCCGGCGCATCGCGACCGCCCTGGTGACCGCAGCGGCCGTGGCCGCCCGGATGCGCCCCGACGACGAGCTCGCCGTGGTCGCGTTCTGGTCGCGAGCCGTCGTACTGCGGCCGATCCGCAGCATCACCGCGACGACGGATCTCGTCGGCGCGCTGCTCACCCTGCGAGGTGGTGGTACGACGGATCTCGCGCTGGCGTTGCGCACTGGTCTGCGCCAAGCAGGGGCCGCTCGGGCCCGGCGGAGGGAGGTTCTGCTGCTGACAGACGGGATCGCGACCGCAGGCAGCGACCCGATCACGGTGGCCGCCTCGGCCGGCTCCGCGGGCGCCCGGCTGCACGTTCTCGGCCTCAGCGACGACGAGCCGTCGTACCGTTCCTGTACGCGGCTGGCCGGGGCCGGTGGCGGCCGCTACGCCGGACTCATCCGCGCCAGCCAGGCGCCCGCTGCCGTGGCGCACGTTCTTCGTCCCTGATCCCCGGCCGACCGCCGGGCGATTCAGTGCCCGGCGTGGCACTCGTCGTCGGTGACCGTCGAGTGATGGTCGTAGCGGCCGCGCAGTTCGTCGACGAACGCGAGAATCCGCTCCTCGTTGTAGCCGTCCAGGGTGTCGATTCGACCCCAGGCCGTCAGGGCGATCAGGGTGTCGAGGTCAGGGTTGGGGTGCACCACGGTGTCGCCGGCGTATCGCTTGCCGATGCTCTCCAGTTGGCGGACGACGTCTGCGGGTGTGTCCGGCTGGTAGTGGATGACGACACGCCCGTGCTCGAGCGCGTGGACCGTCTGCCCGTCAGGCAAGTTGCTGCGGTAGATGCCGGGCGCGACGGCGGCGCCGTAGTGCGGGCCTGAGGTCGCCGGGTTCGAGTTGTAGACGACGTCGGCGGCCGCCCGCTGGGAGATGTGCGGAAAGTCCTCGATCGGGACTGATCGGCCGGGCAGGCAGGCGTCGTCGAGGGCCGCGGCTGCCACGTTGTCAGCGGTGGCGTCTGAGGAGGCCTCGACGAATTTTCGCAGGTTGCCCCCCACATACAGCGCTGTGACGATCGCGAGGACGACGAGCATCGCCTGCCAACCCCTGCCGTATCGCGATCGGACCATCCGGGACTCGCTCGGGACGGCCGGCGTGGGCGCGGGTCGCCGACCCTGCCGGCGCTCCTGCCGGGCAATGAGCGGGATCACGGCGAACTGGGCCACCAGCAGAATCGCGAGCGTCAGTGACTGCCAGAATGCGACCGTACCAACACCGAGTCCAGTGATATTGGGGCCGATCCACACGATCATCCCGAAGGCGAACGGGGCGAGGTACGTGACGAGCACCGTGAACATGGCGAACCCGCCGGCCAGATACACCAGCCAGAACCAACTCGCCACCGACCGGTCGCGGCGACTCATGCCGGCCAGCTCTTCGGCCTCGGTGGAATTGAGTCGCCGCAGCCGGTACTTCAGGGTCAGCGAGGTTGCGCGGTACAGGTTGTGGCAGCCCAGCACGTTGGCAAGGACCGCATAGCTGTCGGCGCGGAACGCGACACCGGACAACTGCCAGATCAACACGACGAGTTGTCGGAAGACCAGCGCCCCGAGGAAGCGGTCGAAGGCAGGCGGGTAGCCAAAAACCTCCTCCCGGAACCCCAAGCGCAGCAACAGTGCCGCGGCGAGCACCACTACGTCGAATGCCAAGCCCGCGAGCAATGGCGAGTAGCGGGCTCGCCGGGGCAGCGTGACCAACTGGCTCAGGTCGGATTCGAATACGACAAAGATTCCGCGCCGGCTCACACGGAATCGGGCCGGCACCCCGATTGCCCGACCGGCCAGCCAGTGCCAGCACTCATGCCCCATGGTGACGATGCCCGAGATGACGAATATCGCGAGCACCGACCAGATCGGATCGGTCAGGAACCAGACATCGTCGAAGATGGGACGCAAGTCCGGTCGGAGCAGCAACAGGAGAATGACCGTGACGGCGGCAGCAACGTAGAACGTCCACGCGATCCGGCCGAACAGTGGCTTGACCGCCGCCCGCGGTATGCGTTCCACCCAGCCGATGCCCGCTGCTGGCGCCCCGGCGTCGTCCGGGTCGTCCAGCATCCCCGCCTCGGCCAGACCGGTGAGAAAGTCCGTCGCGTCGACTTCCTCACCGGCGGCGTCGCTGGCCTGTTGGCTTGCTTCGACTAGCGAAGAGCCGTCCCGCAACGCCTCGATCAGGACCACACCGGGCCGTGGAACCGCGACGTAGAGGTCGAGATCGGAGCGGCCGATGACGTACTCGTCTCCGTCCTGAACGACGGTCAGCCGGCGCAGCGCCGAGCGGAGGCCGGAATGAACCGCAACGTCGTCCATGGGAGTAGCCATCGATCCTCGATCTCGGGAGGCGGGAGCTAGGGCCGTAGACTCCTAGGGCTGGACGGCACACGGGGAACATGGGCAGCAGGTCAGGCGCACGGCCTCGATCTTGCGAATCGCTATCTTCATTGCGTCACCTCCTCGATGATCGAGGGATCGATGGTGCCGCCAGTAGCCACCGCGGCCTGCACGGGCGACGTGGCGGAACGTAGCGGTTCCAATACTCGCTGAGTAAGCCGCTTTGATCCCCTTTTGCGCGGCGCACGCGCTAGCAGATCAGCAGACCGGCGTTCTGCTTGCTGACCAGGACCCGGAACGCGGCATCATCGAGCCGGGCCGAAAATCCCGGGTCGCTCCGCGCCCGGGTCGTCAGGGCATCGGTCATCGGCCGCGCGTCGTCGACGTCGACGGTGAGCACCAGGTCGCCACCGGCGGCGACGAAGTCGACGGCCCGCTGCCCCGGCGTACGGCCGGAGACCGCGACCGCCCGGCCGAGGTCGTCGGAGACCACCACTCCGGGGAAGCCGAGCCGGTCCTTGAGCAGCGCTTGGACGATAGCGGTGGAGAACGGCGCCAGGTTGTCCGGGTCGAGCTGCGGGTACGACGCCGAGGAGACCATCACCGCTGTCGCTCCGGCGTCGATGCCGGCCTTGAACGGCTGCAGCGCCGGGTCGTCAGCGGTGGTCTGCTCGTCGACGGCACCCGTGGACGTGTCGGTGTTCACCCGCACCCGGCCGAGCCCGGGAAAGTGCTTGACGGTCGCTCCCACGCCGGCCTCCTCCAACGCAGCGACGACCGAGGCCAGCAGCGGACCCACCACCGCCGGATCCGAACCGTACTGCCGGGCGGACGCGCCGATCGGGGGGTTACTCGCGGCTGTTCCGGCCGGAACGACGTCGGCGACCGGTGCGAGGTCAAGGGTGACGCCGGCTCCGGCGAGTTCCGCGGCCCAGGCGGCGGTCTGCGAACGCAGCCCGTCGATCCCGGCATCGGCTTGCTCGAGAGCGGTAGGCAGATCGGTGAAACCGGGACCCCGCAGGGTCTGCACGTTGCCGCCTTCCTGGTCCACCGCGATGTGCAGGTACGTCCCGGTGGTTCCGATCGCGTCAGCTTGAAGCTGCGCCGCGACGATCCGGATCTCGTCGGCCCCCGCGCTGCTCCGCCCGGCGAGGAATATGCTGCCGATCCGAAAACCGGCCACCTCGTCGTACCCGCTGAGGGGGTCGGTCACCTCGACGCCGACCATCATCACCTGGCCGACCCGTCCGGCCAGGTCCAGCCGATTCAGGGCACCGCGCGCACAGGCGTCCGGGGCAGGTTCCGGTGCCGGCGTCGAGATCGGCGCGGATGTGATGGTGGCCGTCGAGGAGGGTGCGACGACAGGGGTGACGTGGTTCGCCGTACATCCGGCGGTCGCGACGAGGAGTCCCGTGACGAACACCGCGCAGACCCTTTTCACCCCGCCATCGTCACATCCGGGTCGGGTGGCGGGAACTTCCTGATCAGATCGCGGCTCCGGACTCGTCGATGTCCGTGTAGCCGAGCGGCAGTGTCGAGCCCGGTCAGGCCGTGCCACCGGCGAAGACGGAGGACGCGCCTATTCACAATGCATCGAGGCATGGCTACGCGGCGTCATGTCACCCCAGAGGCTGCGATGGGCCGCCGGTGGCGCGATCGATTTCCGCGCGACCACCGAGGAGGTGAACCCAGTGAAGATCGTGATCCGGAAGGTCGAGGCTCTGCGCCTGACCGCCTGCATGTGCTGCCAGATCCCGTAGAAACTCGACGCTCCGGAAATCCGCCGTATCGAGATCGAGGAGTGGTGACCGGTCCCGTCGAAGATGTTGCGGTTGACTCGGGCTGCGGTCGGCGCTGCGCCGGCTGACCGTGGATCGGGACGGTGACGACTACATCGTCGCTCGTCCCGATCTCGGCGTCTACGTCGCGGTCCCGAGGCCCGGTGCGGTCCTGCTCGAGGCACTGCGAGACGGCGCATCATTGGCCGAAGCAACGAAACGGGCCAGCGACGCCGCGCGAGGCGGGGCTGTTGGACAGCCCGGACGACGTCGGGGCTCAGCCGCCCGGCACGCGCATGAGTTGAGTGGAGCGCGTTCCTCAGGGGGTCGTCAAGCCGCTGTTCGGCCGCGTCGCGTGGGCGTTCTACATCGCCGCAGCCCTGACGGCGGTCCTGCTGCTGGTCCTGCTGCTGGTCCTGCGACCGGATCTGCGGCCCATCTTCGACGACATCTGGTTCCTGACCGATCCGATCTGGTCGGTGTTCGCGGTGCTCTCATATCAGCGATCATCGCCGCAGGTCACGAGTGCTGGCACTGGCTGGCCGGTCGGGCTCTCGGGGTGCCGGCCCGGTTCCGGGTGAGTCGGCGGGGGATCTTCGTCGTCTTCGAAACCGACCAGAGCCAGTTGCTTACGCTGCCCCGACGGGCACGGTACTCGCCCATGCTCGCCGGTCTCGCCTTCGACGTGGTGCTGCTTGCTGCGGCACTGCTGATGCGGCTGGGCTTTCGGGAGGAGGTACTCAACCACCCGCCGGCATTCGACTGCTTTGTCGGCGCCGTGGTTTTCGGGCAGATCTTCGCGTTGGTCTGGCAGCTGTCCGGTGTCGCGTTCCGTACTGACAGCTATGCGGTCCTCGCCAACGCCTTCAGCTGCCACAACCTCTACCGCGCCACCGCTCTGACCGTCAAGTACCGGCTGCGGCCACTCGACGCCGACGAGGCCGAAGAATTGTCCGGGATAAGCCCTCGCGACCGCTCGGTGGCGAACTGGTTCTGGCTGGTCTATCTCGCCGGCGCATTCGCCATGTTCACGTTTGCCTTCAAGTACCTCGTCCCGTTCGCCTACGGGATGATCGGGTACGTCGGGCGAACATCACCGCGCTCGCTCTCGACTCGCTCGTGTTCTGGCAGTCCCTGGCGCTGGTGGCGCTACTGCTGGGCCAGTTCGCGATGATCCCGCTCATCGCACGGCGGGAACGCCGCCGGCGTCGGCCCGCCGCGTCCACCTCGACCGTCGCACAGGATTCCCGGACGATCAGGTCGCGGTACAACATTGCTTGGCAGGCGCTGTCGTCGTCTCCGCGATCGTCGCCGTGGTGTACGCCGGCAACAATCTGTGAAGTTCGTCGGGGTCTCCTCGGACGCCACCGAGGACAACCTGGCCGCCGAGGCCCAGGACGACGCGTGCCTGCCCGGCCAACGGGTCCCGATCCTGGACTACCCCCACATCTCCGAGCAGGCGGCCACGGGCGTTGTCTACAACTCGAATCGGCGACCTCCGGACCGCACTACAGCGCCGCCCTCGCGCCCGGCATCTACCGCACCCACACCTGCCGTCCGGGCAGACCGTCCATGCTAAGGAGCACGGGCGCGTCGTCATCCACTACCGGCCGGATACACCCGAGGGCATCGTGTGCGAACTGGAGAGCATCGCCCAGCGATACGCTCGCGACACTGTCGTGCACCCGAACCCTGAGATCGACGCGCAGATCGCGCTCACGTCCTAGGGCCGCATCGACACGCTGGACGGCCACGACGAGGAACGGATACTCGGGTTCGTCGACCAGCTGCTCGGACGCTCCGACCATCACTCGACGGCCGCCACCAACGAGTGCCAGGCCGGGCACTGACCCATCGGGATCCAGCTGGTGTGACGACAACGTCGCGATCGATGGTCAGAGCCGCGCGACAGTCATCGACGGTTCACAGCCGTGCGCTGATCGGCTGGCCGTCCTTCCAGGTGGCCTCGACGAGCGGTACGCCGGGCCGGTAGGCCAGGTGCACCGGCGAGGGTGCCCGCAGCGCAACCAGGTCCGCCCGCGCGCCGACGGCGATCACGCCCACGTCATCGCGGCGCAGCGCTCGCGCTCCACCGGCGCTGGCAGCCCACAGGGCCTCTGCCGGCGTCATGCCCATCTCGCGTACGGCCAGTGCGATGCAGAAGGCCATGTTGGACGTGTACGACGAACCCGGGTTGCAGTCCGTGGCCAGGGCGACGGTCACCCCGGCGTCGAGCAGCAGTCGGGCATCGGGGTACGGCGATCGGGTGCTGAACTCCGCCCCCGGCAACAGCGTGGCGACAGTCGCAGAGCCGGCCAGCGCCTGCACGTCGGCGTCGCTCAGGTGGGTGCAGTGGTCGGCGGAGGCCGCGCCCAGCTCGACGGCGAGCTGCACGCCCGGCCCGTGGGCGAGCTGATTGGCGTGCACACGGAGACCCAGCCCCCGCGCGGCGCCTGCCGTCAGGATCGCCCGCACCTGGTCGGCGTCGAACGCACCCCGGTCGCAGAATACGTCGATCCAGCGACAGTGGGGTGCGCATGCATCGAGCATCGGGCCGGTCACCAGGGCTACATAGTCCTCCGGGCGATCCGCGTACTCCGGTGGTACGACGTGCGCTCCGAGGAACGTGACGTCGTCGGAGAGCCGGGCGGCGACCTGAGCGGAGCGCTGCTCATCCACTGTGGACAGTCCGTAGCCGGTCTTGATCTCTGTCGTCGTGGTGCCAGAGGCGAGCATCTCGGCGAGCAGGGTGGCAGCGTGTGCGGTGAGTTCGTCGTCCGAGGCCGCGCGGGTGGCCGCGACGGTGCTCTGGATGCCACCGGCGGTGTACGGCTGCCCCGCCATCCGCGCCTCGAACTCCGGTGCCCGGTCTCCCGCGAAGACCAAGTGCGTGTGGCTGTCGACGAAGCCCGGAATGACGCAGCGACCGTCCAGGTCTGTGGCGTCGTCGGCAGCCGGGACGTCCGCCGGCTGGCCGATCCACGCGATCCGGTCCTCGTCGATTATCAGGGCCGCATCCCGCAGCTCGCCGAACTCAGGATCATGGGTGACGAGCAGCCCGATGCCCGTCAGCGCTGTGCTAGTCATGAGGCTGGCAGGGCAATTCTCATGTCACCGCTCCGATCGCCTCCTCCAGCGCCCGCGCGACATCCGGTACCAGGAGATGTCTACCGTCTCGCACGACCTCCCGACCGTCCACCACCACGCCGGTCACATCCGCGCCGGTCGCCGCGAAGACGATCGTCTCGGCGGCGTGATCACCCGCTCCCGCGGTTCTGGGACCGTCCAACCGCACCGTCGTGAAGTCTGCCAGCGCACCTGGCTCGAGCCGACCGGCCGCTGGCCAGCCCAGCGCCGCGTGTCCAGCTGCTGTGGCCATTTCAAGCAGCTCGCGTGGGTCGAAGTGCCCCCGCTCCTGTGTGGACAGTCGCTCGTCCAGCTCCACCGCGCGTGCTTCCTCGAGCAGGTCGATGACCGCGTGGCTGTCGCTGCCGAGGGACAAGGGGCTCCCAGCCGTGGCGAGCCGCCGCGCCGGGCCGATCCCGTCGGCGAGATCTCGTTCCGTCGTCGGGCACAGGCAGACCCCGGTTCCACCGGACCCCAGCAGCGCGATGTCGCCTTGAGTCAGATGGGTCCCGTGTACGGCGACGGTGCGGGGCCCGAGCGCTCCCCGGTCTGCCAGCAACTGCGTCGGAGTCATGCCGTAGGCGGCAAGGCACTGCTCGTTCTCAGCGACCTGCTCCGAAAGGTGCACGTGCAGCGGTGCTTGACGTACCCCTGCCCACTCGACGATCTGTGCGATCTGGTCGGCGGGAACTGCCCGCACTGAGTGCAGCGCGGCGCCGATCCGGGCAGTGTCCGATGTGGACAGTGCCGCGGCCCGCTCGGCCCATGAAGCGGCTGCGCGGTCTCCGAACCGCAGCTGGGGTTCCTCCAGCGCCCGCCCGATCCCGCCGGCGAGGTAGCAGGTATCAAGCAGGGTGATGCGAATCCCGGCCTCGGCGGCGGCCTGGATCAGCACCTCGCCCATGGCGTTGGGCTGGTCGTACGGCGATCCGCCCGGCTGGTGGTGCAGGTAGTGGAACTCACCGACGCAGGTGATCCCGGCCAGCGCCATTTCCGCATATGTCGCCCTGGCCAGCGCGAGGTGCGTGTCCGGGTCGAGTCGCCCGGCGACGGCGTACATCTGCTCGCGCCAGGTCCAGAACGTGCCCCCGCCTTGTTGGGTGCGGCCGCGCAGCGCCCGATGGAAGGCGTGCGAATGTGCGTTGGCGAAGCCAGGCAGAGTGAGTCCGCTGAGCCGCCGCGCATCGCCGGCCGGGCGGTCCGGGGTGACCGCCGTGATCCGGCCTTCGGAGACGTCGATCCGGACGTTCCGCGCCACGACGCCGGACGGCAACCACGCCTGCTCGCACCACCAGCCGTTCAACACGCGTGGCGCACCATGAGTTCGGTGAGGGCGGCGACACCGGCCAGGCAGTCGTCCAGTTCCGCGTGTTCGGCCGGGGAGTGGGACACCCCGGTCGGGTTGCGGACGAACACCATGGCGGTGGGCACACCGGCGCTGGCCAGCACACCTGCGTCGTGCCCGGCGCCGGTGGC
>Ga0136620_10000522_pt1 | contig 17456 bp, 18 predicted proteins | sample AntDrymUQ4162106_2_FD_104806 | JGI IMG/M metagenome (GOLD analysis project Ga0136620, IMG submission 104806) | Polar desert sand microbial communities from Dry Valleys, Antarctica - metaG UQ416 (21.06) | ecosystem: Environmental > Terrestrial > Soil > Desert | place: Antarctica: Dry Valley... | reverse complement strand
GCGTCTTGGACGGCGTCGCCTACGCCACTCTTGCCGGACGGAAGGACGAGTCGATCGCGCCGATCACCGCCGAGGCGGAGGCGGAGAAGCCGACCCGGGCGCCGAGGGGCAGGAAGGCTGCGCCGCCAGGCGACGGCGTCGTGATCGAGGAGGCCGGGGGCGCCGCCGAGGTCGAAGAGCCGCCGGAGCCGGGCCCGGAACCCGCAGACGCGGTCGCCGAGCCGGCCGAGCGACGCCCGAAGGCCGCAGACGCGGTCGACGGGCCGGCGGCTTCTGACGGTGGGGACTCCGAGTCCGAGACCCCCGGCGAGACTCCGAAGCGCAGGACTCGACGCGGGTCCCGCGGCGGGCGAGGGCGAAAGAAGCGCCCGGCCGAGAGTGTCTCCCCTGACGGGGCGGGCGGGGCCGAGGAAAGCGACGGGGATGCCACGCAGGCCGTGGCCGAGCCTGCCACGTCCGCGCCAGGCCCGAGGATCCACGTCCCGCCGGCCGACCTCGGCCGCGAGGTGATCGACGGCGAGGGGCCGGCCGAGGCCGTGGCAGAGCTCGTGGAGGCCGAAGGCGGACCACCGGCCGAGGGCGAAGGCCCGAAGCGCAAGCGGACGAGGCGAGGAAGCCGCGGTGGGCGGAACCGGCGCCGCAAGCCCGCCGGCGGGAACGGGGCCGGGCCCGAGGCGGAGGTCGCCACGGCTACCGAGCCGGTTGCCGAGCCCGAGGCCGTCTGAATGAGAGCGCTTCTGAGCAATGCGGCTCTTGCCGATCCTGGCTACACTCCTGGCTGACGTGGGCGTCCGCCCGCGTTTTCACGTTTAGCTCATGACGTACGCAGTCATCTCACTCGGGGGCAAGCAGTACCGCGTCCAGGAGGGCGAGCGTCTGCTCGTGGACCGGCTCGCCCACGACGAAGGGAAGACGTTCACCCCGGACCTGCTGCTCGTGGGCGGTGACGGCGACGTGAACCTCGCGCCGAGCGGCGTGACGGTGAAAGCGCGGGTCGTCCAGCACACGCTCGGAAAGAAGATCCGGATCGGAAAGTACCGTCCGAAGAACGGCTACCGCCGCCACACGGGCTACCGCAGTCGGCTCTCGCAGATCGAGATCGAGTCGATCGGCGGCCGCAAGAGCGCGGCGAAGGGGGATCCCCCGGCCGAGAAGAAGGCGACGCGCAAACCCCCGGCAACAACGAAGGCGGAGAGTTAGATGGCACACAAGAAGGGACTCGGCTCGTCGAAGAACGGCCGCGACTCGAACCCGAAGATGCTCGGGGTGAAGATCTTCGACGGCCAGGAGGTCAAGGCCGGGATGATCCTCGTCCGCCAGCGCGGAACGCGCTTCCGCCCTGGTGACGGCACGGGCATCGGCAGGGACGACACGATCTTCGCCACGCGCCCTGGACGGGTCGCGTTCCGCAGGAGCGGCGAGCGCCGCTTCGTGTCCGTCGCATCAGGCGAGACCGCCTGACGCGACGGGGCTGAAGCTCGGAACGGCCGGGGTGCGCGCGCAGGCCGACGCTCGAACGTGAGATCCGCACGCTGTTCGAGCGCGACGCGGCAGCAGGCCGCGAGGAGCTTGCCGCCTCGGGCTTGTTCGCCGAGCCGTGGTGGAAGGTGTGCGCGCGGACGCTCTCCTACACCCCCGCGCGCTTCGTGAGCTTCCTGCTCACCCTGAGCGGCGTGGCCGCCCAGCCCGCCGAGTGGCGCGCCGATCTTGCACGCGCGTCCACGACCGGCTCGGGGAGCGACCGCTGGCCGTGACCGACCTCGTGTACGTCGTTGCGGCGCGGCGGCGGTAGCGTTCGCACGGATGTTCCACGACCGCGCCCGGATCCAGGTCGCAGCGGGTCGTGGCGGGCACGGCGGCCTCAGCTTCCGCCGCGAGAAGTACGTTCCCAAGGGTGGTCCCGATGGCGGCGACGGCGGGGACGGCGGGGACGTCGTCCTGGTCGCCGACCCGGAGCTACGCGACCTCTCTGGGTACCGCTCGAAGCGCCTCTTCCGAGGGGGAGACGGCGAGCCGGGCCGCGGCTCGTCGAAGCATGGCGCCTCGGGCGCGCACGCCGAGCTTCGCGTGCCCGTGGGAACGCAGGTGATCGGGGGAGACGGCCTCGTGATCGCCGACCTCACGCATCCCGGGGCACGGGCGATCGTCGCGGAGGGGGGCGGCGGCGGCCGGGGGAACCGTCGTTTCGCCACCGCGACGCGGCAGACGCCCCGCTTTGCGGAGGCGGGTCTGCCCGGGGGCCAGGCCGAGCTCGAGCTCCGGCTGAAGCTGCTCGCCGACGCGGCGCTCGTCGGCCTGCCGAACGCCGGGAAGTCGTCCCTCCTGCGCGGGATCTCGAACGCGAAGCCGAAGGTCGCCGACTACCCGTTCACGACGCTCGCCCCGGTGCTCGGCACGGTGGACTCGTCCGACGGCCGCCAGTTGACGGTCGCGGACGTCCCGGGTCTGATCGAGGGTGCGAGCGAGGGCATCGGTCTCGGGCACGAGTTCCTCGCGCACCTCGAGCGCGCGCGGCTGCTGGTGCACGTCATCGACGCAGCGGAACCCGACCCCGAAATGCGCTACGAGCAGATCGAGGCGGAGCTCGCGGCCTACGGCGCCGGCCTCGACGAGCGACCGCAAGCGATCGTCCTGAACAAGCTCGACCTCCTGCCGGAGCCGCCGTCCCTCCACCTGGGCGGCGAGCGAGTCCTGCGCGTCTTCGCGCTCTCGTGCGCCACCGGCGCCGGGGTCGAGGAGTTCCGGCGCGCCCTCTTCGAGCTCTGTCCGCCCGAGACTGCGGTCGAGGCCGAGGCGCCCGGGCTCGCGGAGTTCCTCGTCTACCGCCCTCGGCCGAAGCGGCTCGGCTTCCGCATCCTGCGGACCGAGAGCGGCTTCCGCGTCGTGGGACGCCCACCGGCCGAAGACGAGCTCACCGAGGCCCTGCGCGCCGCCGGTGCGAAGCCCGGCGACGAGGTCGTGGTCGGCGACGAGGAGCTCGAGCTGGCGTGACGACGGGGATCCTGGGCGGGGCCTTCGACCCCCCGCACAACGGGCACGTTGCGCTTGCCCGGGCGGCGCTTCACTGCCTCGGGCTCACCCGGCTCCTCGTGAGCGTGTCGGACCGGCCCGGGCACAAGCAGGTCGAGCTGGCCGCCCCGCTTCGCCTCCGGCTCGCCGAGGCGGCCTTCGCCGACGTCTCCGGCGCCGAGGTCAGGCTGGACGAGCACCCCTTCACGATCGACATGCTCGAAGGAGGGGAGTTCGACGGCGCCTACTTCGTCGTCGGCGCAGACCAGCTCGCCGGGTTCCTTGCCTGGCGGGACCCAGACCGCGTGCTCGAGCACGTGCGCCTTGCCGTCGGCACCCGTCCGGGCTACACCCAGGCGCTGCTCGAGCCGGTGCTCGAGCAGCTCCAGCGGCCTGAACGCGTCGTGTGCTTCCCGCTCGACGAGCCGGTTGCAGTCTCCTCCCGCGAGCTCCGGGCCCTCGCTGCACGCGGGGCGCCGCTCGACGCGCTCGTCCCTTCCCGCGTGGCCCGTTTGATCTCCGAGCTGCAGCTCTACGCGCCGCACCCGGCGCCGGGCTGACCCATCCCCGCGCCGGCGCGAGCTCCGATCAAGCATCTAGACTGACTGCAGCTCAAGGGGACGCTGACCGACTCTGACCTCGCTCGAACAAGCCCGCCGCATCGCCGGCCTCGCCCAGGAGAAGCTGGCAACGGACGTCGTGATCCTCGACATGCGGCCGGTCTGCACGTACACCGACTTCTTCGTGCTCTGCACGGGCAGGAACCCGCGGCAGACGAAGGCGATTCACGACGAGGTGCACGCGACGTTGAAGCGCGAGCACCGCCTGCTCCCGCACTCGCTCGACGGCGCCTCGGAGGCGACGTGGATCATCTCCGACTACCTGGACGTCGTCCTCCACGTGTTCACCCGGGAGGCGAGGGCGTTCTACCGGCTCGAGGACCTCTGGGGGGACGTCCCGGTGATCGGGCTGGAGCCCGAGGCCGCCGCGAGCTGACTTCCCCGGCGCGCGTTGAAACGCCGCCGATTCACGCTGGATGCTTGAACGGAGATTCCCGCAGCGCAGCTGGTGCGCGAATCTCCGGTCAACCATTTAGAGTCGCGCGCGGACGGCCCGGCCCCCGCCGGTCCAAACGAGATCAGGCGGGATCGTCATCGAGCCGCTGTTCGAGTTCGAGCGGGTGGCCGCCGACGAAGGCCCCGCGCTCGTCAACCCGTCCCACTTTCCGAACGTCGTCGTCAACGCGCACGCGGGCTACCTCGGGATCCTCTTCGGGCTCGCGGGCCCGAACGTCACCCTCTGCGGCCCCGGCACGGGTCTCGAGGCGGTCGAGTCAGGCGATCGACCTGCTCTCGCTTGACCGTGCCGACCACGTGCTGGCCGGCGGGGTCGAGGCGCTCGGGACGACCCTCCTCCGCGGGCTCGAGACCGAGCGCGCTGCGGGCGAGCCCCCGCCGGGAGAGGCGGCGGCGTTTCTCCTGCTCGCGCGCGGCTCGGACGCGGCCGTGCGCGTCGGCGCGTTCGCCACCGGCTCGGGGACGGGATTCCTCGAGCAGGCGCTCGCCGACGCGGGCCTCGTCTGGGGTGACGTCGACGCGCTCTGGGTGGACGGCGACGCGCCGTCGGCACCGGTGCGCGTCGTCAACGTCGCGCGGGCCGCAGGCGACTGCGGAGCCGCCGGCGGGGTGCTCGCGGCGGTCGCCGCCGCCCACTCGGTCGCCCGCACAGGCCGTCCGGCCCTCGCGGCGTCGCTGCCTCCGGACGGAACGCGGAGCGCGCTCGTGCTCGTGCCCGCCTGAGAGGACTGGCGAGAGGAGTATCGGCCTGCCTCCGATGAGGTGATCGTCCTGCGCTCGAAGAGTCTGGAGACGAAGCGACGCGGACGCCAGAGGCGCGGCCTTACAGCACGAGCGCCAGCGCCGGCCTTACGGTGGGTTAGTGGTGCTTGACGAGCTAGAGATCGGGCGGCTGATCCGCGCCGCAGGCTACGACTCCGCGACACGGGTGGCCGTCGGCGTGAGTTCGCCTTCGATGGCACCTGTGCTCGCAATTCACCGAGAAGGCAACGCTCCCGCTCTTGACTGCGAGGGTGTTGCCTATGCCGGTTCGCTCGCCAAGCAGATCACCGGCGCGTGCGCTGCCTTGCTTGCGCAGAACGGAACGCTCGATGTCGACGCTCCAATCGCTGACTGGCTCGCAGAGCTCCCGCGCTGGTCGCGGACGATCCGTGTGCGCCAGCTCATCCACCACACCGCCGGGTTGCCGACCACAGAGGCCGTGTGGGAGCAGATGACGAGCGCGGGAGAGAGCGACTGGACATCCGACGGTGTGCTCACCGCGCTCTCGACGATGCACGAGCTTGAACGGCAACCGGGCGCCGCCTACGCCTACTCGAACGTTGGCTACATCTGCCTGGCTCGCATCCTCGAACGACTGTCGGGAGCCGACCTCAGCACCTTCGCGGAGAAGCATCTCTTCGAGCCGCTCCAGATGCGCGCGACGACGGTGTGGTCTGGGCCAGTTCCCTCACCGCCTAGCGCAGTGCTTGCGGAGCCGCTGCGTTCGCCTGCACCGCTGTCGATCGGCGACGGCGGCCTCTGGACTAGCGTGCGCGATCTCCTTCGCTGGAACGACGCGCTGCTCGCAGACACGCTCGGAGTGGCCGACGCGCTTCACACGACCGGCGCGCTCGACGACGGAACCCCGCTCGACTACGCCTGGGGCGTCCGCGTCTTCCGCGTCGGCGGCAACCGCGTTGAGAGCCACGGGGGAAGCTGGGAAGGCGCGACCGCCAAACTCGTGCGCCTACCGGATCTTGGCGTGAGCTTCGCGGCGCTCGCACACGACGGCAGTGTTGAGCGGATGGCGGCCCTGTCGTCCTCGCTGCAAGACGAACTCCTCAGCGGCACGACCCTCTAGGAGCCGCCGCCGTAGCGGTACTCGCTGAACGACGTGGCCACGAGCAGGAGGTTTCGCTCGGCGGGTGCGGTCTGGTCGAAGAGCCTCCGCGGCCCGAAGACGAGTGTCACGAAGGCAGCGTTGTCGCCCCGATCGACCCCGGCCTGCGCCAGCACGAAGCCGCCTCCCTTCAGGGTGAAGCCGCGCTGTGAGGGCCCGTCGGGCCAGATGAAGCGCTGGTGCGTGACCGGCGTCCGGGTCGTCACCCGGGCGGGGAGCACCGCCCGGAGCGACGAGACCGTGGTCTCGATCAGCGAGGCGGTCAGCGCGCCCGCCCCGAGCCCGCGGAGCCGCGGCGGGAGCGTCGAGAGGTTGTAGCGGACGAGCACCGCCCCCTGACGGCCGTCCGGGCTGACGATCGCGTCTCGAAAGCCCTCCAGCGTCGAGGGTGACTGCCGCCATTCGGCGGGGTGGCACATCGTCAGGTTCAGCACCCGGTCGACGAAGGCGGTCAGCGGACGCGACACCGCCTGGCCTTCGCCCTGCCCGGCCAGGTGGCCGTTCACGTACAGCTCGACCCGGTAGGCGCCCGAGCCGAGGCAGCGCGGGGGGATGGACGAGGCGAGGATGTTGCTGGCCTGCTGGGTCACGCCGCTCCTGGGGTCGATCGGTCCCGAGACCTCGGGCATCGCGAGCCACCCGTCGCCGGGGCCCTGCTCGTACCACTGCGCGGTGAGCACGTCCGTACCCGGGTCGACGTCGGGCGCGCCGGCGGCGATCCAGCTGAGCGTCGAGGGCGTGGTCAGCACCTGGACCGGCGGGAACGTCGTCTGATCGGTCGGCTCGAAGACCTGCCCCGCGGTGGCCGACCCCACGACGAGCTCCTTGCTCCGCAGCACCTCCTCGGCGAGCTCGGGCTTCGCGGCGGCGATCGCCTCGAGGTCGGTGAGGGCGCCCGAGACGTACACCTGGACGAACGCCTGCGCGCGGGGCGTTCCCTCCTCGTCCGCGGCGAGCGTGCGCTCGAGCGCCTCCTTCAGCGCCTCCCGCGCCTCCTCGGTGCGACCACGCGCGAGGAGCGAGAACGCGAGGTTGTACCGGGGCACCGGATCGGCGGGCAGGGCCTCGATCGCGTCCCGGGCCAGCGATTCGGTCTGGGCGAGGAGCGCCTCGCGCCCCTGGAGCGCGAGCGCGAACCTCGTCGCTGCGAGCTGGAGTCGCACCGACGCGGTGTCGAGGTCGAGGTCACGTCCGCGCTGGAGGTCTCGCTCGGCGCTCTCTAGCGACTCGACCGGAAGCCGGACCGCGTTCAGCTTGGGCGACTCGGAACGCAGCGTGGCGAGCGCGCGGCCGACGTAGCCGCGGGCGAAGCTCGGCCAGAGCTCGACCGCCGTCGAGAAATGCTCGCGCGCCTCGAGGAAGCCCTCGCGGTCGATCGCCGTCTCGAGGCCGACGAATCCCGTGGTGAACTCCGATGCGGCCCGGGCCGGGACCCGGTCCGGAGTCGAGAGTGCCGTCTTCGCGCCGACCGCCAGCCCGACCGCGAACAGGAACGCGCCGGTCAGCCCGAACACCTTCATCAGGCGGGCCGGCATCGCCAGGGCGAACCCGAAGAGGTAGACGACGACCGCGAACAGCGTCAGCACGGCGGTGTAGGCGGAGCCGCGGGAGTCCCAGGCGCTCCGCTCCTGATTCGCGGCGTCCTGGAGCGCCTGCAGGCGGAGTGCGTCGGCCGTGCGCTTCGCGAAGAACACCGACGGGAAGCGGGGATCGCCGCGGGGGCCGTCGGGGCTTCCCAGCGAGAGCGGGGTCAGGCCCTGGGCGGCCTGCGCCGCGCGCTTCAACCGCTGCTGCTTGAGCTCAAGCGCGAGCCGCAATGCGGGATCGGCGAAGAGCCCCTGCTGCAGTGCGTTGCCCGCTCGCGCCCGCAGGTCTTCGGCCCGGCGGAAGTTCTCGACGTCGACCTGGGCGGCCTGGTTGGTGCGGAGGAGGGCCGACATGCTGTCGACTGCGAGCGCCTGGCCGCGCTGCTCCGCGTCGTTGGCCCGGCGGTTCGCGCGGACCTCGCCGAAGCCGGCCAGCGCTCCGGCCAGGGTGACTCCGACGACGCCGACGCTCAGCAGGCGCGTCAGCGCCGGACGGCCCGCGGGCTCGGGGGAGCTCAGAGCGGCCCCCGCTCCACGAGCGCCCACAGGACGGCCCCGGCGCCGATCGCCAGGGCCCCCGCCCCGGCGAGCGGGAGGCGGCGCCCGGGCCTTGCGAGCTGCGCGAGGGTGAGGAAGAACAGCGCGAGCGCAAAGACGATCCCGACGCCCACCAGGCGGATCGCCCGGTCATGCGCCTCGTCTGCCTCGCGCGCGGTCTGCTCGGGGTGGAGCTCCTGGTAGTTCAAGTCCTGCGAGAGCAGGTTGGCGAGTGCCCGGGCCCTGTCGTAGCGCACGGTCCCGTCGGCCTCCACCTCGGGGGAGGCTGCACGGAAGCCGGCGCCGGTCGACCGGGCGAGCGCGTCGAGTCCCTGCGCCTCCTGGTCGAGGACGTTCGCTAGCACGGGGTTCGCAGCCCGCACGCGATCGGCCTGCTCCTGGAGCAGCTTCCGGGTCAGGACGAGCTCCTGGTAGGCCCCCGTCAGGCGCAGCTCCTCGCCGACCTGGCTCTGCCTTCCGGTCAAGAGCTGCTGCTTCTGCAGCGCCTGCTGCCGGGCCCGCTGGTCGAGGTCGGCCGCCGCCGAGGAGGCGTTCGAGACGGAGAAGGCGACGCCGGCGCCGGCCAGCGACGCGGCCACGATCAGCAGGGCGACGCGGAAGCCGAAGTGGTCGGGTCCCCGGGTCTCGACCGCGGGCGGCTCGGCGGGCGGGTGGTCGGGATCCGCCCGAGGCTCGCTCGCGTTGGACGTGCCCGTGGTCGGCGCCATTGCTCCTCTCGCGGGCTCCGGCAGCCCGAGGGGCGCGAGCCTACCGCACGCGAAAGAGGAAGACGCGGCTCACGGAGCCGGGGCCTTGCGCGCACCGACGATCGCGCCGTGCATGCCGTCGGCGACCTCGTGAGTGAACGTCACCTCGACCTGCTCGAGGCCTGCGGCCTCCAGGCCGGCCACGTACTCGGCGCGCGAGAGCGCGCCGGCGATGCAGCCGACGAGGCTGCCGCGCTCGGCGCGGTCGGCGCGAGAGAGGCGATCCTCGGCGACGACGTCGGAGATCCCCACGCGTCCGCCGGGCTTGAGGACGCGGGCGATCTCGGAGATCACCGCAGCCTTGTCGGACGAGAGGTTGATCACGCAGTTCGAGATCACCACGTCAACCGACTCGGCCGGCAGCGGGATCGCCTCGATGTAGCCCTTCAGGAGGTGGACGTTGCGCGCGCCGGCCTCCGCGACGTTCCGACGTGCGAGCGCCAGCATCTCGTCGGTCATGTCGAGGCCGTACGCGATCCCCTCCGGGCCGACCCGCCGGGCAGAGAGGATGACGTCGATCCCTCCGCCTGAACCGAGGTCGAGCACGGTCTCGCCCTCGCGCAGTTCCGCCACGGCGGTCGGGTTGCCACAGCCGAGGCTCGCGAGCATTGCCGCCTCGGGCAGGTCGCCGCGCTGCTCGGCCGAGTAGAGCGCCTCCCCGAACCCGGTGCCCGAGGGCTCGTCGCAGCAGCTCGAAGGCCCGCAGCAGCCGCTTCCACCAGCGGTCACCGAGCGGGCGGTCTCGGCGTACCGGCGCCGAACCTCCTCGCGCATGTCTGTTGTGGTCTCGGTCATGTCGCCACCTCCTCGAATTCGAGCAGGGCGCCGAGGCGCGCGAGCGCTCCCGGCCTGAGTGAGAAGTAGGCCCACCGGCCGCGTTGGTCCCGGCGCAGCAGACCGGCATCCGTCAGCCGCTTCAGGTGATGGCTGACGGTCGGCTGGGAGAGGCCGAGCGGCTCGACGAGGTTGCAGACGCAGACCGGCTCGTCGCTCCGGGCGAGCAGGCTGACGATCTTCACCCGAGCAGGGTCGCCGAGGACGCGGAAGAGCTCGGCGGTGTCCGCGGCCTCAGCGTCGGTGAGCCGGCCGGCGAGCGGTTGACAGCAGGCGATCAGCGGGAGCCCGGTCATCTCGGTCTGCATCATATCGATATGGATCGATACGTGCGCCGAGAGCGACCCTGGCCCGTACCCGATTCCGCCCGAGGTCGTCGGCTGAGGCAGCCCTCGGGCGGCCTCCTACAGCTTGTCGGCGTACTCCCGATACTCCTGCTTCACGCGCTCGTCGGTACCGAGGAAAGCGTGCTTCGACATGTCCGCCGTGAAGCGACTCGCCGGAGGGGTCCTGCCGAGCGCCTCGGCAACGCTTCGAATGTGGTGGGGGCCTGCGCCGCAGCAGACTCCGAAGTAGTCGACGCCGATCTCGCGGGCGGCGCCGGCGAAGTCCGCGAGCTCGTACCGGTTGCACGTGAACGGGTCGAGCGCCGTCGGGAAGGGACGGTCCTCGGGCAAGGTGTCGTACTCGGCGTCGCGCAGCGACTGGAACGTCGGTTGGTCGTCGCTCGTGCGGTACGGCACCGGTAGCGCGGCAACGTAGCCGTCGACGACGTCGCGAATCGCGCGAATCAGCGGCAGCATCGTCTGCGGGCCGCGGATGCAGTTGAGACCCACGACGTCTGCTCCGGCGTCCGCTAGACGCTTGCACGCCTCTTCGGGAGTCCATCCTTCGCGTGTGTTGGGCTCCTGGTGGATCGCGAGCGTGATCACCGCGGGAAGGTTCGCCTGCCGGATCACCTCGAGTGCGACGAGGGCCTCCTCGCCCCAGGAGAAGGTCTCGCCGATCACGAAGTCGACGCCGGCCTCGGCGGCCCAGCCGACCTGCTCCTCGAACATGCCGCGCACGACTCGTCGCGAGCCCTCGTCGCCCACGAAGACGTTCGTGTTGCAGATGTCCCCGGCGAAGAGTGCCCCTGTCTCGTCGGCGACGCGCTTCGCGATCGCCAGCGCGTTCCGATTCATCGGCTCCAGCAGGTGCTCCTTGTCGATCAGCCGGAGCTTCTCGCGGTGGGCGTAGTACGTGAATGCCTCGACCACGTCCGAGCCGGCGTGCACGAATTCGCGGTGGAGCTGCGCAACCAGGTCGGGATGCTCGAGGACGACCTCGGGGACGAATGCCCCGGCCTGGAGATACCCGCGCCGCTCGAGCTCGAAGAGGTACCCCTCGGCGCAGATGACAGGACCCTGCTCGAGGCGCTCGAGGAGTCCGAGCTTCGCGGTCGGCGGGTCTTGCGACATGGGTTCCTCCCGAGATCGGCGTTGCTAGGGCTGCAACGGTCGTTGCAATTATTCTCTCAGACGCATCGTGGGTCAACCGGCGACTGCTGCCAGCCGAAGGAACTCCCTGTACGGGCGGATCGACCGACTCCTGGCGGCCGGCGAGCCGGTGATCCTGGACGGCGGCAACGCCACCGAGCTCGAGCGCGGCCACGCGGGAGAATTGCGCCACGCCGACCGAGGCCTCTGGGGCACGGGCGCGCTCTACAGCGCGCCACACGCGGTGCTCGAAGTGCATCGCAGCTATGCCGCTGCTGGCTGTGACGTCATCTCGACGAACACCTGGGCGATCCTCGCCGCAGCGGAGCTCGAGGCCGGGGGCTTCCTCTCCCGGACCGGTCTGACGCACTGGATGGACGTCGCGCGACTCGGACTACGCCTCGCGCGCGAGGCGGTCGAGACGGCGGGTCGAAAGGATTCATGCGCCGTCGCCTTCAGCGTGAACGGGGACGTCGACACGCACGATCGGCTGCGGACTCTCCGCCTCGTGACGCGAGTGCTCGACGAGAGCCCGCCGGACATCCTCCTGCTCGAGACGATGTCCTTGATCCGCGAGGGGCTGACCTTCCCGGCGATCGAGATCGCGCTCGAGACAGGGCTGCCTGTTTGGGTGAGCTTCCGCCGCTGCCGACACGGCGTCTGCGGGGTCTATGGTCAACACTGGGGCGGCCCCGAGGGAGACACGTTCGGCCGCGCGGCACGGCGCTTCGAGGAGCTGGGCGTCTCCGCGCTGCTGGTCAACTGCCTGCCTCCGACCCACGTCGAGGGAATGTTGCCTTGGCTGCGCGACTTCACCGACCTGCCGCTCGGCGTCTACCCGAATCTCGGTTACTACTCCGACTCGGGCTGGCGCTTCGACGAGCGGATCGGACCCGCGGAGTTCGCCGAGCTCGCCGTGCGCTGGCGCGAGCAGGGCGCGCAGATCGTCGGGGGCTGTTGCGGCACCTCGCCGCCGCACGTAGCCGCTGCGCGCGAGCGGCTCGTCGGGACGAGGCCGGGACGGCCGCGAAGCGGGCCGCCCCCGGAGGTTTCGTCGATCGCGCCCGTGGGCGCGCTCTCCCGACCGTGGCTCGACGAGAGCGGGAGGGCGCTCTATCCCCTGCCGGTTCCAGAGCTCAAGACAGACCCGGAGGTCTTCGCGCCGACGGTCGGGAGCCTGCTGGTCTGGAAGCACCTGTTTCGCGAGCGGATCGGCGCCGGGAGGCGGTGCCTCGACGTCGGCTGCGGCAGCGGGCTCCTCACGGTCCAGCTCGCGCTCAACGAGGCGCAGCACGTGCACGCGGTGGACATCCAGCGGGAGGCGGTCGCGAACACCCTTGCCAACGCATTCCGGAACGGCGTCGCGGAGCGCGTGTCGGGTTCCGTGATCGACCTCTACATGCTCGAGCCCGAGCAGCGCTACGACGTCGTGGTGGCGAGCGTCTACCAGATGCCGGTCGACCCATTCGAGCAGTTCACCGGACACCGGCCGCTCGACTACTGGGGCCGCAATCTCGTCGATCACCTGATCGGGCTCCTGCCTCGCCTGCTCGAGGAGGAGGGGGTGGCGTACGTGATGCAGCTCTCGATTCTGAGCCAGTTGCAGACGGGCGAGCTCCTCCGCGAGACGGGTCTCTCGGCGCGTGTCGTCGACTTCGGGTTCTTTCCCTTCACGGAGGCCTTCGAGCGCCACCGACTTCAGATCGAGCGCGTCGAGGAGCTCTCGGACGCCTACCACTTGGGGCTCGACGAACCCGGCACGATGGTCGCCTACCTGCTCGAGGTCGGACGGGAACGGTGAACGGACACTTGTAATCCAGGGCGGAAGGGTCGTAACCTACGCAACAGTGGTTGCTGAGAACGCAACGAGTCTTCGCCGGGGTCTTGCAATCTTGCTCGCGCTGGAGGAGCACGAGGCACTGCAGGGCAACGGCCTCGGCGTGACGCAGCTCGCGGCGATCATCGGGTGCGACAAGTCGCAGGTCTCGCGCTCGCTCAAGGTTCTGGACGGCTACGGGCTCGTCGACCGCGACCCGACGACGATGGCCTACCGGCTGGGCTGGCGGATTCTCACGATGGCGGGGTGCTCGTGGTACGCGACGCTCGTCGCCAAGGCCGATCCGCTGCTCAAGCGCCTCGCACGGGAGCTGGGCGAGCGGGCGCACCTCTCGGTGCTGAAGGGCTCCGCGGTGATGACGATCCTTTCCGAGGCGCCGGAGCGCGCGGTGCAGACGGCGGGCTGGGTCGGCAGGACCGTCCCGGTCCACTCGACCTCGGCGGGGCGTGTGTTGCTGCTCGACTACGAGCTCGACGACCTCACCACGCTGCTGGGCGGAAGCCGCCTTGTCCCGACGACTCCGAAGGCGCCCCGGAGCGGCAAGGAGCTCCACTCGAGGATCGCCGCCGCGCGGGAGCGAGGCTACGTCATCGTCGACGAGGAGTTCGAGATCGGACTCGTCGGGGCTGCCGCGCCGGTGCGTGACTTCGCGGGCCGGGTCGTCGCAGCTGTCAACGTCTCGGCGCCCAAATTCCGATTCGACGGCCGCATCGACGAGGCGAGTGCGCTGATCAAGAGCGGAGCGGACGAGCTCTCGCGCGCCCTGGGCTGGGCCAGGTCCGAGACGGAGCGCTCCCCAGCGCGCCGTGATCAGCGGCCGCGGCCTGCCACGGCCGCAAGCAGGGCGGGCGCGCGCTGATGCGTGACTTCTTCGACTACCTCTGGCAGCGCCGAGATCACCTCTTCGACCTCGCAGTCGCCCACGCGAAGATCGTCCTGACAGCGATCGCGATCGCGGTCGTGATCTCGATCCTGATCGGCGTCCTCGTCTACCGGCGACCCCGGATCGCGGCTTTCGTGCTCGCCGTCCAGGGAGCGTCGCTCACGATCCCCTCGCTCGCGCTCTTCGGCCTGCTGATTCCGATCGCCGGGCTCGGCTACCGGCCGGTGCTGATCGCCCTCGTCATCTACGCGCTGCTGCCGATCACGCGGAATACGGTCACCGGGCTGCGTGGCGTCGATCCAGCGGTGCTCGAGTCGGCGGAAGGGATGGGGATGGGAAGGCTGCGGCGGCTGCTTCGGATCGAGCTACCGCTCGCGTGGCCGGTGATCCTCACCGGCATCCGCGTCTCGACGGTCATGATCCTAGGAATCGCCGCGATCGGCGCCTACGTGGACGGGCCGGGCCTCGGCAGGGACATCTTCGACGGCCTGGCGCGAATCGGATCGCCGACGGCGGTCGACCTCGTCGTCGGGGGAACGCTGGGCGTCATCGTCCTGGCGCTCCTCTCCGACGTCTTCTACTTCCTCCTGGGAAGACTCACGACCTCCAAGGGGATTCGATGACGAACCCGGGCGGGAAAGACGGGGGTGCGTCGCGGCCGGAAGCCATGATCGAGCTGAAGGACCTGACCAAGCGTTTCCCCGGTCAGAAGCAGAACGCCATCGATGGGCTCACCCTGGAGATCCCCACGGGCGAGATCGTGATCTTCGTCGGCCCCTCGGGCTCCGGAAAGACGACGACCCTGCGGATGATCAACCGGCTGATCGAGCCGACGTCCGGCCGGATCATCCTCGAGGGCGACGACGTCACGTCGGTCAATCCCGACAAGCTCAGGCGGCGGATGGGCTACGTGATCCAACAGGTCGGCCTCTTCCCCCACCTGACGATCGCCGAGAACATCGCGACCGTCCCCAAGCTCCTCCGCTGGAAGCGCGACCGCATCAACACGCGCGTGGAGGAGCTGCTCGACATGGTCGGCATGGAGCCCGCCACGTACGCCAAGCGCTATCCGAAGGAGCTCTCGGGTGGCCAGCGCCAGCGAGTGGGCGTCGCGCGCGCGATGGCGGCCGATCCCCCGGTGATCCTCATGGACGAGCCGTTCAGCGCCATCGACCCGATCACGCGCGGGCGCCTGCAGAACGAGTTCCTCCAGCTCCAGACCCAGATCCGCAAGACGATCGTCTTCGTCACCCACGACATCGACGAGGCGATCAAGATGGGCGATCGAATCGCAATTCTCGACGAGCGCTCGCACATCGCTCAGTTCGACACTCCCGAGACGATCCTGAGCGCACCGGCGAACGCGTTCGTCGAGGACTTCATCGGCTCGGGGGCCTCGTTGAAGCGGCTCAATCTCACGCGTGTCACAGACGTCCCGCTCGTGGACTGGCCGACCGCAAACGTGTCGGCCGACCGCGAGTCGATTCGGGAGCGCCTGCTTCGATCGGACAAGGGGTCGGTTCTCCTGCTCGACGACGAGCACCGCCCTGTGCGCTGGGTGAACGCTGGCGATCTCGACCGCGGCGACGAGCCGCTCCTCGAGACGGGCCTCTCCGCCACCCCCGCGATCGAGCAACAGGCGACGCTCTTCGACTCCCTCAACGAGATGCTCAACTCACTCCAGGGGGCGGCCGCCGTGGTCGACCAGGATGGGGCGTACAAGGGAGTGATCGACATCGAGACGATCGGGGCAGCGATCCGCACGATGCGCGGCGAGGCGCGGCAGCGCTACCGCGGCGAGGAGGAGCAGCAGACCGGCGGCCTCGAATCGAGGGAGGAGCCAGAGTCGTGAGCGAGTCGCGCGCCGACGCGGTCGCGGCCCAGCCTCTCGGCATCGGGGTAGCCCCCCCGCTTCCCGCGGACCTGAAAGCCCGGGCAGGGATACCGCGCGCGCTCCGGTATTCCGCGATGCCTGCCTTCCTCTCGCTCGTCTTGCTCGCGCTCTACCTCTGGGTGCACAGCAAGGAGCTCGATTCGATCGAGCGGAGAACGCTCAACCGGGAGTTCCTGCAAGACAAGTTCATCGAGCACGTGCAGCTCGCCGTCGTGTCGACGGCGCTCGTGATCGCAATCGCGGTCCCGCTGGGGGTGCTGGTCACGCGCCCGTTCGCGAAACTGCTCAGGCCAATTGTCCTGTCGATTGCGAACATCGGCCAGGCCGTTCCGTCGATCGGGCTGGTCGCCCTCTTCACGTTGACGATCGGGGTCGGGTTCAGACCGGCGGTCTATGCGCTCGTCGCGTACACGATGCTGCCGATCCTGCGCAACACCATGGTCGGCCTCCAGCAGGTCGACCACTCGCTGATCGAGGCCGGCCGCGGTATGGGCCTGGGGCGGTTACGCGTCCTGTTTCGCATCGAGCTCCCGCTTGCGGTGCCGGTGATCCTCGCCGGCGTGAGAACGGCCCTGATCCTCAACGTCGGCACCGCGGTTCTCGGGACGTTCGTCAACGCGGGCGGGTTCGGCGATCTGATCACGAACGGGCTGGCGCTGAACCGCACGCCGGTGCTGGTGACCGGCGGCGTGCTCACCGGAGTGCTCGCACTCACGATCGACTGGGTTGCGGGCATCGCCGAGGACCTTCTGCGTCCTCGGGGGTTGTAGGGGAATGTTGTCATGTCGAACGAGGGAGGTAGCGAAGTGAGACGGAAGTGGAAAGTGATGTTTCTGCCGCTCGTCGTGGCGGTCATGGTGACGGCGGCGACGGCCACGGGAGGCGCGGACACGAACGGCGCCGCTCCGCCGTCGCTGTCGAAGTACAACTTCAAGGGCGCGACCTTCACCGTCGGGTCGAAGGACTTCACCGAGTCGCGAGTCCTCGGCGAGATCACCAAGCAGGCGTTGAAGGCTACGGGAGCCAACGTCAAGACCAAGTTCGGGCTCGGGACGTCTGTGAACCGCAGCGCCCTGCTCTCGGGCAAGATCGACATGTACTGGGAGTACACGGGCACCGGCTACATCGTCCATCTGAAGCACACGAAGCCGATCCAGAATCCGCAGGCGCTCTACCGCGCCGTCGCGAAGGAGGATCTGAAGAACGGCGTCAAGTGGCTGGCGCGTGCGCCGTTCAACAACACGTACGGGTTCGCGGTGCGGAAGGAAGCGACAGGGTCGCTCGGCCTGACGAAGATCTCGGACCTCAAGAAGCTGATCGCGAGCAAGCCTGACGACGCGACCATCTGCGTCGGCAACGAGTTCTCGACGCGCGACGACGGTCTGCCCGGCGTCGAGAAGGCCTACGGCTTCAGCTTCCCGTCGGACAACATCGTCAAGATCGGCGAGGGCATCATCTACAAGTCCGTCGACGAGGGGAAGATCTGCAACATCGGCGAGATCTTCACCACGGACGGCCGGATCGCGGGCCTGGGATTGACGGTCCTGAAAGACGACAAGAGCTTCTTCCCGATCTACAACGGGTCGCTCAACGTGCGGCAGAAGGTCTTCGCCAAGTACCCGAAGCTCGCACCGATGTTCGCACCGATCTCGGCGAAGCTCACCGACGCCGTG
>Ga0136620_10000521_pt1 | contig 17458 bp, 20 predicted proteins | sample AntDrymUQ4162106_2_FD_104806 | JGI IMG/M metagenome (GOLD analysis project Ga0136620, IMG submission 104806) | Polar desert sand microbial communities from Dry Valleys, Antarctica - metaG UQ416 (21.06) | ecosystem: Environmental > Terrestrial > Soil > Desert | place: Antarctica: Dry Valley... | reverse complement strand
AGCGGCTGAGGAGTCGTCACGAGGATCACCTCGGCGCGGGGCAGCAGCTGGCCGAGCGAGATCGCGACGTCGCCCGTGCCCGGCGGCATGTCGACGACGAGGATGTCGAGCTCGCCCCAGTGGACGTCCGATAGAAACTGCTCGAGCGCCTTGTGCAACATCGGCCCGCGCCACATCACGGGTGCGTTGTCCTCGAGGAAGAAGCCGATCGACATCAGCTTGAGGTCCCGCCGCACCGGCGGCACGATCATGCGATCGACCAGTACCGGCTGCCGGTGAATCCCGAGCAGATGTGGAATCGAGTGCCCGTACACGTCGGCGTCGAGGACGCCTGTGCGCAGACCGAGGTCACTAAAGGCCGCAGCGAGGTTGACCGTCAGCGTCGACTTGCCGACCCCGCCCTTGCCGCTGCAGACGGCAACAACGCGCGTGGAGGCATCGAGCGAGATCCCCTTCGTGCGCTCGGTCAGACCGCCGCGGAGCTTCCTCGTCAATGCCTGCCGCTCGTCGGGGCTCATCACGTCGAAGTCGAGCGAGACGGACTCGACGCCGGGGAGCGGCCCGACGTGGCGCTGCACCTGATCCTGGAAGCTCGAGCGGAGCGGACAGCCGACAACCGTGAGCGCGATCGTGATCCCGACGTCGCCGCCGTCGATACGCACGTCGCGCACCATGTCGAGCTCGGTCACCGGCTTGCGCAGCTCGGGGTCGATCACGCGCTCCAGCGCTTCGAGAATCGAGTCGCGGTTCGCAGCCATCTCAGGCGAGCCTAGCAGCGCCTACCCGTCGGGATTGACGTTTTCGAAGGGCGATGGACACTGAGTAGGTGCCCTCGGCGGACAGGTCCAGACGGCCCCGATGAAGCGCGCTTTTCTCCTCATCGCGCTGGCTGCCGGCGTTTTCGGGGGCGTCGCGCACTCGGCGCCCGCGGATCGCTTCACGGTGCGCGGGACCGTCATCCATGTCTTCGACGGGGACACGGTCGAGGTCAGGCTCGACACGGGGGTGACCGAGCGCGTGCGCCTGATCGGGATCAACGCCCCGGAACGAGGAGCCTGCTACGCGGACCGGGCGCGTGCGGCGGCGCGCAGCCTTGCCAAAGACCGCCGCGCCGTCCTCAGAGGCGACGCCACGCAGGACACGCGCGACCGCTACGGCCGGCTGCTCGCGTACGTCTGGCTCGCAGACGGCCGCGACCTCGGCTACCGCCTGATCGCGGGCGGTTTCGGCAAGGTCTACGTCTACCGGGTGCCCTTCGAGCGCCTGAGCGCGTACCGCGAAGCGGAGCGACAGGGAAAGCGGCTACGCGACAGCCTCTGGAATCGCTGCGAGCGCTGAGAACGGTTCAGGCGGCTCGACCGGTCATTGCAGGCGCTCGCTGAGCCAGAGGGCGTTCTTGACCGCAAATCCTTCCCAATCGTTGTTGAAGTAGCCAAACACCTCGACGCGCGACCGCCAGCCCGCGATTCGCCGTCTCCAGGTCTCTAGCTCGCGCTCGGAGTAGTTGCCGCGGCGACCGCGGCTGCCCTGATGGAAGCGGACGAACGTCCAGTCCGACGTCAGCTCGTGCGACTGGAACGGCCGCTCGGGGTGGTCGCCGATCACGAGAGCGGCGCCGTGCTCGCGTAAGAGCGCGTAGACCCCCTCGACGAACCAGCTCGGATGGCGGAACTCGAAGCAGTGGCGACCGCGTGGCAGCGCCTCGAGCGCCCCTGCCAGGCGATCGTCGTCACGATGAAAGCTCTCCGGCAGCTGCCAGAGCACCGGCCCGAGCTTCGGCGACTCGACCAGCGGCTCGATCCGCTCGTGGAAGCGCTCGAGGCCCGGTCCGAGGTCGGTCAGACGCTTGATGTGCGTCAGGTACCGGCTCGCCTTCACCGTGAAGACAAAGTCGGGCGGCGTTTGGGCGACCCAGCTCGCGACCGCCGTCCGGCTCGGCAGGCGATAGAAGGTCGAATTCACCTCGACCGTGTTGAAGAGGGTCGCGTAGTGCCCGAGCCAGCGGCTCGGCGGCAGTCCCTTCGGGTAGACCCGCTCCCGCCAATGCGCGTAGTTCCAGCCCGAGCAGCCGATCCAGACGCGTCTCACGCCGCTAGGCGTCGCTTGCGGTGCCTAGATTCAGGATGGACGGGCTCTGCCCGTCCATCCGTCTGCAACGACCGGTCGAGCGAGAGGACTTTCAAACCCCACGCTCCAGGGCGGCGGCAAGCTGGGCGCACAGCTCCGGCGTGGCGGCGGCAACGACGCGCGAGCGCCCCGTCACGTCGAGCGGAGCCTCGTCGAAGGGCGGCGACTCGAACAGATCGATCGCGAGGCCGCGCTCGCGCACGAGCAGCTGGGCGGCAGCGATATCCACGGCCCTGGCCGGCTTCAATGAGCAGACGGCGTCCACGCGCCCGGCCGCAAGGTGGCACAACGACAGGGCAAGCGAGCCCATGATCCGCAGGCGGTGCGCGATCCCCACCATCGCCGCCGCCTGCTCGGCGACAAGGGACGTCAGTGTCGCCTCGAACGCGAGCACCTCGATCCGCTCCTTCGGCCGATCGCCGCGAAGCGGATCGCCGTTCAGCACGGCTCCGCTTCCCCGTTTCGCCGTCCATTCCTCGCCGCTGCCGAAGTCGTAGACATAGCCGAGGTGGACGTCGGCCATGGTCGGCCCTTCGGCGACGGCGAGCGAGAGCGAGAAGAAGGGGATGCCGCGTTTCGCGTTCAGCGACCCGTCGATCGGATCGAGGACGACCCACGGCGGGCCGCCTTCGCCAAACCGCCGCTCGCCAAGCTCTTCCGACACGAGCGTGAAGCTCTCATCGAGCGCCTCGAGGCGGGCGACGATCGCCTGCTCGACAGCCGCGTCGATCGCCGTTGTCTCGTCACCGCCCCGGCCGGCGCCGACCACCGGCTCGCGATCCGCGCGCCCCGGCAACGCGGCCAGCAAGCCGCGCACGTCTGCGGCGGCCGCCCGGCAAACCTCGAGCCATTCGGTCACACCGGATGAAAGAGCAGACCGGAGAGCAGCTTCGGGTAGAAATACGTCGTCTTCTGCGGCAGCGTCTGGCCCCGCTCGGCGACGGCTGCGACCTGCTCGACTGTCGGCGGACGCACGAGGAACGCCGCCTCTGCCCGGCCGGCGTCGACGGCGGCAACCGCCTCCTCCATCCGTGGTGTGTAGCTCACGTCCTCGAGCCCGAGGCGCGCGACGGCTGCCGTGTCGAGCTCGTCCGCGTCAACGGCCTCGACGAGCGCGGTCCCGCGCTTCCGGTAGACGACGAACGCCGGATGCGCGCGCGTCAGGCCCTCGAGCATGCGAACTGCCTCCGCGGGACCGCCTGAGATCGGCGTCACCTGCAGACCGCCGTCAAGCTCGGGCGCGCGGCCGGCGATCCGGTGGGTCGGAAAGATCGTTAGCCCGAGGTCGCGCGTGCTCACGAGCACGACCATCATGAAGCTGCTCGCGGCCGTGCCCTCCTCCTCGTGAAAGGCGAGCGCGGTCTCGTAGCGGTGGTGGCCGTCCGCGATCAGGAGGCGTTTGTCGGCGAAGAATTCGCCGATGCCGGCGGCGTCGCCGACGCGCCAGAGTCTTGCTCCGTCGGCCTCGACGTCTGCGCCGCCTTCGGGGGGCTCGACCGGGGTGGCGCCGTCGTAGAGGAGAAGGATCGGCTCGAGTTGCGCCCGCACCGCGCGCAGCAACCGCAAGCGTCCCTCTTTCGGGCCGCGGTGCGTTCGCTCGTGCGGGAGGACGACGCCTCGCTCGTACGGCTCCACCTGCAGCGACGCGACCAGGCCGGTGCGTGTGCGCTCGACTCCGTCCGGGCCGACGTACGTTTGCGAAAGCGACCAGAAACACGGCTCCTCGTCGGCGACGAGGACTCCGTCGCGCCGCCACTCCGCCCAGGAGCGCGCCGCGTCGCGCTCTTCGTCCGGGAGCGTCAGATGCACGACGTTGTACGGGCTGCGAGCCAGGTAATCCTGCCGCTCTTCGGGCGCGATCACGTCGTACGGCGGTGCCACCAGCGACTCGAGTGGTCCCGCCTTGGCGACCTCGTACCGAAGCGCGCGAAACGGCTGGACGACCGCCATCGGGCCATCCTACTTCCGCCCTAGACTCCGGCCGTGAGCTCGATCGCCGAGCTGGCTGAGGATCGCGTCGTCGAGGGCGTCTACGCGGTCACGCGCAAGCAGCGTCGGCGGACGCGATCGGGAGCCTCGTACCTCGCGCTCGAGCTCGTCGATCAGAGCGGTCGGATCGAGGGACGCGTGTGGCAGGACGTCGAGCTGCTCGATCCGCGCTTTGCGGAGGGCGATGCCGTCCGCGTGCTCGGACGCGTCGAGCGCTTCCGCGACCGCCTCCAGCTCGAAGTGCGGTCGGTCGAGCAGGCGCCCGAGGCGGACGCGGCCGCGCTCACACCGACGCTCTACCGCGACCCGGACGAGCTGGACGGCTTCCTGGAGTTCCTCGCGGCCGAGATCGCTCACCCCGGCCTGCACGCGACGGTCAGCCGCTTCGTCGGCGACGCGCACTTTCGGCGGCGGCTGCGCGAGCTGCCCGCCGCCCCGGACAGCCATCACGTGTACGCCGGCGGACTCCTCGAGCACACGGTCGGCGTGGCGACGATCTGCCGAGAGACCGCGCAGCTGCACGGGCGTCTCCGGGTCGACCTCCTCGTGGCGGCAGCGCTCGTCCACGACGCCGGGCGAACCGTCGAGCTCGGCTCGGCGCCGGCGTTTCGCCCCACCGACGAGGGGCGCCTCCTCGGCCACGTCCATCTCGGTCTGCGCCTGATCGAGGAGCGCGCGGCAGCGCTCCCGGCCGAAGCGCGGGCCGAGCTCCTGCACGCCGTCGCGTGCCATCACGACGCGCGCGCGGCGCGCACGGCCGAGGCCAGCGTTCTCTACCACGCCAATCAGCTCGACGCAGTCGCCGCGACGCGCCCCGTCGAGAGCGCCTAGCGCGAAGGCTGGTGACGGATGATCGCCGCGGCCTTCGCGCTGGCGGCGAGCCTTTCGTGGGGTGTCGCCGATTTCGTCGCCGGCGTGAAGAGCCGGCGCATCCATCTCCTGGCGGTGATGGCGGTCTCGATGCCGGCGGGCCTCGCCGTAATCGCGGCGATCGTCGTCGCCCGCGGCGAGGGCCCTCCGGGTCGGGTGTTCGCGCTCTACGCGGCCGCTGCTGCGGTGGCCGCAACGATCGGTATCGGCGCGTTCTACCGCGGGATGGCGGTCGGCGCGATCGCGATCGTCGCGCCGATCAGCGGTACCGGGGCGTTGATCCCCGTCCTCGTCGGCCTCGCGCGGGGCGAGCGTCCGGCCCCACTTCAGTACGCGGGCATGGTTCTCGCTGTGGTGGGCATCGCGCTGGCCTCGCGCGAGGCAGGCGATCGCGCCGGCCGGGATGGCGCCTTAGCGAGCGTCTCGGGAAGCTTCATGCGCTCGACCGGTCGGTTCAGACGGACGGCGAGGAAACGCCGCCGTCCTGATGGCGGCACCGCAAGCGGCCCCGCCGCCGGGGTCGGACTGGCGCTGCTCGCCGCGATCGGGTTCGGCTGCTTCTTCGTCGCCATGGACGCTGCCAGCACAGACGATCCGCTCTGGCCGACGCTCGTCCTGCGGATCACGTCAACCTCGCTCGTCGTGGCGGCGGTGCTCCTCGTCCGGCCGGCGTTTCCCAGGGCCCGCACCGACATCGGGCCGCTGCTCGCCGTCGGAGTGCTGGACATGGCGGCATCCGGCTTCTACGCGGCAGCGTCGAGTCGTGGCCTCGTCAGCGTCGTCGCCGTCCTCGCCTCGCTCTACCCGGTTGTGACCGTGGCGCTCGCGCTCGGGTTCCTGCGTGAGCGAATCTCTCTATTCCAGACCGCCGGAATCGTGCTCGCGCTCGCTGGCGTCATCCTGATCTCGGCCGGTTAGGCGCCTGAGCGCCTGCTCCTGGCTACCCGGGAGCCAACGTCACGTGAGGATGTTGCGACGCACGACGAGGAACAGCAAGGGGACGAAGGCTGCGAGGGCGGCGTGCGGCGCGAGCTCGACGGCTTGGAGCTCCTCGGCCTGCGGAGCGGTCGGCCCGCGCCCGAGCGCCTTGCGCGCAGCCGCGGCCGCCCCGGCCAGGTCGTCCTCCTCGAAGACGCTGCCGCGAGTCGCCTCTGCGACCGTAGCGAGCTCGACCCCACTCGCGGGATCCGGCCGGTAGTCGCGCTCGGGCAGCCCGGAGGCCGCATACACCCGCTCGTCAGGCGACCAGAGCCGAATGAAGATCGGCACGATCCGCGCCCCGAACAAGCGCGCGCGCAGCGTGCCGAGATGCACCGGGAGGCTCTCGCCGTCCGTGAAGACGACCGCGACTCGGTACCGCGAGCGGACGCCGTAGAAATTTTGGGTCGCAAGCGCGGACAGCTCGGACAGCGCGGTCGCCTGCCCCCGGCCCGACCGGTCAGGCGGAGGCCGCTGGACGCCGACGGCACGGTCAACCGTGGCCGTGAACGCGTTCGTGCTCGCGGTCGGAAACAGGTAGGGCAAGACGCGATCGGTGAGGGAGGAGACGCCCACCGGCACTGTCGGCATCGTCGCTCGCAGCTCCTTCGCAGCCCGCTGCGCGCGCTCGAAGCGCGTTGCTCCGTCTCGGCCCTCACGGGCCAGCATCGAGCGTGAGGTGTCGAAGACGAAGATCGCCTCTGCATCGGTTCTGCCCTCGCGGGGGCTCAGAGTCGATGCCACCGGCTGAGCGGCTGCGACCGCGAGCAGGCCGCCGGCTAGAACGATCGCGATCGCGTCGGCTGCGCCCGCACGACCGGATCGGGGCCGCAGACCGAGGGCGGTCGCCAGGCGACGGGAGCGCTGCTCCACGCGACCGAGCGCGAGCAGGGCCAGGAGCGCTCCGAGCCCGACGAGGGCAGCGAGCGGCGTCAGGAACGAGACGTGCACGGGCGCCTGGTCAGTAGCCGCTTCCCGCCGATGCGGCCCCTGCGCCCGACGCTACGGGATCGCCGCGCCGGGTGCTGCTCTCTCCACCGGAGTCGGACTGCGTCTCCCGGAGCAGGGCGAGCACGAGCTCGATGTTGTACTTCGCCTCCTCGTTCGACTCGTCGAGCCGAATCGCCTGTCTGAACTCGGCCAGGCTGCGTCGGAGCTGCAGCTCGGACTGCGGGCCGCCGAAGCGGGCTTCCTCGAAAGCAAGGGCTCCGCGCAGCGTGGCGACGAGCGAGCGGCGACCGGCGCTCGGATCGGTGCGGCCGACCCGTGCCAGCTCGGCCTCGGCCCGGCTCTTCAGCGACGCATCCAGCAGGTCTCTCGGCGGACGCCGCGGATTGCTCTGGCGAAAGCGCACGAGCGCCTGGCGAAACGCAATGTCGTCGTCGACCGCCAGCATTCGCTGCACGAGGCCCGCAGGCATCCGCGTGTCGGGATCACCCATCGCCGAGGCTCCTCCTGAGGAAAACGCCACGTCCGAGCGCTCGAGATGCCCTCGCCAGCGCAGGACGTCGACGGCGAGCACGGCGAGCACGGCCGCTGCGGCGACCAGGAGCACCGCCGCGCCGAAGCCAAGCAGCCTCCGACCGGTCACCTTAAACGGCGCCTCGGCGCCAGCTCAGGCGTCCACAGACGTGCTCGTTCACCGCGAGGAGAGCGAGCAGGAGCGCGGCGGCCACGACGAACGCCAGCGGGAACGAGCCGACGAGGGTGCGCCGTTCCTCGAGCGCCGTGTTCTCGAGTAGCTCGTCGTTCTGCACGAACGCGCCCGGACCGACGAGGCGACTGAAGAAGGAGCGGTCTTCCGGCCCCGGAAAGAGCGGCACGACGCGCAGCTCGATGCCGTCGCGCTGATAGCGCACGATCTCCTGGGTCATCGCCTCGAGATCCGACGGAGCATCGTCGAGGTCGCTGATCAGGAGAACCGAGCCGTTCAGCACGCCGTCTCGCTCGAGGACGCGCCGCGCGACGCCGAGGCCGGTCGAGATGCGCGTTCCCCCGCGAAACGTGCCCGACCAGGGACTCTCGAGGAAACCGAACCCCTGAGCCAGCCGTCCGGAACTCGTCGCCGGAGGCGGCTCGAAGAAGCGCAGCATCGGCTTGAGCTCGTCGCCCCTCGTTCCCGGCGGAAACGCCTCGTACGCGCTGTCCGAGAAGACGACCAGGCCGAGCGGCTGCCCCGTCTCGGCCAGCGTCTGCATCACTCTCGCAAGCCGGCGATACCGGTCGGGGTCGATGCTCGTCGAGAGATCGACGACGACGACGCCGCTGCCGGAAGCGAAGTAGCTGCTCGGCCGGGCGTCGCGGTCTCGAGCCAGCAGCACCGTTCCCGCGAGCCCTCCGACCAGGGCGAGTGCAAGGGCGAGCCGAAACGCTGACGTCCGCCGGGCTGGGCCCGCCAGGCGCGGCGCATCGGCGATCGGAATCGAAGCGGTCCGGCGCCCGAGCCGATCGCGGACGCTGATCATCCGACCCTCCCGAGCTCTGCCTCGACGTCTCCGTGCAGGTGCCTCAGCGCGTCGCCCTCAGGACGCTGCGGCGACCAGGCGAGCCGCCGCGAGCGAGCGGCAAGATCGACCCGGCCAACCCGGCCGAGCTCGCGGGCGAGCCGCTCGAGCGCCTTCCGCTGCTCGGGTGTCGCGCCGTTCGCAGATGCGTCCCGGACGCCGGTGAGTGCCCGCTCCAGCGGCGAGATCGTCGGCGCATCGTCCTCGACTGAGTCGCCTGTCCTCCCGGGCAAGAGGAGAAAGAGCAAAGCCAAACCTCCCAGTCCGAGCAGCCCCGCGCCTCCGACCAGCGCGGCCCCGAGCACTCCCGGGCTGACGCGGTACGAGACGTCCTGGAGGCCGGTCACGTCGGCCCGCCAGCGTGCCTGCTCGAGGTCGGCCGCACTGATCCGCGACGCCGTCTTGATCGAGGGCCAGTTGAACGTATCCACGATCCGCTCGCCGCCCAAGCGGTACACGACCTGGGCGACGGGCATGTCAGTCTCCTTGCGTGCGCCGACGGGCTCGCAGCCGGGGGCGACGCAGCGAAGCGTGTACTGGTACCGAAGGCGGACGAGATCGTCGCCGTCCGAGCGCAGGACCCGCGGGTCGCCGAGCTGCTGGTACGGCTCGAAATCGGCGTCGATCCGCACGGTTTCGGGCCGAACCCGACGGGGATCGAGCACGAGCTCGGCTTCGGCCAGGATGGCGTCGCCGAAAAGGTGCGCGCGCGGGCTGATCGACGCGGAAACCGTCACCGTCCGGCCCTCCCGCAAGCCGAGATCGAAGCCGAGGCCTTGCTCGGCTTGCTCAGCACCGTCACGCGCTCGCTCACTCCCCTCTGCGCCGCCGCGCTGGAGGAGCGCGAAGCCCGCAAGAGCCCCGACCACGACTGCGACGCCGAGCAGCGCGAGCTTGCCTGCGACGCTCACCAGCCTCGACCTCGTCGGAACTGGCGCTCGTCCGACCACGCGAGAAAGGCGCCGAAGATGTGCGCGTGGTCGCTCGCCGAGACGAGAATGGGCTCGATTCCGAGCTCGCGGAAGCCGCCGAGCAACAGGTCCCGCCGCTGCTCGTGCTCTTCGCGCCGCCGCGCGGCCTCGCTCGCCCGCATGCGCACGAGCCGGAGGCGGCCCGAGGCATCGGCGAGCGGGACAACGAGCGACGCCACCGCCGGGAAGCTTCCTTCCCAGACTGGATCCTGAATCACGACCGGCACGACGTCCCAGCGGTACTCGAGCGCGCGCGTCCAGGCCTCATCGGGCGGCGGCGCGAGGAAATCCGAGAGGATGAACACAAAGCTGCCCGCAGGCACCGAGCGGCGGTGTCCGGACAGAAACTCGAGGCCGCGTTCGAGCGTATCTCCGGGGGCGTTGAACTCCGGCCAGGCCAGGTGCCGCTCCTTGATCGCCCAGTATTCGCCGTGACTCCGCGGCGGCCGCCAGAACGGTTCCTCGCCGGTCGCATAGTCGACATAGCCGATGAATCCGCGCGCTTGCGCGGTGCTCTCCGCGATGATGTCCGCGGCCGTTCGCATCGCTTCGGCCTTGTGCAGCCAGGGGAGCTCCGTCGGGTAGAGCCTCATCTCGGCTCGCCGATCGCACAGCAGCACCACACGAGGAGCCTCCTCTGCGAAGCGCTCCCGGACGACGAACTCATCGCTCGCGCGGGCCGACGAGAGCCGGGCCGACGCACCCCAGTCGATGCGGTCGATGTCGTCCCCCGGAGCGTAGGGCCGCGAGCCCGCGACGTCGGAGCCGGTGCCGCGCCGGGCGCTCTGCATCGCCCCGAAGGCTAGGCCGACGAGACGTCGGCGGGGCACGAGCGGAAACGTCAGGTCGTGCAGGCTCATTCCTCCGCCCCGGCTCCTTCGTCGTCCCATGTCAGCGCCGGCGGCGGCGCGAGCTGCAAACAGTCCTCCCTGAAGCGCTCGAGTGCGGTCGCCCAGCCAAGTTGACGCGCGTCGGCGAGCATCGACGGGGTGAAGACGATGCGGTGGCCGACCACGGGCAGGAAGAGCCGCTCGACGTCCTCCGGGGTGACGAAATCGCGCCCGTCCAGGAGCGCCCAGGCGCGCACGATGCGCTCGAGCGCCAGGCTGCCGCGCACCGAGGCGCCGATCGCCACCGAGCGGAGCTCACGCGTCGCCCGCACCAGCTCGACGATCCAGCGCTCGATCAGCGGATCGACGTAGACGGCGCTCACGGCATCCTGTAGCTGCTCGACCTCGGCCACCGTTACGACCGGAACGACGTGCTTGAGCGGGTGGCCGTCGCGCTGGTCGTCGACGATCCGCAACTCGTCCTCGATGCCGGGATACCCGAGGGCCGTCTTCAGGAAGAAACGGTCGAGCTGGGCTTCGGGAAGCGGGAACGTGCCCTCGTGCTCGATCGGATTCTCTGTGGCCAGCAGCAGGAACGGCTCGGGCAGCAGCCGGGTGACGCCGTCGACGGTCACCTGCCGCTCCGCCATCGCCTCGAGCAGGGCGGATTGGGTCTTCGGCATCGCTCGGTTGATCTCGTCGACGAGGACGACGTTGGCGAAGATGGGGCCGCGCCGGAACTCGAAGTCGCGGCTGCGCTGGTCGTAGACCGACAGGCCGGTGACGTCGGTCGGCTGCAAGTCGGGCGTGCACTGGATCCGGGCGGGCGTCGCTCCCTCGACGCTCTGCGCGATCGCGCGGGCAAGCACGGTCTTCGCCGTGCCCGGGACGTCCTCGAAGAGCACGTGCCCCCGGCAGGCGAGCGCTGCGAGCACGAGCTTGATCTCGGCGGTCTTGCCGTGGACGACGGTTTCGATGTTCGCGAGAAAGCGTTCGGCGACCGCCCCGGCCTGCTCGAGCTGCGAGTTGGCGCCAGGGGCCAGGTTGATCTCTGCCACGGCGATTCAGTTTAGGTTGCGCGCAGTTAAGTCTGGATTAAGCGGCCGCGCGGCCTCGTGACCAAGCTGGCGCCGCCATCACAGGTTGAAGCGGACGTTGAGCACGTCCCCGTCCTCGACGACGTACGTCTTGCCCTCGAGGCGCTGCTTCCCGCGCCGCGCGGCCTCGGTGTGTGAGCCGGCCTCGACCAGATCGTCCCAGCGAATCACCTCGCAGCGGATGAAGCCGCGGGCCAGGTCGGAGTGGACTGTCTCGGCGGCATCGAGCGCCGTCTGCCCCCGCCGGAGGGTCCAGGCTCGACTCTCCTTGTCCCCGGCGGTGAAGAAGCTGAGCAGCTCGAGCGTCTCGAAGAGGCGGCGCGTGACGTTGTTCAGGGCCGACGGCCCGTCGCGGAATGCCGCGGCGTCCTCGTCGTCGAGCTCCGCGAGCTCCGCCTCGAGCTTGCCGTCGATGCCGTTCGGGCCGTTCTCGATCGCGATCAGCGGTTTCGCCGTCAGGGGATCGAGCTCGGGCGGAAGCTCGCCGTTCACATCGGCCAGCGACCCACCCGACTCGACGTGGGCGAGGAGCCGCTCGAGCTCGACCACCTCCTTCCGAAGCGCCACGTCACCCGATTTCGCCTGCTTGCGGACGCGCTCGAGCCGCCGCTCGACGTGGTCCCGGTCAGCGACGATGAGCTCGAGCCGAAGCGTCTCGATATCGCCGGCAGGGTCGGCCGCGGGCGAGAACCCGTCGAGGACGACGAGCAACGCGTCGACCTTTCGCAGATTGCCGAGCAGCGCGGGGCCAGTCCCGGGCACATCGACCACCCGGACGGCCGCGGGCGTCACCTTGCGTGCGCCGACGACGCCGGCGACCCGTTCGAGGCGGACGTCTCGGAGTAACGCCATCCCGACGTTCGTCTTCTCCGTCATCGACGCATAGGCCGTGATCTCGGCGCCGGCGCGCGTGATTGCGTTGAAGATGGTGGTCTTGCCGGCGTTCGGTAGGCCGACGATTCCAATTTCGAGCGCCATTGGTCGTTGGCAAGCTAGCTATCGCCGGCGAGGGCGGCTTCCTTCTGAAGCGACAGCAAGGCCCGGTGTTGAAGGGACTTGATCGCGCCCTCGCTCTTGCCGAGGATGGCACCCACGGCGCTGTTCGAGAAGTTGAACACGAACTTGAGCGCCAGCACCTGTTGCTGCTCGTGGGAGAGACCATCGATCAGCTCGAGCATGGTCTGCCGACCGATCGCCTGCAGCGCCACCGCCTCGGCCGAGGGTTCCTCCGCCCCCGGCGGCTCGGGCACCTCCTCTTCCGGCTGCCAGCGCCGGCTCGCGCGAAAGTGATCCATCGCGAGGTTGTGGGCGATGCGGAAGAGCCACGCGGAGAACGGCACCGAGCGCCAGTGAAAGCGACTGATCGCCTCGAGCATCTTCAGAAAGGTCTGCGTGGTCAAATCCTCCGCATCGTGGCGATTGCCGACGCTCATGTGCAGATAGCTGTAGACACGATCAAAATGGAGCAGATAGAGCTCCTCGAGCGCGGCGCGATCGTTCGCCTGAGCACGTGCGACCAGGTCTCGAACCTGAGCGTTCTCGCGCGTGCGGTCGGCCGTGTGACCGTCAGCCATCGAGCAAGACATGCCCGGCGGCCCGCCGCCTGTAACGGCGGCGAGCGCCTACGATCGGTTTCGTAGATCAGTCATCCGGGTCGACCGGTCAGTTCCGACGGAGACGCGGCAAGCCGCGCCTCCTGAGGTCGGCGTCGCAAGCGAGCGCCTTGTAGCGGTCGCGTGAAGTTCGAGTCGGGTCGACCGGTCAGTTCCGACGGAGACGCGGTCAAGCCCGCGCCTCCTGAGGTCGGCGTCGCAAGCGAGCGCCTTATGCCCCGAATCCGACGCGGCTCTCGCGCGCGAAGCGCTTGACCCAGACCACGCGGCGAAGGGCGACCGTGTACCGCCCGTCGTCCGTGTCTAGGGTGAACGACTGCTCGCCGGCGGCGGCGAGCGCTTGCTCGAGCTGGTTCGCCGTCGCGGCAGCAACGAGGGCACCGATGACCTGACCGCCGTCGAAGGCGATCTCAATCCGGATTCGCTCGTCGACACTAGCCACGCGCAACCACCTCCGAGAGCACTCCGTGAACCGAATCCGGATGGACGAACGCGACCTCGAGCCCGAATAGCCCGGGCCTCGGCTCGGTGTCGATCAGCTGGGCGCCCTCGTCCACCAGGCGGACAAGCGCGGCATGCAGGTCGCCCACCTCGTAGGCGACGTGATGCATGCCGGGCCCACGCGTGGCGAGAAACTTCCCGACCGGCGTCTCGTCGCCGAGGGACGCGAGCAGCTCGACCCGCCCGTCGCCGACGCGAACCGCCGCCGCCTCGACCCCCTGGGCGGGGACGGTCTGCCGATGCTCGACCTCGGCACCGAAGAGCCGCTCGTACGTGCCGACCGCCGCGTCGAGGTCCTCGACGGCCACGCCTACGTGGTGGATCCCGCGCGCCTGCATGGCAACTCGATGCTATCGACTCAGGCCAGAGCGTCGGGCGGCTCGCGCAGCGCCAATGTGGGCGATGCGATCAGCCAGAAGACGCCGAGCAGCGTGCAGGCAGCGAGCAGCAGGAGAGCGGGGCGTAGGCCGATCACGCTCGCCAGCACTCCGCCCGCAAGCGCACCGAGCGGCCGAACTCCATAGTTGAAGACGCGACTGATCGCCACCTGCCGCGGGCGCATCCGCTCGGGCGTCAGTAGGAAGGTGAGGCTGTTTTGGTTGACGTCGAAGACCATCACGCCGATCCCGGCGAAGAACTCGCCGACGACGAGCATCGCCACCACCAGCTCGTCTGGGCCGCCGGCGAGTGGGAAGAGCAGGAGCGGCGCCGGGAAGAGCACTGCGCCGATCGCGATCGCGGGGCCGATGCCCACGCGCCGGCCGACCTGCGGTGCCACCAGGGCGCCGACCACGCTGCCTACCGCGCCGACACCGAGGATCAACCCGATCGTCCCCGGCGTGAGCTCGAGCTCACGCGCCATGAACAGGACAACGATCGCGCCGAATCCGAGATTGAAAAAGTTGATCGTGCTTGTGCACCCGACGCCGGCGCGCAGGATCGGGTGGCCGAGCACGAAGCGGAAGCCGCCGACGAGGCGGGCGCGAGCGCTCGCCTCCGGCTGCGCAGAAAGCACCGGCTCGTGCACCCGGATCCGGCCGATCGCGAGCGCCGAGAGTACGAACGAGAACGCATCGGCGAGGATCGCCACGGGCGCCGTCAACGCCTGCACAAGCCCGCCGGCCAGGGGCGGACCGGCGACGTACGAGCCCGATCGCGACAGCGAGAGCTTCCCGTTCGCGTCGACCACGTCCTCGCGCGCCACGACACGCATGAAAAACGTCGACCAGGCGACGTCGAAGAAGACAGTCAGACCGCCGACAAGAAAGGCGACCCCTACCAGGTGCTCGAACGTGAGTGCCTCGAGCCAGTACGCGACCGGCACTGAGAGGAGTGTGGCTGCGCGGGCGAGGTCGGTCGCGACCATGATCGGCACCCGGCGTTGTCGCCGATCGACCCAGAGGCCGGCGGCGAGCGACAGGACGAGGTGCGGCGCCCACGCCGCCGCGGCGAGGATCCCCATTTCCAGGGCCGAGGCGTCGAGCACGAGAACGGCCACGAGCGGGAGGGCGAGGGAGCTGACCTGGTCGCCCATGACGGAGACCGTCTGGCCTCCCCAGAGCTTGAGGAACTCGGGCTGGCGCCAGAGCCTGCCGTTCGGGCGCAGGCGGGCGCTGATCGTGCCGGGCACCATCGGTTTTGAGACCTCTCCTTGAGGAGGCGGCTAGCTTCGGTCGACGGGCGCGGCGGCGGCCGGCTGGATCGTGACATCGCCGCTGACCGACTTGATCCGTAGCTCGACGAGCGGCGCGTCCTCCGACGATGGCTCGTCCATCGGCGTCAGCTGCGACGACGTGTCCCCGCTTAGCGACCGCACGTCCATCCAGACGTTCGCACCCGGGCGCACGCCCACGCGAACGTCGCCCGACACCGACTGGAGGGCGATCGACCCTGCCGCCACGGCATCGAGTCCCTGATCGCCCGACACCGTGTTCGCATCGACGTCGGATCGTGCATCCCGGATCGTCAGGTCGCCCGAGACGAGCTGCGCCCGCACGCGTCCGCCGGCCTGATCGATCGTCACGTCGCCGGACGCGGTCTGCACGGACACTCCCCCGCCGACGCCGCCGAGTGACACATCCCCACTTGCCGTCTGAACCCGCACGTCCCGGTCGACGAGCTCGGCCTCGACGTCGCCGGAGGCCGACTTGAGCTCGAACGAGCCGAACGTGCCACGACCCTCGAAGTCGGCCGTCGCCGTGCTCACCTTGACGTCGGCATGATGCGGGCAGCGGATGCGGAGGTCGAACTCGGGGCTTCGACCGAAGAAGCCGAAGCCGCGGCGCTCGGGCACCTCCACGATCAGCTCCTGACCCTCACCACGTCGGCGTAGATCGACCACAACTGCTTCGAGCGCCTCGTGTGCGGCAGCGTTCCTCGGCTCCAGCTCGATCTCGACCTGTGACGTCTCTTCGGCAGTCACTGCAATCGCGCCGGCCGGCACCCGCAGGTCGAACGCCAGCGGGAGAGCGACGTCGTCGAATGTCCTCTTCATCTGAACCTCCTCAAGAGGTCCGAGAGCCGGACCGCGGTACGGGCAGTTCGATCAGACTCGAGCTCGGCGAGCTGGTACCGCGCCGGACGCACCCGGAGCTCCGATGGGTCGGGCCCCTCGACGTGCCCGAACAGAACTGGGTAGAAGGTCATCACGTACTCCTTTCAGCTGCGGGCGTAGCCGGTGAGGCGGCTACCGATCCGCGTGGACTGGTGGCGATCAAGACTGCGGCTGATCGCCTGGACAAGCCAGCTGTTCACCGAGACGCCGTCGCGCGTAGCAGCGACTTCGACGTTCGCCTTCAGCGATCCGGGGAGGCGAAGGCTGACGCGGGCCGTGAGCGAGTCCTCGCCGCCCTGCCACCCCCGCTCGGACTCCTCTTCGACGTAGACGAGCGATGGATCCCCCCCAGCCAGCCGGACTTCGACGTGGCCGGAGGAGACCTGCGCCGTCAGCTCGTGGGCGGCCTCGGTGACCGCCTCGAGCAACCGCAGCCGGACTGATGCGTCAAGCGCGGCGCTGATCTGCCGCACCGTCTCGGTCTGCTCGACGTTGCCGACGGCGGCCACGGCTGCGAGGTCGTTCTGAAGCGCCTGAACGTGCACTGAGATCTGCATGGCGCCACTATGACATCACTGTGCTGTCTCGTCAAGTATCCGATGACATCACGGTCGCCGGGAAGCGGGTTGATGCTGCGGAGACGCCGTCCGGAATGGACACGGCCGGGGTCTGACCCCTGGTCATGTCTCGCAGGGACAGGCTCAGTCGGCTTGCAGCGGAACGACGCGGACGGTGCCGACGGTCTGGCTCGCCTGCGACTCGGGATCGACGTCTGTCAGCAGCGTCTCGATCTCCTCGCGCACGAGCGTCTCCTTCTCGAGCAACGCCTGCGCGACCCGGTCGAGCGCCGCTCGATGCTTCTCGAGCAAGCGCACCGCGTCCTGATACGCCTCGTCGGTCAGACGCGCCTGCTCGCTGTCGCGCAGGCGCTTCGCCTCCTCCGAGAGCGCGTAGTTGTCGGCGCGCATCGTCCGCGACGGCACGCCCTCGGACATCCCGTACTCGAACACCATGGCGCGTGCGAGGCCGGTGACGCGCTCGAGGTCGTTCGCAGCGCCGTTGGTCACCCGCCCGAAGACAACCTGCTCGGCGGCACGGCCCGCGAGATAGATCTTCATCATGTCGACGAGCTCTTCCTTCGTGTGCAGATAGCGGTCCTCGACCGGCAGGTTGAGCGTGTAGCCAAGCGCCTGGCCGCGCGACACGATCGTCGCCTTCTGCACGGGCATCATGTCCCCCATCAGGTGCGACATGACGGCGTGCCCGGCCTCGTGGTAGGCGAGGATGCGCTTCTCCTTCTCGCTCACGACCTTGCGCTGCTGGAGACCGGCCACGACCCGCTCCATCGCGCCGTCGAAGTCGGCCATCGTGATGTACTGACTCTGCCTGCGGCCGGCGAAGATCGCCGCCTCGTTCGCGATGTT
>Ga0136620_10000520_pt1 | contig 17470 bp, 19 predicted proteins | sample AntDrymUQ4162106_2_FD_104806 | JGI IMG/M metagenome (GOLD analysis project Ga0136620, IMG submission 104806) | Polar desert sand microbial communities from Dry Valleys, Antarctica - metaG UQ416 (21.06) | ecosystem: Environmental > Terrestrial > Soil > Desert | place: Antarctica: Dry Valley... | reverse complement strand
GCCGACGGTGGCGATCGCCGAGTTGACGCCCACCACCCGGCCGCGCAGGTCGACCAGCGGGCCGCCGGAGTTGCCCGGGTTGATCGCCGCGTCGGTCTGGATCGCGTTGATGTACGACGCCTCACCCGTGCCGCCAGCGGTGACCGGGCGCTCGAGCGCGCTGACGATCCCCGAGGTGACGGTGCTGGTGAGCCCCAGCGGCGAACCGAACGCCACCACCCCCTGGCCCACCCGCAGCGCAGACGACGAGCCGAGACGGGACACCCGCAGGTCGTCCGGCTCGGTCTCGAGCACGGCCAGGTCGTACGCCTCGGACGAGCCGACCAGCTCGGCGGTGCGCTCCTTGCCGTCGCCCAGCACCACCGAGATGTCGCTGTCCTCCCCGCCGGCGCCCACCACGTGCGCGTTGGTGACGATGTGCCCGGCGTCGTCGAGCACGAACCCCGACCCCGTCCCGCCACGCTGGCCGTCGACCACGCGGATCTGGACGACGCTCGGCAGCAGTCGGTCGGCGACCTTCGCGACGCTCGTGTTGTCCGCGGGCAGCGGCGCGGGGTCGGACCCGATCGGCGTCGTGCTCCGGAAGTCCCGCCCACCGCCGTCGTCACCCGCGAGGACGGCAACCGCACCGAGGACGCCTCCGACCAGGCCGACCACCACCGAAACGGCGATCAGACCGAACCACGGGGTGCTGGTCGGTCTCGGCGCTGCGTACGGCTGGGCAGGATAAGGCTGGGCAGGATAAGGCTGGGCGGGATACGGCTGGGCGGGATACGGCTGGGCGGGGTGGTGGCGCTGCGTCGGGTACGGGTGCTGCGTCGGGTACGGGCGCTGCGCGGCCCAGTACGGGTGCTGCGCCTGGCCAGGGGGCTGGGTCGGTACGGCCCCCTGTTGCCCGGTCGCCGAGCCGTGCCAGCCGGGTGCGCCCCAGCCGGGGTACGGCGGTGGCGCCGCGGGGGACTCGGGCGGCTGCGCCGGCCGTTCCTCGCCGCCCAGGTCCACGGGCGCCGTCGCGTCCTCGTCAGCGTGGCGGGGCCGAACATCGTCGCTCACGCGTGCTACTCCCGTCCGCTGTCAGTCCGGCCCACAACGTACGAGGGTAATGCGGACCGCTCAGGCCGGCGCACCAGCGACGTCCAACGGCCCGGCGAACCGGGTGCGGCCAGCCGTCGGTGCGCGGTGCGCGAGCGCCTTGCGCAGGAGCCGGCGGCCACGGTGGATGCGTGATCGCACTGTGCCCGACTTGATGCCCAGCACGGTGCCGATCTCGTCGTACGACAGGTTCTCGACGTCGCACAGCACGACCGCCCGCCGGAAATCGGACGGGAGCGCCGCGAGCGCCTGCTCGACGTCGGCGTCGAACTGCGCATCGGTGAGCCCGTCGGGCCCAGCCCAGGAGCCGACGAGCCGGGCGGCGGCTTCATCGGTCAACGGGTCGAACCGGAGTCGTGTCTTGCGCCGGGCCTTGTCCAGGAACAGGTTGCGGGTAATCCGGTAGAGCCAGCCCTCGAGGTTGTCGGGGGTGTAGCCGTCGAGCGAACGGAATGCCCGGACGAACACGTCCTGGGTCAGGTCCTCGGCGTCGTGCGGGTTGCCGCTGAGCCGGTACGCCCAGCGGTACACGCGGGCGGCGTGGTCCTGGACCAGCTGCTCCCGAGTCGGCACGCTCGTCGTCACGCGCCCAGCCTGCGGGATCAACCTGAGAGGACGCCCAGAGGTCGTTGACGGTTGCCCGAGGCTAGGCTGCGGTGGCCGCGCTCGACGAGCCGAGACGAGGGAGATCGCCATCAGCAGGGAGCTGTCGCCGCAGAGCTGGACCTACTCCGAGGAGTACGTCCCCGAGGACGACGCGCTCCGGGCCGCGCGAGCCCGCGCCGAGGAGGTTGGCGTCTCACCGATCGGCGCCGGCGGCGGGGCGGCACTGCGGCTCCTCGCCGCGCTCGTCGACGCCAAGGCGGTGGTCGAGATCGGCACCGGCACTGGCGTCTCCGGGCTGTGGCTGCTCCGCGGCATGCAGCCGGACGGCGTCCTGACCAGCGTCGACCTCGAGGCCGAGCACCAGCGGCTCGCCAAGGAGACATTCAGCGACGCCGGCATCGCGCCGCAGCGCTACCGGCTGATCACTGGCCCAGCCCTCGAGGTGCTGCCCCGGCTGACCGACGGGCACTACGACCTGGTGCTGTGCGACGCCGCCAAGGGCGAGTACGGCGAATACCTCCGCGAGGCGATGCGGCTGTTGCGGCCCGGCGGAGTGGTGGCGATGGACAACGCGCTGTGGCACGGCGCGGTCGCCGACGCCTCGCAGCGCGACGAGGAGACGGTGAGCCTGCGCGAGCTGGGCCAGCAGGTGCGCGAGGACGAGTCGCTGCTACCGGTGCTGCTGCCGGTCGGCGACGGGCTGCTCGTCGCCCGCAAGCTCCCCTGACCGGTCAGCCGACGACGGCCTTGAGCGCGTCGCCCAGCTCACCTGCCTCGGTGGCGTTCAGCTCAACGACGAGCCGGCCCCCACCTTCGAGCGGGACACGCATCACGATGCCGCGGCCCTCCTTGGTGACCTCGAGCGGACCGTCACCGGTCCTCGGCTTCATGGCCGCCATCGGCGCACCCCTTCCTCGTCCGCTGCCACGCGCGCCCCGGGACGGGGCAGCAGCACCGTCGTGGCCCGCGGCGCAGGGCTAAGTATTCCGTACGACACCCGGTCGCCGTGGCCGGTCTGCCGTTATCGACGTCCGTCCGGCTGCGGCAGACTGCGTGCGTGAACGCACGGTCCGCGCTGTTTGACCTGTGGGGCGACCACCTGCGCGAACACGACGGGAGCGCACCGATCGTCGCCCCGGTGGCGGCGCTGGTCCGTGCGCTGGCGGCACTCGACATCTCCGAGCCGGCGGTTCGCACCGCCGTTTCTCGCATGGTCCGGCAGGGCTGGCTTGTGTCGGCAGCAACGCCGAACGGTCCCGGCTACGCACTCACCGAGCGGGCCAAGGCCCGCCTCGACGACGCGGCCCGACGCATCTACCGTACGGCCGGGGTCCAGCGGTGGGACGGGCACTGGCACGTCGTCGTCGTCCCCCACCTGCGGCACCGGGCCGCACGCGAGCAGGTCCGGGCAGAGCTCGGCTTCCTGGGCTACGGGCCGCTGCAGGGCGACACCTGGATCGCACCCACGCGCTCCCCCGACCTGACTGCGACGCTCTCGGGCGAGGGCGTACGGGCCGACGGGTTCGACGCCGTGCCCGACGACGGCGGCACCGACCCGGCCGCGCTGGCGCGCAAGGTGTGGGACCTGGACCGGCTGGCACGCGACTACGAGGACTGGCGACGACAGGCCGAGGGCTGGGTGTCGGCGGCTGGCGCTGCGGCGAGCGACGAGGAGCAGTTCGCAGCGCGCAGCCGGCTCGTGCACGAGTGGCGGAAGTTCCTGTTCACCGACCCAGCGCTGCCTGCCGAGCTGCTGCCGCCGGACTGGCCGGGCCAGCGCGCGGCCGCCCTGTTCGATCGCGAGTCCGCCCGGCTGGCTCCCGCGGCGACCCGTTTCGTCCAGACCTGCCTGCGCCCGAACGGAGACCACCCATGACCGGCACCAACGACGGCGCCCGCCCCATCGGCTACGCCCTCTCCGACCATGTCGCCACGATCACTCTGCAGCGGCCGGAGGCGATGAACGCGCTCGACGTGGCAACCAAGGACGCGCTGCGCGCTGCGGTCGAGCAGGCGGCGGCCGACCCGGACGTGCGCGCGGTGCTTCTCACAGCGACCGGTCGGGCGTTCTGCGTCGGGCAGGACCTGCGCGAGCACGTCGACGCACTCGACCAGCTCAGCCCGCAGGAGCTGTGGTCGACCGTCGCGGACCACTACACGCCGATCGCCACCGCGCTGGCCACGATGCCGAAGCCGGCGGTGGCGGCCGTCAACGGTGTCGCTGCTGGCGCCGGCGCCTCGATGGCGTTCGCCTGCGACCTGCGGGTGCTCGCGGACACAGCAAGCTTCAACACCGCGTTCGCGGGTATCGGGTTGTCCTGCGACACCGGGGCGTCGTGGACACTGCCGCGGCTGGTCGGCCATGCCCGTGCGCTGGACCTGCTCTACCACCCGCGCAGCGTCGACGCCGCCGAGGCGGAGCGGCTGGGGCTGGCCAACATGGTCGTCCCGGCCGACTCGCTCGCCGAGGAAGCCGGCGCAGTTGCCGGCAGGCTCGCCGCCGGGCCGACCCTTGCGTACGCGGCGATCAAGCAGGCACTCGCCTACAGCGCCACCCACGACCTGGCCGAGTCGTTGGTCAACGAGGGCGCACAGATGGCCCGTACCGGCTCGTCGCAGGACCACCGCGACGCGGTGGCCGCGTTCGTCGCGAAGCGGACGCCAGAGTTCCACGGCCGCTGAAGTCCACCCGAGTTGTCGCCATGCAACGGCGCTCGAGCGCCGTGAGACGGTGACAAGTCGGTGGGGTGGTCGGTCAGCGCTCGCCGTACACCGCGCGTAGCAGCCCGTTGGGGCCGACCTTGGTGACGTAGTGCTCGCTCGGGTGGGCGGCCAGCTCAACCGTGATGGAAGCGCCGCGGGTGCGCTTGTTGAACCACTGCGTCATCGTGCCGTGGCACACCCCGCCGCAGTCGACGTTGCCGATCGGGATGCGCATGTTGCGCGCCACCCGACGCGAGAACCGTGGGTTCTTGGAGCTCTTGGCGTCGACCTTGAACAGCGGCTGGTGCAGCGAGATCATCCGGTCCGGTCGCACGTTGCCTAGGAACCGCATGATCGCCCGCGTCTCCGGCTCGGACTTCGGGCGCGGCCCCGACTCGTACGGGCCGTCGAGGTCGCGCCACTTCACCGGGAAGTTGCGGTTGAGGTCGACGCCGCGGGCGTTCTTGCGGATGCCGCGGTGCCAGCCGTCGGGGTTGAGGATCGGCACTACCCACAGGTTGACGCCGCTGACCGGCTGGTGATCGCGCAGGTGCTCCAGCGGCCGGTTGGACTTGCGCTCGTCGCCGTGCATGGCGCCGATCGCGACCACCGTCCACCGCGCATCGCGTTCACCCAGCCGGTACGCCCGGATCGGCCGGTCCCGGACGCTGTAGCCGATCACTCGGCGCTCGATCACGGTCGGCCCGTCGCCGCGAGTCTCCGCAGCTGGGGCAGCAGGCGAGTAGAGCCCAGCCGCCAGCACGGCGAACCCGGTGGCCACTGCCCAGGTCACCCTGCGAGTGTGCATCGTTCCTCCGTGGTCGCGCGGGTTGCGGCGTGCGAGCCCGGGTCATGGTGAACCGCGACGTCTGCGCAGCGCAACGGCACCTCGCGCAAAGCACCCGGCCAGATGACCGTCGACCATGCCGACGGCCTGCATCAGCGCGTACGCAGTCGTCGGCCCGACGAACCGGAACCCCCGCCGCTTGAGCTCGGCGGCCAGCGCTGTCGACTCCGCGGTGACGGCCGGCACGTCGGCGGACGTAACCGGAGCGGGGTGCGCCGCCGGATCCGGTGCGTGCTCCCACATCAGGTCGGCCAGCGGCACGTCGAGGGCGAGCACCGCGCGCGCGTTGGACAACGTCGCCTCGATCTTGGCTCGGTTACGGACGATGCCGCGGTCGGCAAGCAGTCGCGCCACGTCGCCGCCGCCGTACGCGGCGACCGTTGCCGGGGCGAAGCCACCGAACGCGGCGCGAAACGCCGGCCGCTTGCGCAGGATGGTCAGCCAGGACAGCCCGGACTGGAACGCCTCGAGCGTGATCCGTTCGAACAGACCGTCGGTGCTGGTGACCGGACGGCCCCACTCGCTGTCGTGGTAGTCCCGGTAGTCGGAAGGGCGGTCGCCCCAGGGGCAGCGGTCCCGACCGTCGTCGCCGCGGACGGTCCCCTGTCCGCTCATCGCCGGGGTGCCGGGCTCTCGGCGTTGGCCTCGACCCAGCGGGCGAAGCGCCGCAGCGCGTGGCCGAACAGCACCCGTACAGCCGGGCCGGCGACCAACCAGACCGCGGGCGCCGCCGGACCACCCGGTACGTCCACCCGCTCCCACCACCAGAACCTGGCCCCACCCCCGTGTGCCTCGACCCGCATCTCACCCACGCCTCTGACCACCCGGCCGGTGTGCAGCACCTCGACCGATCGCGGTCCTGACTCGGGCGACACCACCGAGGTGACTGTCATCGTGTCGTCGAAGCCCAGCGGTCCGATCCCGGTCCGTGCGACCACTCGGGTCCCGACCTCGAGCGGCTCGCCATCGACGTTGAGCACATGGGTCAGCGGGATCCACTCGCGCTGGCCGGTCCAGTCGACGGCCCGCTCCCACACCGTGTCGGGGTCGGCGGCGACGTCCACCGACAGCCGCACCTCAGCCTGCATGCGGGTCCTCGGGCTGCTGCCGGGCGAACGACGTCACGTCGTCGGACCGCTCGGCCTGCTCGTGGACCTGCGCTGCGTCGAGCTCCCCCGCGACCCGCGCGATCAGGGCGTCGACCTCCGCCATCCGGTAGCCCCGGAACGCGGTCGTGAACCGCACCGCGCGCAGGTCCTCAGGGCCGAGTGGACGGTCGCCGGGGACGAGCACGTCGCGGCGGTCGTCGTACGACTCGCGCATCTCGCCCCCACGACCTACCGCCAGCACGACACAGCCGCCGATGACCAGCACGACCAGAACCCACAGCACCCAGGTCACGGCGCCGATGGTGCCCCCGACGGCGATCCGCGGCAAATGGTCCCGTCATCCGCGGCATCCGGTCACGTCAGGGACGGCGAGTTTGTCCACTTGCCGCGGATCGGTGGACCATTTGCCGCGGATCGGTGGAGCACCGAGCGCGCGCTACTCGGGGCGGGTGGGGGTGGTCGGGGTCTCGTCGTCGCTGGCGTCGGCGGCCGCCGCGATGGTCTCGACCGCCTCGTCGACGTCGTCGGTGACGTGCAGCATGGCGAAGTCCTGCTCCGACACCTTGCCCTCGCGCAGCACCGGCCCGCGCATCCAGTCGACCAGCCCGCCCCAGTACGCCGAGCCGAAGAGCACCACCGGAAACCGGGTGATCTTGTGCGTCTGGCTCAGCGTGACCGCCTCGAACAGCTCGTCCAACGTGCCGAACCCACCGGGGAACACGACATAGCCCTGCGAGTACTTGATGAACATCGTCTTGCGCGCGAAGAAATAGCGGAAGTTGATGCCGACGTCGACCCACTCGTTGAGCCCCTGCTCGAACGGCAGCTCGATCCCGAGCCCGACCGACACCCCGCCGGCCTGCGACGCTCCCTTGTTCGCGGCCTCCATGATCCCCGGGCCACCGCCGGTGATGACCGCGTAACCGCTGTCCACCAGCAGCTTGCCGGCGCGCTCGGCGAGCGCGTACGTGTCGTCGGTACGTGGCGTACGGGCGCTGCCGAACACACTGATCGCCGGGCCGAGCTCGGCCAACATCCCGAACCCCTCGACGAACTCCGACTGAATCCGCATGACCCGCCACGGGTCGGTGTGCACCCAGGCGGTCGGCCCGCGCTGGTCGAGCAGCCGCTGGTCGGTGGTGGTGCGCAGCACCTGCGCACGCCGCCGCAGAACCGGCCCGCCGTAGGTGGACCGCATCGGGTTACGGGGTCCTGACTCCTGTTCGGTCATCCGGTCGAGGCTAGCCACCGTCCAGCCACGCCCGCATGCGGTCCTCGCAGTGCCGCAGGTGCGCGAGCGGGACCCGCTCCGCGCGGGTGTGCGCCAAAGCTGGGTCACCCGGGCCGAAGTTGACCGCGGGTACGCCGACCTGGCTGAACTGCGCCACGTCTGTCCAGCCGAACTTGGGCCGGGGCTCGCCCCCGACCGACTCGACGAACGCGGCTGCGGCCGGGCGGTCGAGCCCCGGCAGCGCGCCGGGGGCGGAGTCGCGCACCTCGAGCTCGAACCCGTGAAACACCTCGCGCAGGTGAGCCATCGCCTCGTCGACATCGCGGTCGGGCGCGAAGCGGTAGTTGACCGAGACCCGACACTCGTCGGGAAGCACGTTGCCCGCCACTCCACCTTCGATGCCAACAGCGTTCAGGCCCTCGCGGTAGGTCAGCCCGTCGATCACCGGCCGCAGCGGCTCGTACGCGAGCAGCAGGTCCAGCACTGGGGCGGCGGCGTGCACCGCGTTGACGCCCATCCACGAGCGAGCGCTGTGCGCCCGCTCCCCGCGGACGATGACGTCGATCCGCATGGTGCCCTGGCAGCCCGCCTCGACGACCGCACCGCTCGGCTCCATCAGGATCGCGAAATCGGCCGCGAGCAGGTCCGGACGCGTGCTCGCCAGCCGACCGAGCCCGTTGTGCTCGGCCTCGATCTCCTCGCACTCGTAGAACAGGTACGTGACGTCGCGGTTCGGTGCGGGCACCGACGCGGCGAGGAGCAGCCCGACCGCCACCCCGCCCTTCATGTCGCACGAACCGAGGCCGTGCAGGTGCTCGCCGTCCAGCCGGGACGGCAGGTTGGCGTTGACCGGAACGGTGTCGATGTGCCCGGCTACGACCACGCGGTCGGCGCGCCCGAGGTCGGTACGCGCGAGGACGGTGTTGCCGTCACGTACGACCTCCAGGTCCGGCACCGGGTCGAGCGCGGCCTCGATCGCGGTCGCGATCGCATCCTCGTTCCGGGACACCGACTCGATGTCGACCAGCTGTGCGGTGAGCGTGACCACGTCGGCCGTCAGGTCGAGGTCCGGGGCGGTCACGGGGGCATTGTCACCGATGAACCAGGCTTGGCTGCGCAACTTGGCCGTTGCCGCTGGCCCCGTTCAGCATGACGTCAGCAACCCGCTGCCAACCTGCCAGGACAGTGCTGGTCGGGAGTTGGCAAGGGAGCTGATCGTCATGCAGAACGCGAGGAGCTGGGCGGCAATGGCGGGAATCGTCGCTCTGACCGCGACGGCCTGCACAAACGACACCGGCACGACAGGCTCGTCCGGTCCGTCTTCGACTCCGGTGGCCGCCACGGGGACGTCCGGCGACCCCCGGACGATCGAACAACCTGACGTCACAGGGCTCCAGGTCGCGCCGGACAGCAAGCGCGTCGACCTCGAGATGCCCTCGTTCTCCGACCCGACCAACATCGACAACCCGCTGTTCCCGGTGGGCCGGGAGGACTCGAACCTGCTGCTCGGCAAGGTCGACGGAGAGCGGTTCCGCACCGAGGTGACCGTGCTTCCCGAGACACGGTTCATCACCTGGGAGGGCCAGCGGATCGAGACGGTCGTCTCCCAGTACACCGCCTACCTGGGGGGCCGCATCAACGAGGTGGCGCTCGACCTGTACGCGGAGGACGACAGTGGAGCGGTCTGGTACTTCGGCGAGGACGTGTTCAACTTCGAGCTCGGCGTCGTCGCAGACACGGAGGGCACCTGGTTCGCAGGCAAGGACGGACCGGCAGCCATGATCATGCCCGCCGACCCCCAGGTCGGTGACGTGTACCGGCCAGAGAACATCCCCGGCAACGTGTTCGAGGAGGTGACCGTGTTGGCGACCGACCAAACAGTAAACGGGCCGCAGGGCAGGGTCGCGGGCGCGCTGCTGGTCTCCGAGCTGCACATGGACGGACAGCTCGAGGACAAGACGTTCGCCCCCGGCTACGGCGAGTTCCTGACTTCGGGCGGTGGCGACACGGAGGCGCTCGCCCTCAGTGTGCCGACCGACGAGCTGCCGGGGTCCGCGGCGGCACCAGTCGAAGATTTGTGGGCCGCGTCGAACCGCCTCTACGACGCGACGGTTGGCGGGCCGGACGCCGGATTGGTTGCGAACGCCGCCACCGCCGTCCGGGCGGCCGCGAGCGACATCCGAAACGGTGACTCGCCACCGCTCGTCCGGGCCGCGCTTGCCCAGGAGCTGGGCGACCTGAAGGCCGCAGACCGGGCCGGAGACCTCCCGGCGATGGCGCAGGAGTCGGTCGACATTGGACGGGTCGCACTGGACCTGCGGTTGCGCCACCAGCCCCGTCACCAGATCGACCTCGAGCGTCTCGGGCTCTGGACCCGGCAGCTGGTCGTTGATGTCATGAACGGGAGCAGCGCCGAAGTCGCCGGTGACCTGGCCTGCCTGGACCTGGTGCGAGACCGGATCGCGTACGCCTACCCCAGCAAAGCGATGAGCCGACTGGACCTGGTGCTCGGCGAGCTTCGGATCGCCGCCGTCGACGAGGACGCGTCTGCGGCGAGAGCGGCCGCTGCGTCCGTACGGACCACGATGGACGAGCTGAGCCCGATCAGTCGGTGAAGACGCAGAACTCGTTGCCCTCGGGATCGGCGAGCACGTGCCAGCCGATCTCGTCGTCCCGCTCGCGCAGCAGGGTGGCGCCGTGGTCGAGCAGCGGTTGGACGTCGTCGGCGTCGACGTCCCAGTGGATGCGGTTCTTGACCGCCTTGGGCTCCGGCACCGGGATGAAGGAGAAGCAGTCGAACGGCACACCCGGGATCTCGTCGACGTAGCTGAACCCGCGCTCGCTGGTTACCACCTGGCCACCGAGCGTCTCGCCCCACCAGCGGGCGATCGCTCCCGCGTCGACGGCGTCCACCACAATCTCGTACAGCCGGTAGTCGCCGACTTGCTCGCGCACGAACACGCACAGCTCGCCACCCTCTGGGTCCGCCAGCACCGTCCACCGGAACTCGCCGTCGGCCGACAGCCGCACCGCGCCGAGCCGCTCGACCGCCTCGACCGAGGTGGCGTGGACGTCGATGTGCACCCGTTGCTTGACCGTGCCCGGCTCGGGCACCTCGTTGACCCAGACCCCGTGCTGGGGCGTCGGGCCGGTCAGGCGCCCCGCCCGCTCCGGGTCGGGCGAGAGGCCGAGGAGCTCGGCCCAGAACTGCCCCATCCGGTCGGGTTGGGTGGCGTCGATGCAGAGGTCCTTGTAGCGGGCGAGCGCCATGGCGGGCACCCTACGGGCCGGGTGCCCCAATGGCCGGTACGGTCGCCGGGTGACCCCCCAGGCTGACGGCGAGGACGCCGCCGAGGACGCCGACGAGGTCGGAGCGGTCGCCTCGCTCGCGCAGGCCGGCAAGGCGTGGGGCGTGGGTCTCGCCACCCTCGACCTCGACGGGGAGGTGCTCGACACCTGGTACCCCGGACCGTTCCTCGGCTCGCCGACCAAGGCGGTCGTCGAGGCCGACGAGCGACGGCTGGGCGCTCTGGCCGGCAACGACGACGTGCGGCGCGTGCGGCGCGAGGTGGTGCAGCGCGAGGTCGAGCTCTCCGCGGCCCCGGCGGACGCCCCCGACGCGTACCTGCGGCTGCACCTGCTCAGCCACCGGCTGGTCGCGCCGCACGGGCTCAACCTGGACGGTGTCTTCGGCCGGCTCACCAACGTCGTGTGGACGTCGATCGGGCCGTGCGCGGTGGAGCGGTTCGAGGAGGTGCGCGCCCGCACCCGCTCCGAGGGGCTGGCGCTACAGGTAACCAGCGTGGACAAGTTCCCGCGGATGACCGATTACGTGGTGCCGAGCGGGGTGCGGATCGGCGACGCGGACCGGGTGCGGCTCGGTGCCCACCTGGCCGACGGGACCACGGTGATGCACGAAGGCTTCGTCAACTTCAACGCGGGCACCCTCGGGGCGTCGATGGTCGAGGGCAGGGTGTCCGCCGGGGTGGTGCTGGGCGACGGCACGGACGTCGGCGGCGGTGCGTCGATCATGGGCACGCTGTCCGGCGGTGGCACCGAGGTGGTCAGCATCGGCCGACGCTGCCTGCTGGGCGCGAACTCGGGGATCGGCATCTCGCTCGGCGACGACTGCGTGGTCGAGGCCGGCTGCTACGTGACGGCGGGCACCAAGGTGACGCTGCCCGACGGGGACGTGGTCAAGGCGGCCGCACTGTCCGGGCGGAGCGGCGTGCAGTTCTGGCGGAACTCGGTGACCGGCGCGGTCGAAGCGCGTCCACGGCGCGGTGGCGTGGACCTGAACGCCGACCTGCACGCCAACTGACCGCCGTCGACTCCACGTACCGTTGATGCTCCCATGAGCACTCGGTCCCGACCCGCGCGCGCCGTCGTCGCCGTGCTGGCCACGCTGGCGGCACTCGCCGTCCTGGTCACCGTCGGCGTCTTCGTGCTGCGCGAGTTCTTCGGCCCGTTGCCCGGCGAGGACGCCTGCACCGCCGAGGTCGGGGAGAGCACGGTCACCCTCGACCTCGAGCAGGCGCGGTACGCGGCAACGATCTCGGCGGTGAGCGTGCAGCGCGGCCTGCCGGCGCGCGCCGCGTCGATCGCGCTCGCGACGGCGTACCAGGAGTCGAAGATCCTCAACGTCGACTACGGCGACCGGGACTCGCTCGGGCTCTTCCAGCAGCGGCCGAGCCAGGGCTGGGGTGAGCCGGCACAGATTCTCGACCCGTACTACTCCAGCAACCAGTTCTACGAGGCGCTGGCCCAGGTCGAGGGGTACGAGAGCATGCCGATCGACGAGGCGGCGCAGCAGGTGCAGCGCTCCGCCGACGGCAGCGCGTACGCCCCGCACGAGGACAACGCGCGGACGCTGGCCTCCGCGCTCACCGGCTACAGCCCGGCGGCGTTCAGCTGTGAGGTGGACGAGCCGACGGCGTCAGCTGAGCCCGCTGGCGACGAGGGTCTGACCCCGGCGGCATCGGCCGTACGCAGTGAGGTCGGGCGTGCGTTCGGCGAGCTCCCCGCCGGCGGCTTCAGTGCCGAAGGTGTCACGACCGGGCACAGCGAGGACTCGCCGCACTACGACGGTCGCGCGATCGACTACTTCTTCCGACCGGCGTCGCCGGCCAACCGGCAGCGCGGCTGGGCGCTCGCGCACTTCCTGGTTGCCCAGGCGGACGAGCTGTCGATCAGCACGGTGATCTTCGACGACCGGATCTGGACCGCGTCCCGCTCCGACGAGGGGTGGCGCGAGTACGACGAGGGGGACGGCGGTGGTGACCCCACCGTGCTGCGGCACCTCGACCATGTGCACGTCGACATCGCCTGACCACATGTCGCGGATCGCTGGACCATTTGCCGCGGATCGCGGGTTAGGGGGCGGGGAGGCGGGCGGCGGCGGCGGCGGTGCGCTCGTCGGTCGCGGTGAGCGCCAACCGGACGTGCAGCGCTCCCCCGGGCCCGTAGAAGTCGCCCGGCGCCACCAGGATCCCGCGCTCGGCGAACCAGTCCACCGTGTCCGCGCACGGCTCGCCGCGCGTCGCCCACAGATAGAGCCCGGCCTCTGAGTGGTCGATGCGGAACCCCGCCGCCTCGAGCGCCGGCCACAGCACGACCCGCCGCCCGGCATAGCGGGCTCGCACGCCGTCGACGTGCTCGTCGTCACCCAGCGCCACGACCGCAGCCCGCTGCACCGGTGCCGGCATCATCAGCCCGAGGTTGCGCCGCACGGCCAGCAGCTCGGCCACGACCGACCCGTCACCGGCGACGAACCCGACGCGGTACCCAGCCATCGACGACCGCTTCGACAGCGAGTGCAACGCCAGCACCCCGTTGTGCGTACCGCCGCACACGTCCGGGTGCAGGACCGACACTGGCTTGTCGGCATCGGACTCGGCCCAACCGAGCTCGAGATAGCACTCGTCCGACACCAGCAGCGCGCCACGTTCCCGCGACCAGGCGACCGTCTTGGCGAGATGCTCGGCCGGCAGCACGCGCCCGGTCGGGTTGGACGGCGAGTTGACCCATACCAGGTCGGGCCGGCGCGGACCGAGCGCGGTCAGCGAGTCCGCCGCCACCACCTCGCAGCCGGCGAGGCGCGCACCGACCTCGTACGTCGGGTAGGCCAGCTCGGGCACGACGACGACGTCGCCCTGGCCGAGGCCGAGGTGCACAGCGAGCGAGCCGACCAGCTCCTTGAGCCCGATCGAGGGCAGCACGCCGTCCGGGGACAGCGCGACTTCGAACCGTCGCCGCAGCCAGTCCGCGACGGCCTGCCGCAGCTCGGCCGTGCCGACGGTCTGCGGGTAGCCGGGCGCGTCCGCACCGGCGGCGAGGGCCGCCCGTACGACTTGGGGGGTCGGGTCCACCGGGGTGCCCATCGACAGGTCGACCAGGCCGGCCGGGTGCTGCTCCGCCCGTGCGCGCGCTGACGAGAGCCGGTCCCACGGGAAGTCGGGCAGCCGCGCGGACACCGACCGGCGTCCGGCCGGTCGGGTCACTCAGCTCACTCCTGGTTCTGCGGGGGCAGCGCGGCGATCGAGGGGTGGTCCTTGTCGATTGCGCCGAGCTTGGCGGCGCCACCCGGCGAGCCGAGGTCGTCGAAGAACTCGACGTTGGCGGCGTAGTAGGCCTTCCACTCCTTGGGCGTGTCGTCCTCGTAGAAGATCGCTTCGACCGGGCACACCGGCTCGCAGGCGCCGCAGTCCACGCACTCGTCGGGGTGGATGTAGAGCATCCGGGAGCCCTCGTAGATGCAGTCGACCGGGCACTCGTCGATGCAGCCCAGGTCCTTCACGTCCACACACGGCTGGGCGATGACGTACGTCACCCTGGTGTCCCTCCTCGGTCAGGATCCGGACCCGCAGGTGCGCCGGGCCCGAGCGTCGACTCTAGTATCACAGAGCGCCGGTGCCGGCCAGACGCCGGCTCACCGCTGGAGCGAGATGTCCCTCACCCCTGCCAACATTGGCTCCCGAGTGGTGGTCCGCCGACGGCTCGGCGGGGAGCGCGGTCCTAGCGGCGGGCAAGCGATGACCGACGTCATCGGCGCGCTGGAACGCTTCGACGACGAGCTCGTCAGGGTGCGCCGCGAGGACGGGACGCTGGTGGAGTTCGCACGTGCCGACGTGGTCGCCGGCAAGCCGGTGCCGCCGCGGACGTCGACCCTGTTGCGCGTCGGCGCCGAGCACCTGGAGGCGATCGCTGGCGCGGGCTGGCCGGCGCGACACGTTGAGCGGCTCGGGGACTGGCTGCTGCGTGAAGCAGGCGGGTTCACCGGGCGGGCCAACTCCGTGCTCTGCGTCGGCGACCCCGGTGTGCCGCTCGCGGAGGCGTTCGAGCGGGTCGAGGAGTTCTACCAGCGGCGCGGGTTGGAACCGCTGCTGCAGGTGGTGGTCGGCGCGGGGCTCGAGCAGCCGCTGGCCGCGGCGGGCTGGCACGTCACGCGGCACGGCGGTGGCGTGCTGGTCCAGGTGGCGTCGCTCGCGTCGGCGCGGCGAACGAGCCGGTCCACCGACCACGACTCCGTACGGATCTCCGACACGCTTTCCGACGCATGGATGAGGCTGTACGGGCGCACCGCCGGCGTCGACCCGGACGTCGTGCGCGCCGTCTTGGCCGGCCCCGACACGGTCGCGCTCGCCTCGGTCGGCGACCCGCTGGTCGCCATCGGTCGCGGCGTCGTGACCGGGAGTTGGCTCGGGCTAGCCGCGGTCGAGGTCGCGCCGGGGCACCGGGGCCAGGGCATCGGTCGCCAGGTCGTCGACGCGCTGCTGGCCTGGGGTTCCGAGCACCGCGCTCGCTCGGTCTACCTGCAGACGGTCCCGGACAACCCGGCGGCGCTGGCGCTCTACGAGCCGTACGGGTTCGTCACCCACCACCGCTACTGCTACTGGACCCGGGCGCGGCCGGATCGATCCCCTTCTCGCTGACCACCGGACCGCCCGGTCGTCGACCGGGTGCTCAGTGGCGCTCCTCCAGCCCGACGGCTTCGCGGAGCTGCTCGGTCGCCTCCCGGAAGTCACTGTCCTCGGCTGCCCTGGACTCCATCAGCGCCGCCAGCGCCTCCGCGAGGACGTTGGGCTTCTCCTGGGCGGCCTCGTCGGCCCGGCGCCCGGCTGACCCGATGGTGCGCCTGCTCGACGAACCGCTCGAAGCGGCCCATCCCCTCACCCTGGTCACGCGTCTCTGCTGCCTCGCTCCGACTCACCGACTGAGGCTATCGCCGGACCAGACGGCGGTGTCGCCTCAGTTGCAGATGACGGTGTCGAGGGGTGCGTACGTGGTGTGGAAGGTCTCGGTGCGCACCTTGGCGCTCGACCCGGATCGGTAGAAGTCGCGGAACACGTCGACCTCGAACCCGCCGTAGCCCTCGGTCGGCACGCACTCCGGCCCGGACAGCGTCTGCGTCCCCGACGTGGTGAAGTCGTAGCGACCCGACTTGCGGGCCTCGATGTCCCAGTACTTCGTGCTCCACATCCGCGCGTGCATCTCACCGGACCCACCGGGCGCGCTGGGGTCGATCCATGTCTCGATCAGCACGCCGTACGGGGTGTCGTTGCGGAAGCTCAGGTCGACGTCCGGCCAGGCGACGGTCGCCTCGCGACCTTCCGGGTAGCGGTCGATGTAGAAGCTGTGCGGCTTGTGCTCGACGTCTTCCAGCCCGGCGAAGAACGCGGCGTTGAACACGGTGGTGGCGACCTGCGAGACACCGCCACCCAGGTCCTCGGCGTAGATGCCGTTGCTGATGACGAATCCGACGGTGAAGCCGTTGGCCACCGTCCGCTCGCCGACGGTGTCGTTGAGGCTGAAGATCTGCCCGGGTCTGAGCACCGTCCCGTTGATCAGGTCCGCGGCCCGGCCGATGTTGGTGTTGCGGTACGCAGCGTGCGGATAGGCCGTCGTGAAACGGCTCACCGGCTCGTCGATCTCGAGCCCCCGCGCGTGCTTGGTGGTGAAATCCGCCGGGTCGCGGTCCCCGGTGAGCCGAGCGCTCCGCTCCCCCTCCGCCGTTGCCGCGCGCACCACTGCCTCGACGAGCGTCTGCGGCTCGACCTCGAGCCCTGCCTGGGCGGGGACGACCTGCGGCCGGCCACCGACGAGCCGGACGGTCGCGTCCTCGGCCGGCTGCTGGGCGACGGCGATCACTCGGCGCAACCGTTTGGTGAGCAGCTCGCGGTCGACGACCAGATCCAGCTCGCCGTCGACCGGGCGCACCGACACCGCCGGCGCGTACCGCTCAGGATCGAGCCGCACCTCGCGGCCGGGCAGCTCGAGGGTGACCGGGCCGGAGACGATCGTGCGCGCCCGCTTCATCGCGTCGCGCAGCGCGTCAGCGCCGAGGCTCGGCTCGGTCTCGGCAACCGGCAGCTCGATGGTGTCGTCGTCGACCAGCCAGGCGTCGAGGATGGCCACCGCGGCCGGCCCGACCTCGAGCTCGAGGCCGTCCTCCGGCCGGTGCACGACCGGGCGGTCACCGTCGAAGATGACCGACGGCTCGACCGTGGCAAGCGCCGTGCGGTCGGCGAGCTCCCGGAGCGTGCCGATCAGCCGCTGCTGCTCGGTTCGTACGACCGGTGCCACCTCGTCGCCGCCGAAGAACGCGTCCCACAGCGTGCGGGGGTCCAGCATGGTGCCGCCGCCGGCCCGGTTGACGGTCGCCTCGACGTCCACGGACAGACCGGCCCCGACCGGGTCGATGGTGGCCGGGCGGTCGGCGATCGACACCTCGATCGCATCGTCGGTACCCGGCAGCAGCTCCTCGCGCAGCCGGTCCGCCGCCGCCTGCTGGCTCAGCCCGCCGATCCGTACGTCGGCGACCCGGGTGCCGGCTGGGACCCGGTCCCCCGCGACCACGACCGCCGCCGCGTACAGGCCGATGAG
>Ga0136620_10000518_pt1 | contig 17483 bp, 16 predicted proteins | sample AntDrymUQ4162106_2_FD_104806 | JGI IMG/M metagenome (GOLD analysis project Ga0136620, IMG submission 104806) | Polar desert sand microbial communities from Dry Valleys, Antarctica - metaG UQ416 (21.06) | ecosystem: Environmental > Terrestrial > Soil > Desert | place: Antarctica: Dry Valley... | reverse complement strand
TCAGGGAGCCGCCATCGCCGCAGCGCTCAGGCGGGTCGCGGATCAACTTCCCGAGGATCGGCCCCACGGGTCGGGTGAGCATCTCGAGCTTCCGGCCGAGATCGTGCTCGAGCAGCGCTGCGCCGACGCGCTGCATGCGCTAGCGTCGCAGTCGGTCGGCGCCGACGCCGACGCCGACCGGGCCACGGTCGTGGTTCACACCACGCTGGGGGCCCGTGACGGACACGGAGGAGAGATCGAGAGCGGGCCGGTGATCCACCCCGAGCTCGCCCGGCGCCTGTCCTGTGACGCCCGTCTCCAGTTCGTGCTCACCGATGCGGACGGAAACGCGCTGGGGATCGGGCGGGCGTCTCGAAACGTGCCTCCCTGGCTCATGCGGGAGCTCCGCCACCGAGACTACGGCTGCACCTTTCCGGGCTGCGGAACAAGAGCTTTCTTGCAGGCCCACCACATATGGCACTGGGAGCGCGGCGGGCCGACCGATCTCGGCAACCTCGTGCTCACGTGCCACTTCCATCACAAGCTCGTGCACGAGCACGGGTGGGGAGTTTCCCTGAACGGTTCGGCCGCGCAGTGGTTCCGGCCTGAGGGCAGACACTTCAACCCCGGGCCGGATCCGCCGGGACGGTGGCCGATCGAAAGGGTCGTCACGTCGCCGGAGCCAGACCAACTTTCAATCGCCGTCTGAATCGCATCGACCAGATCACGGTCAGCACCTAGATGCCGGTGATGCGCAGACCCGCACGGTCGGTCTTGTAGCGCCGGTTGATCCCGATCAGCAGCGCGGTCAGCGGCTCCACGTAGCGGGCGTTCTCGAGCGGACCGGCGTTCACATAGCGCAGGTCGGGGATGGCTTCGACCAGGTCCCGGACCGTCCCGTGGGCGGACTTGGGACCGCAGACGAGCACATCCCCCTCGCACGGGGTCCCGACTTCCGCAAGCGCAGAGGCGGACAGAGAGTGGAACGCCGCGCACAGCCTCACACCTTCGGGCAGCCGGGCCGCTCCCTGCTGCGCCGCTGACCCCTCCCACACTCCGAGGACATGGGCCGCCTTGCCCCCCACCGACGCCGCAAGCGGCACGGTGCAGTCGATCACCACGGCGTCGCCCGGCACGTGCTCGGCGACGGACTTGTAGATGGTGGCCTGCCCGGCGTAGGGAACCGCCACCACGACGGCCGGCGCCGAGGCGGCCGCATCAGTATTGGTCAACCCGCGCGCAAGTGCGTCCGGTATGAGAGACCGGAGCCGCCCGGCCGCCTCCTCGGCGCGTCCCGAGTCGCGCGAGCCGACGATCACCTCGAGGCCGGCCGCCGCCCATCGGGCCGCCAACCCGAAGCCCGCTGCGCCGGTGCCGCCGATAACCGCAACTGCGTCCGGACTCACGGGGTCTCAGAACCCCGCCGGCTCGTACTCGCCGAAGACGCGGCGCAGCACCTCCGAGACTTCGCCCAGAGTGGCATAGGCGGCCAACGCCTCTCGCATCGGATACAGGAGATTGCCGTCGCCCCGGGCCGCCTCCTCGAGCTCCTTCAGCGCGGTCTCGACGGCGGCCCCCTCCCGCTCGTCGCGCAGCGCCTCGAGCCGGCCGATCTGCCCCGCCTGGAGCTCCAGGTCCAGCTCGTGCAGCTCCATCGGCTCCTCGATCGGTTGGACGAACTTGTTGACTCCGACGACCACGCGCTCACCGGACTCGAGCCCCGTGTTGATCCGGTAGGCCGACTCCTCGATCTCGTTCTTCATCCAGCCCGATTCGATGACCTCCACCGCCCCGCCCATGCCGTCGATGCGCTCGATGTAGTCGGCGGCACAGTCGTGGATCTCCTCGGTCAGCGATTCGACCAGCCACGACCCGCCCAGCGGGTCCGCGGCGTCGGCCACCCCCGATTCATGGGCGATGATTTGCTGTGATCGGAGCGCGATCCGGGCGGCCCGCTCGCTGGGCAACTGGAGCGCCTCGTCGAATGAGTTCGTGTGCAGCGACTGCGTGCCGCCGAGCACCGCAGACAGCGCCTCGAGTGCGGTGCGGACGATGTTGTTCTCGGGCTGCTGGGCGGTCAGGGTCGCCCCGCCGGTCTGCGTGTGGAAACGCAGCATCGCGGAGCGAGGATTCTTTGCCTTGAACCGAGTGGTCATGATCTCGGCCCACAGCCGGCGCGCCGCCCGGAACTTGGCCACCTCTTCGAAGAAGTTCATGTGGCAGGCGAAGAAGAACGACAGCCTCGGGGCGAAGTCATCGACCGCAAGGCCCGCTTCGAGAGCAGCCTCCACGTAGGCGATTCCGTCGGAGAGGGTGAAGGCAACCTCCTGGACTGCGGTACTGCCCGCCTCCCGCATGTGGTAACCGCTGATCGAGATCGTGTTCCAGCGCGGGAGCCGGTCGCCGCAGTAGGCAAACAGGTCGGTGATGATCCTCATGGACGGTCTGGGCGGGTATATGTAGGTTCCGCGCGCGGTGTACTCCTTGAGGATGTCGTTCTGTGTCGTCCCGGTGATGTTCTTCGGATCGACCCCCTGATCCAGGGCCACCTGCTCGTAGAGCAGCAACAGAATCGCCGCCGTGGCGTTGATGGTCATCGACGTCGAGACCTTGTCCAGAGGGATTCCCTCGAGCAGCAGCTCCATGTCCTTGAGCGAGTCGATGGCCACCCCGACGCGCCCGACCTCATCGGCGGCAAGGGGATGGTCCGAGTCGTAGCCCATCTGGGTGGGGAGGTCGAATGCAACCGACAGCCCGGTCTGGCCCGCCTCGAGGAGGTAGCGGAAGCGCTGGTTGGTCTCCTGCGCGCTGCCGAAACCTGCGTACTGACGCATCGTCCAGAGCCGCTCCCGGTACATCTCGGGGTAGATCCCGCGGGTGAACGGGTAGTTGCCGGGTGCGCCGGTGTCTCCGGGGGGCGTTTCGACCTGCTCGGGCGTATAGACCGGGTCTATCTCGATGCCTGAATCGGTTCGGCGACTTTGGGCCACGACCACCATGCTAGACGGTGCACTCTAGTAGGGTGCCGCGGGGGCTAAATTCGTAAGGAGCATGACAACCGTCGAGCAGGTTTACCAAAAGCACCGTCCCGAGGCATTCGAGGCGAAGCGCAGGCCCTCGTCCTTCGAGGTCTGGTCGTGGTTCTTCATGCGCATAAGCGGCGTCCTTCTGCTGTTCCTGGTCCTGATCCACCTGTTCATCATGCATCTCGTGGGCAGCGGGGTGGAGCGGGTGAACTTCGCGTTCGTCGCGCGGAGGTGGGATTCCGTGGGATGGAAGACCTTTGATTGGCTTCTGCTGTTCCTGGCCCTGCTTCACGGCACGAACGGTCTGCGCATCGTCATTGACGACTACCTGCGCAGGCCGCCGGTGCGCACGGCCGTCAAGGCCACCCTCTACACCCTGACCGTCGTCCTCATGATCATGGGCACCGCGGTGATCGTGACCTTCGACCCCACGGTCGGAGGCTAGGTGCCCCGGCCGGCGGCGTTCTGCAGGAACCGATAGATGGCCCATCTCCACACCTATGACGCGCTCATAATCGGGGCGGGAGGCGCCGGACTTCGCGCCGCGTTGGCAGCGGGCAAGAACGTCAAGACCGCGGTCGTCTCCAAGCTCTACCCGACCCGGTCCCATACCGGCACCGCCCAGGGCGGAATGTGCGCTGCCCTGGCCAACGTCGAAGAGGACTCCTGGGAGTGGCACGCCTTCGACACGGTGAAGGGCTCAGACTTCCTCGCCGACCAGGACGCCGTCGACATCATGTGCAGGGAGGCCGTCACCTCGGTTCACGAGCTCGAGCGCATGGGCCTTCCGTTCAATCGCACACCGGAAGGCAAGATCGACCAGCGTCGTTTCGGTGGGCACACCAGAGACCATGGCGAGGCCCCCGTCAAGAGGGCCTGCTATGCGGCGGATCGAACCGGTCACATGATCTTGCAGACGCTGTACCAGCAGTGCAACAAGGAAGGCGTCGAGTTCTTCAACGAGTTCTTCGTGCTCGACCTCATCATGGTCGACGGTGCGTGTGCGGGGATCGTCGCATACGAGATCGGGACGGGGCAGCTGCACGTATTCCACGCCAAGTCGGTGCTGTTCGCCACCGGTGGCTTCGGGAAGATGTTCAAGATCACCTCGAACGCCCACACCCTGACCGGCGACGGCCCGGGCGTGGTGTACCGCAATGGGCTCCCGCTCGAAGACATGGAATTCTTTCAGTTCCACCCCACCGGTCTGTACCGTCTGGGGATCCTGTTGTCGGAGGCAGCGCGCGGCGAAGGTGGCATCCTGCGAAACAAAGACGGCGAACGATTCATGGAGAACTACGCACCGACGATCAAGGATCTTGCGCCGCGCGACATGGTGTCACGGGCGATGTTCTCCGAGATGAAAGAAGGCCGCGGCGCAGGAGAGAACAACGATCATCTGCTCTTGGACCTGACCGACGTCGATCCTGAAGTCGTAGAGAAGAAGCTTCCGGACATCACCGAGTTCGCCCGCACCTACCTCGGCGTGGAGCCCTTGGAAGAGGGAGTCCCCGTCGTACCGACCGCCCACTACGCAATGGGTGGGATCCCGACCAACGTCAAGGCCGAGGTCCAGCGCAATGCCGCGGGTGACGTCGTGCCCGGCTTCTACGCCGCCGGCGAGTGTGCCTGCGTCTCGGTGCACGGCGCCAACCGGTTGGGGACGAACTCGCTGCTCGACATCGTCGTGTTCGGGCGACGCGGCGGCCTCGAGATGACCGAGTATGCCTCGACGCATCCGCTGCTCGATATCCCCGACGACGCTCATCGGCGCGCCGAGGAGTGGATCGAAGCGCTCATGGAAGGGGACGGGGCCGAGCCGCTCGCCGACATCCGCGAGGTGCTGCAGAACGAGATGATGGACAAGGCCTCGGTTGTGCGAAGCGAAGAGAGTCTTACCGACGTCCACGAGACGATCGGCAAGCTCCGCTCACGTTACGAGCGCACGCGCGTGGGTGACCGGAGCAAGATTTTCAATACCGAGCTCGTCGAGCACATCGAATTCGGTTTCCTGCTCGACATGGCCGAAGCGCTTGTGGTTTCAGCGCAAGCTCGGACCGAAAGCCGCGGCGGGCACTACCGCGAAGATCATGAGCTGCGCGAGGACGAGCATTGGCTCAAACACACCTACGCTGTGAAGAAAGACGACGGGGACCCCGAGCTCACCTACCGAGATGTGACCCTCGGCCGCTATACGCCGGTGGAAAGGAAGTACTGACGCGTGGATGTTCGCCTGCGAATTCAGCGGTTCAACCCGGAGCAAGACGATGCTCCCCACTTCGAGGACTACACCATCGACGCCGAGCCCATGGACCGGCTTCTGGACTGCCTTCACAAGGTCAAGGCGTATGAGGATTCTTCGCTTGCCCTGAGGCGGTCGTGCGGCCACGGCATCTGCGGCTCCGACGCGGTGCTGATCAACGGTGTCAATGCCCTTGCATGCAAGGTGCTGGTCAGGGACGTGAAGCAACCGATCACCATCGAACCCATCAGGGGCCTTCCCCTCATCAAGGATCTGGTCGTGGACATGGATCCGTTTTTCCAGGGCTATCTGGAGGTCAAGCCGTGGCTCATCGTCGATCCAGTTGCCAAGGAACCCGAACGCGAACGGCTACAGTCCCAGGAGGAGCGTGAACGCTTCGACGACACCACCAAGTGCATCCTCTGCGCCGCCTGCACCACCTCATGTCCCATCTTCTGGTCCGACGAGGGATACGTTGGGCCCGCAGCGATCGTCAACGCCCACCGCTTTATCTTCGACTCCCGCGACGATGGGGCGCGCGAGCGCCTCGAGATACTTTCCAGCAAGAACGGCGCCTTCAAGTGCCGGACCGCATTCAACTGCACCGCGGCGTGCCCGCGGGGAATCCAGGTCACCAAGGCGATCCAGGAAGTGAAACAGGCTGCTCTGTTCGGCTCCTTCTGAGCTAGCACGTCCGTGAAGACCTTCCGCACGGTTGCTCTAGTGACCCTCGTGGTCGTGGCCATCGTGATCGGTTACCCACTGTGGCTCGGCTTTCAGATCTGGGACCAGTCCCACGAAGACGAGGTGGTGGGCGCCGATGCGATAGTCGTCCTGGGTGCGGCACAGTATGACGGAGTCCCGTCGCCCGTTTTCAAAGCAAGACTCGACCACGCGCTGTACCTCTACAACGAGGATTTGTCCGACATCATCATCGTCACCGGAGGAAAGCAGACCGGGGACCGCTTCACCGAAGCTCAGGCGGGGGAAACCTATGTTACGGCCGAGGGGGTCCCCAGTGATGCGGTCCTGGCGGAGTCGGAAGGTCGTACCACCTTTCAGAGCCTGCGCGCCGTGCGAGACATCGCAGCTCAACAGAGCGTCTCCTCGGTGCTGTTGGTTTCGGACCCACTCCATTCGGAACGCATCAAACGCATCGCTTCGGATCTCGGGTTTGAAGGGGTCTACGCCAGCCCTGCTTCCTATACGCAACTGGAGCGAAGCCGTTCGACGAAGGCCAGAGAGCTGGTACGAGAAGTCGCGTCGCTGCTCGCCTATCAGTTATTCAATCGATAGTTCCGCTTGCTACCTTGATCGTGGCGCGTTCGGCAACCTCGAACGTTACCGGAGTGGTCAGCCCGACGAGCTCGCCGTCGACGTTCACCTCGATCGGAGGATCCGAGCCCACCTCGATCTTCGGGCCTCTGATCACCTCGACGTCATCCAGCTCGCCGTGCGTCCCGCCCTTTACCCTCAACGCAAGCCTTGCGGCGGCAGCGGCATTCGCAGCCGGCAGCGCACACGCGTCGAGTATGCCGTCGTCGATTGCCGCCTGCGGCCACAGCCTTACGCCTCCGCCACTCGTCATGCCGTTGCCGACCCCAACCGCAACGCAGTCCGGGATCTCGGCCCCGTTCAAGGTGACCGTGGAGCGGGGCAGGTCGGCCGCCACCTTGGCTCCGCTGACCCAGAAAGCCAGCGGCCCCAAACGCGACTTCAACTCCTGATCGACGGCTTCGTTCATCGCAACCGGAAAGCCCCCTACACAGGCGTTGACGAACAGCCTCTGCACCCCGGCGCCGGTTGCCCGCCCAACGTCGATCGAGCGCTCGGAGCCGGCGGAAGCGATGCGAGCGGCTTCGAACGGGTCTTCCGGGAGGCGGAGGGTCCGGGCGAGATCGTTGCCGGTGCCCGTAGGCACGAGTGCGAACAGGATGTCATCGAGACGAGCCTCGAACGCGTTCACCACTCGGCTGAAGGTCCCGTCGCCCCCGGCGACCACGACCACGTCTCTGTCCCGGACGGCCTGCGTCACCTCGAGATCGACACCCTCCAGGGACGGCTCCAGACGTCTGACGTCTCCCGATTCGGCGAGTATGTCCTCGATCGAGGCGACCGTGTCACCCTCGGAGCCACCCGAGCTGGGATTGGCGATGAGGAGAATTTTCATGAACCCAAGTCTCTCTCAGGCTCAGGCGCTGCGCATCACCGGGTCGGTCGACGGCCGCTCGGAGCCGCCTTCCGGTTCGACCGTAACCGCCAGGGCGTCGACTCCCTCGGCCGGATCTTCGATCCGGACCACCGCTTCTCCTTCTTCGACACCGAAGGTTGCGAGACTTGTTGGCGTTTCATCCTGAAACGCCCACAGCTGGTAGGTGCGGCCGGCGGGAGGCTCCGGCAGCCCCACCGCGGCAAACAGCGCCCCGTCCTCGGTTCGTACCATGTGACCTTCCGATCCTTCCTCGCCCGTCAGAGCAAGTCCGCGATCGGCAGTTAGAGCGCTGATCACCTGTCTGCTTCTGTGCAGGTCCGAACGAGCATCCAGGAAGCCTGCTCCGAGCACACCGATGATCACGGCGGCGGCAGCGGCCAGGATGCCGCTCATAACCGGGCGCCGGAAAAAAAGAACCCTGCCGCCGGTGGGCTCGGCTATCTCGGTTGGAGCCGGCCCCGTCCGGTGGGCCTTCGCCAGCACTGCATCGGCGAATCCGGCGGGCAGCGGTACGGGATCGACAGACAGCGCAAGCTCGTCGGTGACACCCGAGTGCGCTTTCGCCTGCTCGAGGCAAGTGGTGCACGAGGCGATGTGGTGCGCCACCTCGGCCAGATCGTCGGGTGGGATCGCACCGAGGACATAGGCGGCCACAAGGTCCCTGTAGTCCTCGTGTGGTCGATCCATCTTCCCCGCTCCTATTCTTAGTTCGTACTCGATTTGTTCAAGAGGTCCTTCAGCTTGATGAGGCCGTCACGCAACCTCGTTTTGGCGGTGCCCTCAGGGACGTCAAGCTCGGCGGCAACCTCCCGGTACGTTCGTCCGCCGAAGTAAGCAAGCACGATCGCCTCTCGTTGCACCTCCGACAGACGGGAGAGCGCCTCCCGAACCTCCCGCCTTTCTTCAAGACGCTCGGTTGGGTTCTCCGCCGTCTGTGCGGTCTCTGCCTCGGCCATCAACTGATCCCCTGCGCGGCTCCGCGCTTCCTCTTTGCGCACCAGATCGATCGCCTTGTTCCTTGCCACCCCCACGAGAAACGTCTTCAAGCTCCCCCTCGAAGGGTCGAACGCGCCCGGCCGGCGCCACAGGGTCAAAAAGGTGTCCTGTGCAACCTCTTCCGCCATTGTCGGCTCGAAGAGGATGCGACGGGCCATTCCCAAGACCACTTCCCCGTGCAGGCCTATTGCCTCGCGCAGAGCATCCTCGTCCCCGTCCTGGAGTCTTCGAACCACCTCAGCATCAACATCCCGCTTGCGTCCCATCGCGTCCGAGTGTACTGAGCGCTACTGATAGTTCGGTTGTCCGCCACCCGTGGATTGCCTCGGCGGTGGGGACCCCTTGGCGTCGTGGTCTAGAAGAGAGCCAGGGCGAGCCTGCGACGAGCGGCCATTGCCCGGGAGTCATCCCCCGGAAGCGTATCGAGCAAAACCAGCAAATGGAGTCTGACCTGCTCCCTGGCCGGCCCCGAGGTCTCGGCGACGGCGTCCACAAGACGTCCGAATGCCGCTTCGAGATCACCCTCCATCGCGTCCAGGTCCGCAAGCCCCATGACGGCGTCCAGCTCTGCCGGATCGGCTTCGACGCGGCGCGCCAAGCCCCCGCGGTCCTGCCCCATTGTCCGCAGCCGCAGCTCCACCCCGGCCAATCCCCTTCGGGCGGTCTCGTGACCGGGATCGAGCTCGAGGGCGCGCCGGAAGCCGTCCCCGGCGGCCTGGAGGTCGCCCGCCTCGACCGCTTCTGCGGCGCCTGCCGCCGCCAGATCGGCAGGCCCAGGCCCCAATCCCGCCAGCCACTCCCGCACCTGCGGCTCGGGGAGGGCGCCGGTGAACTCTGCGACCTGGCGTCCGTCCCGGAAGGCGCGCACCGCGGGTATCCCCTGCACCTGGGCGGCCGCCGCCAGCGATCCATTGGCGTCCACGTCGACCTTGGCCAGCACCCACTCGCCGTTTGCCTCGGCCGCCAGGCGCTCGAGGACGGGGCCCAGGGTGCGGCACGGCCCGCACCACTCCGCCCAAAAGTCAACAACCACCGGCCGCTCGTGCGAGCGCTGCAGAACCTCCTCCGCAAAGGTCCCCTCGGTGACGTCCATAACTGGGATCCCGGAGGAGTCATCGTCGGTCGCTGCATGGGGCTGGGTCGGCATATCTACATCAACAGCGCTCGCGCTCCAGGTGTTCCGGGGGGCTTGGGACGGCACCCGGTAACATCCTCGCAGTCGGAGATGGATCCCACCCATTTTTGCCGAGGAGGGCGCGACGGCTCTGAAGGTGGTCTTTGCCGAAGACAACTACCTGGTTCGTGAGGGCACCAGCGCCCTCTTGCGCCAGGTCGATGACGTGGAGCTCGTTGCGGTCGTGGCCGACCTTCAGGAGCTGCTCGATGCGGTTGTCGCCCACGCCCCCGATGTCGTCCTCACCGACATAAGGATGCCGCCCACGAACACCACCGAAGGAATAGATGCGGCCAAGCGCATTCGGGCCGATCATCCTTCCATCGGTGTCGTGGTTTTATCCCAGTTCGCCGACGAAGAGTACGCGTACGAGCTCTTGAAGGAAGGTGCGGCGGGCCTCGGCTACCTGCTGAAGGAGCGGGTAGCAGAGATAGACGAGCTCGTGCGCGCACTGAGGGAGGTTTCCGGCGGGGGGTCGGTTCTCGATCCCAAGGTGGTCGAGGGGTTGGTCGGACGCAGGACCGAGAGCAAGAACTCACCTCTCAAACGCCTGACCCAGCGCGAGCTCGAGGTCCTTGGACAGATCGCTGAGGGGAAGAACAACGCTGGAATCGCAGAGTCATTGTTCCTCAGCTCCCGAGCCGTGGAGAAACACATCAACTCGATATTTCAGAAGCTCGATCTATCCGAGGAGCTCAACGTCCACCGGCGGGTCATGGCCGTTCTCGCATTCCTGAGGGGAAGGAGCGGCTCACGCCGGGACGAGTAGTGACGGCCCCTTCCCTGCTCGGAGGTGGGTCAGCCTCCCACCGATCGGCGGGTTAGCACTCTACCGAGCGGAGGGCGGAATGGCGGAGAATGAGCCCATGACGCGTACCAGCCTCGCCGAACGAGACCAGACAAGGACGAGCTCGTTCGCCGGGGGCGCAGGCGAGGGAAACGCCCGCCGGCTGGCGTGGATGGGCTTCGCCGTTGTCACGGTCCTCTTCACCTCTCCGATCTGGTCGATTGGCATCACCCGAAATGCCGGACTAGGGAGCACTGGAGATGTCCTATTCGCCCTGATGACCTACACGTTCCCGTTGGTCGGGATCTTGATCCTCTCCCGGCTCCCCAGAAACACGATCGGCTGGATCCTTCTGCTCATCGGCTTCACCTGGGGACTCGGCATCGCGCTGGACAGCGTCACGCAGTACGCCCTCACAAAGGGAGATGAACACATGGCAGCCCTTTGGGACGCCCTCGGCGGTTGGACGTGGGTCCCAGGGGTCGGCATCATGGGCACCTTTCTGATCCTGCTCTTTCCCAACGGCCGGGTCCCATCAACGAGATGGAAGATCGTCGGGTGGCTCGCATTCTTCTCGATGGCCGCAACGTCATTGGCCATCACCTTTTCGCCGGGACCGATGGACAACACCACCACGTTTGTGAATCCTCTCGGCATCGAGTCACTGCGGGGTCTGTTCTCTATTCTGGTTGCGTCGGTTGTCGTGATACCGATGTGCATCGTGGCCTCGGCCGTTAGCCTTATCATGCGCTTCCGCAGATCACACGGCGTTGAACGTCTTCAGCTCAAGTGGGTAACCGCTGGCACGGCCGTGGTTGCGATCGTGTATGCCGTGGCGATGGCCGTCTCACTGAACGTCCCCTGGGGCAAGGCCGATACACCTCTGTTTGCAGCAATCGCACAGAACTTGGCCGGCGCCTCCTTCTTCTTGATCCCGGCATCCATCGGCATCGCCATCCTGAAGCACCGACTGTTCGACATCGACGTCGTGATCAACAAGGCCGTCGTATACGGATCCCTAGCCGCCTTCATCACCGCCGTCTACGTCGCCATCGTGGCGGGCGCAGGGGCGATCCTGGGAGCGGGAGGGGAGCCCAACCTCGCGCTGTCCATCTTTGCCACCGCGGTCGTTGCGGTCGTCTTCCAGCCGGTGAGGGAGCGGGTGCAGAGGTTCGCCAACCGCCTGGTGTACGGCAAGCGGGCCACCCCTTATGAGGTCCTGTCGCGCTTTTCGGAGACCATCGCCTCCTCCTTCGGCGCAGAGAACCTGCTTCCGTACACCACAGAAACTCTGAGAGAGGCCACCGGAGCTTCTCTCTCCTGTGTGTGGCTGCGTCAGGGCGACCGACTAGTGCCCGCTGCGACCTCGCCTCCTGAAGCGGCTCAGGACACCAAGGCCCGGAGTCTGGCAGAAGAGCCGATCCCCGAGATCCCGGGGGAAGCAGCGGCTCCTATCTGGCACCAAGGAGAGCAACTGGGTGCGCTCACGATCACAAAGGGCGGCGATAAACCTGTCACACCCGCCGACCGCGAGCTGCTCGATCATCTCGCGTCGCAGGCCGGTCAGGTGCTTCGCAATGCCAGGCTGAACGCAGACCTCGAGGCGAGGCTCGCCGAGCTCGCGCTTCAGGCGGGCGAGATTCGACGCTCCCGCCAGAGGATCGTCGCCGCCCAGGACGACGAGCGCAGGGCGCTCGAGCGCAACATCCACGACGGCGCCCAACAGCATCTCGTCGCCCTGGCGGTCAAGCTCAAGCTTGCCAGGACACTTGCCTCACGCGCCCCGGAGAAAGGCGCGTCGATGCTGGCTCAACTGCGGGAGGAGGTGCAGGACACGCTTACGGCGCTGAGAGATCTCGCTGCAGGAGTCTACCCTGCGGCTCTGGAGGAGAAAGGTGTGGCCGGCGCGCTCGAAGAGCAGGTGAAGAGCTCGCCGGTTCCCGTCATGATTCGGACCGAGGGTCTCGGGCGGTATCCGCTCGAGGGCGAGGCCACGGTCTACTTTTGCTGTCTCGAGGCCTTGCAGAACGTAGCCAAGTATGCAGACGCCAAGCAGGTTTTGGTGACGCTGAGCGAGAAGCACGGCCAACTCTGCTTCAGGGTCCAAGACGACGGGCGTGGGTTCGACGCCCGGAGCACTGCCTACGGATCCGGGATGCGCAACATGGCCGATCGCGTTGCCGCTTCGGGTGGCGTCATCGACGTAACCTCCGCGCCCGGAGCGGGCACGGTGGTCGAGGGGCGCATCCCCGTTAGCGCATTGGAGCCGGCGAGATGACCGACCCGGCCGCGTCTCGCCTGGCTCGGTTGACGTTCGGGGTCATCGCTCTTGGTTTTGTCGGTGGCTTCGCTTACGGCCTTCTGAGCGGGCTCCGGTTCGACCTTTTCGTGGCCACAATGTTCCTCTTTCCTATCGTCGGCGCGCTCATCACATCGCAACAGCCCCGCAACACCATCGGGTGGATCCTCCTGGCCATCGGCTTTGTCTGGATGCTCGTGGTCGTGACCGGGGTGTCGGTGGAAGTGTGGAAGGGCCTTCGCGGGCTCCTCCTGGCGCTGTCGTCGTGGTTGTGGGTCCCCGGAATAGGACTGATCGGAACCTTCCTGATCCTGTTGTTCCCCGACGGGCAGCTTCCTTCACCTCGCTGGAAGTGGTGGGCCCGGCTCTGCGGCTTCGCCTTGGTGGTTCCTTCTGTGGCACTCATGTTCGCTCCCGGGAACTACGTCGACGAGGGTTATCCCAACGTCGTCAACCCCCTTGGTCTCGAGTTCCTGGAATCATTCATCGTCATTTTCTTTGGGTTCATTGCACTGATCCCGATTTGCATAGTCGGTTGCACAATGAGCCTGATTCAGCGCTTCCGGCGCTCGGAGGGACAGGAGCGATTCCAGCTGAAGTGGCTGGCGGCCGGGCGGGCGGCGCAGCTGCCGTGTATTTCTTCGTGATGGCATCCGGACTTTTCTACGGGATTGCGAACCGTCCCCCTCCTGAATGGGTCGAGGCGGCGGGGGACGTCGGACTGCACGCCTTCGTGCTCATCCCCATAGCGGTCGGCATCGCCATCTTGAAGTACCGCCTCTACGAGATCGACGTCATCATCACCAAGACGGTGGTATTCGGAGCACTGGCGGCGTTCATCACCGCGGTCTACGTTGCCGTGGTTGCAGGTGTCGCTGCCGCCCTTGGCTCCGGGCGCGAACCCAACCTGTTCTTATCGATCCTTGCAACGGTGATCGTAGCGGTCGCCTTCCAGCCGGTCAGGGAACGGGTTCAACGGTTTGCCAACCGACTCGTCTACGGCCAGCGGGCGACCCCCTACGAGGTCCTCACGCTCTTTACCCGTTCGTTGGCGGCGCTGGTTTCGGCGGAAGACGTTCTGCCCGAGATCGCACGCCACACCGCCGAAGGACTCGACGCTCAATCAGTGAAGGTGACCATGAACCTTCCGCAGGGGACCGAGGAGGCGAACTACCCAGTGGGTGGGGCGCCGGCAGGGAGCCACCTCGAAGAGACGGTTCCGGTGAGCTACCAAGGCGAGGCCCTTGGCGCCATCACCGTCCACAAGCCGGCCTCCGAACCGTTCAGAGCGCCGGAGCACAGACTGCTCGAGGGGTTGGCGGCCCATGCGGGCGTCGTGCTCCACAACTATCGGCTCACCTTGGAGCTGCGCGCCAGGCTGAAAGAGCTTTCCGAACAGGCCGACAAACTCAAGAGCTCGCGCGAGCGTCTGGTGACCGCGGCCGACACCTCGAGGCGCGCCATCGAGCGGGCGATCCGCGAACGAGTGGAGCGGCGGCTGATCGGCATCGCCGAAGACCTGAGCGTCGCCGAGGTCGCAATGAAAAACGAACCTGCGAGCGCAACCGGGAAGCTCGAAGAGCTCGCCGTTCGCACCAACGAGACGCTGGAGGAGCTAAGAGATCTGGCGCGCGGCATATATCCGCCGCTCCTCGCCGACAAGGGCCTGGTGATGGCGCTGGAGGCCCACATAAGAAAGACGGGGCTGGAAGCATCCCTGCACGTCGATCCGGCTCTCGAGGGGGTGCGCTTCGAACGCTCGATCGAAACGTCATGCTATTTCTGCATCCGGGAGGCGCTCGACAATGTGGCCCTCTATGCACGCGGTGCCGAGGCGCTCGTGACACTCGAACAAAGTGCCGGCCGGGTGTCGTTCTCGGTGACCGACGAGGGGCCTGGGTTCGATCCCTCGATTGTCACCGGCGCCGTCCCCGGACGGGGACAGGGACTGCAAGCCATGGTGGACCGGCTGGCTGCGTCTGGGGGCGAGCTGATCGTCAGATCAAAGCCCGGACAAGGGACCGCGGTGACGGGTTGGGTTCCTTTGAGAGACGAAGCAGAATCAGACAGCCGTGGAGAGGCGGCCGCCGCTCAGGACGAGCGGGTCGCGGCGGTCCAGGCTTCCTCGAGCTGATCGGGCCCGAACTCGGACTTCGATATGTACGCCGCCGCCCCTGCCTCCTCGGCACGAGGTGCGAACTCGTCCGCTTCGTAGGTCGACACCATCAGCACCACGATGTGTTTCTCCCCTGCCGCGTGTATGCGTCTAGTGGCTTCAAGTCCGTCGATGCCGGGAAGGTTCAGATCCATAAGAACGAGGTCAGGGCGCAGCCTCTCCGCCAGCTCGACCGATTCCTCACCCGACTCGGCTTCGCCCACAACCTCGAAGCCGCCGGTAACCTCGACCACATCCCTGGCCGCCATACGGAAGGGCTTCTGGTCGTCGACGATGATGACTCGGACCAGACCGGATTCTCCTCGGTCGGCTTGACCATGCTTACTCGATGACTCGGGGGTCATTGCGTGCCCCTTGTGCTGATTCGATGTGCGGCTATCTTCGCATTTCGCCCTTTGACCTGTACAGGGCCAAGGTCCTCGGCTTCGATAGGTTCCCTCAGCGCCGTAACGGTCGGGGCCGATAAGACGATCTGCCCCCCGGCCGCGAGTTGCTGCAGTCTCTGCGCGAGATTCACGCTGTCACCAACGACGGTGTACTCGAGGCGCTCATCGGATCCCAGCAGGGCGGCCGCTACCTCTCCGGTGGATAGTCCGATTCCCAGGTCAAAATGGGGCAGACCGTGCGGCGTCCAGGCGGTATTGAGCTCCTCCTGAGCGGCGTGCATGACGTACGCCGCCTCGAGAGCCTGATCAGCGTGATCCGGCTGTACCTCCGGCGCGCCGAAGACCGCCATCACAGCGTCGCCGATGAATTGCATAACCGTCCCGCCTGCAGTCACCACGGCCCGGTTCATCTGTGTGCGGTGCTCGCTGAGCTGACTCGCCAGCACGCTCGGGTCGGACGACTCCGAGATCGTGGAGTAACCGCGTATGTCGGACATCAACACGGTGACCGTTAGCTTGTCGCTGGCGCCCCCGCGACTTCCGTCCCGGCGGAGCTTCTCGGCCACTCCACCGGGGAGGAAACGGCTCAACGTCTCTCCTTGCTCCTCGCGCTGCACGATTGCCTCGTGAAGCATCCTCAGGCGGCGCAGCGCCCCCTGCTGTCCGTGGCTGGCGCCGTCCGCAATCCGCAGGAATAGAGCCTCGACATCCTGAGCCACGGCCTCCGGGGGAAGCTTGCGGGCCGCCGCAATGGCCTTGATCGGGCGGCCCTCGGCGATCTCCCGCAGGAGCTCCTCCTCGGAAGCGGCAAGCTCGCCGTCGACCGCCACTGGGTTCACCAACGCCTCTACGATCTTTGGATCGATCATCGAACCGCCCGCCGACACCTCCCTGATGGCGCGCGCCAGCTGGTCGCCTTCGGCCACCCGGTCTTTGAGCAGATAGGCATATCCGGCGGCGCCCTCGGCTAGAAGTGAGATCGCGTACTCCGGGTCGTCGTATTGGGACAGCACGACGACCCCGGTTCCGGGGTGGAGCTTACGAACCTCTTTTGCCGCGTCGATGCCCTCACGCTCGAATGCCGGTGGCATCCGGATGTCCGTCACCACAACGGCGGGAGCCGCGGCTTGGGCTCCCGATACTAGCCCTTCGTAGTCGGCAGCGACCCCGACGATCGAAAAGTCGTCTTCGAGCCCAAGCAGCGCTCGCACACCTTCCCGCACGATGAGGTTGTCATCGGCGAGAAAGATGGTTATCTCTTCTGTCATGAGCCCATTGTCGCGTGCGCGACGAGAGCCGGCGAGGGGGGAGGCACGTCAAGCGGCGGTGGGGCCACCCTCATATGTAGCAGATCGTGGCACCTGCAAGAAGGTATGCAGGGACGCTGAAGGAGCTTCCGGCGGGCCTCAGTCCGCCCTGATCAGTTGCGGCGCGCGTCCAGCTCTTCGCATTTCTTGCGGATGGCCTCCGCTGCCTCTCCCAAACTGGCGCGCTCGGAGTCGCTCAGCTCGAGCTCGATTATGTCGGAGACGCCGCCCGACCCGAGGGCTACCGGCACCCCCAGGTACACATCCGAGATGCCATACTGCCCTGTCGTCCATGCGCACGCAGGAAGCACTTCCTTTGAGTCCGCCAGGATGGCATTCACCATGCTTGCAGCCGCCGAGGACGGCGCGTAGAAGGCGCTGCCTTTCTTGAGAAGCCCAACTATCTCAGCGCCGCCCTCGCGTGTGCGCGCAAAGAGCTCCTCGAGGGCTTCGTCACCGAGAAGCTCGTGCAACGGTTTCCCGTTGACTGTGGCCTGCCGGGGTAAAGCAACCATCTGATCACCGTGCGAGCCAAGTGTCATAGCTTCGACCTGGGACGGGGGGACCTCCAACTTCTCTGCGATGAAGTAGCGAAGACGCGCTGAATCCAAGACCCCGGCCATCCCAAGGACACGCTCCTTGGGGAACCCCGACACCACCGAGGCCAGATAAGTCATCTCGTCAAGCGGATTAGATACGACGATGATCACCGCGTCGGCGGAATATTGCGCGATCTGCTCGGTCACGCTCGTCACGATTTCGGAATTCTTGTCGAGCAGATCCATGCGGCTCATACCTGGCTGGCGCGGAAGGCCGGCGGTGATCACGACGACATCTGACCCCGCCGTGTCTGCGTATTCATTGGTTCCACTAACCCGGGCATTGAATCCCTCTACTGG
>Ga0136620_10000517_pt1 | contig 17487 bp, 18 predicted proteins | sample AntDrymUQ4162106_2_FD_104806 | JGI IMG/M metagenome (GOLD analysis project Ga0136620, IMG submission 104806) | Polar desert sand microbial communities from Dry Valleys, Antarctica - metaG UQ416 (21.06) | ecosystem: Environmental > Terrestrial > Soil > Desert | place: Antarctica: Dry Valley... | reverse complement strand
CGGCGGGGCCGACCGTGATCCAGCGCTTCCCGTCGTATCCGACGTCGTTGCGGACCTCGAAGCCGAGGGTGTCGCGATAGAAGGCCAGGGATGCGTCCGGGTCGTCGTGCGGGAGGAAGGTCGCGTGAATCGTGATGTCCGTGGCGGTCACGCTAGCTGCGGCTCGGTGACCGCGCTTCTCGATTCCTGACCGGTTTGGTCACCTGTTTCGCCACGCACTGCGGCATCCCCGCTGTCGCGCGCACCTCGTGGCGCCGGACTTCAACGGCTTCAAACACTGGCGCGGGCTGGCCACCGGATACGACAAGCACTCATCGGCTACCGCGGCGGCCTCGTCCTCGCAGCCGTGCTGCTCTGGCTCACCGACTTAGGTGACACGTCCTTAGTCGTCGCGGTCCGCGCCTTCGTCCTCGTCCTCCCCCTGAGCCTCGTCACCGTCGCGGGCGTCTTCGCCGCCGGCGATGCCTCCTCCGCCCTGGTTGATCACCGCGAAGGCCGCTCCCTGCGGGTCGGTCAGTACCGCGAAGCGACCGGCCTCGTTGTCGAAGGGCTCGGCCCGCACCTGCGCCCCGCCCTCCTTGGCCTTCTCGGTGGCAGCGTCGGCGTCCTCGACGGCGAAGTAGACGATCCAGTGGGCGGGCACGTCCGCGGGGAAGTCGTCGCCCATCAGGAACATTCCGCTCACGCCGGCGCCGTCGAGCTGCAACTCCCAGTAGTCGGCTCCGCCGGTGTCGATGCGCTCGCTCTCCCATCCGAAAACGGCCTTGTAGAACTCGCCCGCCTTCTCGGGGTCGCGCGTGTTCACCTGGTTCCACGCGACGGACCCCGGTTCGCTGACGATGTCGGCGCCCTTGTGCTCCCTTGCCTGCCAGACGCCGAAGGCCGCGCCGGTCGGATCGAAGAAGTAGGCCATGCGACCCTGGTCCATCACATCTATGGGCCCCATCAGCACCTCGCCGCCGCCCTCCTTGACCTTCTCGGCCACGTCGTCGGCGTCCGACACGGAGATGTAGGTGTTCCAGGAGGGGGGTTGGCCCTCCTCATTGATCTGCATGAGGCCAGCGATCTGCTTGTCCTCGCGCATGAACATCCGGTAGCCGCCGTTCTCCTCCGGGTCGCCCGCGCCCTCCTTGGACTCCCAGCCGAACAGCTCCCCGTAGAACGAGGCCGCCTCATCGGCGTCGGACGTCGTCAAATCCGCCCACACGGGCATTCCCGGCGGGAACTCGCTGATCTCCGGCATGGCGTCTCTCCCTCGGTCGGTCGCTGCGTATCGCTCGATCTGTCTTGAGGTGTGCTACCCGAATGGCCGGAGCGGTACACGGCGGCTGCGCAGGGCGGCTCCCGTAGAGTCGGCGCGCTGTGAACGGGCCCGGCACAGACAGGCGCTTCGACCGGACGCGCAGGTGGATGGGCCGCCACTCCGCGGCCGTGACCGTCATCGGCAGCCTGGTCGTCGCCGCGGCCCTGGTGGTGGGGCTGTGGGGCAAGCGGGAGGACTTCGTCGAGGCGTTCGGGAGCGCCTCGCTCAAGACGCTCACCGTCGCGATCGCGCTGCAGGTGGTCTGGCTGGTAGCCCGCAGCGAGGCCTGGCACGTGTGCGTGGCGGCGGCGGGCGGCAGCGTCGACCGGCGGCGCCTCTACAGAGCGGCCGCCGTTGGCTACCTGGGGAACCTGTTCAACAGCAACTTCGGACTTGGGGTGCGCATCGCCGCGCTGCGCCGAACCGCTCCCGATGACAGCCCGATAGCGTCCGTCCTGGTTGCGGCCGAGCTGCCGATCGTCGTGATCGAGATCGCGCTCGCCGCGGTGCTTTCGTTCACGCTGATCGCCCCGCTCGAATTGCCATGGTGGGTTGCGGTGGTGGCGCTCGTGGTGGCCGCGGGGGTGATCGGCGGCCTGGGGCGGTTCATCCGCGACCGCAAGGAAGGCTTCTACAAGGGCCTCGCGGTCCTGCGCGGGCTGCAGAGCCGCAACGTGATCATCGGCCTCGTGATGTTCGCGACGGGCGCTCAGGTGGCGCGCAACATGGTCGTTCTGGAGGGCCTCGGCGTCGACATCTCGATCCTCGACGCCGTCGCGCTGCTGATCGCGGGGGCGGCGGTCGGGCTGCTGCCGGTGGGACCGACCCTGGGGGCGCTGACCGCGGTGTTGATCCTCGGTTCGAACGGAGTAGCGGTGGTCGCGGCGGCCGGCGCGCTGCTCACCGCCACGGGCGCGGGGGGAACGCTCTGCTTTGCGGCGTGGGCGCTCGTGGACCGTTTGCGGCCGACACGCCGACCGGCGGCTGCCTCGTCCGGATGACAGGATTCTCTGACAACTCCCTTCCGGAAGAGCAGATGCGAGGTCCATCGGCGAGCCCCACGATCGCGTTGAGCGAGGCATGAAGCGAATATTGCTGCCGTGACGCGTCGCGAACGACGCCCTTGCAAAGCTCGTCGTAGATGACGCCGTGAACGATCGCGCGGTCCCGCTCAGGCGGGTCATGAACGAGCTGGCCGACCGGGGCGCGCAGGGGATCTTGCTGGGCTGCACCGAGATCGACCTGCTGGTCGGGGCGGAGGACGCCCCTGTGCCGGTCTTTGACACCACCCGGCTGCACGCTCGCCGCGCCGTTGGCCTCGCCCTCGATTCGTAGTAGTCGAGCGCCCGCAGCTTTCGAAGCTCGGGGGCGTTCAGGGGCAGCCGTCACGGCATACGCTCGGAACACATATAGGGAGCAACATGCGCCCGCCCATTGGCGGGTACCGGTCGTTTCGAGCCGACCTGGTGCCCAGCGCCCGCGGCGCGATTCGGCTGCCTCTTTCCGGGTACAAGCGCTCCTCCAGAGCACGACCCCCAGGAAAGAGATGCGTTCATGAAGGCAGTTGCTTGGCACGGCAATCACGACGTTCGCGTAGACACGGTTCCCGATCCCACGATCGAGCACCCGACCGACGCAATCATCCGCGTCACCTCGTCGGGCATCTGCGGGTCGGACCTGCATCTCTACGAGGTGCTGGGTCCCTACATCGACGAGGGCGACATCCTGGGCCATGAGCCGATGGGAATCGTCGAGGAGACCGGGGCCGATGTCACCGACATCAAGGCGGGCGACCGCGTCGTGATTCCGTTCAACATCTCCTGCGGGCACTGCTTCATGTGCGACAAGGGTCTGATGTCCCAATGCGAGACCACGCAGGTCCGCGAGTACGGCACCGGCGCTGCCTTCCTCGGCTACACCAAGCTCTACGGCCAGGTGCCAGGCGGCCAGGCCGAGTTCCTCCGCGTGCCCCAGGCCCAGTTCGGACCGATCAAGGTGCCCGAGGGGCCGCCCGATGATCGCTTCGTGTACCTCTCGGACGTCTTGCCCACCGCTTGGCAGGCCGTGGAGTACGCCGACATACCGGATGGCGGGAGCGTCCTGGTCCTGGGTCTGGGCCCGATCGGGGAGATGTCGTGCCGGATAGCCCAGCAGCGCGGCGTCGAGCACGTGCTGGCCATCGACCTGGTGCCCGAGCGCTTGGAGCGAGCGCGCGCCCACGGCGTGCATGTGCTCAACCTCAACGAGCACGACGACCTGCCCAAGGCCGTGCGCGAGCAGACCGGAGGCCGGGGACCGGACTCGGTGATCGACGCGGTGGGCATGGAGGCCCACGGCGCGCCGATCGGCAAGCTGGCCCACCGTCTGGCCGGGCTACTCCCGGACGCCGCTGCGCGGAAAGTGATCGAGACGGCCGGCATCGACCGCCTGAGCGCGCTGCATCTCGCGATCGACCTCGTCAGGCGCGGCGGGACGGTCTCGATCTCAGGGGTGTACGGCGGTGCGGTGAGCCCGATGCCCCTGATCCAGATGTTCGACAAGCAGATCAACATGCGGATGGGTCAGGCCAACGTCAGGCGCTGGATCGACGACCTCATGCCGCTGGTGACCGCAGACGAGGATCCGCTCGGCGTGGAGCAGTTCGCCACCCACCGCGTGCCCCTCGCCGAGGCGCCGCACGCCTACGAGATCTTCCAGAAGAAGCAGGACAATGCCTTCAAGATCCTGCTCCAGCCCTGAGCCGGCCGGTGCATCGGCCAAAGTGACTCCGCGCTGGGAGTAGAGTAAGGGGGGACGCACCCGCGCCGGATGGCAATGCCCCCCGCATCCTCCAGTGGTTCTACTCTCGGGGAGCAGTTTGGGGAACCATCCATGAGCGACCAGCCGACCGAGGTCGAGACGCCGCGCAGCAAGCCCGACGGATCCGCCTATGAGGCCCACATGGAGAGGCTCACCGCCCGCAACGATGCAACCCGGAAGGCCGGGAAGGCCCGGCGCAAGGCCCGCGAGGAGGTCGAGGACCGGGGCCGGCGTGAGGTCGCGGCCCGACAGGATGCCAACCTGCGCGACAAGAGCGGCCACGCACAGCCCAGGCGCGCGGGCTGAGCGTGGGCAGCTGAGGCTCGCGCTGCCGTAGGCTGCGCGCCGTGAGCGCGCTCGGGAACCGCACCGTGATCATGTCCGGCGGCAGCCGGGGAATCGGCTTGGCGATCGCCAAGAAGGTGGCGAGCGAGGGCGCCCGGGTGGCGATCCTCGCCAAGACCGATGAGCCCCATCCCAAGCTAGAGGGCACCGTGCACACGGCCGCGGCCGAGATCGAGGAGGCCGGGGGCGAGGCGCTGGCCATCGTCGGCGATGTCCGCGACGACGGGCAGGTGCAGGACGCCGTGAGCCAGACCGTGGATCGCTTCGGCGGCATCGACATCGTGGTCAACAACGCCAGCGCGATCAACCTCGCCCCGATGCGCGACCTCGAGCCCAAGCGCTACGACCTGATGCTGGACATCAACGCCCGCGGAACGTTCGTGCTCACCCGCGCCGCTCTACCTCACCTGCGCGAGTCCGAGCACGCCCACGTGCTCACGCTCTCACCGCCGCTGTCGGCCGACCCCAAGTGGCTTGCCGGCCACGCCGCGTACACGCTGTCGAAGATGGGGATGACCATGCTGACGCTGGGCGTGGCCGCCGACGAAGCCGGAGCTCACGTCGCGGCCAACTGCCTGTGGCCGCGCACGCTGATCGCCACGGCCGCCGTCCAGAACCTGCTCGGAGGCGACGAGGCGATGCGAAGGGCGCGCACCCCGGAGATCTACGCCGACGCCGCGGCCGAGATCCTGCGCCGCGATCCGCGCGAGTGCACGGGGCACGCCTATATCGACGACGAGGTGCTGGCCGAGGCCGGCATCACCGAGCTGGGGTGCTACGCGGCGGCAGAGGGGGCGGAGCTGGCGCTCGACCTCTTCGTCGACGGCTGGCCGGGGGCCTAAGCCGCCTCGGCGGCGGCCTGCTCGGCCGCCTCCAGCTGGCGCTCGACGAGGTCCAGGCCGCGGTCCCAGAAGCCCGGGTCGGTGAGGTCCAGGCCCACGATCCGCGCCAATTGTTCCGGCGGCTTGGAGCCTCCGGCGCGGAGCAGGTCGAGGTAGCGGGGCACGAAGGGCCCGCCCTCCTCGCGGTAGCGCTCGTACACCGAGAGCGCCAGCAGCTTGCCGTACGCGTAGGCGTACACGTAGCCAGGCGTGGAGATGAAGTGCGGCACGTAGGACCACCACGACCGGTAGCCGTCGGTGATCTCCACGGAGTCGCCCAGCAGTTCGGACTGCGACTCGGTCCAGAGCTCGCCGAAGTGGTCCACCGACAATTCGCCCTCTTCGCGGCGGGCGGTGTGCGCCAGGTCCTCGAAGCGGTTCATCGCTGCCTGACGGAACACGGTGGCGATCGTGTCCTCGATCGACTCCGCCAGCAGGGACAGCCGTGAGTCGGGTGTGTCGGCCGACTCCAGCAGCCGCGCAAGAGTGACCTCCTCGCCAAACACAGACGCGGTCTCGGCCAGCGTCAGGCCGGTGCCCTGGTGAAAGACCCCCTGCGGAGCGGCCAGCGCGAAGTGCACGCCGTGGCCCAGCTCGTGGGCGAGGGTCAGCACGTCGCGGCGCTGCGCGGTCCAGTTGAGCATCACGTAGGGGTGCAACGAGGGAACCGTGGGCGCGCAGAAGGCCCCACCGCGCTTGCCGGGCCGTATGGGGGCGTCGATCCAGCGCTCATCGAAGAAGCGTGAGACCAGTCCGCCTAGCTCCTCCGAGAAGGAGGCGTAGGAATCGGTGACCGTCTCGCGCGCCTCGGCCCAGGAGAAGGCGGTGTCGTTCGGGGTGACCGCCGCCATGCGGTCATAGTCGGCCAGACGGTCCAGGCCCAGCAGTTTCGCTTTGAGCCGGTACCACCGGCGCGCCAGCTCGTAGCGGCCGCGTACCGCCTCGAGCAGAGCCTGCACGGACTCGTCGGTGGCCTCGTTCGACAGGTTGCGGCTGGCCAGCCAGTTGGGGAACTTACGCAGCCTGTCGTCCACCGCCTTGTCCTGTAGCAGCGTGTTGAACACGTACGCGCGCGTACGCAGGCCGGGCTCCAGCGCCGCGGTCACCGCCTCCGCGGAGGTGCGTCTCACGTCGCGGTCAGCCGAGAACAAGCGGCTCAGAGCCACGTCGAGGGCCACCCGGCCACCGTCAGCATCGGTGCCCGGCTCGCCGGCCTGCTCGGGTAGGTCCACCTCGATCGCCGAGGTCAGCTCCGAGAACAGCCGCGACCACGCCGACTGTCCGGTCTGGTCCTTCTCGGTCGCTATCTTCTCCTCGGGCTGAGTGAGCAGGTGCGGGCGGTAGCGGCGCGCGGAGCGCAGGTAGTGGCCGCAGAAGTCGAGGTCGTCGCCGGCGAGCAGCTCCTCGGCGCGGGCGTCATCCAGTGCCGCCCACTCCAGCTCGAAGAACAGCAGGCGAGTCTGGATCGCCGTGCCGCGCTCCTCCACGCTGGCCATCAGCGCGCCGTGGGCGGGATCGGCGGTGTCAGTCGAGAAGCGCAGGACGGCGAACGAGCCCGCGCGCCCGACCAGCTCGCCTATCGCGGCCAGCTCGTGCATTGCCTCGGCCAGCGTCTCCGGAGAGAGCTCGGAAACCTTCCCTTCGTGGCGCTGCGCGAATGTCTCCGAGCGCTCGATGGCCTCGTCGAGCAGGCGCTCGACGCCCGCCTCGCCCTCGCTCTCGACCAGTGGATCGAGGTCCCAGGCGGCGCGCTCGAGCTCGGGGTCGGCGGGCGTGGCGGGGCTGGGGGCGACGTCGGCGATGGGCCCAACGCTAGCTTGGCGGGGATGGGCGAGGGCTTCAGCGAAGGCCACTACATCCTCGGTATCGAGGGGCTGGGGCTGCTGCGTGCGGGCGCGGACAGGCGGCTGGAGGGTGTGGCGCGCCGCGTTCAGGAGCTCGCGGAGGTCCTCGCCGGGCTCGAACAGGAGCAGCTGTCTCGCCGGCGCGACCTGCCGGAGTACGGCGTGGGCCCGGGCTACGCGGGGTGGGCCGAGAGCTACGACCAGCTCGAGGGCAACGACACCATCGCCCTCGAGGAGCCGGCGGTCCGGTCGCTGCTGGACGGGCTGCCGGAGGGACCCGTGCTCGACGCCGCCTGTGGCACGGGGCGCCACACCGCCTATCTGACGGCGGGCGGTCGGGAGGTCATCGGCGTGGACTCGAGTTCCGAGATGCTCGCGCGAGCGCGCGAGCGGCTGCCCCGCGCGGACCTGCGCGAGGGCCGGCTCGAGCACCTGCCGGTTAAGGACGGCGCGGTGACCGGCGCTGTGTGCGCGCTCGCTCTCAGCCACCTGCTCGACATCCGCCCCGCGATCTCGGAGCTCGCTCGCGCGCTTCGGCCCGGCGGACGTCTGGTGATCTCCAACCCCCACCCCTTCGCCACCGGCGTGCTGGGCTGGCGGGCGGTGTTCACCGACGAGAGCGGCGAGCGTTCGATGATCCCCGAGCACGCCCACCCGCACGGCGACTACATCGAGGCGTTCGAGGCGGCCGGCTTGACGGCGCGCCGCTGCCTGGAGTTGAGGCTCTCTCGCGACCAGGCGCGGGGTCGCGCCAAGCTCGGCTACGAGGACGCCTTCGCGGCGGCCCTGACCGGCGTGCCCGCCGTGATCGTGTGGGAGGCCGAGCGGCGCTAGGGCTTCACGGCTCGCCGGAGACCGGTCCGACGCTCAGCAGGTGCTCGGCGATCACATCGAGCTCCGAGGCGTTGTCGGCGATCAGGCGCCTCGCGGCGGCCTCCAGCTCCGCGAGGCCTCGCTTGGAGGCGTCGTCGAGTGCCAGCACCCTGGGCAGGGTCGTCTGGAGCCGGAAGTAGCGCGGGCCACGACCGAGATCGAGCTTCTCCGGCGAGCGCCGGTCGGGCTCGTGGTTGAGGAGCATGTGGGCCCAGTGGTCCGCAGCGTCGGACTGGCCGTCGAACACCGCGCCGAGGAGCGCCGACTCGCCGTTGCGCGGGAGGATCCACCCGATCTTGCCCCAGCCGCGCACACGGCGGGGTGGGAAGCCCGACTCGCGCACACCTGTGCCGAGCGAGACGACGAACAAGTCGTGCGGATGCACCGGGGCCGGCTCGTCCGTCGTGCGCTTCAGGGCCTCGCTGATCGCGGCAATCGTCGGGTTGGCGGCAAACACGCCGCCGTCAACGAGCGCGCTGCCGGCGATCTGGTGCGAGGGAAAATACGTCGGCGCGGCCGCGGTCGCCATGGCGGCGTCCACGAGAGTCGGGTTGCGAGACTCATCCTCCCGCGCCCGCCAGCGCTTGAAGAAGTGCGGCTCGCGCTCGGTCATGTCGTAGGCGGTGATCACGACGTCACGCGTGGCCTGCGCCAGCCTCGCCGATTTCAGGTGCCCCTCGAGCACGCGCTCGAGCTGGGCCGGCGCGTGCTTCGGCGCGATCCAGCCGCCGAGGGAGCGCACCCTCTGCGGGGTGAAGCGAAAGATGGACCGTCCCTCGTCTCGATACAGCGCGACGAGCTTCTCGCCGTTCATGCACGCCTCGCCGGGCGCGGCCATGCCAAGTGCGATGAGGCCGCCCGTGGACGTGCCGGCCAGCAGGTGAAACCAATCGGACAGCGGCCGCTTCTTCCCCCCGGCCTCCTCGAGGCGGCGCTCGATGTCGGCGATCACGAGCGCAGGAAGGAGCCCCCGGATCCCGCCGCCGTCGATCGAGAGGATGCGCAGGCGGTCATCTGAGGCCACTCGGCGACTCTAACCTCAAGAGGTAGGGGAGAGGAATAGACCCGAAGCGAAAGGCTCACCTGAACATGGATCAGCGCACGCTAGGACCGCTCGGCGTCCCCGAGATGGGGCTCGGCTGCATGGGCATGTCCGCCTTCTATGGGACGACCGACGAGGGAGAGGCCATCGCCACCATCCACCGCGCTCTGGAGCTGGGCTGCAATTTCCTCGACACGGCTGAGATGTATGGGCCCTACGAAAACGAGAAGCTCCTGGGCAAGGCGCTCGACGGCCGCCGCGACGAGGTGGTGCTCGCCACGAAGTTCGGCATCGTTGCCGACCCCGACGATCCCAAGACGCGCGCGCTGGATGGCTCGCCCGAGAACGTGCGTCGCTCGATCGAAGGCTCGCTCGAGCGCCTCGGCACCGACTACGTCGACCTCTACTACCTGCATCGAGTCGATCCCGGTACCCCCATCGAGGACACGGTGGGCGCGATGGCCGAGCTCGTGGAGGAGGGCAAGGTGCGCAACCTGGGCCTTAGCGAGGCCTCGGCCGACACGCTGCGCCGGGCCGCCGAGGTGCATCCGATCGCCGCATTGCAGACCGAGTACTCCCTGTGGTCGCGCGATGTCGAGCAGGACATATTGCCCGCCTGCCGCGAGCTGGGCGTGGGCTTCGTGGCCTACTCGCCGCTCGGCCGCGGCTTTCTCTCCGGGCGCTTCAAGAGCCCCGAGGAGTTGGACGCCGATGACTTTCGCCGCGACGGTCCGCGCTTCACGGGCCAGGCCCTGGAGCAGAACCAGCGGCTGGTGGCCAAGATCGAGGAGCTGGCCGGCGAGAAGGATTGCGCTCCGGGGCAGCTGGCCCTGGCCTGGGTGCTCGCCCAGGGCCACGACGTGGTGCCGATCCCCGGCACCAAGCGCCGCCGGTACCTGGAGGAGAACGTGGCGGCGGCCGACGTGGAGCTGACCAAGGAGGATCTGGTGCGCATCGAGTCGGAGCTGCCGGCTGTGGCAGGCGACCGCTACGACGAAGCCGGCATGGCCTCGGTCCAGTCCTGACGCAGGGGCGCCGGGCACGGCGGCCCGGCTGGCCGCCGGCTACGAGGCTGCCGGCATGGCCACAGCGCAGCGCTAACTCGCCGATAGCCCTCAAGGGGGGCGCCTAATGGTCGATTCACTGTTGATGCGACCAAAATGGCTCAGCAAGCCGAGCTTTCCGGTGAAGGTCATGGTGGTCACGGTGGTCCCGATGCTGGTGATGGCCTTCTTCCTCGCGCGCAGCCTGGAGAGCTCGGAACGCTCGAATGCCCTCGACCGCGCCCGCCACGACGCGGCCGTGACCGTGCGCCTGCTCGGCGTGAAGAAACTGGACGCCGCGCTGCGCTCCGAGATCTCCGCATCCGATCGGCGCCGGCTGGACCGCGGGTTCCGGCTGGTGGTTTCCGACGGCGAGATCACCAGCGTGGCGCTGATCACCCGTGACGGGCGGATCATTCACGCCCTGGACCCCGACCTGGTGGGCAAGCGTTCGAACTCGCCGCTGATTGCCGCCGCCCTCGAGGGCAGCCCGGTCTCGGGCGAGTTCGGGGGCGAGGACCTGGACGTCTACACCCCGATCTCGCGCCGCGGCGAGCTGCCGGCCGGCGTTCTGCGGGTACGCCAGCCCGCGGCCCCGATCGAAGCCGCGGTGGCCGATCAGACGCGCCCGCTCTATCTCGCAGTGGGATTGGGACTGGGCCTGCTTTGCCTAGGGCTGGGGCTCGTGATGCGCGAAGCGCGCCAGCGGATGGTGGAGGAGACCTCGCGGAAGGCGCACCAGGCCCTCAGCGATTCGCTCACCGGGCTTCCCAACCGGACGCTGTTCAACCAGTTGCTGGAGCAGGCGCTGGCCACGTGTCCGCGCAACAAGCGGGTCGGCGTGCTGCTCATGGACCTCGATCGGTTCAAGGAGATCAACGACTCGCTCGGCCACTTCAATGGGGACCGCGTGATCGAGCGGGTGGGCGACCGCCTCAAGATCATGCTGCGTGAAGGCGACACCGTGGCCCGTCTGGGCGGCGACGAGTTCGCCATGCTGCTGCCCAGCATCTCAGACGCGCAAGCCGCCGTGCAGGCCGCCGAGCGCGTGCACAAGTCCCTGGAGGAGCCCTTCATCGCCGGCGGCCTGGCGCTGCGTGTGGAGTCGAGCATCGGGATCGCGCTCTACCCCGATCACGGGGACAAGGCCGGCAAGCTGCTGCGCGCGGCCGACGTGGCCATGTACGCCGCCAAGAAGGGGCGTTCCGGTCACGCGGTCTACTCGCCGGACCAGCAGCGCTACAGCCCGGCACGCCTGGGGCTGGTGTCCCAGCTCGACCGTGCGATGGCTCAAAACGAGCTGGTGCTGCACTACCAGCCCAAGGCGCGATTCTCCACCGGGGCGGTAGAGGGGGCCGAGGCGCTGGTGCGCTGGAAGCACCCCGACCGCGGCCTTCTGCTCCCGGCCGAGTTCATCCCGGTGACTGAGCACACCTCGATGATCCGGCCCGTCACCGTCTACCTCCTCGAGCTGGCGCTGCAGCAGGCGCTCGTGTGGCGGCGCAACGACATCAACCTGAGACTGGCGGTCAATCTGCCGACTCAGATCCTGCTCGACCTGGAGCTGCCGAAGGAGATCGGGCGGATGCTCTCGCGGGTGGGGGCGCCGGCCGACACTCTCGAGCTGGAGGTCACTGAGAGCGCCATCATCTATGACCCTCGACGCGCGCAGATCGTGTTGGACGGGCTGAGCGAGATGGGTCTGCGGATCGCCATCGACGACTTCGGGACCGGGTACTCCTCGCTCGTATCGCTGAAGAACCTGCCGGTGAGCACGATCAAGATCGACAAGTCGTTCGTAATGACGATGAGTCAGGACAACGATGACGAGGCGATCGTGAAGTCCACGGTCCAGCTCGGACACAACCTGGGCCTGGAGGTCGTGGCCGAGGGGGTCGAGACACCCGCTGCCTGGACCCGGCTGGCCGAGATGGGCTGTGACCTGGCCCAGGGCTTCTATCTGAGCAGGCCCCTGGACGGGGTGCGCTTCATGAGCTGGTTTCGGGCCTATGAGGACATGTTCACCACCGGGCCGCCCACACTGCCGATGCCCGACCCGGTCGCCCATCCCGGGCAGAGGCGCCCCCCGCTGCACGTCGCAGGCTCCTAAGAGCAACGTAGGAGTTCTCCCGTGCCAGGGCCGGCCCGGGCACAATTGCCGGGGTGAGAGTGCTGGTGGTGGACGACGACAGGGCGGTGCGCGACGCGCTGCGCCGAGCGCTGACCCTTGGCGGCTACGAGGTGCGTCTTGCCGAGGACGGGAGCACAGGCCTCCAGGAGGCGATGAGCGCAACCCCCGAGGCCGTGGTGCTCGACGTGGGCATGCCGGGGATCGACGGCCTCGAAGTGTGCCGGCGGCTACGCAGCCAGGGCAACCGCGTGCCGGTGCTCATGCTCACTGCGCGCGATGCCGTGAGCGATCGCATCGACGGGCTGGACGCCGGCGCCGACGACTACCTGGTCAAGCCCTTCGACGTCGGCGAGCTCAAGGCGCGCCTGCGGGCGCTGCTGCGCCGCGGCGGGCGCCAAGGGCGAGCCCGGTTCCCTGACCTTCGAGGAGCTGCGCCTGGATGAGGGCAGGCACGGCGCGCAGGTGGGAGACGCCTTCGTCGAACTCACCCGCACCGAGTATCAGCTGCTGGAGCTGCTGATGCTCAATTGCAGGCGGGTGCTGACGCACAGCCTGATCTACGAACGTGTGTGGGGGTATGACTTCGGCCCCACATCCAACGCGCTGCGCGTGTACGTAGGCTACCTGCGGCGCAAGCTCACCCATGCCGGGTCACGCGAGCTGATCCATACCGTGCGCGGCGTGGGCTACGTGCTGCGCGAGCCGTGAGCCTGCGCACTCGCATAGCCGCAGTAGCCGGCCTGGCGGTGGCGATAGCCGTGCTCGGGGCGGCCTTCGTGGTGTACGTGGCGATCCGGTCCGAGCTGCGCGGCGAGGTTGACCGCGCGCTGCGCGAGCGCTCCGGCGCCTTTCGGGAACCCGGCCCGATCGGCGGCGGGGTGCCCGGTGGTCCTCATCTCCCACTGCGCGAGCGTCTCCGGCCACCGGGCGAGGGGCCGCCCGCCTTCGGCGGAGCGTCGGGCTTCGTGCAGTTGGTGGGCGCGGACGGCTCCGCGACCGGACCGCCCGGCGGGCAGGCCCTTATCCCGGTGGATGAGGCCACCCGGCAGATAGCAGCACTGCGCTCCGGAGAGAGGCTCGCCGACGCCGAGTGGATGGCACCCACGTGCGCGTGCTCACGACGGGCACGCCGTTCGGCGCGGTGCAGGTGGCCCGGCCGCTCGACGAGGTGGACAGCGTGCTCGACCGCGTGCTGATCGTGCTGATCGTGGTGGGCCTGGCGGGCATCGCCCTCGCTGCGGGGCTGGGAGCGCTGGTCGCGCGCACGGCGCTCGCGCCCATCGCCCGCTTCACACGGCGGACCGAAGCGCTCACTGCCGATCCGGACCTGTCGAAGCGCATGGAGGAGGGAGGCCGCGACGAGCTGGGCCGCCTGGCAGCCAGCTTCAACGCCACGCTCGACGCGCTGGAGAGCTCGATCGAGGCCCAGCGCCACGTGGTGGCCGACGCCGGGCATGAGCTGCGCACGCCGCTCGCCAGCCTGCGCGCCAACATCCAGGTGCTCGAGGACGCCGAGCGGCTTCCTCCGGCGGAGTTGGCTGGATTGCGCGCTGACATCATCGAGGAGCTGGACGAGCTGACCAGCCTCGTCGGGGACGTGGTTGAGCTGGCCCGCGGCGCCAGATCGGACGAGGCGCTGGACGACGTTCGACGGGATCTGGTGGCGCGGGCCCTGGCCGAGCGCTTCGAGAGGCGCGCCGGCGCTGTGGGCATCCGGGTGCAGGCCGAGCCCACGCTGGTGCGGGGGGACCCGGAGCGGATCGCCCGGGCGGTTTCCAACTTGCTCGACAACGCGTGTAAATGGAGTCCACCTCATGGCGAAGTGGAGCTGTCGGTGAGAGACGGACGGGTGAGCGTGCGCGACCGCGGGCCGGGCTTCGAGGACGACGATCTGCCACGCGTGTTCGAGCGCTTCTACCGCTCCGACGGCGCCCGCTCGATGCCCGGGTCGGGCCTTGGGCTGGCAATCGTCCGTCAGGCCGCGGAGGATCACGGCGGGTGGGCCGAAGCCGTCAACGCCGCCGGTGGCGGCGCACGGGTGACCGCCCGCTTCGGACCGGTCGTGCCTATGCCCGACGAGGCGATCAGCGGCACTCCGCCGCTTTCTTAGACAGCTCCTACACACAGACGACGTCGCGCTTACGCGCGAGCGCCACGTTGGTCGCACACACTTCTCTATCAAGGAGGCAGCATGAATAGATCAGGCTGGAAGAAGGTTGGAGCCGTGGGGAGTGCCTGTGCGGTGCTCGGCGCCGCCGGCGGAATCGTGGGCAGTGCTGCGGCGCCGACCTCGAACTCGGACTCGGCATCCAAGGCCAGGAGCAGGTCGGGCCCGGACTTCGACATGCGTCGCGGGCTGCGCGGCAACAGCCACGGCCCGCCCTTCGCTGGAGGTGGCCCGCCCGTGCATTCGGAGGCGGTCGTGCCCAACGAGGACCGCGACGGTTTCGAGACCGTCACGAGCGACAGCGGCAAGGTGAAGGCCGTCTCCGGATCGGAGCTCAGCGTGACCACCGGCACTGACAAGGCTGACTATAAGGACGTGACGATCGACGTCGCCGACGACGCGGTGATCCGTCGCAACGGCCGTAAGGCCGACTTGTCGGATCTGAAGCCCGGCGACCGCGTTCATGTGCTCCAGGCTCAGAGCCGGGCCTTCGTCATGGCCCACGATGCCGCCACCGCCAAGAAGATGCGAGATCATATGCGCCGCTTCCGGCCGGGCGACCGCATGGGCCCGCCTCCGGGGATGCGCGACTTCCACGGCCCGCCCCGCGACTTCGGCGGCCCGCCCCCGATGGGCTGACGGGCCCGGCGATCCGGACCTGGCCGCTCGGAGCAGCGGCCGGGTCCGGTGAGCCGCGGGCAGGAACAGGGGTGCCGCGCGGCGAAGGGGCTTGCGGCGATGCATCTTCAGACGATCCCCGAAGCCGCCCGCACCTGTGGCCGCAGCCCGCGCGAGGTGAGGCTGATGGTCGAGAGCGGAGAGCTGTCCGCCGTGCGGCACATGGGGCGCTGGCTGATCGACCCACTCGATCTCCCCTCGGGGCATGGGCCGGCGCCGGCTGCTGAATCGAGTCCGAGCGGGTGCAGGCCCGAACGACCGTGGAGGAGCCGGTCCTGAGTGCGGTGCCCGCCACCGCGCCGGCCCATGACCGGGTGCGAGTGGTGGAGGCTGACCTGTGCGCGATGCGCCAGGAGCTCGACGTGGCGCGGCGGTGCATCTCCGAGCTGGAGAGCAGCAGCTTCGGGCGGGCGCTCAGGGGCTCGGGCGAGCGGGGAGCGCTGGCGCCCCTGTTCCGGCCCACCACCGACGTCTCGACCTAGCGGCGCTCGTATCCGAGCCGCCTGCTCAGCGGCGAGCCGGTCACCCCATGAAGCACCACGGACACCATCACGCAGACGAGCGCGGTCCACACCACCGTGCTCTGCTCCTCTCCCGACAGCACTCCTGCCTGTACGACGAGGGTCGCGAAGTAGACCGCTGCCACGCCGCGGACCCCGAACCACGCCACGAACGCACGACCGCGCAACGTCAACGGGCTGCGGGATAAGAAGACGAAGACTGCCAGCGGGCGGAACACGGTCAGCAGCGCGGGTACCAGCAGCCACCCGGCCACCCCCGGCTCGTCGAGCACCGCGAGCGTCACCGTGCTGCCCAGGAGCAGGATCACGGCCAGCTCGAACAGCTTCTCGACCACCTCGGCGCCGTCGTGCACTCGGCTCATGTACTCGTGTCCGAACTCATACCGGTGGAAGGCCAGGCCGCCGGCAAAGCCCGCCACCAGGCCGTAGCTGCCGATCGCCTCGGCGGCTCCGTAGAGCAGCAGCGGGGCGGCGATCGACACGAAGCCGTCGAACTGGGAATCCAGGAATTGGCCCTTGCGCAATGGCAGCACGAGCGCGGCCAAGCCGTAGCCGCCGGCGGCACCCACCGCCGCGCCCACGGAGGTGGCGTACAGCGCGTCGGCCAACCCCCACTCGACCACGCCGCCCGCCGACGCGCCACCGGCCACCAGGATCCCCAGCAGGACGAACGGCGTCGACAAGCCGTCGTTCAGCCCGGCCTCGGCCGTGATGGCGAACTGCGGCTCCTCGCGCTCGTCGGGCTGCTCGCCCGGGGCGCCCACGCCGATGTCGCCGGCCAGTACCGGGTCCGTGGCGGCCAGGACGCCCCCTAGGATCAGGGCGGCTCCAAGGGAGAGCCCCATCACCTGGGTCCCGAAGAGCGCGATCAGGCCCACCGTAGCGGGCATCACCAGCACTATGAGCAGCACCACCGAGCGCCAGCTGGAGAAGGTCAGGGTGCGCTCGATCTTCAGCCCGGCGGTGAACACTGCCACCAGAAGCGCCAGCTCGGCCACCCGGTTCAACAGCTCGGCATCCTCGATCGGACTGAGCGGTTCGACTCCGATCACATAGAGGCCGACCGCGGCGATCAACCCCAGCCCGAGATAGATAACGCTGGCCGAGAAGGCGCGCTCTTCCTGATAGGAGAGCGCCGCGATCGCGGCGCAGAAGGCCAGACCGGCGCAGAACAGGCCGATGGCGTAGGGGTCGCCCGGCGAGAGCCCGAGCTCTGCCGCGAGTGGAAGGTACACAGGGCTATCCGCCGGCCCGGGCCACGTGCACTTGCACGGCCTCGATCTGGCGCTGGCCGTAGGAGCCCTTGAACACCGGCCCCGCCGCGCTCACCCGGTCCCCGACCCGGGGAAGAGGGCGGGGACGCAGCTCGCGCCGAACGTCGACGACCGTGACCCCCGGCGCCGTGACCCCGTCCGGGCTGAGGAGCACGAGATGAGCATCACCGTCGCCGTCGGCGTCCACGGCCTCGACCAAGGTCACCCGCCCGGACGCGCTGCGGCAGCCGGGCGCGGCGTCGGCCGGGCAGCGGGCCGTGCGCAGCTCGGTGTTACGCGCCTCGGGCTCTTCGGCTTTCTGCGGCTTCGCTTTGGGGGGCTCCGCTCGGGGAGCGGGCTCCTCGTCGGCGCAGCCGGCCATTGCTGAGAACAGCATCAGTAAGGGGAGCAGGGAGCTAATTCGCGCATGCAGAGCCGAGGACGGGGCCATGCTCGGCACGTTAGAGGGGCTGGGGACCCGGCCCGAGGTTGTCCGGAAGCTCGTAGAACTTTGAACGGCGGTCCTCCCGCCTCGTCCGCTCGTGTTGCGAGCGTGACAGGCGCCAACCAAGTCCGCGAGGACAGGAGGAACCGCCATGAAAAAGGT
>Ga0136620_10000514_pt1 | contig 17572 bp, 24 predicted proteins | sample AntDrymUQ4162106_2_FD_104806 | JGI IMG/M metagenome (GOLD analysis project Ga0136620, IMG submission 104806) | Polar desert sand microbial communities from Dry Valleys, Antarctica - metaG UQ416 (21.06) | ecosystem: Environmental > Terrestrial > Soil > Desert | place: Antarctica: Dry Valley... | reverse complement strand
TGCAGCAACGCCAGCAACCCGTGCCTGATTGACATCCGCTCGCCCCTCGGTAGATACCGAGTATGCATACGCGGTATAACCGGGCCGCGTCAAGCGGCACGAGGCACCTCTGCAGGGCTGGCGGAGCAGCCCGTCATGATGTATCGGCGGAAGTGGTCGGTTGAGGAGGAGGCACCACGCATGCAGGGTCGAGGCCTCATCACCAGCGCGTCGTACTCGATCACGATCCGGCTGCACGCCTCGCTCGACCCTGCCGTCGTCGGCCGGATCGCGACCGCGGTCGGCGTGGCCGGTGGAGTCGTCACCGCGATCGACGTCGCGGAGTCCCGCAGCGACTCGATCACTGTCGACGTCACCTGCTCGGCCGCCGACGGCGTACATGCCGCCGAGATCGTCGATGCGCTGCGCGAGGTGGACGGCGTCGAGGTCGGCAAGGTCAGCGACCGCACGTTCCTGCTGCACATCGGCGGGAAGCTGGAGGTCCGGTCGCGAGTGCCGCTCAAGACTCGCGACGACCTCTCGATGGCCTACACGCCGGGAGTGGCCCGGGTGTGCCTGGCGCTCGCGGCAAACCCCGAGGATGTACGCCGGTTGACCATCAAGGGCAACACCGTCGCGGTGGTGACCGACGGCAGCGCTGTACTCGGGCTCGGTGATCTCGGGCCGGGTCCGGCGATGCCGGTGATGGAGGGCAAGGCGGCGCTGTTCAAGCGGTTCGCAGACATCGACGCCTGGCCGATCTGCCTCGACACCAACGATGTGGACGAGATCGTCCGCACGGTGGAGTTGATCGCACCGGGCTTCGGCGGCATCAACCTCGAGGACATCAGCGCGCCGCGCTGCTTCGAGATCGAGCGTCGGCTGCGCGACCGGCTGTCGATCCCGGTCTTCCACGACGACCAACACGGTACGGCGATCGTCGTACTCGCTGCCCTGACCAACGCGCTGCGGGTCGTGGGCAAGGAGCTGTCGCAGGTGCGGATCGTGGTCGCCGGTGCCGGAGCGGCCGGTACGGCGATCGTGACGCTGCTGGTCGAGGCCGGGCTCACGCACGTGCTGGTGTGGGATCGGGAGGGGATCCTCGACCCTGCCGACTCGCGGTTGTCCGGCGCCAAGCTGGAACTGGCCCGGCGGACGAACCCCGAGGGCCGCAGCGGTGACCTCGGGATGGCACTCGTCGGCGCCGACGTATTCATCGGCGTCAGCGCCGGCGGGATCCTGCAGCCGGACGACCTCGGGGTGATGGCGCCGGACGCGGTCGTGTTCCCGCTGGCCAACCCTGATCCGGAAGTGGACCCCATCGCCGCCCGCAAGCACGCGACGGTGGTCGCCTCCGGGCGCTCCGACGTGCCGAACCAGATCAACAACGTGCTGGCGTTCCCCGGCGTCTTCCGCGGACTGCTCGATGCTCGGGCCCGGGAGATCACGACGGAGATGCTGCTCGCCGCCGCGCGGGCGCTGGCGGCGGTCGTCACGGACGAGCAGTTGAACGCCAACTACATCGTGCCGAGCGTGTTCGACGTGTCGGTGGCACCGGCCGTCGCCGCCGCCGTACGCGAGAGCGCCACGCCGGGCTGAGCCGCCGAGCCGTAACGCCGCTCAAGACGGCTGATCGGGACCCGACCGGGTCCGGTGCTCACGCTCAACGGATGTTGAGCGTCGTGTCGCCTCCCGCCGGGCGGCCCTCGACCAACCCGAGCAGCGTCTGCGCCGGAACCCGTAACGGGTCGGTGGTGCGGGTGAGGAGCAGGTCGGTGTCCAGGCGCCCGTTGATGACGGTGGGCCCGAATGGGCTCCAGAACGCGCCGTCGGCGGTGATCGTGAGTTCCGCCGGCAGGTCGTCCACGGTGGCGTCGACGCCCAGGTCGGCGGTGACCGCGCGCCCCCGAGAGATCACCGGCCGCACGACGTGGTCGGAGTCCGGCACCCCGAGGCCGCGGTGCAATTCGCACAGCCTGGCCAGATCGTCCGGGTTGTCGGACTCTCCCGTTGTGGCGATCCGAACGGTGATCCCGCGCTCGATCAAGGCGGGGATCGCCGCCACCACCTTGGCGAAGTTGTCCGGACCACGTGCCTCGTCGTTCACCGCCGGATCGGCGGAGTCGAGGGAGATCTGTAACGCGACGTCGGTCCCGGCGAGCACCTCTACCGCCGCCAGTCGCCGCCCGGTGAACAGGGTCCCGTTGGTCAGCCCGACGGTGGGCAGGATCGCCCCGAGCCCGGCCAGCGTCTTGGGCATGTCCGGGACAAGGAACGGCTCCCCACCGGTGACGCCCAGTGCGGTGAAGCCCAGTTCGGCCGCCTGCCTGGCTGTCTCGAGCATCCGCTCGGCGGTGAGTTCCCGGCGCTGCACGCCCGGGCCGGACTCGGTCAGGCAGTAGGTGCAGGTCAGGTTGCAGTGGTAGTTGCTGTACAGCCAGACCCGACCGGGGAGAACGCCGGCGGCGACCGCTGCTGCCGGAGTACTCAACGCAGCCCTGCCGCTGTCAGCCGGTCGATCACCGCGGGCGACGTGGGCAGCTCCAACGCCGTACAGAAGCGGTTCAGCATCATGGTGGCGCCGACGAGCAGGGTGAGTTCGACCACCTCGTGGTCGGCAAACGACCTCCCGAACCGGGCGGCGACCGCGTCCGCCACGGGACCATTCCCACCGGCGACCGCGTCGACCCACCCGAGCAAGGCATCCTCGCGCTCGCCGCCAAGCGCAGCACGAGGCTCGTCGCGAAGGGCGACGACTTCGGCAGCCGTCAGCCCGGAGTCCAGCGCCACCACGGAATGGGAGTTCCCGCAGTAGACGCAGTGCAGCAGCGCCGACGTACGGACGATCACTATCTCCTTGGTCCGCGCATCGAGAGTGCTAGCGCCGAGCACCGTGGTCAGGAAGGGCAGCGACACCTCGAGCAGTTCCGGGACCGTTGCCAACGCCGCGACCAACGGCCCCGGATCGCCGTTCTGGTAGTACGGCCGGGCCGTCAAAGGCGCGGCCGCAGCGTCCAGCAGCATCACCCGGGTGCTCACGTTGATTCGGCCCTGTGGGCCAGGGCCGAGGCGGCCAGGAACACGCCGACCGCGGCCAGGACGGCCGTCACGCCTGGGCGAGCGGCCAGCAGGTTGCCGCTGCTGCGGTACAGCGCGAGCAACAGGACGGAAAAGGCGATGGCGGCCAGTCCGATCGGCAGCGCGACCCGCCGCCCGGCCACGAGCCACACGACGACCGCCATGACGAGCAGCAGGACGCCAAAGGCGATCGAACCGCCGAAGACGTTGCGGCCGAAGTCACCAGGAAAGTCGGTCGACCCCCCGAACAGGACCCAGTCCGTGGTGAACGTCGTGGGCAGAAACCCGTTCCGGGCGTTGACCACGATAACGAGAACGCCGTACGCCGCGACGATGGCGCTGACGGCCAGCCGGGTCCGACTGTTCACGTCGCTGCCTCCAACCATCGTGGGAGCCCGCGTTGCTGGCGGAGCAGAGCATCCACGCCGTAGTACCGCCCTGCCGCTGTCGCGAACACCGCGACGTGTAGCGCCGCCATCAGCAGGTAGCTCCAGTACCACTCACCCTCGGCATTGGCGACGGTGAGGCCGATGGCGATGCTTTGCGCGAAGCCCACTACCGCCGCGGCCCTTGTAAACGTCCCGGAGAGCAGCAGAACGGCGAGCAGGAACTCCATCGCCAGCGTGAGGTAACCGAACGCGGTCAGGTTCGGTGAGACGAGGTTCTCCAGCACCCAGGACCACGGCGGGATGACCGCGTCGTCGATGCCGACCTCGACGAAACTGCACAAACCCGAGCAGCCGTCGTCGGATCGCCCGAAACCGGGGGGCGTCTTCCAGCCCACATTGGACAACCAGAGCAGACCCGCGGTGATCCGAAGAGCAGCGGGCAGGAGTCGATCCGTCCGAGTGGCGGGTTCAGTCTTCAGCTGGCCGTCCGGTGCCATGTCCCCATCGAAGCAGCCGGAGGCCCCCACCGGGTCCGGTTTAGCACATCGTCCGTGATCCGTAACAACTCTGCGGACCACTCCATCCGCGGCGGCGGTTCTCGTGGTGCAATCGGTGCCGTGCCTGAACTTCCCGAGGTCGAAGCACTCGCAGCGTTCCTGCGCGAGCGCGCGGTCGGGCATGTTCTCACCCGCGTCGACCTGTGCGCGGTGTCGGCGATCAAGACGTTCGACCCGCCGCACACCGCGCTGGCCGGGCTGGAGGTCACCGGGGCAGGGCGGCACGGGAAGTTCCTGGACCTCGACGTCAGCGGGCTGCACCTCGTCGTACACCTGGCCCGGGCCGGCTGGCTGCACTGGCGGGACCAGCTGCCGCCAGCGCCGCCGAAACCTGGCCGCGGTCCGCTTGCGCTGCGGGTCCATCTGGATGACGGTGCCGGCTTCGACCTCACCGAGCAGGGCACCAAGAAGGGCCTGTCGGTGTACGTCGTTCGCGACCCCACCACCGTGCCCGGCGTCGCTCGGCTCGGGCCTGACGCGATGCAGCTCAGCGCCCCGGAACTGGCCGAGATCCTGCGCGGTCATCGTGGTCAGCTCAAGGGCGCCCTGACCGACCAGCGGCTCATCGCCGGAATCGGCAACGCCTACTCCGACGAGATCCTGCACGTCGCCCGGTTGTCGCCGTTCAAGCAGACCCACAGCATCAGCGATACCGACGTGGAGACGCTGCACGTGGCAGTGCGAACAACGCTGACCGACGCGGTCGAGCGGTCCATCGGCCAGGCCGCCGCCCGGCTGAAGAGCGAGAAACGCTCCGGGCTGCGGGTGCACGCGCGTACCGGCCTGCCGTGCCCGGTATGCGGCGACACGGTGCGGGAGGTCTCGTTCGCGGACCGGTCGCTGCAGTACTGCCCTGCCTGCCAGACCGGAGGAAAACCGCTGGCGGACCGGCGTACGTCGAAGTTCCTCCGCTGACCAGATCTCACCACTGGACGAGCTTCCAGACCTCGGGCTGCGGCCCCTCGTCCGCGCCCACATCGGCGAAGAGCGACACGGCGCGCTTGAGGTGCTCCATCGCCTGGTCGGTCTCGCCGGTGATGTGCAGCAGGTCGGCCAGGTTGTTGTGCAGCGCGGCTTCTCGATGGCGGTCGCCCAGCAGCGCGCATCCGTCCAGGGCCGACCGAGTCAGCCGAATCGCGGTAGCAGCTCCCGGCACGTCCGCCTCGAACTCGATGGTGCGGTGCTCGCGATTCCTCCCGGCCGACGCTGTTGTTCGAGACCATGCTGCCGACGCGGTACTACCTACTACGTGGGGACATCCGCATCGAGCTGATCCCGAGCGACAAGCAAAGCTACTGCGCCTACAAGGGGCAGGCGTCGCACGTCTCTGACCTCGTAGCGTTCTTCGACGAGCTGGTACACAGCCTCTCGTGCGAGCCTCTCCGAAACGCCGACGCTCGTGGCACCGGCTTGGCGGAGTTGCTTCTGTGGATCGCACCACTCACGATCTGAGGCATGCAGACCGCGGTAGTCGTGCTGGCTCTGCTGCTGATCGCCGGCCTGGTCGCCGCGGCGGTTGGCCGTCGGGTGCAGCGCCGCGGGTTCTCCACCATCGACGAACGGGTCGCGTTCCGGGCCCTGCACACAGCGAGCCAGGCTGCACCGCCGCTGCGGATGGGGCTGACCAGCGCCTCGGCCGGACGCTCGGCCAAGTACCTGCGCGAGTTGCTCGGGGCACCGGCCATCGCGCTGACCGACGAGGACGGCCTGCTCACTTGGGAGGGCCCGGGTGAGCACCACGCAGCGCCGCTGGTCGAAGCCGCGCAAGGACCGCTGCACTCCGGGCGGCCCACCGTGGTCAACGACCTGGCCTGCGGCGACCCGGACTGCCCGGTGCGTGGGGCGGTCGTCGTACCGATCGCTGTCGACGAACGGGTGGCCGGGACACTGATCGCCACCACGAGCCAGGAGCCTGGCACCGGCCTGCTGCGGGCTGCCACCGAGACCGCGCGGTGGGTGTCCACCCAACTCGAACTTGCCGAGCTCGACCGCTCCCGCGCGGCCCTCGCGCAGGCCGAGGTGCGGGCGCTACGCGCGCAGATCAGCCCGCACTTCATCTACAACGCCCTCACTGCGATCGCGTCGTTCGTGCGCACCGACCCGGAACGTGCCCGTGAGCTGCTGCTGGAGTTCGCCGAGTTCACCCGCTACAGCTTCCGCTCCCAGGGCGACTTCACCACGCTGGCCGAGGAGCTGCACAACATCGAGCGATACCTGACGCTGGAGCGGGCCCGGTTCGGTGACCGGCTGCAGGCCAGGCTGCAGGTGGCTCCGGAGGTGCTGCCGGTCGCCGTACCGTTCCTCGCCTTGCAACCGCTCGTGGAGAACGCGGTCCGCCACGGGCTGGCCGGCAAGACCGGCGTGGGCACGATCAGCATCATCGCGCTCGACGCGGGTGCCGAATGCCACATCAGCGTCGAGGACGACGGGGTCGGAATGGACCCCGACCTGCTCTTGGGCAACGACATGGCGACCGGTGCCGAGGCCGACCGGGACCATATGGGCCTGGGGAACGTTAACGACCGGCTGCGCTCGGTGTTCGGGGATGATTACGGCCTCGTCGTCGAGACGGCGCTCGGCGCCGGGACAAAGGTGAGCATGCGCATCCCGAAGTTCGCCGCCGGTGTGCGGGCATCGTGAGCTGCGCGCAGCAGTGTCACAGTCGGGCCTCGTGATGGGCCAGCCCGCGCCCGGCCTCCGGGTTCTTGCAGTCGACGACGAGCTGCCCGCGCTCGACGAACTTGCCTACCTGCTGCGGGCAGATGGCCGGGTTACCGCGGTGAGTACGGCAGCCGACGCCACCGCGGCGCTGCGGGCGCTGCGGGACGGGCAGGTCGACGTCGTCTTCCTCGACATCCGAATGCCCGGACTGGACGGCCTGGAGCTGGCGCGGGTGCTGGCCAAGTTCGCCAGTCCCCCGCTGATCGTGTTCGTCACCGCACACGATGATCGGGCCGTCGACGCCTTCGACCTGGGCGCCGTCGACTATCTGCTCAAGCCGCTTCGACAGGACCGGTTGAGCGAGACGCTCCGACGGGTCGTCACCGCCCGGGACGCGCAGACCGGTACGCCGCCGCCCAGGGGTCCGGTCGGCGAGGAGATGATCCCGGTCGAGCTGGCCGGACGAACCCGGATGCTCGCCCGGTCAGCCGTGCGCTGGGTCGAGGCGCAGGGCGACTACGCCCGGCTGCACACCGCGGAGGACAGCCATTTGGTGCGGGTTCCGTTGTCGGTGCTGGAGGAACGCTGGTCCGAAGCCGGCTTCGTCCGGATCCACCGCTCGTACCTGGTGTCGTTGCGGCTCATCTCGGAGCTGCGGCTGGGAGGCAGCGGTTACGTCGTACTGATCGATGACCACGAACTCCCGGTCAGCCGACGGCACACCCGCGAGCTCAAAGACCGGCTCGTCCGCGCCGCCAAGGCCGGCTGGAGCCGGTGACAATGACCCCGCCGGTCTCCGTCCGGTGCGCTCCTGTTGTGTGCTCCCGGACGCAGACCGGCTCGTGACCGAGGATCCGCAGCCGCAGCCGCAGCCGCAGCCGCAGCCGTCGCCGCGAGTGCGGATCGACCTGGCCGCGCGACGCCATGTCCGGGTCGACCGCACGCTGCGCGAGATCGAGGAGCAGACCCGGGTCGGGGAGGTGCTCATCCAGGGCCTGATCCGCGCGCAGCTGAGCCTGGCGCTGCGGCTGTCGGCGGTGATCGCTGTCCTCGTCGGAGGGCTGCCGCTGCTGTTCGCCCTCGCCCCGAGCCTGGCCGAGGTCGCGGTTTTCGGCCTCCGGCTGCCGTGGCTGCTGCTCGGCGTACTGGCCTATCCCTTCTTGTTCGCCGTCGCGTGGGTTCACGTGCGGCAGGCCGAACGCAACGAGCAGGACCTGTCCGACTTCGTGGACAGCACGTGAGTGGGGCTGTGACCCCGGTCGGCTCCGTCCAGTCCGCTCTCGTGTGCTCTGCACAGGATGTGCTCAGCGTGTGCTCCCGGCCGGAGCCGACCTCATGACGGAGTCAGCGTTCGCCCTTCCGGCGATCGTTCTGGTCACCGTCGTCACGCTCGTGATCGGTGCGTACGGCGTCCGTTTCGCCCGTACCACGAGTGACTTCCTGGTCGCCTCCCGCACAGTCAGCCCGGCCTGGAACGCCTCGGCGATCAGCGGCGAGTACCTCTCCGCGGCGAGCTTCCTCGGCGTTGCCGGGCTGGTGATGAAGTACGGCGCCGACGTGCTCTGGTACCCGGTCGGCTTCACCGCTGGCTACCTGGCGATGCTGCTGTTCGTCGCGGCTCCGCTGCGCCGGTCGGGGGCGTTCACTCTGCCGGACTTCGCCGAGGCCCGGCTCGGCTCGGGCCGGATACGGCTGCTGTGCGCCGCCTTTGTGGTGTTGATCGGCTGGCTGTACCTGGTGCCGCAGTTGCAGGGTGCCGGGCTGACGCTCGGGACGGTGACGGGGGCGCCGTACTGGCTGGGCGCGGTCGTTGTGGGGGTCGTGGTGACCGCGAACGTCGCGACCGGCGGCATGCGCAGCATCACGTTCGTCCAGGCGTTCCAGTACTGGCTCAAGCTCACCGCGCTGGCCGTGCCGGCGTTTTTCCTGCTACTGGTCTGGCAGGCCGGCGGGACGGGTTCGCTGACCGCCGACGACGTCCCGGTGTTCCCGGCCGAGACGACGGTCGACGTCCAGGTCGACGTGACCGTCTCCGTGCTCGAGCCCGTCTCGCTCGTGGCCGTTGGCGTCGTGGACGGTGCAGCGGTGGACGGTCCGCTGCGCTGGGAATCGGGCCGGCACGACATCGCGCAAGGCGCCGAGCTACGGTTCCCGGCCGGCGCGCCGGTCCCGCACGCCGACCAACTCGACGCGGTCGGCAACAACACCTGGGCCACCCCGCTCGGCACCGGCGGAGGGCACCCGGAGTTCCCGCTGTTCGCGACGTACTCGCTGATCCTGGCGACCTTCCTCGGCACCATGGGCCTGCCGCACGTGCTGGTCCGCTTCTACACCAATCCCGACGGCCGGGCAGCCCGGCGTACGACGCTGCTCGTGCTGGCGCTGCTCGGCGTCTTCTACCTCTTCCCGACGGTGTACGGCGCACTGGGCCGGCTGTACACCCCGCAGCTCCTGCTGACCGGCCAGACCGACGCCGCCGTCCTGCTGCTGCCTGGCGCGGCGATCGGCGGGCTCGGCGGGCAGCTGCTCGGGGCGCTCGTCGCAGCAGGCGCGTTCGCTGCCTTCCTGTCCACGTCCAGCGGACTGCTGGTGTCGGTGGCCGGTGTGCTGTCGACCGACGTCGTCGGGCGGGGGTCGGTCGCAGCGTTTCGAGGGGCCGCTGCCGTCGCCGGAATCGTGCCGCTCGTGCTCGCGCTCCAGGTGGTGTCGCTGGACGTCTCGGTGGTCGTCGGCCTGGCGTTCGCGGTCGCCGCGTCGACGTTCTGTCCGCTCCTCGTGCTCGGCATCTGGTGGCGCGGGCTGACCGATGTCGGTGCGGCGGCTGGGCTGCTGGCCGGCGGCTTGCTGTCCATCGCTGCGGTGCTGATCACTGTGCTGGGCGGTGCTCGCGCTGGCTGGCTGGGGGTGCTGCTGGCCCAGCCGGCGGCGCTCACCGTCCCGGTGGCGTTCGCCGTCATGATCGTGGTCTCCCGACTCACCGCCGTACGGGTACCGGTCGACATCGGCCGGATCATGGTGGCGTTGCACGCACCGGAGAGCCTCGGCGTACACCGTCGTACCACCTGAGCCCATGCAGTTGAACGTTGTCAGTGCAATCGCGCCGTCGGTGACGGGATGCCACTGACAGGTCCGAACCGACCGCTCGTCGCTGCCGGTCGCGGCCCGCGCGGCCGTCAGTCGCGCCGCCGGGGCCGCTGGGCGAGACCGGCGTGTCAGCGGTCGCGGCGCACGTGGGACGGCCCTACCGTGACCGCATCATCCGCGCGGCGCACCCCTGCCCACGCGGCGCTGCGTCAGGAGGTTGCCGGTGGCCGAGCTCACGCGACGCGAGATCTCGCAGCAGGACTACGAGCGCGTCCAGTCCTCGACGGAGTTCGGGGAGTTGCGCAAGCGTTTCCGCGCTTTCGCCTTCCCGATGACCGTGGTGTTCCTCGTGTGGTACCTGCTGTACGTCCTCATGTCGGCGTACGCGACCGACTTCATGTCCACGAAGGTCCTCGGCAACATCAACGTCGGGCTGATCTTCGGATTGCTGCAGTTCGTCTCCACGTTCGTCATCACTGCGATGTACGTGCGGCATTCCAACAAGAACACCGACCCCATCGCCGACGAACTGCGCGCGCAGCTCGAGGGCGATGCAGCGGGCGCCCGGCTCGAGAAGGGGGCCAAGAATGCCTGAGACCCCCGGCGAGCCGGTCCTCAACATCGCCATCTTTGGCGCGTTCGTCGTACTGACCCTGTTCATCACGTTCCGGGCCAGCCGGAACAATTCCACGGCAGCGGACTACTACGCGGCCGGCCGGTCCTTCACCGGAACGCAGAACGGCACCGCTATCGCCGGTGACTACCTGTCCGCGGCGTCCTTCCTCGGCATCGCCGGCGCCATCGCTGTCAACGGGTACGACGGCTTCCTGTTCTCCATCGGTTTCCTGGTGGCATGGCTCGTTGCCTTGCTGCTGGTCGCCGAGCTGCTGCGGAACACCGGCCGCTTCACGATGGCCGACGTCCTGAGCTTCCGGATGCGGCAGGGTCCGGTCCGGATGGCCGCTGCCACGTCGACACTCGTGGTGTCGATCTTCTACCTGCTGGCGCAGATGGCCGGGGCCGGCGGCCTCGTCGCGCTGCTTCTCGGCGTCTCGGGCGCGGTCGCGGAGTCCGCGGTCGTGTTCGTCGTTGGCGCGTTGATGATCGCCTACGTGCTGATCGGCGGCATGCGCGGAACCACCTGGGTGCAGATCGTCAAGGCAACCCTGCTCATCATCGGCGCGCTCGTGATGACGGTTCTCGTCCTGGCCAAGTTCAACTTCAACCTGTCCTCCCTTCTCGGCAGCGCCGCGGAGGCGGGCAGCGAGCTGGAGCCGGGCGCGGCGTACGGGCTGAACGGCACCACGAAACTGGACTTCATCTCCCTCGCCCTTGCACTGGTTCTCGGCACGGCCGGCCTGCCGCACGTCCTGATGCGCTTCTACACGGTGCCGACGTCCAAGGACGCCCGGAAGTCCGTGGTCTGGGCGATCTGGCTGATCGGCGGCTTCTACCTGCTGAGCCTGGTGCTCGGCTACGGCGCGGGTGCGCTGGTCGGCCCGGAGACCATCCTGGCCTCTCCCGGCGCGGTCAATTCAGCGGCGCCGTTGCTCGCCTATGAACTCGGCGGCACGATCCTGCTCGGCGTCATCTCCGCGGTTGCCTTCGCGACGATCCTGGCCGTGGTGGCCGGCCTGACGATCACCGCGTCGGCGTCGTTCGCGCACGACATCTATGCGACCGTGTTGAAGAAGGGGGCACGGACGGAGACCAGCGAGCGTGACGAGGTCAGAGTCGCCCGCATCACCGCGGTCGTCATCGGTGCGATCGCGATCGTGCTCGGCATTCTTGTACTCCGTGCCGGCATCAACATCGCCTTCCTGGTGGCGCTGGCGTTCGCCATCGCCGCGTCGGCGAACCTGCCTACGATCCTCTACACCCTGTTCTGGAAGCGGTTCACAACCCAGGGCGCGGTGTGGAGCATCTACGGCGGCTTGATCATCTGCGTCGGGCTGATCATCTTCTCCCCGGTCGTGTCAGGGGATCCCGCCGCGGTCTTCCCGGACACCGACTTCGCCTGGTTCCCGCTCAAGAACCCGGGCCTGGTCTCGATCCCGGCGGCGTTCCTGCTCGGCTACCTCGGCAGCATCATGTCCAAGGAGAAGCCGAACGAGGCGAAGTACGCCGAGCTGGAGGTCCGGTCGCTGACCGGTGCCGGAGCAGAGGCCGCCGTCCGGCATTGATCAACTCGGGGTTGTGGTCGCTGTTTCGTACGATTCGGCGACCACAACCGCGAGTAGATCAATCGGCTGCGTCGGCGCCGCAGCGCAGACGGCCCCGAACGCCTCGCTGTACGAGCGGCTGGGAGGCACATACGGCGTCGCCGGTGCCGTGGATGTCCTGGCCGACCGGCTCTACGGGAACGTGTCGGCCGACCAGAACCCTCACGTCGAGGCCGTTCACGCATTGAAGGGCCATGCCGGGTTCAATTCCTGGTCACCGCGTGGTCGATCGAGCAGACCGGCGGGCCCAAGTGCTACCCGGGTCGTGACATGCGGGAGTCGCACGCGCACCTGTACGTGAGCGATTTCGAGTTCGACATCGTGACCACCGAGATTGCGGCGACCCTGTTCCACGTGGGTGTGCCGAAGCAGGAGCACAAGGAGTTCATGGACATCATCGAGAGCTACCGGTCGATGGTTGTCGGACCTCCAGGGACAAGGAGGAGACCGCGTCCACTGTCATGTTCGTGAACCTGCTGGCGCTCCGGCAACGTATCGTGCCCGACCGCCTGCAGGGCCGGGTCAACGCGACCGCGCGGGCGGTCGCCGTCAGCGGAACACCAGCGGGAGCACTCTTGGCCGGTGTGCTGGTCGGCCCGCTCGGCGGCGTGCGAACCGTATTCCTGGTGCTCGCCGGGTTTGCGTTGCTCAACGCCGTACTGGCGTTCTTCACGCCACTGCGTGAGCGAGAGCCAGTCGGCTAGACCAAGCCCTCGTTGTGCGGCTCGACACTCCGCGACGGGTCGACGCCCTCGTCGGCGTCCGGGTGCACACGCCCCTCGCCGGGTTCGGAGCCGGTGTCTGCGGCGGTGTTGCGACGATTACCCATTCAGGGCTCCGGTACACCTCGAGCGCGATCAGTCGGTCCACCAGCTGCGCGCGGTCAGCCCCTCGAAAGCAGCGAAGTCGCTGAGATTTCGAGTGATCAGGGTGAGGCCCCGGGTGACCGCTGTTGCGGCGACCTGACCGTCGGCGGCGGACGTCTGTACGCCGGACCGTTCCAGGGTGGCCCGCTGCACCGCATGCCACTCGGCTGCGCGGCTGTCGTAGGGCAGCACCGGGTAGCGCCGGATGACTGTGTTGAGGAAGGCAGCCAGCGCATCGCGGCGATGCCCGTTCGGCAGTCGTTCAAGGCCATATCGCAGCTCGTGCCAGGTGGTGGCGGCCACTGCCGCCGTCTGCTGGGTTTCCTCGAGGTGTCGGAGCACACGGGTGTCTGGATTCGGGCGGGCTGCCTCGGAGACGACGTTGGTGTCCAGCAGCAGGATCCTCACCAAGGGGGCCGTCGACCGGGAGAGGCGTCGCGGACGTCGGCAAAGGGATCATCGTCCGGCCAGGAGTCGACGTCCCAGTCTCGTCGCCAATCCGCGAGCGCCTCCGCCAGGGACCTGTCCGGCGCCGGCGGGACCGGCGGTCCGAGCACGGCGACGACAGTGTTCCGCCTGGTGATTTCCACGGTCTGTCCGGTGGCCACCCGGTCCAGCAGTTCTTTGAACCGCTGTCGGGCGGCCGCAACACCCACCCGCATCCGACCTCCTGTACACGCGGAGTGTACACACCCTCCCCCCGGTGCCGACTCGGGTCAGTAGCGTTGCCAGCGAACGAGTTCGTCGATCGGCTTGCGCCGCTGTGCGAGGCGGGCGTTGCGCGTGGTCGGATCCTCTGCTGAGTAGCCGATGGTGAGTACGCCGATGGTCGCGACGTCGTCAGGCAGGTGCACCAGCCGGCCCAGGGCAAGCAGCTCGTCCGGATCGGCTGGACTGTCGAATCCGGCTGCGAGCCCTTCATTGATGGCAGCCAGCTGAAGCAGCATGAAGAGGGCGCCGGCGTCGAACCACCAGAAAGGTATGGGCCAGGGAATCTCAGCGGCCTGGCCCCAGCTTGTCCGGTTCCTGGTAGCGCTCGTGGTAGGAGGCCTCCCGGATGCCGAGAATCAGGTGCACCGGGGCCTGCGAGAGCCACGGCTCGTATCCGCGCTCCAGGTACCAGCTCTCGCCCAGATCCGCGATCCGCTGGCGCAGGTCGGGCTCGGTGACCACCACGACGCGGTGTCCCTGGCTGAACCCGGCGCTGGGCGCGCGGCGCACGACTCGCACGATCCGCTGCACGATGTCCGACGGGACCGGATCAGTCCGGTAGTGGCGCACCATTCGGCGCCGGCAGAGCAGGTCAGCGAACTCCAAATCAGGCCGCCGTCACTTGCCGGCGCAGCCAGTCGTACCAGCGCTCGAGGTCGTCGCCGCGGGTCACCGACATGGTGAGGACCTCGATGCCGGGGTTGATCTGCTTGGCGTAGCCGATGCAGCGTTCCACGTCGAAGTTCACATAGGGCAGCAGGTCGAGCTTGTTGAGCAGCAGTACGTCGGCGGCGCGGAACATGTGTGGATACTTCAGCGGCTTGTCGTCGCCTTCGGTCACCGACATGATCACGACCTTGCTGGCTTCGCCGAGGTCGAACAGCGCGGGACAGACCAGATTCCCGACGTTCTCGATGAACACGACGGACTGCGCTGGTGGGTCGAGCGTTCGTAGCCCGCGTGCCAACATGTCCGCGTCGAGGTGACAGCCGCTGCCGGTGTTGATCTGGACCACCCGGCAGCCGGTGGCCCGGATCCGCTCGGCATCCAGCACCGTCTCCTGGTCGCCCTCGATCACCGACAACGACAGCTCCGACGACAGGTCGCGGATCGTGCGCTCCAGCAGGCTCGTCTTGCCGGCGCCGGGTGAACTCATCAGGTTCAACGCCAGGATGCCCCGGCCCTCGAACCAGCCCCGGTTGCGGGCGGCCAACAGGTCGTTCTTCGCCAGCACCTCGACTTCCAGGTCGACCAGCCGGGTGCTTGGCTGATGCGTCACCGTCGTCGCGTGATCGTGATCGTGATCGTGATCGTGATCGTGATCGTGATCGTGATCGTGGTCGTGGCTGTGCCCCGGCCCGTGATCGTGCCCGTGACTGTGCCCCGGCCCGTGCTCGTGGCTGTGCGAGTGCTTGCCACCGTCGGACAGGTCCGTCACCACCGGCCCGCCGTCGCCGGAACAACCGCAGGTGCTGCACATGTTCAGACCTCCACCTCTACATGTTTGATCTTGAGTTCCTGACCGCTGATGATCTCCAGGTTCGCGCTGCCGCAGGCACACAACGGGATCGCATCGGGCAGTTCGAACTCCTGGTCGCAGGCCAGACACCGCGCCCGGCCCGGAAGCTCGATGATGTCCAGGGCTGCCCCCTCGAGCCGGGTGCCTTGGGTGCAGATGTCGAAGCAGAATCTGACCGATTCGGGAACCAGACCGGACAGCCGCCCGATCACCAGAGTCACGGTCTGGACCCGGCCGTCGACCCGCTCCAGGATCGCCGAGACGAGGCTCTCGGTGATCGACAACTCGTGCATCGGCCCTCGACCACTTCCGTTGTCCGGCGCCCCATCCGTTCCCTGCAAGGCTAGACCCCGACTGTCAACCGAGACTGAGGACAAGGGATGACCGAACCCGACCTCTGGGCGACCTGCGCTCGCAGCCTGTCGTTGTACGGCCCCCAGCATCGAGCGCCGCGGACAGCGGTCGAACGCTGGGGCGCGATCTCGATCCAGGCGGACGTGTACGGCGACGGCGGGGCGGTGCGAGCCGTCGAAGACAAGGTCGCACGGCTGCTCGACAAGCCCGCCGCCGTGTTCATGCCGACCGGCACGATGGCCCAGCAGATCGCCTTGCGCATCCATGCCGACCGACGCGAGTCCCGGACTGTCGTGTTCCACCCGCTGTGCCATCTGGAGCGCAACGAGGAGCGTGCGTTCGAGCATCTGCATGCCTTGCGCGGCCGTCCGGTCGGTTCGGAGAACCGGCTGGTCGAGCTTGCCGACCTGGCGGCCATAACCGAGCCGGTCGCCGCACTCGTCCTCGAACTGCCGCAGCGGATGATCGGCGCGCAACTTCCGACCTGGCCCGAGCTGATGGCCCAGACGACGTGGGCCCGAGAGCTGGGCGCCGCCGTACACCTGGACGGGGCGCGACTGTGGGAGGCCCAGCCGTTCTACGACCGGCCGCATGCCGAGATCGCCGCCCTGTTCGACACCGTGTACGTCTCGTTCTACAAAGGTCTCGGCGGCATCGGCGGCTGTGCCCTGGCCGGGCCGGCCGACATTGTCGAGGAAGCACGGCTGTGGCGGACCCGGCACGGGGGGCTGATGTTCGCGATGTGGCCGTACGCCGTCGACGCCCTGCACGGGCTGGAGCACGAGCTGCCCGCGATGGCCAGCCGCCTCCAGCAGGCAGTCGCCCTGGCCGCCGAGCTCGCCGTAGAGCCCGGCATCGAGGTACTCCCCGATCCGCCGCAGACGCCGATCTTCAACGTCGTCGTCGACCGGTCGCCGGAAGCGCTGGACCGCGCACGCAGCCAGCTCGCGGCGGAGGACGACGTCTGGCTGTTCGACCGGCGATGGGCGACAGCGGCTCCGGATCGGACCCGGATCGAGCTGAGTGTTGGCCGCCAGGTCCTGGGCTTCGCCGACGGCGAGATCGTCGCGCTCTTCCGCCGGTTGCGGGAGCTGGCCGCCGCCCGGCAATCGCGTTGACGGCAGACCCAAGGCGTCATGTCTGACGCCCCGTTTCTGACGTTGCCGGGTGAGGCGCTTCACCGGTCCGGCCCACCGAAGCCGGCCGCGACCAGCGCGGCGAAGTGGCCGCGCTCGGTGAGCAACTGGTCGAACGTGCCGGTCTCGACGACCTCGCCGTGGTCGAGGACGACGAGCCGGTCGGCGGCTCGGATCGTGGACAGCCGGTGCGCGATCACCAGCGTCGTACGGCCGCGGGTGGCCGCCGCGATCGCTGTACGCATCGCCGCCTCGCTCTCGGCGTCCAAGCTGGAAGTCGCCTCGTCGAAGACGAGGACCGGCGTGTCCTGCACGAGTGCGCGGCCGACCGCCAGCCGCTGCCGCTGCCCTCCCGACAGCCGCACGCCACGCTCGCCGACCCGGGTCTGGAAACCGTCGGGCATCGACGCCACGAATTCGGTCACGATCGCGGCATCGGCGGCGGCCTGGACACTCGCGTCGTCGGCGTCCGGCCGGGCGAGGGTCAGGTTGTCCCTGACCGATCGGGAGAACAGGTAGACGTCCTGCGGGACCAGGCTCACCAGCCGGCGCAGTTCAGACACCGGGAGCGCCCGCACGTCGACGCCGTCGATGCTCACACTGCCGCCACCGACGTCGTACAGCCGCAGCAGCAGGGCCGCGCACGTGGACTTGCCGGCGCCGCTCGCGCCGACCAGCGCGACGGTCTCGCCCGGCTCGATCGTGAAACTCGCGCCCCGCAGCGCCGCCGGCAAGCCGGGCTCGTAGCGAAACGACACGTCCGCGAACCGGACCCGCGGCGGGATCGTCGGCACCGACTCGGCGCCCTCGTCGCTCACCAGCGGCGGGCGGTTCAGCAGGACGTGGACCCGGGCGGACCCGGCGGTGATCCGGCCGAGTTCCTTGGCCGATTCGGTGAACAGCGCCACGGGTGCGAACGCACCGGCGGCGAGCACCGCGCAGGTCGGGAGCAGCGCCGGGCCCAGCCGATCGGCGTCGACGAGCAGCCCGGCCACGATCAGGACGGCGACGACGCC
>Ga0136620_10000513_pt1 | contig 17577 bp, 14 predicted proteins | sample AntDrymUQ4162106_2_FD_104806 | JGI IMG/M metagenome (GOLD analysis project Ga0136620, IMG submission 104806) | Polar desert sand microbial communities from Dry Valleys, Antarctica - metaG UQ416 (21.06) | ecosystem: Environmental > Terrestrial > Soil > Desert | place: Antarctica: Dry Valley... | reverse complement strand
GTTCGCACCGTCATGCGTGATCGTCGGCGGGTCGATCGCCCGTGCCTGGGACCTGATTCGTCCGAACCTCGGCGCTTCGCTTACGGGCATCGGCTCGCTCGAGCTGCTCGCAGCCGCCGAGAACCTCGACGACGCCCCGCTGCTCGGGGCGGCCTGGTTCGCATCGTGATCGCGAGCGGGCTCGACTACCGTCCGTCGTTCCCACCGGACTACCGCCCCGGGATCGGGATCGTCGGCTGCGGCGACATCGTCCGGAGCGCGCATCTGCCCGCGTACGCGAAGTACGGCGTCAGGGTGGTCGGCGTCTTCGACCCCGCCGCCGAGGCGACCGCGGGGGTGCGCGAGCGATTCGGCGTCGGCCGCGTCTTCGCAAGCCTGGACGAGCTGCTCGCGCAGCCCGAGATCGAGGTCGTCGACATCGCAACGCACACGGCCGTCCGCAAGGGGCTGATCCGGCGCGCGCTCGTGGCGGGAAAGCACGTCCTGTCGCAGAAGCCGTTCGCGCTCGACCTCCGCTCGGCGCAGGAGCTCGTCGACGAGGCCGACGCCCGCGGTCTCAAGCTTGCCGTGAATCAGAACGGCCGCTGGTCGCCTCCATGGAGGTTCGCGACGCTGCTCGTTCAGGAGGGTGCGGTCGGCGACGTCGTCGCCGTCACCCACCTGTATGACCACAACTACCGCTTCACGCTCGGGACGACGTTCGATGAGATCGAGCACTTCGTCCTCTGGGACTACTCGGTGCACTGGTTCGACATCACCCGGTGCTGGCTCGAAGGAAAGACGGTCGCGACAGTACGTGCGCGCGAGTACCGGACGCCGAACCAGCCCGCCGAGAGCAAGGCGCCGTGGGGCATGTGGGCGGCGATCGAGTACGAGGACGGCTCGAGCGGGATCATCCGCGGCGTCGGCTCGGCGGAGACGGCGAGGCCGGCGAAACCGTTCTGGATCCACGGGGCGGAGGGAACGATCCGAGGGTCCGTGCTCGGCTCGGGCGATCGTCCGGGAGTCGAGTCGGTCGAGCTCGAGCGCGACGGTGCTCGCTCGAGCTTCGACCTCGACGGCCGCTGGAATCCCGAAGGCTTCGCCGGAACGATGGGCGAGCTCGTGACGGCAATCGCCGAGGATCGAGAGCCGTACAACTCTGCCCGGCACAACCTCCTGTCGCTCCAGCTCACCCTCGCCGCCTGTCGCTCCGCCGAGGAGGACGCGCGCCCGGTCAGCCTGGACGAGCTGACCGCGTGACCACCTGGCCGACCGTCTCGCGCACGCGCTGAATCGCCCGCGGAATGTGATCGAGCGGCAGGTGCTCGACGATCAGGTGGAGGTCGGGCCGCCTGGCCCGCAGGAACTCGAGGTACGGCCGCTGGACGAAGACGCCCGTCCCGTATTCGGGCGTCCCCGCCTCTGCCCCTCCGGGATCGACGTCCTTCAGGTGCGCGAGGACGAAGCGGTGCTCGAACCGCTCCAGGAAATCCCGGGTCAGGCGTTCGCGCGCCGGCACGAGGTGCCGGGACAGGAAGTTGTACGGGTCGCAGACGACCTGCAGATGGCGCGACGGGAAGCGCTCGAGCAGACCGGTGAGCTGTCCTTCCGTCTTGAGCACGTTGTTCACGGTCGCTTCGAGCGCGAGGACGGTGCCGCTCCGCTCCGCGATCGGCAGGAGCGTCTCGATCGCCTCGTGCAGGTCAGCCCAAGCGCCCTCGCCCCAGTTCTCCGGCGAGTCGACGAAGTCGCCCCGGGGATGCCTCGTTCCAGTCTCGGTGGCGACGATCGAAGTGCCGAGCAAGGGGGCGACCTCGAGGCACCGACCGATCCAGGCGACGTTCGCGCGCCGGGTGACATCGTCGGGCGCGATCAGGTTCCGGTAGCCGGCCACAGCCGCCACTTCGACTCCGTGGTGGGCAAGGACGCGCATGCGCTCCTCGATTCGCTCCGGGCGCTCGAGGCATTCGGCCAGCAGCTCGGTGCCGAGCTGAACGGCCTCGAGGCCGTAGCGTTCGAACGTCTCGCCGAGGCGCTCCCACTCGCCCGCGCCGAAGTCGTACGAGAATGCCCCGAAGCGTGGCCAGTCGCGGTCTGGCTCGAGCGCGGGAAAGATGGAGCGGGCGAACGCGAGATCTCGCCTGACGACCTCGATTGGCCCCGGCGGCGTCTCGAGCACGAGCCAGCCGTCGTAGCCGATCGCCGCGAGCGCGTGCGCGCACTCCGAGAAGTCGACACGCCCGAGGCCCGGCGGACAATCGCCCGGCGTGACGCGAGCGTCTTTGACGTGGACGCGCCGAACCAGGCCGGCGAGAGCTCGCAGCTCGGTCGCCGAGTCCAGACCCCACACGACGGGGTTCGCGAGGTCGAAGTAGCAGCCGAAAGCGCTCGAGCCGACGCGTTCGGCGAGCAGCCGGACGCGGTCGGCAGGGAACGTGCCCTCGTAACAGAGCCCCACGCCTCGCTCCTCCGCGACCGGGCACAGCGCTCGAAAGGCGGCCGCGCAGCGATTGACGTCGGCCTCGCTCTGCAGGCGCGCATCCACGAAGAAGGGTACGAGGATGACGTCCGCGCCGAGCTCGGCCGCCCACATGATCGCAGTCTGAACATCCTCTTTCGCTGCCCCGGCGACCGCGGCGTCCGGGTCGGCGATCCCCCCGTGATTGTGCTCCCCGAGAACGAGCGACGGAATCGCGAGTGCGCTCTCAGCCTTCGCGCGGCGAAGGCTCTCGAGCCGCTCGGCACGAGGTGAGCGAAGCTCTGCGCGCGTGAGCATGGGCTCGACCCCCGAGAAGCCCCCTCGCCTTGCCCGCTCGAAGACTCCAGCGTCGCCCGCGCCGCCGACCACGGCGTCCATCACGGCGGCTCTCATCTCAGCTCCTGGACGGCGAGCGACGTTATAAGGAGCCTCGTTCGGCGGCCGAGGAGAGGCCGACTGTTAGATCTCCGGCTCCCCCGCCAGATTTCGCGCCACGACCGATGAGTCCGCGCGCGGGGCGAGGTCTTAACAGCGACACGTAACACGACCGCCAAGGAGGAACCATGACAGCCGCATCGTCTCGAAAGATCTTCGTCAACCTTGCCGTCAAGGATCTCGGCAAGGCCGTGGAATTTTTCACCCAGCTCGGCTTCTCGTTCGACCCGCAATTCACCGACGAGCACGCGACGTGCATGATCGTGAGCGACGAGGCCTTCGTCATGCTGCTCGCCGAGGACCGGTTCAAGGACTTCACGAAGAAGGAGATCGTCGACTCGACGACTCACACCGAAGCGATCCTCGCGTTGTCCGCCGACAGCAAGGAAGCGGTCGACGAGCTCGTGAACAAAGCGCTCGCGGCTGGGGGTCAGCCGGCCAACGACCCCATGGATCACGGTTTCATGTACGGGTGGAGCTTCCAGGATCTCGACGGTCACCTCTGGGAAGTCCTCTGGATGGACCCGAGCGCAGTCCAGGAATAGACCCTCGCAGAGAAGTGCCTCTCAACGTCCTGAGCGCCGTCGCCCACGGCGGCCCGACGCGCCAGACTGCGCCTGAGATGGAGACGCTCGTGCCGATCCCGAAGCGCGGCCGTGTGTTCGCCGGCCGGCGGCGCATCCGGCTCTCCGACATGGATCCCAGCGGACGGCTCAGGCTCGATGCAGTCGCCCGCTTCCTCCAGGACGTCGCGATCGACGACGTCGCAGAGACCGGGTGGGGCACGCCCAAACACCTGTGGTTCGTTCGCCATATCCGCATGGACGTGCTCGCGCCCTTTGTCGAGGAGCGAGAGGTCGAGCTCTCGACCTGGTGCAGCGGACTCGCGACCGTTGCCGCCGGGCGGCGCTGGTCGCTGACGGGCGAGCACGGCGGGCGGATCGAAGTCGACAGCGTCTGGATCCACCTCGGGCCCGACGCACGGCCTGCGGGCATCCAGGGCTTCGGGCTCCACGCGGACGCGGCCGGCGACCGCCGCGTCTCGGCCCGACCGCAGCTCCCCGATCCGCCGAGCGACGGCCCTCGAGCCGCCTGGCCGCTCCGCGCCACCGACGTCGATCTCCACGGGCACGTGAACAACGCCGTCTACTGGCAGGCGATCGAACACCTCCTGCTGACCGGCGGGCCGGGCGTGCGGCGACCCTTCCGCGCACGACTGGACTACCGCGAGCCGATCGATCTCGACGACCAGCTCGAGCTCGCCACCACCGCTACCTCCGATCGCCTCGACGCCGGTTTCCTGACAGCGGATCGCCTGAAGGCGGTGGCTTCGGTCGCGACGCTTGTCTAGCGTGGACGCCCTGTCCTCCGAGCTCGCCTTCCTCCCCGCCACCGAGCAAGCTCGGCTCGTTCGCGAGCGCGCCGTCTCGTCAACCGAGCTCGTGGAGACGTATCTCAGGCGAATCGAGCGGCTCGACCCTGAATTGAAGTCGTACGTCACGGTCTGCGCCGACGAGGCACTCGCGGACGCACGGGCGCCGCGAACCGGCCCGTTCTCGGGGGTGCCGTTGGCGGTCAAGGATCTGGTGGACACGGCCGGGATCCGGACGACCTACTCGTGCGGCGCCTTCGCCGACAACGTGCCCGAGCGCGATGCGGAGATCGTGCGTCGGCTGCGTGCCGCGGGTTTCGTGATCCTCGGCAAGACGAACACGCCCGAGTTCGGCACGACCGCGGTGACCGAGTCGGAGCTGAACGGCAAGTGCCGCAACCCGTGGGACACGTCCCGGACGCCCGGGGGGTCAAGTGGTGGCGCGGCCGCCGCGGTCGCCGCGGGGCTCGTGCCGATCGCCCATGGGTCGGACGGCGGCGGCTCGATCCGGATTCCGGCCTCTTGCTGCGGGCTGTTCGGGCTCAAGCCGACGCGCGGACGGATCTCGACGGCTCCGCTCGGCGACGCCTACGGGTTCAGCACCGGCGGCGCCATCACGCGATCGGTTGCGGACACGGCTGCGTTTCTCGACGTCGTCTCGGGGGCGGTGCCCGGCGACGCCTACATCGCCGCCCCGCCTGAGCGTCCGTTCGCGGACGAGGTCGGCGCACCGCCCGGCCGGCTGCGAATCGGCCTCGCCGTCGATCCGCCGCACCCCGCGCCTGTCGCCGGCGTCTGCATCGCAGCGGCGAAGGACGCTGGAAAGCTGCTCGAGGAGCTCGGCCACGAGGTCGAGGAGGTCACGCCGCCGTGGCGGAGCGACGAGTTGATGGCCTTGTTCACGACCGTCTGGCAGACAGTCCCGGTGCTCTATCCGGCCGATCGATCGGTGCTCGAGCCGCGAAACGCCGCATTCGCCGAGCGGGCAGCGGCGACGTCGAGCGCCGACTACGTTCGCTCGTTCGTGCGGCTCCAGCTCTACGGGCGGACGTTCGCCGCGTTCTGCGCGAGCTTCGACGTCGTGCTCACACCGACGCTTGCGCAGCCGCCTGTGCCGGTGGGCTGGATGCAGGAGCCGGACGATCCCTGGGAGCAGTTCGACCGCGCGGCCGAGTTCACGCCCTTCACGCCCCCGGTGAATGTCGCCGGGCTGCCGGCCGCCTCGGTTCCGCTCTTCTGGAGCGACGAGGGGTTGCCGATCGGCGTCCAGCTGATTGCCGAGGCAGGCAGCGAGCCTGTCTTGCTGCGCCTCGCCGCTCAGCTCGAACAGGCGAGACCGTGGGCGAATCGGCGGCCGCCGCTGCCTTACGCCAGGTAGAGCCACAGGGCTGGTGGTCGGAGGCCGCAAAGGGTCGACGCCGAGCAGCTGATCCGCGGTACCGAGCCGGAAGCCGCCGGATATGGGCGGGAGACAGCGGTCGATCTGCTCGCTGGGTCGCGCGCGGGCTCGCGTTCCGAGCAATCTGGAAGAACCAGGCTTCGAGGCGCTCCGCGTCACCGGATCGAGACATCCCCTTTACCACGCCGATGACCATGCGCCCCTCCGCGCACGGGACGATGCCGCCGCAGGTCCAACCAAACCGAAGGGGAGAACATGCTCAAGGGGAAGAGGGCGATCTTCGTCGCGACACTGGCCGTGCTCGGCGCCGCCGGTGCAGCGGTTGCAGGGATCGCGATCATCAAGCCGTACGCCGTCGGGATCGACGGCGGCTACCACACGCAGCGCCTGCTGTCGGTCGGGGACACCGTGCCCGAGTCGAGCAACCCGGCCAAGCAGTTCCAGATGATCGGGATCCCGGACGGGCTCGGCGCCCACAAGGGCAACCGGGGCAGGACGACTGTCTTCATGAGCCACGAGCTCCCCTACAACGTGGTCTCCGAGCCGGTACTTGGGGAGCCGCTCAACCGGGGGGCGTTCGTCTCGAAGCTGACGCTCGACCGGAAGCGCAAGGTGCTCTCCGGCGAGCGGGCCTACGACACCGTCTACCTCGACGACACGCTGGTCGGCCCGGCCGCCACCGTCGACAACACGACGCCCGGCTTCGCGCGCTTCTGCTCCGGCTCCCTCGCTGGGCCGGCCCAGGGCTTCGACCGGTTCATCTACTTCGCGAACGAAGAGTCCGGCGCGCCCAACACGTTCGACGGCAAGGGCGGCCTCTCGGTCGCGATCTTCGACAACCAGGCGCACGGGCTGCCGTATCTGGGCCGCTTCCCCTGGGAGAACACGCTCGTCCAGTCCAACACGGGGAACCGGACGGTGATCATGGGCATGGAGGACGGCCCGGCGAGCCAGGATCCGACGCAGGTCAACAGCCAGCTGTACCTGTACGTCGGCACGAAGGACCGCAGCAGGGGTGCCAGCGTGCTCAAGCGCAACGGGCTCACCGGCGGCACCCTCTACGTGTTCCGCTCGAGGGATCGGGCGCGGAACAGCGAGGCATCCTTCCTGAGCGGCTCCGTCCAGGGCGAGTGGGTCGCGATCCCGAACGCCCATCTGCTGACCGACGCACAGCTCGAGGCCGCGAGCGACGCCGCCAACGCTATGATCTTCGCCCGCCCCGAGGACGGCGCCTTCAACCCGAACCAGGACGACGAGTATTTCTTCGTCACGACAGGCGAGGGCACGGGCAACGCGCTCGGTCGCCTCTACTCGCTCAAGCTGAATAGGAGGGACCCGACCGACCCGGCGACGCTGACGATCGCTTACAACGCGGATCAGATCATCGCCGCGGGCGACGACATTGCGATCAGCCCGGACAACATCGACGCCAGCCGTAACTACCTGATGATTCAGGAGGACGGCACGACCACGAGCCGCGCCGAGATGGCCCGCAAGAACCGCGACGGCTCGATCTGGCGCTTCGACCTGGACAAGAACGGCGTGGACGTCTCCTCGGCGCTGCGGATTGTCGAGCTCAACCAGCCCGGCCGCGACCGCGTGCCTGTCGGCCCCGGGGTCTGGGAGACGAGCGGAATCATCGACACGGCGAAGGTGTTCGGGAAGGACAGCTGGCTCTTCGACGTGCAGGCGCACTCGCCGACCACGGCGCCGAAGCCAAACACCGTCGAGGACGGGCAGCTGCTGATCCTCGTCGGACCTGATGACAAGGACGAGAAGGATGACGATGACGACGGGGACGACGGCTAGCTCGGCTCGCCGTCCGTAGCTCCGCCTGCGCCCCGCTCCGTGCGGGGCGCAGGCGCGTCCTAGACCCGCGATACGAATTCCACGGCCGTGGCCCGGTCGATGCCAGGCGGGCGAGGCGAAAGTGTGTCCATCCGAACGGTCGTGGACGACGAGCAGGTACCTGTCGCGTCGCGCGTTACCGTCTTGTTCACGTGCGGCGACGAGGTGGGAAACGCGGTCCGGGCCTCCGAGGTGGCGCCCAGCCGCCCAGTACGCAAAAGTACTCCCTTCCCCCGTGTCCAACCGCCTGATCCCGACCCTACCGCGCCGCCGAACGGCGGCCCCCATCCCCTCCCCGCAGGGAGGGCCCTTGCTTCGCATCGACCGCGTCCAGCTCGGGTACTGGGTCGACGACCGTTTTCACGTCGCCGTCCGCGAGGCGACGTTCGATATCCAGGCGCGCGAGAAGGTGATCGTGATCGGCCCGTCTGGGTGCGGTAAGTCGACGTTGCTGAAAGCGATCGCGGGCTTCATCCCGCCGGTGTCGGGATCGATTTCGGTCGCCGGCCGCCTGACGCTCGAACCTGGACCCGACCGAGCGGTCGTGTTCCAGGAGTTCGACCAGCTCCTTCCGTGGCGCACCGTCCTGGCGAACGTCGCATATCCCCTGCGCATTAACGGTCGCCGCCGCGAGCAGGCACGTGCCACGGCCCGCGAGTTCCTCGAGCTGACGCACCTCTCGCAGGCGGCCGACCGCTATCCGCATCAGCTCTCGGGCGGCATGAAGCAGCGCGTGGCGATCGCGCGGGCGCTCGCGCTCGATCCGACGATCCTGCTCATGGACGAGCCCTTCGGCGCGCTCGACGCGATCACGCGCCAGCGGCTCCAGGTCGAGCTGAACCGGATCATCACGGATACACAGGCGACCCTGATGTTCGTCACACATTCGATCGAGGAGGCGCTCGTGCTCGGCGACCGAGTGGTCGTGCTCGGCAACTCTCCGTCAACGGTGCTCGAGATCGTCGACGTCCGAACGCTCGGCGGCCCGGAAACGGCGGAATACGGCGCGATGCGCGGCAAGCTCCGAGACCTGCTCGCCGTCGAGCGTGAACTACCCGAGGAGGAGGCCGAGGATGACAGCATCGACTAGCGCGGTCGCGATTGCGCGTCCGCGCGCGCTCGGCTGGGCGCGGCTACCGGTCTGGCTCCGGCGTGGGCTGATCGCCGCTGCCCTGGTGGCCGTCTGGCACCTCTATGCCGTCCATCGGGGACCGCTGCTGATCGCGACGCCCTGGCAGACGGCGAACGCTTTCTGGGACGGCTGGAGGGACGGCGGCCTCGCCTCCCAAACGTGGACGACCCTTCGGCTCCTCCTGCAAGGCGTCGGCATCGGCGCGGTCGTCGCCGCCGGCCTGACAGCGTTCGCGACGCTCACGAAGGTCGGCGAGGACCTGCTGGGATTGCTCACGTCGGTGCTGAACCCGCTGCCGGGCGTTGCCGTGCTCCCGCTCGCGATGCTCCTGTTCGGACTGAACGAGACCGCGCTTCGCTTCGTGATCGCGAACGCGACCATCTGGCCGATCGCGATCGCCGTCACCACCGGGTTCAAGACGACGAACCAGACGATCGTCGCCGTCGGCCGCAACATCGGGCTCTCGCGGGTGCGCGTGATTACCGACGTGCTCGCACCGGCCGCGTTGCCGTACGCGATCTCGGGCCTGAAGACGGCGTGGGCGTTCGGCTGGCGGACGATCATCGCCGCAGAGCTGGTGTTCGGCGTCGCCGGCAGCGACGGAGGTCTCGGCAACTACATCAACAACGCACGCTTGTACTTGCTCACGCCCCAGATGTTCGCGGGGCTCGTAACGATCGCGCTGCTCGGCGTCGTGTTCGAGATGCTCTTCGGCGCGCTCGAGCGGCGGACGGTCGTCCGCTGGGGGATGAAGACTTCGTGACCAAAGGGGAGGGACTGTGAAGAAAGCGATGTGGATCCTTGGAGTCGCCGGCCTCGTGACGGCGCTGATCGCCGCCGCGGCGCTCGGCGGCGGAAAGGCCGCGGCGCCCGGCAAGATCACGATCGCCTACCAGCCGGGCCTGGGCTACGCACCACTGATCCTGATGAAGCAGCAGCGGACGATCGAGCGGCAGTTTCCCGGGACGCAGGTCGAGTGGAAGGTGCTCGCCTCGGGAACGGCGATCACGAGCGGCGTCATCTCGGGTGACATCCAGATTGGAGCAGTCGGCGTCGGGCCGATGCTCGTCGGCTGGGCCCGCGGGGTGAACTGGAGGGTGATCGCGCCGCTGAACGAAGGCGACCTCTGGCTAATGGCCAAGGACCCGAGCATCAGGACGATCTCCGACCTCAGGGGCAAGCGGATCGCCACGCCGACGAACACGTCGATCCAGGCCGTTGCCCTGCGCAAGATGGCCGAGGTGAAACTCGGCAACGCGAAGGCTCTCGACTCGAACCTGATCGCTTTGGATCACCCCGACGGGATGCAGGCGCTCTTGACCGGGCAGATCGACGCGCACTTCACGTCGCCGCCCTTCCAGTTCCAGGAGAAGGTGCGCGGGGCCCACGTCGTCGCACGCTCGTACAACTACTTCGGCGCCCACACCTTCCTCGTCACCGTGATGACGCAGAAGTTCTACGACGAGTATCCGCAGTTCTCGCGGGCGTTCTACAACAGCGTCGTCGCGGCTGAGACCCAGATCAAGAAGAAGCCCGACGCGGTCGCGAAGATCCTGCAGGAGGATGCTGGTGGACTGCCGACCAACCGGCAGTTCAAGCAGTGGCTCGTCAACCCGGCACTGAACTGGACGACCCGGCCGCGCGGCCTGATGCGAACGGCGGCGTTCATGCACCGCACTGGTCAGATCTCGAAGATGCCGGGCGCGTGGACAGACCTGGTCTTCCCGCCAGTCGTGCCGACCAAGGGGAGCTGACCTAGGCGCCGCTTTCAGGACGGGCGGGCTGCGGCTGCGCTTGCGCTGACGCGTGGAGGGGTCGCGGGCTTTGCCCGTGACCCCGGGTGCTTCGCCGCTCGTTCGTCGGAAACGACCGGTCGAGCGAAAGACGCTACAGACCGTAGGCCTGTCGGAAGGCGCGGCCGCCGCGACACGGCGGCCGCGCTGCTTGCGTTACGGTTACCGCCTCGTCAACGGCGGAGGGCCGAATGCCGCGCGACACCGCTCTTGCGAATCTCGACAAGGTCGAGCACATCGTCGTCCTGATGATGGAGAACCGCTCGTTCGACCACATGTTCGGCTACCTGACCCTGAAGGGAGGGCGCGCGGACGTCGACGGTCTGACTGCCGGCATGTCCAATCGGCACAGCGGCCGGACCTATCGCGTCCGGCACCTGAAGAGCACGAAGCTCGGCGCCGACCAGGACCCGTGCCACTCGCAAGCGTGCGCACGCCAGCAGCTGGCCGGCGGAAACGGCGGCTTCGTTTCGAACTTCGCCCGCACCTACCCTCGCGACTCCGATCCAGGGCTCGTGATGGGGTACTACGACGCCGCTGACTTGCCGGTCTACGACTCGCTCGCATCAGAGTTCTGCGTCTGCGACCGCTGGTTCTCGTCGGTTCCCGGCCCGACCTGGCCGAATCGCCTCTACGCCGCGGCGGGTCGCTCCGGCAAGAGCAGGTCGGGACGAGTCCCGTGGTACGACCTTCCCTCGTTCTTCCGCCACCTCGACGCCCGCCGGGTCTCCTGGCGCTGGTACTACCACGACGTTCCAACACTGCCGGCGGTCGATCCCCGCTATCGAAACCTTGGTCGCTTTCGCGAGCACTTCCGCCTCTTCGACCGACGCAGCAGCTCGGGCCGGAGCTTCTTCGAGGTTGCCGCCGCCGGCGACCTTGCCCCCGTCTCGTGGATCGACCCGAACTACACCGACGTCGACTTCGGCCCGTCGGCCTCGAACGACGACCATCCGCCCTCCGACGTGCTGGGCGGTCAAGACCTCGTGCTGCGGCTCTACAACGCGCTTGTGACCAGCCCGGCGTGGGAGAAGACACTGCTCCTGATCACCTACGACGAACACGGCGGCTTCTATGACCACGTCGCGCCACCGGCGGCGCCGGACGACAGCGCGACCTTCCGCCGCTACGGCGTACGCGTTCCCAGCCTCGTCGTCTCGGGATGGGTGGAGCGCGCAGCGGTGTCGAAGACGCTCTTCGACCACACCTCGATCATCAAGACGATCCTGCTTCGCTTCTGCCGGGCGGCGGGCGGGGGTATTCCGCCAATGGGCGCGCGTACGGCCCAGGCGAACCACTTCGGCGGCCTGCTGAGCGCACCGCGTTCGCGACGCCCACTCCCACCCAAGTTGCTGATCGACCGCCTCGCCGACTGGCGGAGCGACGCCTTCACCGAGCTCGTCGGGGTGCAGTCGGCGCAGGAGTCACCGCAACCGGCGCCGAACGACCTCCAGAAGCAGATCATGGCTCTCGAGGAGCGGTTGCGAGCCGAAGGGTTGCCGGTTGGCCGTCCCTAACTGATGTGAGTGAGGGCGTCAAACGGTGGAACGTTCGCTATCGGGCGCACAACCGCATGCCGCGGCCCGCGTTCGTGCTCGTCCCCGCGGAGTTCGGGCCCCAGCGACCAACGCCGCTGCTGCCGCTCGTCATCTCTCCCCACGGTCGAGGCGTCAAGGCCGAGACGAACGCTCGCCTCTGGCGCGAGCTGCCGGCCCAAGGGGGCTTCGCGGTCGTCTGCCCGGGCGGGATGGGCCGGCGCCTGCCGCTGCACTCATGGGGCTTTCGCGGGCAGATCGCCGACCTCGCGCGCATGCCGAGCATCGTCCGCGCCACCCTTCCCTGGCTGCGAGTCGATGAGCGCCGCGTGTACGCCGTCGGAGGCAGCATGGGCGGCCAGGAGACGCTGCTTCTGCTCGGACAGCATCCGAGCCTGCTCGCCGGAGCGGTGGCTTTCGACTCCGTTACGAACTTCTATCGCCGGTACGCGGACTTCGGTCTCACTCCAGGCACGCGTGGCCTGCAGGCGCTCGCCCGCACCGAGGTTGGCGGTACGCCGCGGACGAACCCCAACGGCTACGTCCTGCGCAGCCCTACGCACTGGATCCGCGGCGTCGCGCGTTCAGGCGTCCCGCTCCAGATCTGGTGGAGCCTCGCCGACGACATTGTCGTCGACCAGGCGCACCAGTCGGCGCATTACTTCCGCGAGCTGAAGGAGCTGCAACCGCGCGGCCGCGTCGAAGCGATGACGGGCTTCTGGCGCCACACGGCAGAGGTGTATGCGGGGACGCAGCTTCCGGGGGGCGTGCGCTGGCTCGGCCTGCTCGAGGCTTGACCCGCTCCTGATCTGGGAAACCTCCCGGCATGACACCTGAGACACCGATGGCGCTGACCGATGCGCTGATCCGCCTGCAGGACGAGCTGAGCCCACTCGAGCTCGGGCTCGATCTGCCCGGCGCCCCCGAAGCTCGACGCGTCCGCGGCGAGCTCGTCGCGCAGATCGACGACTACCTGCTTCCGCGCCTGCGGGAGATGGACGCTCCCCTACTGATGGTCGTCGGGGGCTCCACGGGGGCGGGGAAGTCGACAATCGTGAACAGCCTCGTCGGCTCGGTCGTGAGCCCGGCCGGCGTTCTTCGACCGACGACGCGCGCACCTGTGCTCGTCTGCCATCCCGACGATCTGTCGTGGTTCGAGAGCGACCGCGTCCTGCCCGGGCTCAGCCGGGCATCCGGAAGCACTGCGGCTCCAGGCGGCCTGCGGCTGGCTCCCACCGACGCGCTTCCAGCCGGATTGGCCTTGCTCGACTCGCCTGACATCGACTCGGTCGTTGCCGAGAACCGAGCGCTCGCCAACCAGCTGCTCGCCGCGGCCGACTCCTGGCTCTTCGTCACCACGGCCGCGCGCTACGCGGACGCCGTCCCGTGGGACCTGCTCCATGCCGCCCGCGACCGGGGAACCGCTCTCTGCGTCGTCCTGAACCGAGTGCCGCCCGAAGCGACGGAGGAGGTGAGCGCTCATCTGGGACAGATGCTCGGCGAGCGGCGACTCGCCGGGACAGAGCTGCTCGTGGTCCCGGAGACGGATCTGGATCTAGGGTTGATTCCGCGAGCGGCGCTCGAGCCCGTGCGTCAATGGCTCGGCGGACTGGCAGCCGACGCGAACGCGCGTGGATTGCTCGTGCGCCGGACGCTGACCGGCGCGCTCGACAGCCTGCCCGTGCGCGTCGGGGTGGTCGGGCGAGCAGTCGCCGAGCAGGGAGCGGCAGCAGACGAGCTGCGAGCCGACGTGCGGGCCGCGTACACGCAGGGGCTGGCCGAGGTCGACGAGGCGGTCAAGAGCGGATCGCTTCTGCGCGGCGAAGTGCTCGCCCGCTGGCACGACGTGGTCGGAACCGGTGAGATCCTGCGGGCGCTCGAGACGCGGATCGGCTGGCTTCGCGACCGCGTGCGCGCCCTGATCACGGGGGCGCCGACGGCTCACGCAGAGTTGCAGACAGCCGTGCAGACGAGCATCGACGCGGTCGTCCACGCTGCGGCCGACCGGGCAGCTGAGCGCGCGGCGAGCTCCTGGGGACAGCGTCCGGCAGGACGCTCACTGCTCAGCGCTGCGAAGCGCCTGGATGCCGCCTCGCCGCAGCTGGTCGAGGCGACGAGAGACGAGGTGCGCGCCTGGCAGGGCTTCGTGTTCGAGCTCGTCCGCCGCGAGGGAGCCGAGAAGCGAACGACGGCGAGGCTCGCCTCGCTGGGCGTGAACGGAGCCGGTCTCACGGTGATGCTCGCGGTCTTCCTTCAGACGGGAGGGCTCACGGGCGCCGAGGTCGTCGTCGCCGGCGGCACGTCCGCGCTCAGCCAGAAGGTGCTCGAGGCGATCTTCGGCGATCAGGCGGTGCGCGCGCTGGCCGCCCGGGCACGGGAAGATCTGGTCGCCCGGGTCGAGCGGCTGCTCGAGACCGACGCCGAGCGCTTCTACGGCCTGATCGCGCCAATCGCGCCTCCGCCCGAGAGCGGCAGCCGGCTGCGCGAGGCCCTCCTCGGCGTCGAGCGCGCGCGGTGAACGGAGGGCGGCTCGACCGGTCGGTGCAGGCGCGGTGAACGGAGGGCGGCTCGACCGCCGGCTTGCAGCCCTTGGCACGGCCGTCGATCTTGCCGAGGGCCGGCTCGACGGGGAGCCGGTCGAAGCCGCTCGTGCGGTCGTGCAGCGCGCCGGCAAACGCCTAGGGCTGGGGCTCGAGGCGACCGTCGTCGCACTCGCGGGCCCGACCGGCGCCGGCAAGTCCTCCCTGTTCAACGCGCTCGCCGAGGATGAGCTCGCCGCCACGGGGCGGCGGCGCCCGACCACGTCGGCTTCGTCGGCAGCGGTCTGGGGACAGGTCGGCGGCGACCTGCTCGACTGGCTGGAGGTGCCGCGACGGCACCACCTCGGCAACGGCAAGCTCGAGGGGCTCGTGCTACTCGACCTTCCGGACTTCGACTCGGTCGAGATCGACCACCGCCTCGAGGTGGAGCGCGTGATCGAGCTCGTCGACCTGCTCGTCTGGGTCGTCGATCCCCAGAAGTACGCCGACGCCGCGCTGCACGAGCGCTACCTGCGGCAGTTGACCGAGTACGGCAAGGCAATGGTGGTCGTAATCAATCAGGCCGACGTGCTCACGCCGGATGCTCTCGAGGCGTGCCGGCGCGATCTCCGCCGGCTGCTCGACGAGGACGGCATTGCGGATGTGCCCGTGCTGGCCGTGTCGGCCCGTGCAGGCGACGGCGTTCCCGGGCTCCAGAAGGTGCTCGCGGAACGGGTCGCCAGACGCGAGGCGGCGATCGCACGCCTGTCCGCCGACGTCCAAACGGCCGCGACGGCTCTCCGCGGATCCTGCGGCGATGGATCGGTTGGGAAGCTCCCCCGCGGAGATCGCGAGCAGTTGCTCGCCGCTCTCGAGGTGGCCGCCGGCGTCCCGACCGTGACCCGGGCCGTCGCGCAGGCGCACCGCCGTCGCGGGGCGCTCGCGGCCGGGTGGCCCTTCGTCCGCTGGCTGCGGCGGCTCCGACCGGATCCGCTGCGCCGCCTGCGCCTGGGCGACCGCGCGCAACCAGACGTGCGGACCTCCCTGCCCGGCCCTTCGCCCGTCCAGCGCTCGCAGGTTGCGTCCTCGATTCGGATGGTCGCGGCAGGCATTGCCGGCGAGCTGCCCGCGCCGTGGCCGGGACTCGCCCGCTCGGCGGCGACCGCTCGAGAGGACGAGCTCGCTGACCGCCTCGACCGGGCGGTTGCCGCCGCCGACCTCCACATGACCCGCCCGCGCTGGTGGACGCTGGCAGGGCTCTTGCAAAAGCTTCTGGCGGCCGCCGTTCTCGTCGGGGTGCTGTGGTTGCTCGCGCTCGCCGTGCTCGGCTACCTGCAGCTCGGCGAGATCGTGCCCACGCCCGAGCTCGACGGTTGGGCGGTGCCGACGCTGCTGCTCCTCGGCGGAACCGCCGCCGGCATCCTGCTCGCTCTTCTCTTCCGCTTCGTCAACGGTGCCGGCGCGCGGCGCCGCGCTCGGGCAGCGACGCGATCGCTCGGCCGGCGCATCGAGGAGGTCGCCGAGGAGCTGGTCGTCGCGCCGCTCGAGGCCGAGCTCGGTGCGTACGAGCAATTCTGCGCCGAGCTCGGCGTTGCTCTCGGTGGCCGCCGGCGCGGCTAGTGGTCGGCCTGAGCGAGCAGGGCGCGCAGCTGGCTCGGATCGCCAAGTAGCCGACCCAACTCGTCGAGGCTCTCGTCCACAGCAGCCGCAAACGCCTCTGCGCCGCCGAAGCGCTCGAGCGTCTCGGGCGGAACGAACTTGATCAGCAGAGCCGCGGTCCCGGGCGGCATTGCGGCGAAGTGGACGGTCAGGATCCCGTGACCTCGCAGCAGCAGCATCGCCAACGCCGCCGTGGCCTCGTACGGCACCACCGGCGGCGCCTCGATGCCGCCGCGCGTCATCGCCTCAGCCAGCACGTCCTCGCCCTCGAGCCGGATCGCAACGGGAGTCCGCGTTACGCGCCCGCCAAGCCGCCCGGCGAGCGCATCGCCGACGCACTCCGTCGTCGCTACGAGCTCGAGCACGCGTTCTGGGCGGTACTGCTCGAGCGAGCGGAGCGCCGCCGGGACGAGCATCGGCCGAGCCTCCAATCCGAGCTCGACCGCGCGTGCGCGCATAGGCCTAACCAGCTCCGTCCGCCCCGCCAGCAACCCGAGCCGCGGCCCCGTCGTGCCGTACTTGTCGAGGCCGGTCGCGCCGGCCTCGGCGCCCAGCTCGAGCGTCTTCGGCTGGGCGAACACGGCCGGCCCAACGCGCGCGCCGCCCGCGTCGTCGACGAAGACGGGGACCTCGAACCGATGCGCAGTCTCGACGACACGATCGAGTCTCCTTTCCCTCGAGCACCTCGTACGTGACCGCGAGCCGCGTCAACACGACCAAGCTGACGCCGTCGTTCTCGGCCAGTTGCCGCGAGAGCGCGTCGGCGCCGCGGGTCTCGACGAACCTGCCGCCGGCCAGCCGGACGGCGCGGATGACGGCGGGGTGCGAATAGCTCGGTGAGACCCCGACGACCGTGCTGCCCGCGCGCACGAGCACCTGCATCGCCACGACAATCGCGGCCGTCAGGCGGTTCGCAAGCAGCACGTCGTCGCGGCCGGAAACCCCGCCCAAGTGGTCGAGCGCCGCGCGCGTCAGGCGCTCGCCGTAGAGCGCCGGCGCGAGCTCGTCATCCATCAACTCGAGTGCGTCGGGGTCGACGCGGAGGCTGCGCTCGAGGCCGGTGAAGTTGTAGACCGGCTCGCCCGCACGGTGTCGACGCTCGATCTCACGCCAGGCGACCGACAGCTTCGCGAGATCATCCTCAGTCGAGGCAAGGATCTCGCCTCTTCGATAGGGCAACTCTGCGCTCAAGCTCAGTGCTTCCGGCCGTAAGTTCGTTCGTGTTTGGCGGGTCGCAAACCGAGTAGGCCTAGGACGCAGGGAGTCCCGATACCTGTTGGTATCGGGGCGACTGAGGACGGCGGCATGCGAAGCGTTTGCGGCCCGCCAGACACATAACCGTACTTGCGGCCGGGAGCACTTAGACGAGCCGGCGCTCGAGGTACTTCGACAGCCGGGTGAGCGGGAACGAGATCACGAAGAAG
>Ga0136620_10000511_pt1 | contig 17606 bp, 19 predicted proteins | sample AntDrymUQ4162106_2_FD_104806 | JGI IMG/M metagenome (GOLD analysis project Ga0136620, IMG submission 104806) | Polar desert sand microbial communities from Dry Valleys, Antarctica - metaG UQ416 (21.06) | ecosystem: Environmental > Terrestrial > Soil > Desert | place: Antarctica: Dry Valley... | reverse complement strand
GTGGACACGCGACGACGTGACGCTACTCTTCGAAGTGCTGTTCGATCTCAAGACGCTGCTCGCAAAGATCGTCGAGTTCATCGAAGGTGGTGATGACGATGGCATGGAAGAGGAAGAAGCTGACGAACCGTGAGTGGTGGGAGAAGCACGGTCCACGGATGGAAGAGACGGATCGCAAGCTGCTCGAGCGCATCGCCGATGGTAAGAAGAGCGCGGAGGAGAAGACGGCAAGCCAGAAGGCTGACGCCGCCTGAATTGACCACAGCCGCTCGGGTCGCTATCGTCAGCGACTTGATGATGCTCGCTCGTAGCTGAGACACCCGTTGCCATGGGCCTCCACCCGGCCCGGCGCTGGCTTGCCCATTTCTCGCTACGCAGTACCTCGAAGGAGCATCAGATGGCAGAGATTCGAGAAGCACCATCCATGGAGGCCGTTCCCCGCGACCTGGTCCAAGCGGTCGTGGTCCATGAGCTCCGCAAGGAGTTCAAGGTGCCCGACCGCAAGAAAGGCCGCTTCGGCCGCAAGACACGAGTCGCTCTCGACGGGGTTTCGTTCACCCTCGAGCGCGGCGAGACGGTGGCGATCCTCGGACAGAATGGCTCGGGGAAGTCGACGCTGGTCCGGCTGCTCTCGACCTTGCTGCTCCCCGATGGCGGCTCCGCCTCGATCTTCGGCAACGACGTCGTCGCGGATGCCCGCGCCGTCCGCCGGCTGGTGAACCGCGTGTCCGTGGAGGCGTCGTTCTTCAAGAAGATGTCGTCGGCCGAGAACCTCGGCTACGCGGCGCGCTACTACGGAATGACGGCGAGCCAGACGAAGGACCTGATCCCCGAGATCCTCGAGCGGGTCGGCTTCCCGCGCGACCGCCGAGACGAGTCGATGGAGAACCTCTCGCGCGGCATGCAGCAGAAGGTCGCCCTCGCGAGAGCGCTGCTCACGTCCCCAGTGTTGCTCCTGCTCGACGAGCCGACAACCGGGCTCGACCCGCGCTCGAAGCTCGAGGTGCAGGACTTCATTCGCGAGATCCGCACGAACCACGACTCGACGATCCTCCTCTGCACGCACGACCTGGTGGAGGCGGAAACGCTCGCCGAGCGCGTCGGAATCCTCGATCGCGGCCGTCTGCTGGCGCTCGAGCCGGCAGACGACCTCAAGCGCCGCTACGGCTGCGGGACGCTCGAGGAGGCGTTCTTCTCCGCGACCGGCCGTGCGTTCGAGGCGGAGGGAGACGAAGACGACGAAGACGACGACCGGGAGGTGTTCGCATGAGGGCCCTGGTTAGCACCATGCGCGCGGAGCTCGTCGGCGCGGGAGGTGTCGTCGAGCGCAACTACTACCTCACCAAGCGCTACATCTGGTGGGACGTCGCCTGGTTCCTGTGGACCGTCGCGAACACGCTCACCATCGTCTTCATCGCGAAGGGCATCGAGGCGTCGGGCGGCAACCTGGACGTCAACAGGACGATGACGACGCTCTTGATCGGCGCCGTGGTCTGGGCGTACCTCGGCATCCTCTTCGAGTTCCTGATGGAGACCGTCGCCTGGGAGCGCTGGGAGGGGACGATCGAGTACACGTTCATGGCGCCGCTCTCACGCGCGATGCATCTGGCCGGACAGGGCGTCTTCGCGATCGCCTACGGTCTCTTGCGGGCGACGTTCCTGTTCTGTGTCTGCGCCTTTCTCTTCTTCGACCTCACGATGCCGAACGCGCAGTTCTTTCCGGCGTTCGTGGTGCTCCTCGTCTCGTCGGTCTCGTTTATCGGCATCGGGATGATGATGTCGGTGCTGCCGCTCATCTCGCCCGAGAAGGGAACGCAGCTCGGCTTCGTCGCCCAGGGAACGCTCCTCGTCGTGTCGGGCGTCTACTACCCGGTCGAGGTGCTGCCGCAGTGGATGCAGTGGATCGCGACGATCTCTCCCGCGACCTACGCGCTCGACGGCATCCGCGAGGCGATTCTGGAAGGCCAGGGGCTGACGGCGATGTGGGACGAGCTCTTGCCGCTCATGATCATCGGAGTCGTTTCGATCCCACTCGGGCTCTGGGTCTTCAGCCGCGGCGAGCAGTACGCGAAGAAGCACGGGAAGCTGAAGCGGTCGGGATGAACGACGCGGTCGTCCATGTTGCCGAGCTTCGAAAGACCTTCGACGTCCCCGAGCGGGAGGCGGGTCTCAAGGCAGCGACCAAGGGCCTCGTCCGCCGCAAGACCAAGGAGGTGCGCGCCGTCGACGGCATCTCGTTCGACATCGCTCCCGGCGAGATCGTCGGCTTCCTCGGCCCGAACGGCGCCGGTAAGACGACCACGCTGAAGATGCTCTCCGGGCTGCTCTACGTCTCGAGCGGCGACGCCCAAGTGCTCGGCCACGTGCCCTCGAAGCGCGAGCGCGACTTCCTGCGCCGGATCGCGCTCGTGATGGGGAACCGGAACCAATTGCAATGGGATCTCCCTGCGCTCGACTCGTTCGAGCTCAACCGTTCGATCTACCGCATCCCGCGTGAACACTTCCTCCGCAACCGGGACGAGCTCGTCGAGCTCTTGGAGGTCGGCGACCTCGTCAAAAAGCCGGTCCGGCAGCTTTCGCTGGGCGAGCGGATGAAGGTCGAGATCGTCGGCTCGCTCCTGCATCAACCGCAGGTGCTCTTCCTCGACGAGCCGACTATCGGACTCGACGTGACGATGCAGAAGCGGATCCGGGAGTTCGTCGCCGAGTACCGCCAGCGTCACGGCGCGACCGTGATGCTGACGAGCCACTACATGGCCGATGTCGAGGCGCTGTGCGAGCGAGTCATCGTCATCCATCACGGGAAGATTCTCTTCGACGGCAAGCTCGGGGCCCTGTCCAATACCTTCGCCGCCTGGAAGACGATCACGGCTGCAATGGAGAACGGAGCAAGCGATCTCTCCTCCTATGGCGAGGTCATCCATCGTGACGGCGATCTCGTCACCTTGCGGGTGCCGAAGGCCGACACCGCGCGTGTGACTGCTCGCCTCCTAGCCGAGCAGGCGGTTCTCGACCTGAACGTCGAGGACCCGCCGATCGAGGATGTCATCGAGCTCGTCTTCGCGCAGGAGAACCGCTCGTGAGCACGCTTCCCCTCGCCAAAGAGGGGCGCCTGCGATCGCTCGCCGACTTCTATCTGACGACGATTCGGACGGCGATCCAGCAGCAGTTCCAGTACCGCGCGGCGACGTACATGTACCTGGTCGGCATGGTGGCCGAGCCGGTCATCTACCTCGTCGTCTGGTCGACGATCGCGGATCAGTCAGGCGGCACCGTCGGCGGGCTGACCGCCGGCGAGTTCGCTGCGTACTACATCGTCTGGACGCTCGTTCGAACGATGAACATCGTCTTCACGCCGTACGGCTGGGAAGAGCGGATTCGCGAGGGTGAGCTTTCTGGCCAGCTGCTCCGCCCGCTGCATCCGATCCACTACGACCTTGCGTGGTTCGCGGGCGGGAAGGTCCCCTGGGTTCTGTTCTACCTGCCGATCGCGGTGGTCTTGACGCTCGTCTTCAACCCGACGTTCGACGTTCGGCCCCTCGAGATCGCGGTCTTCGCGGTGGCCGTCTGGGGTGCGTACCTGATTCGGACCTTCTACCAATCGGCGCTCGGGCTGGTCACCTTCTGGACGACTCGCGTCGGTGCGCTGTTTCAGCTCTACATCACGCTCGAGCTGTTGCTTTCCGGCCGACTCGTCCCGCTCACCCTCATGCCCGAGTGGGTGCAGACCGCCGCGTGGTTCCTGCCCTTCCGGTGGACGTTCTACTTCCCGATCCAGGCGCTCGTGGACGATCTCTCGAACGAGCAGTTGCTCGGTGGGCTCGCGATGCAGGCGCTCTGGACGTTGATCGGGATCGGGCTCTTCTCGCTCGTCTGGCGGTACGCCATCAGGCGCTACACCGCGGTGGGTAACTGACGTGACAACGCTGCGTGTCGCGCTGCTTCACCTGCGGATCGGGGTGATGAACGACCTGCAATATCGGGTCAACTTCGCGCTGCAGATCCTGCAGTCGCTGCTCGCGCTCGGAACCGGCCTCGTCGTCCTGTGGCTCGTCTACTCGCACACGACCGAGCTCAATGGGTGGTCGCAGCCCGAGCTGCTCGCGGTGCTGGGTGTCCAGATCCTGATGGGCGGCGTGATTCGCGCCCTGATCCAGCCGAACATGATGCGGCTGACCGAGGACGTCGTGCAAGGAAAGCTCGACCATGCGCTGACCAAGCCCGTCGACGCCCAAGTGCTCATAAGCGTGCGCGAAGTCCAGATCTGGCAGGCCGTGGACATCGTGTCGGGCGCGATTGTCATCGGCGTCGCGCTCGTTCGCCTCGGCGCCGACCTCGGCGCGCTCGACGTGCTTGCGTTTGCCGTCGCCCTCGCCTTCGGCGCCGTCATGCTCTACTGCTTCTGGCTGGTGCTCGCGACGGGCTCTTTCTGGGTGGTGCGCATGTGGTTCCTGCCCGAGCTCTTCGAGGGCGTCTTCCAGACGGGCCGTTGGCCGGTGGGCATCTATCCGCAGTGGCTGCGTTTCGGGATCACGTTCCTGGTGCCGATCGCCTTCGCGATCACCGTGCCGGCGGAGGCGCTGACGTCTCGCCTCGAGTGGGAGACGCTCGCGCTCGCAGCAGGGTTCGCGGTCGTGCTCTTCGCGTTCACGCGCTGGTTCTGGCGCTTCGGGCTGAAGAACTACACCGGCGCCTCGGCGTGACGCCTGTGTAGACTCCCGCGGTCTTTGTGAGGCGACGATGCCTCGGGCGGTCCTTCCGCTCGGGGCTTTTTCTATTCCAGGAGGGATTCGATGGCGAGACCGAGGACGACGAAGGCGCGGCCGACGATGGTGAGGAGCCGCGATCGCGCGACCTCCACCGTGACCGCGCGGCGCGCGGTGCTGAAGCGGATCAGGGAGGAGTCGATCGAGCACGTCCTCTTCTGGTTCACCGATCTCGAGGGGCACCTGAAATCCTTCGCCATCACCCCGTCGGAGATGCGGGAGGCGCTGAACGACGGGATGGGCTTCGATGGCTCGTCGATCACCGGCTTCAACGCGATCGAGGAGTCGGACATGGTCGCGATCCCTGATCCCTCCACATTTCAGGTCATGCCCCGCCCCCTCGACGAGAACGGCGGGCCGATCGGCGCGAAGGTCGCCCGCCTGATCTGCGACGTGGTGACACCCGACGGCGCGCCCTACGAGGGCGACCCGCGCTACGTCCTGCGGCAGGCGCTCGCGCGCATGCAGGACCTCGGCTTCGACGCGTTCAACGTCGGTCCCGAGCTCGAGTACTTCGTCTTCGAGGACGACCAGGGCACCGAGGCGATCGACGAGGGCGGCTACTTCGCCATGACCGCATTGGACGCCGCGACCGAGATGCGCAACGACACCATTGGCGCGCTCGAGTCGGTCGGGATCCCCATCGAATACCACCATCACGAGGTCGGCCCCTCGCAGCACGAGATCGACATGCGGTATGCGAGCGCGCTCGAGATGGCCGACCACACGATGACGTACCGGCTCGTCGTCAAGGAGGTCGCTACGTGGCACGGCTACTACGCGACCTTCATGCCGAAGCCGCTCTTCGGCGAGAACGGCTCGGGCATGCATACGCACATGTCGCTCTTCAAAGGCGCGCGCAACCAGTTCTTCGACCGGCGGGACGAGCATCACCTCTCTCCCGCCGCAAAGAGCTTCATCGCCGGGCTCCTGGTGCACGCGCGCGAGATGTCAGCGGTGCTCGCGCAGTGGGTGAACTCGTACAAGCGGCTCGTGCCGGGCTACGAGGCGCCTGTCTACGTCGCCTGGTCGCAGCGGAACCGCTCTGCGCTCGTCCGCATCCCGCTCTACAAGCCGGGCTCGGAGCAGGCGACGCGGGCGGAAATCCGCTGTCCAGATCCGGCCTGTAACCCATACCTCGCCTTCGCGGCGCTGCTCCACGCCGGGCTCGAGGGGATCGAGCAGGGCTACGAGCTGCCCGAGCCGATGGAGGAGAACCTTTACCGGCTCTCGACCGCGGAGAGGCGCGAGAGGGAGATCATCGCGCTGCCGGAGTCGCTCGGCGAGGCGATCGACGAGCTCGCCGACTCGGATCTGATGCGGCGCGCGCTCGGTGAGCACATCTTCCCGCGCTACATCGAGCTGAAGCAGAAGGAGTGGGACGAATACCGCGTCCAGGTCACCGAGTGGGAGAAGAAGAAGTACCTCGCCGCGCTGTGAACCTATGCGCAAGACCGGAATCCGCTCGCGCGGATTCCGGTCGCGCGACAGCAGACCCCTTTATGGGGAGCCCAGAAAGCGGGCGCTTCGGGGTGTGAAGTCGGCCGCTGAATGACCCCTGGCCCGAAACTGGACAGCGTTCTTCTGACAGGGGCCACTACCGAGCCGGAGGCGCACTTGCCGCCTCGACCGCCCCGCCCCCAGAACTTTCGAGTCGGAGCGGCAGGCTCGGCCGGAAATGCGCCAGCATTTTCGGCCTTGAACGACCACGGGCTCCTCACCTGGGAGCCCGCGATCGGCCGTCAGATACAGAGCGCGCCGCTCGCCTTGCGGCGGCGCCCTGCACTCACATCATCCGATATTCCGCGTACCGGCGCAAGCCAAACCTTCTCCGGCGCGAACAGCAGACCCCTGCACGACCGCAAGCAGGTGACTGTCACCCTGCGGGTGACAGTCACCGACCTAATCCGGCTTGCCGGCCATCGCCCACACGGCGACGACGTAGGCGGCGAGCAAGATGAGAGAGATGACCATCGTCGCCTTGAGCAGTCCCGAGCCGCCTCCGGCCTTCAGTCGGCGCACGCCGATCCCGCCCGTGATCAGCGAGACGAGCAGGATGAGCCCGCCCGCGTCGGCGACGATGTAGCCGATTCCCAGCCACGCAGGCTCGTCGACGTTGTCCGGGACATCGTCCCAACCTTGCTCGGAGTAGATCCACTGCGCACCGACGCGCATCAGGATCCAGCCCGGAAGCGCGACTGCAAGCAGCGACCAGTAGCCCAGCCGCAGATTTCCGACGTTGCCGCGCGCGAAGGCGAGCGCGCTCGCGCCTGTGAGGAGGCCGCCCACGAGGATCATCGCGCCGAGCACATGCAGTAGGAGCGGGAGGTTCTGTTCGTCCGGCCGGATTGCGGCAAGGGCACTCATGCGCCGGGCTTCCAGATCATGTCGACGATGAGCAGGAGCAGAAACAACGAGCTTGCGGCGTGTAGAGCTGCGCCCCTGGAGGTGCGGTTGAGGGCGAGCAGCTCGCCATCGGATCCCATGCGCCCGGCGGACTCGAGCTCGCGGGCCTTGTCGAAGGCCTTCGTGTATTCGGTTCCTGTCCGCGCGCCGACGCCGCTGGCGGCGAACCAGAGGACGACCGCGGCGATGATCCACGCGTCCCAAACGTCGTAACCGCCGTACGAGAGCGCGAGCCAGATCCCCAAAACGAGAGTTCCTGTCGCCCCGACCATGACCGCCCTTCCTCCCACCTTGGCGATCGGCTGGATCCGGATTGTGTCCGCAGCAGTGTCGATCGAGCGGGACGCGACGATGAGCACCCAGAAGAGGACGATGCCGCCCACGAACGCGAACGCGCTCAGGACGTGGAGGGCGAGGATCCAGTCGTCGAAGCTCACCGCTTCGATCCTAAGCGGCCGCAGCCGCGAGAATGAAGGGATGGATACGACCGCGCGCCACCTCCGTCTCCTGACCGACACGATCGCGGCAGTCAACTCCTCCCTCGACCTCCAGGAGGTGCTCGAGCTGGTGGCGCGCAACGTCGCCGACGCGCTCGGCACCGACGCGTGCTTCGTCTACCTCTACGACCAGCGCGCGAACGAGCTTGTTTTGCGGGCGACGCATGGGAGCCGGGTCGAGGAGATGACGCGGACGCCTCGCATGCGGCCCGGTGAAGGGATCACCGGAGTGGCCGCGGCGGAGCGGGCGCCGGTCATGATCCCGGCCCAAGCCCACCTCGATTCTCGCTTCAAGCTCTTCCCCAACCTCCCCGAGGACGAGTACGAGTCCATCCTTGCCGTGCCGATCCTCGCTCGGGACAAGCTCGAAGGCGCGCTCAACGTGCGAACCCGCGAAGCGCGCGAGTTCACCGAAGCCGAGATCGAGCTGCTGGTCGCCATCGCCGCGCAGGTCGCACAGACGATCGAGCACGCGCAGCTCTATGCAGGCGCGCAGCGTCGGGTCGTAGAGCTCGAGGCGCTGGCGAAGATCTCGGAGGCGGTCTCGGAGTCTCTCTATCTCGAGGAGTCGCTCGAGGCGATCGTGAAGACGACGATGGAGTCGCTGCACGCGACGGGAGCGGCGCTGGTGCTCGAGGACGGCAAGATCGCCTGGCCCGAGGGCCGCCCCGGCGCCCATGCCGTTCGCATGCCGCTTCGCTGGAAACGCCGGCAGATCGGTGAGCTCGTCTGCGACCGGGACACGCCCTTCTCGATCGACGAAGAGGCGTTGCTGGAGGCGATCGCACACCATGCGGCAGTTGCTCTGGAGCACGGACGAGCGGTGATGCGTGGCGTCCTTGCCCAAGAGATTCACCACCGCGTCAAGAACAACCTCCAGGCCGTCGCATCGCTGCTTCGTCTGCAGGCGCGGGCGGAAAACGTCGATCCACATAAGGCCCTCCAAGACTCCGTCAACCGGATCCTCACGATCGCCGCGGTACACGAGGTGCTGACCGAGCATCGCGAGGACGACGTCGATCTCGGCGAGCTCGTCGATCGGCTGCGCGCGATGCTCGTTCAGGGTCTCGTCGCCGGGAAGGAGGTGACCGCGAACCTTGCGCCTGTCTCGCTCGCGGGTCAGCAGGCGACGGCGCTCGCGCTGGTGTTCACCGAGCTCTTTCAGAACGCGCTCGAGCACGGCGGCGCCCGCGTATCGATCTCGCTGGCGCGTCAGGACGGCGCGATCGCGTTGACGATCGCCGACGACGGCGAGGGCATCAGAGGCGAAGTGTCAGGCACCGGGCTTTCCATAGTGCGGGCCCTCGTTCATGACGAGCTGCGCGGGGAGATCGAGCTCGTCGACAACGGCGGCCTTCGTGCCGAGGTGGTCTTCCCGGCATGACGCGCGTGTTGATCGCCGAGGATGAGACGCTCATCCGGCTCGATCTGAAGGGGCTGCTCGAAGGCGCGGGCTTCGAGGTGTGCGCCGAGGCGCGGGACGGCGAGGAGGCCGTTCGCCTCGCGCGTGAGACCGAACCCGACGTCGCGCTCCTCGACGTCAAGATGCCTCAGCTCGACGGGATCGAGGCCGCGCGCCGGATCCTCGACGAACGTCCGATCCCGATCGTCATGGTGACGGCGTATGGAGAGCGCGAGCTCGTGTCCCGCGCGGTTGAGGCCGGTGTCTTCGGCTACCTCGTCAAGCCGTTCCGGGAGACCGACCTGCTTCCCGCGATCGAGACAGCAAGAGCGCGGCACGAGGAGCTGGCTGCGCTTCGCGAGGAGGCGGACTCACTTGCGGAAGCGCTGGCTGCGCGGAAGGCAATCGAGCGGGCGAAGGGGATCCTCATGCAGCGCGAGGGCCTCACCGAGGAAGAGTCGTTCGCTCGGCTCCGTAAGGCCAGCCAGATCTCGGGTCGACCGCTCAAGGTCGTTGCTGAGGCGCTGATCGCAACGCTGGCGCCGGAAAAGTAGGTGACTGTCACCCTGTGGGTGACAGTCACCCGCTGCTCCTAAGTCGCGAGCAGACGATCCTCTTCCCGCCGCCGGTAGAGCTTCCGGCCGAGCCAGGTAGCAAGGAACAGGAGCGCGAACGGCGCGGCGACGATTGCAATCGCCAGGGCGATCACGCCTTCCCAGACGAGGACGTTGAGCGCCTCATCCAGCGTCCGGTCGAGTCGCGAAGGCACCGGGACGGCGGTGAGGACGCCGGGGGTGACAACGGTGAGCTGGATAGTCGCCATGCGAGCCTCCGCGTTCGTCGCGGCGGTGTCTCGCCGGAGCCCACGGAGCTCTTGGCGCAGGGTCCGAAGGCGAGATTCGAGCTGCGCTCGCGTGGTCGCGTCGAGCGAGTCGCTCTCGAGGCGTGCGGAGAGGAGCGCGATCTGCGCGCGCACCGACCGCTCCCGTCGCTCGAGCGCGTCGAGGTTTCCCTGCAGATCGTCGATCGTCACCTGCTGTGAGACGATGCGGCCGAGTGCGGAGAGCTGCACGATCGCCTCCTGCACCTTGGCGACCGGAACACGCACGACGAGTGCCGCATTCCCCTGGTCACCGGTCGCGACATTTGCGCTCACGACATGACCGCCGAGCGACTCCGTCAGGTCGAGCGCTCTCTGAGCTGCGCGCGAGACGCCGTCCGAGTCCGCAACCTCCACGGTCAGCGTCGCAGAGATCCGCTGAGCGCGATCGAGCGTCGGCCCGACCGCGGAGCCTAGGTTCTGGTCAGCTGGGTCACGCAATATGGTGGCGGCGCCCGCGGTGCCGGAGAGGTTCTGATCATCTATGCCGAGGTTCGGCGACGGCACCGCCTGTGGGGGGAGAGCTTTCTCGAGAGTTTCTTGCTCGAGATAGCCGTTCCTCAGCGCGGCCACGTTGCTGTCAGAACGTGCGAGGCCGAGCACGCCGGCGCTTGCGATCGCGACCATGGCGGTCGCCGGGACGGCTACGAGCGCGAAGCGGCGCACGGGCAACCGAAGCCTTGGCCAGAACGAAGCCTTCGGCGCCGCTTCCTGTGCGGCGATCTCTCGTACACGAGCGCGCAGGGCGGTGGGAGCTGCAGGCCGAGTTGCCGTGAGCTCGCGGATCAGGTCAGGCGACGTCATCGTGTCTCATCCTCTCTTCCAGCTTTGCGAGTGCTCTGTGCAGCCGTGTCGAGACCGCGGTGACCGTGATCCCGAGCAGGCGTGCAGTTTCGTCTCCGTCCAGTTCGAGGACGACCCTGAGCGCGACAACCTCGCGCTCGCCGGCTGTCAGGGCGCGAAGTCCCTCCTCGAGCTCGGGTGAGAATCCGTCTCCGAAGGCCTGGTCTCGCTCCTTGTCGAGCTCGCCAGCCTCGGCGCGTTCCTCGCGCCGCCGTCTCCGCGCATCCGCGCGGAACCAGTCGAGAGCGGTGGAACGGGCAATTGCGATGAGCCACGCGCGGTGCGTCCCCCGGCGCGGGTCGAATCGACGCCAGCGCCGAAGCGCGGTCTCGAACGTCTCGCTCGTCAGGTCCTCCGCGAGCGCCCAGTTCTTCGTCAGATACAGGAGGTAGCCGTAGACGTCGTCGAGGTGGTCTTCGGCGACCGCTGCAAACGAGGTGGCAGCGGTGCCGGCGCGGCGCGGCGCCTCGATGCTCACTGCGTGCATGCTCCAACTACGCCGCCGCGCGCCTCCTCGTCACCAACCGCTCGCGTACCCATGCCCAAGTAACAGTCTGTTACTAGCCTCTTGGCACGGTCGGTCACGAGGACGAGGGTTGGCGCGCTTCGAAGAGCACCTCCCAGCGCGTGAGGAGCGTCTTCAACTCATCGCGCGAGGCTCGGTGCGCGCTCAAGACGTCCATGTTCGCCCAGTCTTCGGCGAGCGTTCCCTCGAGCTCCGAGATGCGCGTCTCGATCGCGGCGATCTGCGCTTCGACGAGCTCGAGCTCCGAGGGCGTCTTCCGCGTTTGCCGGGGTCGCGGCTCCTGCACCGGCTTGCGCTCTCGAACCGGCTCGATCAGAGGAGCCAGCTCCGCGTTCCTCTCGCGCGTCAGGTCTGCCCAACCACCCTCGTAGGAGCGGAGACCGCGCTCCTCGACGGCGACGATGCGATCCGGCACGGCGTCGAGGAGGGCGCGGTCGTGCGAGACGATGAGCACCGTCCCGGGAAACGCCTCGAGCGCTGCCTCCAGCGCCTCGCGGCTCTCCAGGTCGAGGTGGTTCGTCGGCTCGTCCAGGATCAGGAGGTTCGCGCCCGATGCGACCAAGAGCGCGAGCGCAAGTCTCCGTCGCTCTCCGCCGGACAGTGCCGACACGGAGCGTTCATGCATCTCCCAGCCGGAGAACAGGAACCGGCCGAGGAGCATCTGTGCCTGAGGTCGCGGCAATCCGGTCGCTTGAACTGCGCAGTCGAGCACGGACCCGTGGGCCGGAAGCTCCTGCGTGTGCTGGGAGAAGTAGGCGGGGACGACACCGTGCCCGAGGCTGGCGACGCTTCCATCCGGCGCTCGCCGGCTCAAGAGCGACTCGAGCAGCGTCGTCTTGCCGGAGCCGTTCGGGCCTACCAACGCGACCTTCTCGCCGCGCTCGACGACGATGCTCGCATCCTCGAGCAGCGCCTTGTCTCCGGCTGACAGCGAGATGTTCTCCGCATCGAGCACGACCCGGCCTGTTCGAGGCGGCTGCAGGAAGTCGAAGCCGAGCGTCCGTCGACCCTGGGTGAGCGATGCGAGCGTTCCGCGCGCAGCGGCGCGATCCTTCTCCAGGCGGCCGATCTGCGTCAGCTTCGCCTGCGCCTGGCGCGCCTTGGACTTCTTGTACCGGAACCGCTCCACGAAGCGCTCGAGGCGCGCGATGTCCTCCGAGACGCGATCAGCCGTCTTCTCGGCCGCCACAGCCCGCGCAGCCTTCTCCCGGCGCCACTCGTGCCAGGGACCCGCGAAAAAGTGCGCGCCCCCCGGAGCGAGCTCCAGTACCGCGGTGGTGACAGCCTCGAGGAACCAGCGGTCATGGGCGACGAGGATGACGGCTGCATCCAGGGTCGCGAGCTCGGCTTCGAGCCACTCGAGGCTTTCGACGTCGAGGTGATTCGTCGGCTCGTCGAGGAGCAAGAGATCGGGGTCCACGGCGAGCGCGCGCGCGAGCGAGGCCCTCGTCAGCTCGCCGCCGGAGAACGTGGAGAGCTGCCGATCGAGCGCGGACTCCTCGAACCCGAGGCCGCGGGCAGCGCGAGTTGCCCGCTCGCGCCAGGCCCAGCCGCCCGCGTGCTCGAGCCGCGACTGGGCATTCGAGTAGCGACGAAGCGTGCCTTCGTCGTGGGCGCCGCCTTCCATGGCGCGCTCGAGCGTGCGGAGCTCCTCCTCGAGCGCAAGGAGGTCGCGCGCGCCGGAGACGACGTACTCGCGCAGCGTGAGTCCGAGGTCGCGCGGAGGCCGCTGGTCGTGGAGTGCGACCCGAGTGCCCTTCGCGAAGGCGAGCTCGCCGCCCTGCAGCGAGGTCTCGCCCGCGATCGCACGCAGGAGTGTGGTCTTGCCAGCCCCGTTCGGGCCTGCGAGAGACAGCCGGTCACGACGCCCGACGGTGAAGGACACGCTCTGGAACAGCGGATCCCCGGAGAACTCCTTGCGGAGGCTGGATGCGATCAACACGGCCATCGAACAAAGCGTAGTGGTCTCTCTGGGAAGTCCGGTGCCGCTTGGCCGAGCGAAAACCGAGCAACGCTAGGACGCAGGGAGCCTCGATATCAGTAGATATCGAGGTGACCGAGGACGACGCGATGCGAAGCGTTTGCAGCCGGCCAAGTGGGGCTGTAACACCTGGTCCGCCTGGCCTCCGCTGGCCCCCCCGGACCTCCTGGCACCGCCGGGCCTCCCGGGCCTGCCGGTCCCGCGGGACCGGCTGGACCGGCCGACTCCCAGGTGTCGGCCGCGGTCTCGGGCACGTCGGCTGCCGGGCTGAATGCAGGCCAGTCCTACTCGCTGACGAATACGTGTCCGGCCGGGAAGAAGATCCTCGGCGGCGGATATACGTACACGGTCTCGACGGCCAACCAGACGAGCCGTGTCGCGGTGGACTCGTATCCGAGCGCAGGAAACGCGTGGACGGCGACGGTGCGCGTCCACCAGAACCTCGGCGGGGGAGTGAAGGTCGCGCTCTCGGTCTACGCGGTCTGCACGGTCTGACGGACGAGCTTCCTCGCGGCCTCGGCGATGTGCTTCGCGTCGATGCCGGCGGCCGCGAGCAGCTCCTCCGCTTTGCCCGAGCCGGGCATCTCCCGCACGGCGAGCTTCACGACACGAGGTCGCTCGTCCGTGTCTGCCAGTGCTGAGAGGACGGCGTCGCCGAGGCCGCCCTCGGGCCAGTGGTCCTCCACCGTGACGATGCGCCCTTGCGTCACCTCGGCTGCCGCGAGCAGCGTCTCGGTATCGAGCGGCTTGATCGAGTAGAGGTCGATCACGCGGGCCGCGATCCCGTCTTCCGCCAACTGCTCGGCTGCCTTCATCGCCTCGGGCACCGTGATACCGGCGGCGACGAGCGCGACCTCGTCCTCGTCGGAGGAGCGCAGAACGCGGCTTCCTCCGATCTCGAACTCCTCATCCAGCGCGTAGATGACCGGCGTCGCCGGTCGCAGCGTGCGGAGGTACGCGATCCCGTCGACGTCGGCCAGGGCGGCGACGAGCTTGGCGGTCTGGTTTGCGTCGCAGGGGTGGAGCACGACGCTGCCGTGGATCGCACGGAACATGGCGATGTCCTCGAGACCCATCTGCGACGGGCCGTCCTCGCCGATCGAGACTCCCGCGTGCGACCCTGAGAGCACCAGCCGAGCTCGGCTCACCGCGGCCATCCGCACGAAGTCGTACGCACGTGACAGGAAGGCGGCGAACGTCGAAGCGAACGGGCGCCAGCCGACGATCTGAAGCCCGACCGCCGCCGCGACCATTTGCTGCTCGGCGATGTACATCTCGAAGAAGCGCTCGGGGTGGGCCTCTTTGAAGATCTCCGCGAAGGTCGAGTTCGAGACCTCCCCGTCGAGCGCGACGATGTCTCCGCGCGCGCTGCCGAGAGCCGCCAGCGCCTCGCCGTACGCCTTCCGGGTCGCGACCTCGGTGCCGAGCTCGTAGGTTGGGAGGTCGAGCTTCTCGGTCGAGAACCGATGCGGCTCAACCGGCTCGGGCCTCGCGACCTCGATACGGATCTCTCGGCGTCCACCGAGCTCCGCAATCGCCTCTTCGGGGTCGTCGAGCACTTTGCCGTGGAAGCCGTTCACATCCTCGACCGCCGCGACGCCCTTGCCCTTGATCGTGCGGGCTACGACGAGGGTGGGCTTTGCGGTGGTTGCGATCGCTTCTGCGAGCGCGCGATCGATCTCCTCGACGTCGTGGCCGTCGATCGCGATCGCGTGCCAGCCGAACGCATTCGCACGCTCGACGTAGACCTCGAGATCTCGACCGACCATGGTCTCGCCGCGCTGCCCCAACCGGTTCGCATCGAGGATCGCGGTCAGGTTGTCGAGCGAGTAATGGGCGGCGTGCTCGAACGCCTCCCACATCGAGCCCTCGGCCATCTCGCTGTCGCCGCACAGGACCCACGTTCGAGCCGGGAGACGATCCAGGCGCTTCGCGGCAAGGGCGGTTCCGACTCCGATCGGCAGGCCTTGGCCGAGCGAGCCCGTGGCCACGTCGACCCAAGGGAGGACGGGCGTGGGGTGCCCTTCCAGGCGGCTCCCGTGGGTGCGGTACGAGAGGAGCTCCTCGTCCGAGATCACGCCCGCGGCGAGGTAGAGGGAGTAGAGGAGAGTGGATGCGTGCCCCTTCGAGAAGATCAGCCGGTCGTTCGCGGGGCTCTTCGGTGCGTCGAAGTCGTAGCGCAGGTAGCCGTCGACGAGCACCGCAAGCAGGTCGGCTGCGGACATGGCCGATGTGGGGTGGCCGGACTTCACCTCGGCGCTCATACGGATCGAATCGACCCGGAGCTGCTGTCCCAGCTCGGCGCGGCGCTCGGCGTCGGTCATGGCGGCCATTCTAGAGACCGCTATGGCGATGCTTCCCGCTGGCATCGCGAGGTAACCTCTGACGAATGGCTCGGAGTCGCCTGCATCAGCTGTCGGAGCATGGCGTCAGCGTCTGGATCGACTCGCTCTCCAGGGAGATGCTCGAGACGGGCGAGCTTGCGCGGCTCATACAAGAAGACGCGGTCGTCGGCGTCACCTCGAACCCGACCATCTTCGAGAAAGCACTCTCCTCCGGCGGCTGGTACGACGACCAGCTCCGCGAGGTGCTGGGAGGCGACGACGACCCGAAGGAGGTCTTCATCGACCTTGCGACCGAGGACGTGCGTCGTGCGTGCGATCTCCTGCGCCGGGTGTGGGAGGACACGGGTCGCGTGGACGGCTACGTGTCGATCGAGGTCGATCCTGACATCGCGTACGACCGAGTCGCGTCCTATGAGCAGGCTATGCGCCTGCACGGGCTGGTCGACCGGCCGAACGTGTTCGTGAAGATTCCCGGAACCGAGCCGGGCTTGGGCGCGATCGAGGACTGCATCGCTCGAGGCCACTCGATCAACATCACCCTGATCTTCTCGCTCGCGCGTCACGCCGAGGTCATCGAGGCGTACATCCGCGGGCTCGAGCGGCTGGTCGCCGACGGCGGCGATCCCGCTCCGGTCGCGTCGGTCGCGAGCTTCTTCGTATCCCGCGTCGACACCGAGGCCGATCGCCGCCTTGCCGAGGCCGGCCGTGACGATCTCCAGGGGAAGCTCGCGGTCGCCAACGCGAAGCTCGCTTACCAGCAGTACCTGGAAGCGTTCTCCGGGGAGCGCTGGCAGGCGCTCGCCGCCGAGGGCGCGCGTGCGCAGCGCTGTCTGTGGGCGTCGACCTCGACCAAGAATCCCGCGTACCGAGACGTGCTCTATGTCGAAGAGCTGATCGGGCCCGAGACCGTCAACACGATGCCGCTCGAGACCGTGGTCGCCTTCCAGGATCACGGCGCCGTCCGGGACACGCTTACCGATGGCGTCGAGGAGGCTCGCGAGCTGATGCGGGCGTTGGCCGAGGCCGGTGTCGACTACGGCGACGTGGTCGCGACTCTCGAACGGGAAGGCGTCGAGAAGTTCTCCGACTCGTTCCGGCAGCTGCTCGCCGGCATCGAGTCGAAGCGCGCCGCGCTCGTCGTCTGATGCCTTAATCACTCTACATATGTAATTTGCATATACTGGCGGGCATGCATCGCCGCCAGCGCTCACGAGCCCGCAACCGTCAACGACTTCCCGATGGCGAGTGGGAGGTGCGGGCGAGGGTCGAGCGCCTCGGTGAGCCGGCGCTGCTCTTGCTCGTCTCACGGGGGGCAACGCACGGGTACGAGCTTCTCGAACGGCTTCCGGCTCTGGTCGGCGAGGAGCGCGTGGACGTGGGAAACGTGTACCGGGCGCTGCGGGCGCTCGAAGACGAAGGGCTCGTGGTCTCCGAATGGCGTGCAGACCTGCCGGGCCCCGCGAAGCGCAGCTACACGCTGACCGAAGAGGGCCAAGCGCTGCTCGGCGAGTGGCTGAGAGCGTTGGGCGCGCTTCGCGACGATTTGACCAGTTTCCTCGACGATTCCCGAGAAGGGAGGTGACATATGTGCGGAAAACACAAACATCGCAGTCGTAGCAGGGCAGGCCGCCGCGCTCCCAAGCGCGCGGAGTTCCTGAGCGCGCTCGAAGAGCGCCAGAAGGATCTCGAGCAGGAGATCGCAGACATCCATGACCTGATCAAGCGTCTGCGCGACGAGGCCGAGACCACGCCGGCCACGGCCGAGCCGACTCCCGCGATCTAGGGAGCCTCGATTTCAGTTAGATATCGAGGCGACCGAGGACGACGCGATACGAAGTGTTTGCAGCCGGCCAAGCGGCGCCGTACTTCTCGGAGATACCACGAGCTCCGATTGCCTTGTGACACAGTGTCACAAGGCAGTCGCTGAGCCGGGTGGATCACGCGTCCGTGATCTACCCGG
>Ga0136620_10000510_pt1 | contig 17615 bp, 19 predicted proteins | sample AntDrymUQ4162106_2_FD_104806 | JGI IMG/M metagenome (GOLD analysis project Ga0136620, IMG submission 104806) | Polar desert sand microbial communities from Dry Valleys, Antarctica - metaG UQ416 (21.06) | ecosystem: Environmental > Terrestrial > Soil > Desert | place: Antarctica: Dry Valley... | reverse complement strand
CCTCACCTACGCGCTGGCCAACGAGCTGGAGATCGCCGACGCGCTCCACCTCGCTGCTCGTTGCGGCGCCGGTGCGCTCACCGGCCGGGGCGTCCACGCGGTCGAGCTCGAACTGCCGTAGGAGCCTGTCGTGAAGGTCGCCCACACGGTTGGCGGCGGCGATACGGCGCCGGATCGCCACCCTCGCTCTTGGCCAGGCGGCCGGCCTGGCCGGCGAGCGAGTGCGGCGCCCGGCTCCATTGCAGCCGTCCCCGCCCGCACGCGACCCTCACGACAGACTCCTAGACCTCGACGTCACTCGATCGCCGCAAAGCTCACGTTCCGCGCGCCGGCAACCGGCGCGACGAAGCGGAGCAGGCGACGCCCCTTCGCGGAGCGCGAAGCACGAGCTCGCTGGGTCAAGCGCCCGCATGGCAGACGAGCGTCACGCCTCCCGGGTCGCGGTCGGTGCGCCACAGGCCGGACACGCGGCCGTCGAGGAGCGCCGAGCCGTGTACGTCCCCGTTCGCCCGAGAGAGCCACGCCCGCTGCTCGCCGGAGAGGAAGCGGCCGCGGTCTGCGTGCGAGAGGAGGACGTTGCGTACTCGGGCAGGAAGCGCGGCGGCGCGTGTCGGGATCGGCGGCGCGCAGCTCCGTCCCGGTCCGCGGCCGCTCCGCCACTACGGGTCGCGCGAGTTCGAGGACGGGCTCGAGGTCGACATCGCGCAGCGCCGGGGCGAACTGCGGCCCCGTGTAGGGGTTCAACGGGAGCTGCGCCTGGAGCCCGACGAGGTGCTCGATCGCGGAGAGGGTCCCGACGTCAGACCGTCGAAGGAGGAGCTGCCGCGCGAGCGTCGCGCGGTTGAGCGCCCGGTCGGTCAGGACGTCGATGCTCACCGCGCCGATTCTGGCCGGGAGAGGTTGCGCCCAGTAACGAAGTTGGACAAGTGGAGTGAAGTGGTTTACAGTGGGTCAAAGTGGGAGATCTACCTCGACCTGAATCATGTTCTTCGGCGAATACGAACACACCATCGACGATAAGAATCGGGTCACGCTGCCGGCCCGGTTCCGTGACGCCCTCGCGGCGGGAGTCGTGCTCGCACGGGGCCTCGACGACTGCCTCGACGTCTGGGGGCGCGCGGAGTGGAACGACACCGTCGCCTCGCGCCTGGGCGCCCTCGATCCGTTCTCGAGGGAGGCGCGGGAGCTGAAGCGGTTCTTCTTCGCCATCGCGACCGACGCGGAGCTCGACAAGCAGGGTCGCGTGCTCGTGCCGCCGCCGCTCGCGAAGCGTGCCCGGCTCGAGCGGGAAGTTATCGTCGCCGGCGTCCACGATCACCTCGAGATCTGGGATCGCGACGCCTGGGCAGATCACCTGACAAAGGTCGAAGGGAGGGCCGACGATGTTGCCGAACGTCTTGCAGAGAAGCGCCTCTGATCACGTCCCTGTGCTCGCCGACGAGGTGCGCGACCTCCTCGCTGTGCGGCCGGGAGAGACCGTCGTCGACGGGACGTTCGGCGCGGGCGGGCACTCGAGCCTGCTCGCCGCCGACCTCGCGGGTGACGGCAAGCTGATCGCGATCGATCGGGATTCCTCGGTGCGCACCTACTTCGACCGCTTCAAGGCCGGGACGGAGGTGCAAGCACGGCTCCTGCGTGGCGAGTTCTCGATCGTGCTGAGCCAGCTCGCGGCGAACGATGTTCGCGCCGATGCGATCCTGCTCGATCTCGGAGTGTCGTCGATGCAGCTCGACCGCCCGGAGCGCGGCTTCTCCTACGCGGCCGATGCGCCGCTCGACATGCGGATGGACAGCTCCGCCGAGCTCTCGGCGCGCGAGCTGGTGAACGGCGCCGACGAGCGGGAGCTCGCACTCACCTTCCGTCGCTACGGCGAGGAGCGTTACGCGAGGCAGATTGCGCGGGCGATCGTGCGCAGGCGCGGCGAGCGCCCGTTCGAGCGCACCAGCGACCTCGTGGAGACGGTCAAGCACGCGATCCCGACTCCTGCACGCTTCGGTGACGGACACCCGGCCAGGCGGGTCTTCCAGGCGCTTCGCATCGCCGTCAACGACGAGCTGGGCGCTCTCGAGGCGGCGCTTCCGGCCGCCGTGCGGATGTTGCGACCGGGCGGCCGGCTCGCAGTGATCAGCTTCCATTCGCTCGAGGACCGGATCGTCAAGCACTACCTCCGCGAGGAGTCGCGCGGTTGCACCTGTCCGCCCGACTTTCCGATCTGCGTCTGCGGTCACGAGCCGGTATTGCGGGAGCTCACGCGCAAGCCCGTGCGCCCGTCAGCGCGCGAGATCGAGCTGAACCCGCGCGCGGCCTCCGCGAAGCTCCGCGCTGCGGTGAAGGTCTAGGGCGGGCAGCGATGGCCAGCTGGGCACCCGCACAGGCTCACACCGAGGCCCCGGCGCTGCCGAGGCCGAAGACGCGGCCGCGCAAGCGCAGCAAGGCGGAGTCGGCGCCGCGGCGTCGAGCCTTCGGCGGCGTCGTCTGGATCGTCCTCTTCGGTGCGCTCCTCGCGGGCGTCGTCGCGGTGAACGTCGCCGTTCTCCAGCTGAACGTGCAGCTCGACAAGCTCGGCACCGAGCGCGTCCAGTTGCGTGCCGATACCGCACATCTGCGATCGCAGCTCTCGAGCGCGGGCGCGGTCACGCAACTCGAGTCGCAGGCGCGAACCCGCCTGGGGCTCGTCCCCGCTGACCCGACGGCGACGTCCTACATCGAGCTGCCGGCCCGCTAGTGAGGATCCACCGGTGACCGCTCGCCGATCGAACCGCCGGATCCGGCTTCTCCTCGGCCTCTTCGTGCTCGTCTTCGCCGGCGTCCTCGCCAGGGCGGTGTGGCTCCAGGGAGTCCAGGCAGGAACGCTCGAGCGGATGGCACTGCGCCAGCACCGGGAGACCGCCACGATTCCGGCCGGACGCGGCACGATCTACGACCGGAGGGGCGAGCCCCTTGCGATCGGCGAGCAGGCGACGACCGTGTTCGCAGATCCGCGGCAGGTGAAGGATCCGCGAGCCGTCGCGATCGCAGCAGCGAAGATCCTCGGCGTAGACGCGAACGAGCTCTACCCCAAGCTGGCCGAAGCCTCACGCCGCTTCGTCTACGTGCAGCGGAAGGCCGATCCCGAGCAGGCGGCAGCTCTGCGTGCGCAGAATCTCGCCGGCGTCGGTTTCTACTCGGAGGAACGCCGCACATATCCGCAGCGCGGGGTGGCTGCGCACGTGTTGGGCTTCGCCGGCGTCGACAACGACGGGCTCGACGGCCTCGAGAAGGCGCTCGACCGGAAGCTCGTCGGCAAGCCCGGCAGCCAGACGATCGTGCGCGATCCCGTCGGCCGGGCGATCGACGTGGTCGAGGTGAAGCCCGAGCGCCAGGGCAACGACGTCTTCTTGACCCTCGACCACAGGCTCCAGGCCAACGCCGAGGAGGTGCTGCGAACGACCGTGAACCGTTGGAACGCGCTCAGCGGGCACGCGATCGTGCTCGAGCCGCAGACCGGCCGAGTGCTCGCCATGGCCGTCGCGCCGGCCTTCGACGCGAACCGCTTCGGGAGCGTGCCGCCCGAGCATCGGAAGAACCGCGCCGTGACGGACGTCTACGAGCCCGGGTCGACCTTCAAGATCGTGACGGTGGCCGGCGCCCTGTCGGAGCAGCTCGTCACTCCGAGGACACGGTTCAAGCTCGCCCCCTCGATCACGGTCGCCGACCGGGAGATCAACGAGCACGAGTCTCGGCCCACCCAGCGCATGTCGGTGGCGGAGATCCTCTCCCAGTCCTCGAACGTCGGCACGATCACGCTCGCGCAGAAGCTCACGAAGACAAAGGTGGGCGTTGCCGGGTGGATCCGGCGGTTCGGCTTCGGCAAGCCGACCGGCGTCGACTTTCCCGGAGAGTCGCCGGGAATCGTGGTTCCCCCCGAGGAGTGGTCTGGCTCGACGATCGGCAACGTGCCGCTCGGTCAGGGCATCGGCGTCACCGGCCTGCAGATGGCCGCCGCCTACGGCGCGGTCGCGAATCACGGCGTGCTCCGGCGCCCGCACCTGGTGGAGCGCATCGGCGGGGCGCGCACGCGCATCGGCTCGGGGCGCCGGGTGGTCTCCCGGAGGGTTGCGTCGCAGTTGATGACCATGCTGCGCGACGTCGTCTCGGCGGAAGGCGGCACAGGGTCTCTCGCGGCGATCCCGGGGTACACCGTCGCGGGGAAGACGGGCACAGCCGCAAAGCCTGAGCGAGGCCGCTATTCGACCTCGCGCTACGTGGCGTCGTTCGTCGGGATCGTCCCCGCCAAGGAGCCACGGCTGGTCGTGCTCGTCTCCGTCGACGAGCCGAAGGGCGCCATCTGGGGCGGTGTGGTGGCCGCCCCCGCGTTCGCCCAGATCGCGAGCTTCGGTTTGCAGTACCTGGAGATTGCGCCGGACGCTCCGCTTGACCCCGCTCCGAACCCGTAGCCTGTGCGCCCGATGGAGCTCGAGCGCCTGATCGCCGCGCTCGCACCGGAGGCCGTGCTCGACCGGCAGCCTGTCGAGGTGCGCGAGCTCGCGTACGACGCGCGGGCTGTCACTCCGGGCGCTCTCTTCTTCGCCGTGCCCGGCGCGAAGTCCGACGGGCACGACTTTGCGGCCCAGGCGCTCGAGAACGGTGCTGTCGCCCTTGTCGTGGAGCGGGATCTGGACGTCCGTGTGCCGCGGCTCGTCGTTCCGGACGCTCGCGCCGCGATGGCGGTCGCGGCCGATGCGTTCTTCGGGGAGCCGACGAGGAGGCTTGAGGTCGCCGGCGTCACGGGCACGAACGGCAAGACCACCACCGCCTTCCTGCTGCACTCGATTCTCGAGGCTGCCGGCCGGCGTCCCGGGCTCCTCGGAACGGTCGAGAGCCGCATCGGCGGGGAGGTGCGGCCCGTCGTGCGGACGACGCCCGAGGCGATCGACCTGCAGCGCACGCTTCGCGAGATGCTCGACGCGGGCGACAGGAGCGTGGCGCTCGAGGCGTCGTCGCACGCATCCGTTCTGCGCCGGCTCGACCGGGTGCGCTTCGACGCGCTGGTCTTCACGAACCTGAGTCAGGATCACCTCGACTTCCATCTCACGATGGAGGACTACTTCGCCGCAAAGCGGCGTCTCTTCGCCGGTGCCGCGCCGCCTCCCGCCGCAGTGAACGTCGGCGACGACTGGGGAAGGCTCCTGGCGCAGGAGTTGGGCGATGCCGGCCGCGCTCCCGTCATCACGTTCGGGTTCGCCGCCGACGCAGAGATCCGACCGGACAGTCTCAAGCTCGACGCTGCGGGAGCGCGGTTCAGGGCCGGCGGGATCGAGCTGTCGACGAGCCTGCGGGGAAGGTTCAACGTCGAGAACGTGCTCGGGGCGGTCGCCGCGGGGCTGCTGCTCGACATGGACGAGGAGCAGATCGCCGCTGGAGTGGCGGCCTTGCGCGGCGTGCCCGGGAGATTCGAGGCGGTCGACGAGGGCCAGCCCTTCACCGTCCTCGTCGACTACGCGCACACGCCGGACTCGCTCGACAACGTCCTCCGCACTGCGCGCGACTTCGCCGGTGGCCGCGTGCTCGTCGTCTTCGGTGCGGGCGGCGACCGGGATCGCGGCAAGCGGCCTCTGATGGGTAGGGTCGCCGCCGACCACGCCGACGTCGTGATCGTGACGTCGGACAACCCACGTAGCGAGGATCCGCTCGCGATCATCCAGGACATCCTCCAGGGCGCCGGAACCGACGTCGAGATCGATCCCGACCGGCGTGGCGCGATCGCCCGCGCTCTCTCACTCGCCGAGCCTGGCGACGTCGTCGTGATCGCCGGCAAGGGACACGAGCAGGGTCAGGAGATCGCCGGCAGCACGCAGCCGTTCGACGACCGTGACGTCGTGCGGGAGGCGCTGCGCCGGTGATCCCGCTGAGCATCGACGAGCTCCAACGGCTCGCTCCGGGAGAGCTCCATGGCGAGGGAGCGGTTACCGGGATGCAGATCGACTCCCGGCGGATCCGCCCTGGCGACCTCTTCGTGGCGGTCGGCCGCGGGAGGCAGTTCCTCGATGACGCTCGCACTGGCGGTGCGGCGGCAACGCTCATCCCCGACGACGTCTTCTCCGCGCTTGCGGCGATCGCCGGGGCCGTGCGCGAGCGCAGCTCCGCGCGTGTCGTGGGGATCACGGGCTCGACGGGGAAGACCTCGACGAAGGACATCCTCGCGGCCCTGTGCGCTCCCGTCGCGCGCACGGTCGCGACCGAGGCGAGCTTCAATGCGGAGCTGGGTGTGCCGCTGACCCTCTGCCGTCTCGAGCCGGACACGGAGGTGTGCCTCGTCGAGCTCGGGATGCGGGGCTTTGGCCAGATCGCCGAGCTGTGCACCTTCGCGCGTCCCCACGTCGGCGTGATCACCGCGATCGGCCCGGTGCACCTCGAGCGGGTCGGCTCTGTCGACGGCGTGGCGCGAGCCAAGGCGGAGCTCCTCGACGCGCTGCCGGTAGGAGCGCCCGCCGTCGTCCCAGACGCCCACGAGCTCGAGCCGTACCTACGGGAGGACCTCGACGTCCGGCGGGTCGGGCCCGTGGACGCCGAGCTGGATAGGGAGGGCACGCGGGTCGCGTTCGCCGGCAGGCGCGTCCGCTTCTCACTGCGAGCGCGCCATCAGGCGCAAAACGCGCTCACCGCCCTCTACGCGTACGAGGCGCTGGGGCTGCCGCTCGATCGGGCGGGCGAGGGAGCAGCGTGCGTGGAGCTCTCCCGCTGGCGGGGCGACGAGCTGCCGCTGGCCGACGGCGGCTTCGTGCTCAACGACGCGTGGAACGCGAACCCTGTCTCGGTTGCGGCCGCGCTGCGGCACCTCGTCGAACGCGGGCGGGGTCAACGGCAGCTCGCCGTACTCGGCGGCATGGCGGAGCTGGGCGAGCACTCGGGTCGCTATCACTGCGAGGTCGGTGAGCTGGCGCGAACGCTCGGGGTGGAGGTGCTCGCAGTCGGGGAGCTCGCGCGCGGCTACGGTGCGGCGCAGTGGGTGCCGGACGCCGGTGCGGCGCTCGTGCGGCTCCGGGAGCTCGTTGGGCCGGGCGACGCCGTCCTCGTGAAGGCCTCGCGCGCGATCGCCCTCGAAGGCATCGCAGCTGCCCTGGCGAACCGTTCCTAGAGATGGTCAGGGTTCTGATCGCAGGTCTCGTCGCGATGGTCGTCGCGATCGTGATCGGCCCGAAGTTCATCGAGTTCCTGCGCCGCAACGAGCTGGGGCAGCCGATCCGGGAAGAGTTGCCGGCCGGTCACTTCGTGAAGCAGGGAACGCCGGTCATGGGCGGCCTGCTGATCCTGCTGTGCGCGGTCGTCCCGTTCCTCGCGCTCTCGCGGTACACGCTGCCTGCGCTCACGGTCCTCTTCCTCACCGTCTCGTGCGGCGCAATCGGTTTCCTCGACGACTTCATCAAACTGCGCCACCGCCGTTCGCTCGGCCTCAACGGACGCTGGAAGCTGCTGCTGCTCGCCGCGATCACGGCCGTCGTGGGGGTCGCGGTGCACCAGCAGGGGCGGGTCGGCACGGACATCTACCTGCCCGTGATCGGCGTCGATCTGCCGCTCTCCTATGCCTTCTACCCCTTCCTCTTCTTCGTGGTTGCCGGAGCGGCCAATGGCGTCAACCTGACCGACGGGCTCGACGGGCTCGCCGCGGGAACCGGGATCATCGCCCTGTTCACGTTCCTGTCGATCACCGTGATCGGCTATATCCGCTCCGCCCCCGATCCGGCCGACCGTTCCCCTTACCTGCTCGACCTCTCGATTCTCGCGGCGGCGCTGATCGGGGGGGCGATCGGGTTCCTCTGGTACAACGCCTTCCCGGCCGAGGTGATCATGGGCGACACCGGCTCGATGGCGATCGGCGGCGCGCTCGCGGGGTTCGCGATCGTGACCGGCACCGAGGCGCTCCTCATCTTTGTCGGCGGCATCTTCCTGATCGAGGCACTCTCCGTGATGATCCAGGTGATCTCCTTCAAGTACTGGAAGCGCCGGGTCTTCCTGATAGCGCCGATCCACCACCATTTCGAGATGAAGGCGTGGTCGGAGACGAAGATCGTCGTCCGCTTCTGGATCGTCACCGCGCTCCTGTGCGCGTCCGGCTTCGTCCTCTACTACCGCTACTACCTGCAATTCCCCCTATGAGCCTCGACCGACGATCGCCGGCGCGGGCTCGAGTCGCGTCCGCGGTGGACGTGTCTAGGGCTTTGAGCCTCGGGCACCCACTACGACATGTCGTTGCCGGTGTGCGCGGCGCGTGGCGTCTACGTCGAACGAGTCCATGGCTTTAAGCCTCGGATACGTCCCTCGCGAACACGGCGTCGTTGAACCCGCTTGGCGCTCGGGCGGGGCACGTCGCAGCGCCTCTCTCCTGAGTCGAGCTCGGTGAAGAAAGCTCTAGTGCTCGGCCTCGCGCGCTCCGGGCAGGCCGCGCGGGCAGCGCTCGAGTCGCGCGGGATCGAGGTCGTCGGAGCCGACCGCTCGCTCGGGAACGACGAGGACATGTCGCTGCTCGAGGGGGTCGACGTGCTCGTGAAGAGCCCCGGCGTCCCGGGGGAGGCGGCGCTCGTTGCCGCTGCCCGCAAGCGCGGGATCGCCGTCTGGAGCGAGATCGAGCTCGGCGGCCGCCTGCTCGAGAATCCCCTCTACGCGGTCACCGGCACGAACGGGAAGACGACAACGTCCGAGCTCCTCGGCGCGATGCTGGAAGCTTCCGTCGCGGGGAACGTGGGCCGGCCGTTGACATCGCTCGTCGGTCAGGTACCGCCGGACCGGCCAATCGTGTGCGAGCTGTCGAGCTTTCAGCTCGAGGACATCCAGGAGCTGCGGCCTGACATCGCCGTGCTCCTCAACCTCGAGCCGGACCACCTCGATCGCCACGGCACCTTCGAGGCGTACCGTGCCGCAAAGCTCAGGATCTTCGAGAACCAGGAGCGGGAGGACGTCGCGATCGTGCCGCGCGGCTTCGGCCCCGTTCCCGGAGCTGCGGAGCGGATCGAGTTCGCGGGGGACGATCCGCTGCCGGCCGAGCCGCTGATCCCGGGAGCGCACAACCGCCAGAACGCCGCGGCGGCAACGGCCGCCGGGCGGGCGGCCGGCCTCGACGACTCCACGATCGCGGCGGCCCTGCGGACGTTTCCCGGCGTCCCCCACCGACTCGAGCTCGTGCGCGAGCTTGCCGAAGTCCGGTACGTGAACGACTCGAAGGCGACCAATACCGCGGCCGCGCGGATGGCGCTGGGGGCGTACGACGCTCCACTGCACCTGATCCTCGGCGGCCGCGAGAAGGGCGAATCCTTCGACGAGCTCGTCGAGGCCGTCGCAGCTGCGAACGTCGTCACCGTGTACCTGGTCGGCGAGGCGGCCGCGACCCTTGCGGTCGACTTGGGCTACGCGGCCGTTCCCTTCCTGCTCAGCACGACGCTCGAGCGCGCGGTTGCCGAGGCCGCGAGCGCTGCCCGCCCTGGGGAGCTCGTCCTGCTCTCGCCCGCGTGCGCAAGCTACGACCAGTTTCGCGACTTCGAGCACCGTGGAGAGGAGTTCAGGCGTCTCGTAGAGAACCTCGAGGCGTGAGAGTCGCATGAATGGGGGCCAGCTCGAGCAGCGGCTGCTCGTCCTCGTCACGCTCGCGCTGGTGGCGTTTGGCCTCGTGATGGTCTACAGCGCGACATCGGCCGCCGCTGCGCTCGGTGAGAGCGATCCGATGACCTACTTGAAGCGGCAGTCGATCTACGCGCTGCTCGGTGTTGCGCTCATGATCGGCGCCTACCGGTTCGACAACAGGCGCTTGCAGAAGCTGGCGCCGCCGCTCGTTGTCGCGTCGCTCGCCCTCTGCGTCGCTCTGCTCGTCGTCGCGCCAGAGGTGAACGGTGCCCGCCGCTGGTTCTTCCTCGGGCCGGCGTCCTTCCAGCCGTCGGAGCTCGCAAAGTTCTCGCTGCTGATCGCCGCCGCTGCGTACATCGCCCGGAAGGGTGCCCCACGCACGCTCGGCGAGCTGTGGCGGCCGCTCGGGCTGATCACGACGGTCTTCGCCGGCCTCTTCCTCCTGCAGCCGGACCTCGGCACCACGATCACGCTGCTCCTGATGCTGGCCGGGATGCTCGTCGTCGCGGGCGTGCCCGGCCGCACCCTTGCGGCCGCCGGGATCCTCGCCGTGTCTGCTGCCCTTGCGGCGATCTGGGTCGAGCCGTACCGGCGTGAGCGCGTCTTCAGCTTCCTTGACCCGTGGGCGGATCCCACGCACACGGGCTTCCAGACCGTGCAGGCGATCATCGGCATGGGCTCGGGCGGGCTGACCGGGGAGGGGCTCGGCCAGGGTGTCCAGAAGATCAACTACCTCCCCGAGGCACACACCGACATGATCCTCGCGATCATCGGGGAGGAGCTGGGGCTGATCGGCACGACCGCGGTCATCGCAGCCTTCGCCGCGTTCGCGTTCGCCGGCTTCACGGTGGCACTGCGGGCGCGCGATCCGTTCGCGAAGCTGCTCGCCGCCGGGATCACGTCGCTCGTGTGCGGACAGGCCGCCGTCAACCTGTCGGCAGTGCTCGGGATCGCGCCGCTGACCGGGATCCCGCTCCCGTTCGTCTCCTACGGTGGCTCGAGCCTGATCGTGCTGCTCGCCTGTGTCGGGATCCTCCTTAACATCGCTGTGGATGAACGCGCGCCCCAGAAAGCAGTCCGCAGGCCTCCGTTGTCTCATCGCCGCCGGCGGAACGGCCGGGCACGTCCTGCCGTCGCTCGCGGTCGCGGAGGCGCTGCGCGAGCGGGGCGTGCGGGTGACCTTCGCCGGGTCGCCGGATCGCGTCGAAGCTAGGCTCGTTCCGGCTCACGGCTACACGTTCGACGGGTTCTCGATCTCGGGCTTCCCGCGCCGGCCGTCCTTCGCTCTCCTGCGGGCCCTCTTTCGCGCGGGTCGCGCCCCGACCGCCTGCGTCCGGATCCTTCGCCGTCGCCGGCCACACGTCGTCCTCGGCGGCGGCGGCTATGTGGCGGGGCCGATGGTGCTGGCCGCGAAGCTGCTTCAGATCCCGGCTGCGCTGTCGGAGGCGGATGCCCGCTTGGGACTCGCGAACCGCCTCGCCGCGCCGCTCGCCGACCGGGTGTTCCTCGCCTACGAGATCCCGAGCCGCAGCGACGGCAAGTACGGCGACGGGAAGTACCGCGTGACAGGCCGGCCGGTGCCGAGAAGGCATCGCGGTGTGTCCAGGGTCGAGGGCCGGGAGCGGTTCGGGCTGCCCCAGGATCTTCCCGCCATTGCCTTCTTCGGCGCGCTCGCAGGCGCGCGCAGCCTCAACGACTTCGCGGTCGAGACCTATGGGCGCTCCGGGCCGGCCGTGCTCCACGTCGCGGGGGAGCGGGACTTCGCACGGCTGCGGCCGCTCGTGCAGCGCGACGACTACGTCCTCGTTCCTACGACGGAGCACTTCGGTGCCGCTCTCGCCTCGCCCGACCTCGCGATCTCGCGCGCCGGTGGAACCGTGTGGGAGCTCGCGGCGGCCGGTACCCCGTCGATTCTCGTGCCCTACCCGCACGCGACGGGCGACCACCAGACGCTGAACGCGAACCACTTCGTGCGGGGCGGCGGCGCCGTCCTGGTGCCGGAGGCAGAGCTCGACCGGGTGCCGGAGCTCGTCGAGGAGCTGCTCGCCGACCCGGCCCGGCTCGCGCAGATGCGGGACGCGATGTTGCGCATGGCGCGGCCGAACGCCGCCGAGGACATCGCCGAGGAGCTGATCGCGCTTGCCCGTCCTTGAGGGGCGACGGATCTGGTTCGTCGGGATCGGCGGGGCCGGGCTCTCCGCCTACGCTTACCTCGCGCGTGCGTGGGGAGCCGAGGTAGGGGGCTGGGACCGTGTCGAGACGCCGTACCTGCGCCGGCTCGAAGGCGTCGAGGTCGAGATCTCACCCGTGCCGGTCGCGCGAACGGGGTGGGAAGTGGTCGTCTCGAGCGCGTACACGAAGGAGGTTGCGGGCAGGACGCGGGCTGACTTCCTCGCGGAGCTTGTCGGGCTGCGGCGCTCGATCGTCGTCGCGGGAGCCCACGGCAAGACGACGACCAGCGGGATGATCGCCTTCGCGCTCGCCGAGGCGGGGCTCGACCCGGCATGGCTGATCGGCGGCGAGATCCCGCAGCTCGGAGGAAACGCGGGCGCGGGGGAGGGCTGGCTGGTGGTCGAGGGCGACGAATCGGATCGGACGATCGAGCACCTGCGCCCCCAGATCGCCGTCGTCACGAACGTCGAGCTCGACCACCATGCCACGTTTGCGTCCGCCGCCGAGGTACACGAGCTCTTCGAGCAATGGCTCGGCGGGATCTCGCACGTCGTGCGCGGATGGGAGCTCGAGCCGGCAGATGTCGAGCTGGCGCTTCCCGGCGAGCACAACCGGCGCAACGCCGCCGCTGCACTCGCGGCACTGGAGCTCGCCGGGGTCGAGCGGGCGGACGCCGAGGCCGCGATCAGCCGCTTTCGTGGTGCCGGCCGGCGGTACGAGCTCGTCGGGGAAGCCGACGGCGTGATGGTCGTCGATGACTACGCACACCATCCGTCCGAGATCGCTGCCACGATCGCCGCCGCCCGCGAGCGTGGTGTCGGCCGCGTGATCGTGCTCTTCCAGCCGCACCTCCCCTCGCGCACGCGCCACCTCGCTGTGGAGTTCGGGCAGGCGCTCGCAGCAGCGGACGCCGTTTGCGTGACGGACGTCTACCAGGCCCGCGAGGAGGCGCTGCCCGGCGTGACGGGGAAGCTGGTCGTCGACGCGCTTCCTCCGACCGTTCGGGCTGCGTGGGCGCCAACGGTCGAGGACGGTATCCGCGTCGTCCAGACCTGGGCCCGGGCCGGCGATCTCGTGCTGACGCTGGGCGCGGGGGACGTCGACCGTGCCGGGAAGCTCCTCCTGGAGCTCCTGTGATCGAGGTCGAGGAGGGCGTGGCCCTAGCCCGCTTGACGACGATCGGCACGGGGGGGCCCGCCCTCGCTTTCGCCCGTCCGAGCACGATCGCCGAGCTGGAGGAGGCGGTTGCGTGGGCGGCGCAGGGGGAGCTGGAGGTCGTCACCGTAGGGCTCGGCTCCAACGTCCTTGCCGCCGACGAAGGTGTCCACGCGCTGGTCCTGCGGCTCGCAGGCGAGCTGGCGGACGTCGCGGTGGATGGCGCGGCGATGCAGGCCGGCGGCGGTGCGACCAACGCCGTCTGCCTCCACGCCGCCCGCTCGGCGGGTCTCGGCGGCTTTGAGTTCGCATGTGCCATCCCCGGCACCGCGGGCGGTGGGGTCTGGATGAACGCGGGCGCCTACGGCAGCGACTGGGCGGCGGTGCTCGAGCGCGTGCGTGTCGTCAGCTCGGAAGGCACGGGCTGGTTCACGCCGTCCGAGCTCGGGCTCGCCTACCGGCACTCGAACCTGAGCCACGGCCAGGTTGTCGCGGGGGTCGAGTACCGCCTCACACCACGCGCCCCGGGGGAGATCAAGGCGCTCGTGAGAGAGCTGATCGCCCGGCGCAAGGCGACCCAGCCCACGAACAAACGCACGTTCGGCAGCGTCTTCAAGAACCCAGCGCACGAGCTGGGAGCGGGAAGGATGCTCGAGGAGTGCGGGCTGAAGGGCTATCGGATCGGCGGCGCGCAGATCTCCCCGAAGCACGCGAACTTCATCGAGAACGCCGGCGGCGCGACGACAGCGGACGCACTTGCCCTCATGGCGGAGGCGCGCCGCCGTGCACGCGAGCAGTTCGGCATCGAGCTCGAGCACGAAGTCGAGCTGCTGGGCGCGCTCGAGTGACCTTGTGGCTCAGAGCCACTAGGTTGAATGTTGCCGCGTCTCGCGGAGGCGAACCTCGCCGAGACCGGCGTCCGCACTGTTACCGAAGTAGGCAACGAGCGCAGCGAGTTCTGGGTGGTGGACGTCGTGTCAGCGCTCGCCTGGCGGGGGCATCTGGGGCGAGTTCAGCGCGATGCGACTCGCTTCACCGCCGAGTAGATGATCCTCGGCCGAGCCGACGCGGAACCACACGGTCGGCGGAGGTGTATGAGCTTCATCAAGGTCCTCGTTCTAATTGCGCTTGTGATCGCGTTCGGGGTCGCGCCGGCCGCCGCGTCCGCCAAGGCTTGTGTTCGGATCGAGGTCGCTCCGGTGGCAGCTGCGGGGCAGCCGGTCCGGGCGACGGTGTGGACCTTCATGCCGCGTTGGTGGGACGGAAAGGTGATCGGATTGGTGCCGATGGCGTGGCCACTCGGTCGGCTCATGCTGACTGCGCAGGGGCCACAGGGCCGGTGGTTCGAGGTGCCGAGCTGGAAGACGGCAACGCGTCATGCGCGAGTCGCGAGGATCGTCTTTCCGATTGCTGGTGCATGGCGTCTGACGGCCACGAACTGGGCCAGCGCTCCGCCCTCGTGCGCGCCCCCGGCCCGCGTTCTCGTTTCAACACCATGAGGCCAGACGGGAACCAGAGGACCCGAGCGGTCGCTGGAGCCGGTGGGATCTGTACATGCGTTCCATAGGCGCGCTGCTGGCTGCGGGACTGACGATGGCGTCTCTCGTGGTCAACACAGAGGCCAGTGTCGGCGCCGCTTTGGTGTCGGCTGGAGCTCCGCCTGATACCGGCCTGAGGAACTGCCGTACTCGCGGCGAGGGCACGGCTCCGATCAGGATGAGCGTGACACGGGACGACGTAAGGTTCGGCCCTCTGGTCATCGGGTTTGTCCGGAACCGCGTCGCTGCTGGCGCGACAGAGCGTCCCGATTGGCCCTTCGTGGCGAAGGCGCCGCTGCTCCTACCGGCGCACTCGCGAGTCGTGCTCGCAATCGCGCCGGAGGCCGCCAGGCTCGCCGCGTTCCAGCACGAGGGCGGCTGGGTGTCGGCGGTGCGATTCACAGCGTGCGCGGAGAGGGTACAAGCCTTCGCCTACCGGGGAACCGTCGGCGGCACGACGTTCTTTCCCTTCGCCATCGGCATCCAGCAGCCCTCAGCTTGCGTCCCGATGGAGCTCTGGATCGACGGACGCCAGTCGCCGCTGCGTCGCGTCGTTCCGATCGGCCGTCGCCACTGCTGAACGGACACAAGCTTCGCCCGCATACGTGCAGTTCCCGCCGCTTCCAGCCGAGCGGAACCTTTCGCCGCCGATAGACGACTATGAGATAGATGTCGTCCGCGGGATCCGCCCCCGATGAGAGCGTCCGGCCGCGAGTGCGACCCGTTGCCAACGAAGGGGAGCTGGTTCGGCGGGCGCAGCTCGGCAGCGTGGCGGCCTTCGAGCAGCTCGTCATCGAGTTCGGCCCGGCCGTTCACCGCTACCTGGCGCTGCGACTACGGGATGACGGCGATGCACGGGACGCGCTGCAGGAGACGCTGACGGCGGCGTGGCAGGGGCTGCCGCGCCTGCAGCAGCCGGCCAAATTCCGTTCCTGGGTGCTCGGCATCGCGACGCACAAGGCGGCGGATGCGAGGCGCGGGCGCGTGCGCACGAGTGACGCCGATGTCGAGCTGCAGGGGAGGGAGGACGAGAGCGCCGGCGAGATCCGACAGGCGATCCTGACCCTGCCCGCGTCCTTCCGCGACGTGCTCCTGCTCCGCTACGTGCTGCAGCTCTCGGAGGACGAAGTCGCCGAAGCGCTCGGCGTTCGCCGCGGAACCGTCAAGTCGCGGACCTCGCGGGCGCGAAAGGCGCTCGGGGAGCGATTGAGATGAGAGGGAGGCGAGATCAGATGGACGAGCGAGAGGTCGAGCGGCTGCTCGGCGAGCTCGACAGCCAGACAGAACCACCGGACGAACCCGAGCTTCGAGCCATGGCCCGCACTGCGTCGGGTGCAACCCGGCCTGTCACGCGCGCCGGCCCGCTGCGCCTTCGGTGGGGCCTCGCTGTCGCGCTGGCGCTCCTGGTCGGGAGTGGGTTCGGCTTCGGTGTCAGCGCCTGGAAGACGCCCGAAGGCAACGCCGGCACGAAGTTCGTGGGGCTCGGCTTCCTGCCTGCAAAAGGATGGACGGTGGTTCAGTCGGAAGGGGCCGGCCCGACGGTCGCGACGGCGAGCGCAGCCAACGTCCCGCTGCACCCGGACGATGCCCCCGGCGGTCTTCCGCGTGCAACGCTCGCGGCGCTGCCTCAGAGCGGCGTCGTGGTCGTCGGGACCTTCACCCTTCGGGGCAATCCTCACGCCGATGACTTCTTCCCGTTGCGTGAGCTGCCGCTGCGCTTCGCAGACGCCCGAGAGGTGACCGGGTTCGAGGATCCTCTTGCTTCGCCGCGGCGACTCGATCGGTACCGCCTGCGTGCGGGCGTCGGTGCCTACAACGTGGACGCCTGGATCTACTTCGGTAGTGCTCCTTCAGCGGGCACCATTGGCGGGGCGCAGCGGCAGCTGAACCGGCTCCTGGTCGCATCGGAGCAGATCACGCTCGCCGCACGGGATCGGGTGCTACGCAGAGGCCAGTCCTTCGTGACCGTCTATGGGGCAGTCGAGAGTGGCAAGGCCGACGTGTCGGTCACGGTCGAAGGGAAGGAGTGTGGACTGCATGCCTCCTCCTTCGGGCCCTGGGGGAGCGTGGCTCGCACACGCGCGGGCGGGGGGTGGTCGACAGAGGCGCCAGTCCGTACCACCACCGTCTTCCGTGCCAGGGCCGGCGACGCCGTCAGCACGGGCGTGACCGTGTACGCCCGCCCGGGCGTCTTCCTGCAGCCGACCGGCTTGCCGCGACAGTTCGAGGTCAGAGTCGACGCGGTCGCGAACTTCTGGCGCAGGCGGGTCGAGATCCAGCGCTACGACCGTCGAGTGGGCACGTGGGTCAAGCTGCGAACCGTCCGGCTGACCGACAACAGCTACGGCGAATCGGCGAGGGAGAAATTCGCTCTCAACGTGCCGAAAGGCACGCTGCTCAGAGCCTCCTTCGCGCTCTCGCAGGCGCGGCCGTGCTACCTCGCGGCCTCGAGCAACCTGATTCGAGCGTGAACCGACTGGCGGTCTGCGGGAAATACCCGGTGATGAACGGATTGGAGCCGACCGACGGTGCGGTGTTCGAGCGCTCGCTGTCAGAGCCGCAGATCTTCACGGTCATCTTCGAGCGCTACTACCGCCCTGTGTACGGCTACCTCAGCAGGCGCGTGGGGCAGGCGATCGCCGACGACCTCGCCGCTGAGACCTTCACGCGCGCCTTCGAGCGCCGTTCCTCCTACGATCGAGCAGCCGAGCGAGCCCTTCCGTGGCTGCTCGGGATCGCGGTCAATCTCCTCGCACACCACCGTCGGAGTGAAGGGCGCCAGCTGCGGGCACTGGCGGCACTCCGAGAGCCCGAACCGGGCGAGCACCCTGCAGATGCGGCGACGCGAAGGCTGGACGCAACCACGTCACGGCAGAGGCTGGCGTTAGCTCTGGAGCGACTCGACGACTACGACCGTGAGGCGCTGCTCCTCGTTGCCTGGGGCGAGCTGACGTATGTCGAGGTCGCGAGCGTTCTGAAGATCCCGGTCGGGACGGTCCGGTCGCGCCTGCACCGAGCGCGACGCAAGCTCCGGCAGGCGCTCGAGCCCCGGTCGGACGACAACGTCATCGAGCTACCGAGAACGGAGGCGCGAAGTGGCTGACGAGCTCGAGCGACTGAAGGATCTGGGCCGGGAGATCGCGGAGCCGAGTGGGT
>Ga0136620_10000509_pt1 | contig 17633 bp, 17 predicted proteins | sample AntDrymUQ4162106_2_FD_104806 | JGI IMG/M metagenome (GOLD analysis project Ga0136620, IMG submission 104806) | Polar desert sand microbial communities from Dry Valleys, Antarctica - metaG UQ416 (21.06) | ecosystem: Environmental > Terrestrial > Soil > Desert | place: Antarctica: Dry Valley... | reverse complement strand
TGGGTGCCGATCTCGTCGGGAAGGTGGAGGCCGGCATTCCCGAGGACGACCCTCGCAACCCGGCGGTCATCGCCGACAACGTGGGCGACAACGTCGGCGACTGTGCAGGCATGGCTGCCGACCTCTTCGAAACCTACGCGGTGACGCTCGTCGCCGTCATGTTCCTCGGCGCCGTCAACTACCCCTCGACGGACATCGTCACCTACCCGCTCGTGATCGGAGCTGTTGCGATTCTCGCCTCAGTCGTGGGGATCTTCGCCGCCCGGCTCGGGCGCGGCGGCTCGATCATGAACGCGCTCTACAAGGCCGTCGCGGTCGCCACCGTGCTGTCGGCGCTCCTCTTCATTCCGGTCACCCTTGCGTACGAGAGCGACCGCTTCCCGTTCTGGAATCTGTACGGCTGCACGCTGGTCGGCCTCGCTGTGACCTTCCTGCTCGTGGCGATCACCGAGTTCTACACCGGAACCCGCTGGCGGCCGGTGAAGGGGATCTCGAAGGCCTCGCTGACCGGACACGCGACGAACATCATCGAAGGGCTCGCCGTCGGGATGCAGGCGACCGCGCTGCCCGTGATCGTAATCGCAACCGCGATCCTCGTCGCCTACAAGATCGAGGGCCTCTTCGGGATCGGGGTGGCGGTCATGGCGCAGCTGGCCATGACGGGGCTGATCGTCGCGCTCGACGCCTTCGGACCCGTCACCGACAACGCGGGCGGGATCGCCGAGATGGCGGAGCTCGACGAATCTGTCCGGGCAGTCACGGATCCGCTCGACGCAGTCGGGAACACGACCAAGGCGGTCACGAAGGGCTACGCGATCGGATCGGCCGGCCTCGCGGCCCTCATCCTCTTCGACGGCTTTACGACGGAGCTCGGCGACGAAGGTCTTACGGACGTCCAGTTCCAGCTGAACAACGCGTGGGTGATCGCCGGCCTCTTCATCGGGGGCCTCATGCCGTACCTCTTCTCCTCGCTGGCGATGCAGGCGGTCGGTCGCGTCGGCGGCCAGGTCGTGCAGGAGGTTCGGCGCCAGTTCCGCGAGATCCCCGGGATCCTCGAGGGCACGGGACGGCCCGACTACGGACGAGCGGTCAACATTGTGACGGGAGCCGCGATCAGGAACATGATGCTCCCGAGTCTGATCCCCGTGGTCTTCCCCGTCGTCGTCGGAATCATCAGCCCCGAGATGCTCGGCGGTCTGCTGATCGGGACGATCATCACGGGCATCTTCCTCGCCATCGCGATGACCTCGGGCGGCGGAGCCTGGGACAACGCCAAGAAGCTGATCGAGGACGGCGCCTACGGAGGCAAGGGCTCCGACGCCCACGCCGCCTCCGTCACGGGCGACACCGTCGGCGATCCTTACAAGGACACCGCCGGCCCCGCGATCAACCCGATGATCAAGATCACGAACATCGTCGCGATCCTGATCATCCCCTTGCTCGTCACTATTCACGGCTAGCGTCTCGCTTCACGCAAAGTCTGGCGACTTTGCGCGATCGTCCGGAAGCCGGGCGCGGGCTTCGCCCGCACGCGGCGCGCGTGGGTTTCGCAATGCCTCCGCTATCGAGTGTGCCCACGAGCGGCGGCGGAGTGAATCCGCCGCCGCCACAACGTTGCATCGGTGTCCGACGGGACAGACTGCCGTCGGTAGCCTGACGCCATGGTGCCCAGGGTCGTCGCCGGCGTCGTCGTAGCCCTCGCGCTGACCGCGTGCGGGGGCGCATCCACGAGCTCGAGTGCCCCTGCGGCGACACCGGGATTCCTGGTGCCGCCGGGATACAAGTTTGTCCCAGTCGCCTCCGGCCTCGACTCGCCCGTTCACGTCACGGCCCCGCGGAACGAGGCGAACCGGCTGTACGTCGTCGAGCAGAAGGGACGCATCCGCGTCGTGGAGAGCGGACGCCTCCTAGCGCGACCTTTCCTGGACATCCGCGGGCAGGTGAGCTGCTGCGGCGAGCAGGGGCTTCTCTCGGTCGCCTTCCACCCCCGATACGCGCAGACGAAGAAGTACTACGTCAACTACACGGACCGCGCCGGCGATACGAGAGTGGTCGAGTACCGCGGCGCCCGCCGCCTGCGGCAGCTCCTGTTCGTCGACCAGCCCTACCCCAACCACAACGGCGGGCAGAACCTGTTCGGCCCCGACGGCCGGCTCTACGTCGGAATGGGAGATGGAGGTTCGGGCGGCGATCCCGAGAACAGGGCTCAGAACCTCGGCACCCGGCTCGGGAAGCTGATCGCGATCAACGTCGACAAGCGCGGCGCCAAACCGCAGATCGTCGGCTACGGCCTTCGAAACCCGTGGCGGTTCTCATTCGACCGCAGGACCGGCGACCTCTACATCGGCGACGTGGGCCAGAACTCATGGGAGGAGATCAGCTTCACCCGGAAACGGAGCCCGGGCCTCGAGAACTACGGCTGGGACGTGTACGAGGGCCGCGCCCGTCACGAGAGCAAGGCGCCGAACCCACGTGGGCGCCTCGTCTTTCCGGTGGCCGTCTACTCCCTCTCGGGCGCGGAGTGCGCGGTCGCCGGAGGATTCGTCTACCGAGGAACGGCGGTGCCCGCCGCCCAGGGCCGCTACTTCTACGGGGACACCTGCTCCGGGGCCGTCTGGAGCTTCAAGACGGTCAACGGGAAGGCTCGCGGCGTGCGTCGCGAAGGCGTGACGCTCGAAGGCCTGTCTTCCTGGGGCGAGGACCCGCGTGGCGAGCTCTACGCGGTGACGCTCGGCGGACGGCTCCTCCGGCTGACCGCCGCGTAGACACCTAGAGTGCCCTGATGCCACGCCGAAGGCGGCGTCAGCAAGGACTGGAGCGCGTACTCGGCACGCCCGCCCTCTTCGCGACCGCATACGGCAATGTCGGTTCGTCGATCTACTACGCGCTCGGCGTCACTGCGGGTTTCGCGCTCGGCCTGACACCCCTCGTCTTCGTCATCGCGGGGCTCATCTTCGCCGCAACGTCGGCGACCTATGCGGAGGGCACCGTCCGCTACCCCGAAGCCGGGGGGTCGTCGAGCTTCGCGCGCCATGGGTTCAACGAGATCGCGAGCTTCGGCGCCGCCTGGGCGCAGATGCTGGTCTACATCGCGACGGTCGCGATCTCGGCGTTCTTCGTGCCGCATTACCTGTCGGTGTTCTGGGAGCCGCTGCGGGAGAACCCGTGGGACATCATCGTCGGGGCGATCGTGGTCGTCCTCCTGGTCACCGTGAACATCGTCGGCGTCAAGGAGGCGGCGAGCCTCAACGTCTTCCTCGCAGTCGTCGACTTCGCGACCCAGGCGCTGCTCGTGGCGATCGGTTTCTATCTCGTGTTCGACCTCGGGACGCTCACCTCGAACGTCGAGCTGGGCATCGCGCCGACGTGGAGCCAGTTCTTCATCGCGATCCCGATCGCCATGCTCGCCTACACCGGGGTGGAGACGGTCTCGAATCTCGCCGAGGAGGTGCGGGATCCGCCACGGAACGTCCCCAACGCGTACAAGCTGATCGCGCTCGCCGTCTTCGCGATCTATTTCACCCTGCCGGCGATCGCTCTGTCGGCGCTGCCCGTCTTCGAGCGTGACGGGGAATCCGTGACGAAGCTCGGGCTCGGACCGGACGAGGGTGGCTTCACGAACGACCCCGTGCTGGGCGTGGTGGAGAACCTCGGCCTGTCCCAGGGGACACTGCTGCACGGACTCGAGATCTACGTCGGTGTCCTCGCGGCGACGATTCTCTTCATCGCGACGAACGCGGGCGTGATCGGTGCCTCGCGCATCACCTACGCGATGTCGGGATACCGCCAGCTTCCACTCTGGTTCCGGCGCCTACACCCGCGGTTCAAGACTCCGTGGCTCGCGCTCGTCGTCTTCGCGGGCGTCCTACCGATCATCACGATCCTGCCGGGGCAGACGGATTTTCTCGGCACGATGTACTCGTTCGGAGCCACCCTCTCGTTCACCGTTGCGCACGCATCGCTCGTCGCGCTGCGTTACCGGCGGCGCGACGAGGAGCTCGTGTACCGGGCCCGACCCAATCTCACCATCCGCGGCGTGGATTGGCCCCTGTTCGCGCTCCTGGGCGGGACGGGCACCTTTATCGCGTGGATCGTGATCGTCGTCCAGGACTCCACGACGCGGTGGGCCGGATTCGGCTGGATCGCACTTGGATTCATCGGCTACGCCATCTACCGCCGGCAAGTCATTCGTGCACCCATGAGCGAGACGGTGCGTGCGCCGGAGCTCATCCTCGGTCCGTCGCTCACAGTCGAGTATCGGACGATCGTCGTACCGGTCGTGCGCACCGCCGAGTCGGAGGAGGCGCTCGTCGCAGCCGCGCGGCTCGCCTCAGAGCGCGGCGCGACCGTCGCCGTCGTCCACGTGATCGAAGTGCCCCTCGACCTCTCCCTCGACGTGCGGATGCTCGATGCTGAAGAGGCAGCCGACGAGACCCTCGACAACTCGGTCGCCCTGGTGGAGAGCTACGGCGTTCGCGCCGTCGACCGGCTCTTGAGAGCCCGTTCGGCCGGCCCCGAGATCGTGGCCGAGGCCGAGCGCCGGAACGCCCAGCTGATCATCCTCGGAGCGCCGCGGCGGCGTGTCTCACGCGAGGAGCGCCTGTTCGGTCGCACCGTGGACTACGTCCTGAAGCACAGCACCTCCCGGGTCTTGATCGCTGCGGGGCAGCGAGCCGCATGACCGTTGCCGCCTCCTGGCTTCTGGTTGCCCTCGGCCTCGTGCTGATCGTCCGAACGATCGCGGCCGGCGTGGGTGGCGGACTGGGACTGGTTCTGGGGAGCCTCCTGATCCTCGGTGGTGGCCTCCGCCTCTACATCTCGCGGCGGCTGCATGGCTAAGAAGCGTCCGAGCCTCGAGCGGGTCATCGGCGTGCCCTCGCTCGCCGCGGTTGCCTACGGAGAGATCGCCTCCTCGATCTACTTCGCGCTGGGCGTGGTCGCCCTGTTCGCCCTGGGCTTCACGCCGTGGGTGTTGCTTGCGGTGGGGGTGCTGTTCCTCGTCGTGGCGCTCTCGTACGCGGAAGGGACGACCGCGATCCCCGAGACGGGCGGGGCGGCGATGCTCGTGCGCCGAGCCTTCAACGATCCCTTCGGGTTCTTCACCGGCTGGGCGCTGCTGCTCGACTACCTGATCGTGATGGCGCTGGCGGGGCTGTTCGTCCCGCACTACCTGGGCCACGCGATCGGGTGGGAGGGGATCACGCGCGACCCGTGGGACGTCGTCGTGGGGATCGCAGTCATCCTCGGCGTGGCAGGAGTCCGCCTCGTCCGGCGCACGAGCCTCTATCGGACGGCCGTCCTGGTCGCCGCCGTCGCGTTCGCCTCCCACCTGCTGCTCGTCGTGCTCGGCTTCGCATTCCTCTTCGCGACCGAAGGCCTGTCGGAAGGGATCGACCTCGGAACGGCGCCAACATGGCACTCGATCGCCTTTGCGCTGCCGCTGGCGATGCTGGCGTACACGGGGCTGGAGACGGTGGCCAACCTGGCGGCCGAGACGCGTGACTCCGGGAAGACCATTCCCCGCAGTCTCCTCCCCGGCATCGGAGCGGTCGTCGTCGTTTCCGTCCTGATCGCGATCGTCGGGATCTCGGCGTTCCCCGCTCACCCGCAGGAAGGAGCTCCCGGCGGGTACGCGAGCGACCTGGGCACGACGTGGCTCCGCGCGCCGCTCATGGGACTCGCGGACGCGCTGGACGGGCCCCTGCCCGCACTGCTATCGGCCATCCTGCGCATCGCGATCGGACTGTCCGGTGTGCTCGTCCTGCTGTCGGCAGTGGTCACCTCGATCTCGGGCGCCGGCCGGCTCGCCTACTCGCTGGGCAAGCACGAGATGCTCCCGCACGCATTCGGAACGTTGAACCGGAGGACGCTGATCGCCCCGTCCTCGATCGTGGCTTCCGCGCTGATCGCCTCCGTCCTGCTCATCTTCGGAGAGCTCCTCGGCACCGAGGTGCGTTTCCTGGCTGGACTCTTCAGCTTCGGCGTCTTGCTCGCCTTCACGGCCGCGCAGGTGGCCGTCATCCGCCTCCGCTTCCAGGAGCCCAACCTCCAACGGCCCTTCCGCGCGCCCGGAAATGTCCGCATCCGCGGAGCGGAGATACCGGTCGCAGCGCTCGTCGGGGCGCCGTTGACGTTCGCCATCTTCGTGACGGCGCTCGCGACGCACGAGGAGACGAGGATCGTCGGGCCGCTCTGGCTGATCCTCGGGGCGGGCATCTATGTGGCGTCGCGGACCTCCGGCCGGCAGAGCCTCCTCGGCCGCGTCGTTCCAGCTCAGCCGGACCTCGTCCCTGAGGCAGAGGGCGCCTACGAGCAAATCCTCGTCCCGATGAAGCTCGGGCCGATCGGAGAGGAGGTGCTGGCGACGGCGATCCGCCTTGCGGAGGAGCGCCACTCGACGGTCAGGGCGCTCTACGTGATCGCAGTCCCGCTCGACTGTCCGATCGACGACCCGATGCTCGACGCTGAGGAGGCGGCGGCCGCGGCGATCGCGGAGGCGCGCGTCCTCGCCGCCGAGCACGGGATTGTGGTCGAGGGCGAAGTCGTGCGGGCGCGGGCGATCGGGCCGGCGATCGTCGAGGAGGCCAAGAGCTCGGCAGCCGATCTGATCATCCTCGGGTCGGCGCCGAAGTGGCGGCGGCAATCCCGGTTCTTCAGCCCCACCGTCGACCACGTTCTCCGGCGTGCGCCGTGCGAGGTGATGGTCGTCGCCTACCCGCAGGGCGTCCTCGACGAAGACGAGGACGGCTGACCGCAACCTTCCCGGTACGCTCCTGCACCATGAAAGCCCTCGTGATCGGATGCGGGCGGGTCGGCTCGGCCGTGGCGCTCGAGCTTCATCGCATCGGCTGGGAAGTGACGGCGGTCGACGAGAACGAGGCGGCGCTCTCGCGGCTCGGCGAGCGCTGGGCCGGCGGGTTCGTCGTCGGGCACGGCATGGATCTCGACGTGCTCGGCAAGGCGGGGATCGCCGACGCCGACGCCGTCGTCGTCGCAACCGACGGGGACAACACGAACCTCGTGATCGGGCAGCTGGCTCAGAAGCACTTCGGGATCGAGGCGACCGTCGTGCGAGTGCTCGATCCGGCGCGCGCGCGGCTCTATTCCGAGCTCGGCCTCTGGACGATCTCGCCGACGTCGACTGCGATCACCGCCTTGACGGACGCCGTCCAGACCTTTGCCGAAAAGGCCGGGGCCGAGGCATAGGCATGTACATCGTCATCGCCGGCGGCGGACAGATCGGCGCCAACCTGGCCCGGAGCGTCCACGCGCTCGGACATGAGGCAACCCTCATCGAACAGCGGCGTGGCCGGTTCGACCGGCTCGAGGACGAGTTCGAGGAGCGAATCCAGCTCGGGGACGCCACCGAGATCCACGTCCTCGAGCGCGCCGGGCTCGCACGGCCCCCTGACCTCGTTGTCGCCGTCACGGGCGACGACGAGGACAACCTGATCATCTGTCAGATCGCCCGCGAGCACTTCGGCGTCGGGAAGGTGATCGCCCGGGTCAACGACCCGCGGAACCAGCACTACTTCGACTTGCTCGGGATCATGCCGACGATCTCGGCGACCTCCATCATCCTCGCGATGATCGAGCACGAGGTGCCCGAGCACGGCCTCGTTCACCTGCTCGAGTTGCGTCAGGAGGAGCTCGAGATCGTGGAGGTGCAGCTCGACGAGACCTCGCCGTCCGTCGGGAAGCGCGTCGACGGTCTCGACCTCCCGCCGGGCTCCAGGCTGATCTCGGTCATGCGAGGCGGGCGTGCGTCCCTCGCCGAGGGGGATACCGAGCTCCGCGCGGGAGATCAGGTGCTCGCCGTGCTCGAGCGCGGCAAGGAGGATGCCCTGCGCCGCGTCTTCCTGAAGAGCTAGCTAGCCCGCGCGCCGCCTCACCTGCGGGCCCGACTGTCCGAGGGCCGCGTAGGCAAGTGTCTGCAGCGACTCGTTCAGGAGCGAGAGCTCCCGGACGATCGGCGCGAGGTTGTCGCCGCTGTCCAGCCGGCGGTTGAGTCCGTTCACCTCTGCCGTCAGCCTGTCGAGGCGATCCAGCAGGGCGTCCAGCTGGCGGTCACCGACCTCCTTGGGCTGCTCCACGCCGGAAATCTACCCACCGAGACCGGATGGCGAGCGCCACGCCGAGGGCAACCCCCACCGCGTCGACCCCGACGTCGAGCACGGTTCCCGCCCGTCCGGTCACGAAGGTCTGGTGGAACTCGTCGCTCGCGGCGTAGGCGACGCCGATCACGAACGAGAGCCTGCTCCTGTGGAGAGCGCGCACGAGGAGTGCTCCCAGGACGGCGTATTCCGCTGCGTGGGCGATCTTCCGGAGCACCAGGTCCCAGGCGCCCAACCCCGTGCTCAGGTCGGGAATCGACGAGAGCACGAAGATCAGCGTCGCCCAGGCGACGACCGGTGCCCATCGCGAGACGGGCGCCTGCACGGAGGGGCATACTAGGGGCCACAACAGAGGCGAGCGGTGAGGGAACCCGGTGTGAGTCCGGGACGGTCCCGCCGCTGTGAGGGGAGACGCTTCCACGCCGAACTGCCACTGGCCCGCAGGCCGGGAAGGCGGCGAGGGAGGGCGCCCCGAGTCAGAAGACCTGCCGCTCGCGCGAAGCACCAGAACCCCTCGCGGAAGGAGGATTCGTGCGCAAGACCCCTTTCACCGTCGCGGCGTTGCTCACGCTCGCCGCCCTGCTCGTCCCGGCCGCTCTCGCGGCCCGGGTGTCCGTTCGCGTCGAAGGACGCACTCAATCGATCTACGGTGCCCTCGAGACTCGCTTCGAGGCCGGGGAGAACGTGCTCCAGGCCCTGGATGCAGCCAGTCTCCGGGGCGAGTTCTACTACCACCTCGCCCAGAGCTCCTTCGGAACCTATGTCGACCAGATCGGCCGCTATCCGGCCGGCGGATCGAGCGGCTGGGTGTTCAAGGTCAACGGCGCCTCGCCGCCCGTCGGCGCGGACAAGGTCGTGCTCCGAGACGGCGACCGAGTGTTGTGGTATTACGCGACATTCGGAGCGGCGGGTGGACCGCCGACGCTCCTGCTGACCCGAACCCGCGGCAACTGCTACCGCGTCGTCGCGGAAGACGACCAGGGCGCCGACAAGGTGGCAACTGGAGCCGTGCTGGCCGTCGACGGCCGGCGAGTTCGCACGCGCGGAGGCCGCGCTTGCGTCGGGCGCCATTCGGGCGTCGTCCGCGCCACGTTGACCGGCGCCGTCCGTTCGAACGCGCTTCGCTGACGGTGATCCGCCGCGCCCTAGGCCTCCTCTTCGCAGCCCTCGTGCTCGCGGGCTGTGGGGAGGAGCCTGCCGGCAAGGGCGCGGCGACGCTCTGGGTGACCCGCGACCGGGGAAACGACGTGATGCTGAGCGTCTCGGTGCCGGCAGGGATCTCGGCGATGGAGGCCCTCCGGAGGAAGACCGAGGTCGAGACGCGACACGGTGGCCGCTTCGTCCAGGCGATCGACGGCGTCGAGGGAAGCATCGCCGACCGCCGAGACTGGTTCTTCTACGTGAACGGGTACGAGGGCGACCGGAGCGCCTCCGATTACCGGCTGCACGACGGTGATGTCCTCTGGTTCGACCACCGCTCCTGGGCGAAGCAGCTGCGGGTGCCGGTCGTCGTCGGCGCCTTCCCCGAGCCTTTCGTCCACGGCTTCGACGGGAACCGGCGTCCGACGGTCGTGGAGGGGCCGGGGGGCAAGACGGCGAAGCTGCTCGCGAGGTTGGTGGGCGGGAGCGTCGGCGGCTCCGTGGAAGGGGCGAACCGCCTCGTGCTCGTCCAACGCTCCGGCTTTCGAGCCCGGCTGACCGGTGCACCCGGAGACCCGGTGCTTTTCGAGCTCGGCCTCGCCGACGCCCGACGGCTCGTTCGAGATCCGACGCTTGCCCGCTATCGGTACGAGGGGTTGCGATGAGTCCCGTTCCGGCCGCCGCCCTGCTCGGAGGTCTCGCCGCCGCGGCCTTGCTGGCGGACCGGACGGTCTCGGTCGCCGTCATCGCCCTTCTCCTGCTGGCCGTCTGCATGCGGGCGCCTCGCCGGCGCCGCTGGCCCTATCTCGTCGGGACACTCGCCTCTGGGCTCGTCCTGTTCCTCTTCAGCCCGCTGCTCGGCTCGTACGGCGGCGTCGTCTACTGGGAGGGCCCGTCGATTCCCGTCGTCGGCGTGCTCGACGTGACGAGCACAGAACTGGGCGAGGCCCTGTTCCAGGGCCTGCGGCTCGCTGCCGTGGGGCTGGCCTTCGCCGCCTATGCATTGCTCCTCGACCACGACCGGCTGCTCCAGGCCGGCGGTCGCCTGCGCCGCTCCGTCCTCGCAATCGCCCTGGCGACGAGGCTCGTCCCGACCCTCGAGCGCGACGCCGCGGGCTATGTCGAGGCTCTGCGTGGGCGCGGGGTGGAGGTCAGCGGCCTTCGCGGCGGCGCGAGGCTCCTCTCGCCGCTGCTCGCCGGGTCGCTCGAGCGTTCGCTGAACCTGGCCGAGTCGATGGAGGCGCGCGGTTTCGGCCGGCCGGGCAGGACGAGGGCACCCCGCCCGGCGTGGAGGCGAATCGACCGCCTCGCGGTCGCCGCCGCCGTCCTGCTCGTCTTCGGAGGAGCGGTGTGGCTCTAGTCCGGGTGCAGGGGCTCACCTACCGTCACCCGGACGCCGAGGCGCCGGCGCTCGACGGCGTCTCTCTCGAGGTGCAGCCCGGCGAGCTCGTCTGCGTCCTGGGCCCGTCGGGCTCGGGGAAGTCGACGTTGCTGCGGGCGCTCGCAGGACTCGTGCCGCACTTTCACGGCGGAGCGTTCGCGGGCAGGGTGGAGATCGGGGGGATCGACACGCGGACGACCCGCCCCAGCGAGCTCGCCGGCGTCGTGGCGAGCGTGTTCCAGGATCCGGAGGATCAGGTCGTCTTCAGCCAGGTCGAGAACGAGGTCGAGTTCGGGCTCGAGAACATCGGTGTGCCACCCGAGGAAATCCGGGGCCGGGCGGCTGCTGCGCTGGAATCGGTGGGGGCAGCGCACCTTGCAGGGCGGCCGACTCCGGAGATCTCCGCAGGCGAGCTCCAGCGCGTCTGTCTCGCTTCGGCCCTGGCGCTGGGCCCCGAGCTCTTGCTCCTCGACGAGCCGACGTCTCAGCTCGACCCTGACGGGGCCCGTGCGCTCTTCGAGCTGCTGGGCGAGTTGCAGCTCGCCGTCGTCATCTCCGAGCAGCGGCCGTCGCTCCCGCTCGAGTACTGCGACCGGGTCGTCTTCCTCGAGGGCGGCCGAGTGCTCCTGGACGCTCCACGGGACGATGCGGTGCGGTGGCTGGCGCGGAACCGGCCGGCGTATGTCGAGACGGCTCCTGAGGCTCGCGCCGGGGAGGAAGTCGATGGCGAGGTCGTCAGCCTCCTCGACGACGTGTCGTTCTCGTACGGCGGCGAGACCGGAGTGGAGTCCACGAGCCTGAGAGTTCGGCGCCGGGAGATCGTCGCGCTCACCGGGCCGAACGGATCCGGCAAGACGACGCTCGCCAAGCTCGCTGCAGGGCTGCTGGAGCCCGGGCTGGGGCGGGTCGAGCGGACCGGCCGCGCTGCGTACCTGAGCCAGGATCCGGGGCGCTACGTGGTCGCCGAGCGGGTCGACGAGGAGGTTGCGCTCGGAATCGGGGGCGATCTCCAGCGTGCGCGCCGAGCGCTCGGCCTCGTCGGTCTCGACGGGTTGGAGTCACGTCACCCCCGCGATCTCTCGAGCGGGGAGCGCGAGCGGGTGGCACTCGCGTCCGTGCTGGTCACCGCTCCCGACCTGCTGATCCTCGACGAGCCGACGCGCGGCATGGATCCAGATCGGAAGAGTGCGCTGGCGGCGCTCCTTCGAGACGGAGCCGGCCGGCGGGCGACGCTGGTCGTCACCCACGACGTCGCCTTCGCTGCCGAGGTTGCGGATCGCGTCGTCAGCCTGGCGCGGAGGCGCGAGGCGGTCCATGCCTAGAGAGATCCTTCTCGGCGGCGCAGCGGTCGCCTTCGCCGGCGCCTCCTGGGCCGCGCTCTCGCCCCGGGACGCAGGGCTCTCGCTGCTGCTAGTCGCCCTCGCTCTCGTGATCGCGGGTTTCGCCTGGCTCGAGGCAGGTCCTGGATCGGCGAAGGAGGTCGCGCTGGTCGCGGTGCTCGGAGGAACTGCTGCCGCAGGGCGGATCCTGTTCGCCGCGGTGCCTGGTGTCCAGCCGGTCACCGTCATCGCCGTCGCGGCCGGCGCCGCCCTGGGCGCCAGGATCGGTTTCGCCGTCGGCGCCGTCGCAGCGCTCGTCTCGAACTTCTACCTGGGCCAGGGGATCTGGACGCCCTGGCAGATGCTGGCCTGGGGAGGCTGCGGGGTCGCCGGGGCGCTCGCCGCCGGCCTGATCCGGAATCGCTGGGCGTTCGCGGCTCTGTGTTTCGCGCTCGGCTTCGCGTTCAGCAGCGCGATGGACCTGTGGCACTGGTACAGCTTCTGGCCGCACACCTGGGAGGCGCTGACCCTCGTCTACGGACGGGGAGTCTGGTTCAGCGCTGCCCACGCGGTCGGCAACGTCGTCTTTGCTCTGGCGATCGGCCCGGAGCTCCGCCGCCTGCTGTCGAGGTACGGTCGGCGTCTCCGCGTGGAGATCGCGTGGGCCTGAAGCTCGCTGCGGTGACGCTTGCCGCGGCCGTTTCGATCGCTCCGGCCGACTACCTCGCGAATCGCCAGCAGCCGGACGGAGGGTTTGCGGAGCCCGGAAGCCGCTCGGATCCCGCGCTGACCGCGTGGGCCGTCCTCGGCCTCCATGCGGCAGGCAAGCGCCCGGCTCGCCCAGCCGGGGCCTACCTCCGCGAGGCCCCGATCGCCGATACGACCGATCTTGCTCTTCGTGTGCTGGCGCTCCGGGCCCTGGGCGAGAGCGCCGACATGTTCGTCGCCCGGCTCGAGCGACAGCGCCGGGCGGACGGCCGCATCGGCTCTCTGGTGAACTCGACCATCTGGAGCGTGATCGCACTCGACCGGCCGGGAAGAGCGGCGATTCGTTACCTGCTTCGGCAGCAGCGCCGCTCGGGCGGCTGGTCGTGGGCGCCGAACGGGGCTCCCGACTCGAACGACACCGCCGCGGCGATCCAGGCTCTTCGCAAGGCGGGTGTCCGTGGGCGGCCGATCCGACGCGGTCTGGCGTACATCAAGACCTTGACCGCGAAGGACGGCGGTGTTCGCCTCGTAGCGGGCCGCGCGCCCGACGCACAGTCGACCGCGTGGGCGATTCAGGCGTACGTCGCAGCGGGAGCCAGGCCGCCCGCTGCCGCCTTCCGCTTCCTGGCTTCGCTCAGGCGGCCGGACGGGAGCTACCGCTACAGCCGCCGCTACGCGGTCACGCCGGCCATCGTCACCGCCCAGGTGCTGCCGGCGCTCGCGCGCAGGCAGCACCCGTTGGGTGAATGAACTAGGGGGCGTCCAGCACCGGAAGCGCCGGGACCGGCTCGTCCAGCACCAGGTCGCGGTTCCGGACGAGAACGAGGGAGGCGACGATGCCGACGGCTGCGATCACCGCAGCCCCGATGAATGCCGCCTCGAATCCGTCGGTCAGGGCGAGCGGAGTCGGGGTTCCACTCGCCAGAGCATCCTTGGTCGTCGAAGTCGCGACCGCAGAGAGTGCGGCGATGCCGAGGGCGCCGCCGATCTGTTGGGACGTGTTGATCAGGCCCGACGCCAGGCCCGCCTCGGAGTCCTTGACGCCCGCGAGCGCCGCGATCGAGATCGGCACGAAGGAGAAGCCCATGCCGATCGAGACCAGGAGGAAGCCGGGCAGGAGGTCACCCAGGTAGGAGCCGCCGACGTCCACCTGCGTGAAGTAGAGGAGGCCCACGGTCAGAAACGTCATCCCGGCGACCAGGACCGGCTTGACGCCGATCCGCGTCACGAGCTGCGCCGCGAGCGCGGACCAGACGATCGCGGTGCCGGCTACGGCGAGGTAGCCGAGGCCGGTCCGCAGCGGCGAGTAGCCGAGCACCTGCTGCATGTACAGCGTCAGCATCAGGAACATGGCGAAGAGCGCGGTTCCCAGGATCAACCCGGCCACGTTTGCTCCCACGAGCGTCTGGAGCCGGAAGATCGAGAAAGGCATCAGCGGCTGGCTCGCGCGCGCCTCCCAGGCCACGAAGGCGGCAAGCAGCGCGCCTGCGGCGGCAAAGAGGCCGATGGTCTCGAGCGAGCTCCAGCCGTAGTCGTTCGCCTGGGTGATCGCATACACCAGCACCGTCAATCCGCCGGTGACGAGGACGGCGCCGGGAACGTCAAAGCTCCGAGCCTCCTCGTCGCGGCTTTCGCCGAGGAGGAACGGGGCGAGGGCGAAGCCGGCCGCGCCGATCGGGACGTTGACGAAGAAGATCCACTCCCAACTGAGGACGTCCGTGAGGATCCCGCCCATGAGCACGCCGGCGACGGCGCCGAATGCTCCGACGGCGCCCCAGACACCGAGGGCGGTGTTGCGTTCCTTTCCTTCGGAGAACGTCGTCGTCAGGATCGACAGCGCGGCCGGTGAGATGATCGCCGCGCCGAGCCCCTGCAGCGCGCGTGCCGCGATCAGCGAGGTCTCACTCCAGGCCAACCCGGCGAGGAGCGAGGCCACCGTGAAGACGACGAGGCCGACCAGGAAGATGCGTCGCCGGCCGAGAAGATCGGCCGCGCGTCCACCCAGCAGCAGGAAGCCGCCGAAGAACAGGGCGTAGGCGCTGATCACCCACTGGAGGTTCTCCTGGGAGAACCCGAGATCGGCCTGGATCGACGGCAGTGCCACGTTGACCACCGCGATGTCGAGCACGACCATGAACTGCACCAGGGCCAGGAGGGCCAAGGCGAGCCATTTGTTTCTCTCTTTCGCAACCATTTAGCGCTCTCTTACTCCGTTTGTGCTTTCGAAAGTACAGAAGAGACTTGCAGTTTGCAAGTGTAAGCTATCCGAACGCAAGTTGGATCGCTACAATTCCCGGCATGGCCCGCCAGTACCAGCAGTACTGCCCGGTTGCCCACTCGCTCGAGCTCGTCGGCGAGCGCTGGGCGCTCCTGATCGTTCGTGACCTTCTCAAGGGCCCCAAGCGCTACAGCGATCTTCACGCGGGCCTGCCCGGTCTCGGCACGAACATCCTCGCCTCGCGCCTGAAAGATCTCGAGGAGGGCGGCGTGGTGGGGAAGCGCAAGCTGCCGCCCCCGGCGAACGTCAACGTCTACGAGCTCACGGAGTACGGCGCAGGGCTCGAGGAGGTCATTCAGGCTCTCGGGCGCTGGGGCTTTCGTTCACTCGGGCCTCCGCCCGCCGGTTGTGCGATGCCGGAGGGATGGCTCGTCCAGGGCGCGCTCACGCTGTTCGATCCGAGCCGTGCCGGTGGCATCACGGAGAGCTACAGGGTTCTGTGTGGGGACGAGACGGCGACGATCCGCCTCGCCGACGCCGAGATCGAGGCGGAGTCCGGCGAGGCCGGCGAGGTCGACGCGGTGCTCGAGCTCGATCCCGGGACTCTCTTCGCGCTCGCCTCGGGCGACATGGATCCCGCCGATGCCGTCTCCCACGGCCTAGTGAAGGTCGAGGGCGACCCGGCGGCACTTGGGCGCTTCGTCTCGGTCTTCGACGCGGAGCGCTCGGCGCGCGCCGCGGCTGCCTGAAGTCTCAGTCGCTGTCCGGGTCGCGGAGGAACGACTTCGGGCTCGCGAGCGCGCCGTCGCGCCCGACGTAGCCGTCCTTGGCGCCCACGACCAGGATCACGAGCTGATCGGGGCCGGGGTTCGACACCCGGCGCGGCGTCGTGGATTCGACATGGAGCAAGCCGCCCGGCCCGAGCTCCACGCGGCCGTCCGGCAACTCGAAGATCGCGCGCCCCTCGTGGACGAAGTACAGCTCATCCTGCTCCTCGTGATAGTGCGGCCGGCCCGTGATGCCGGCTTCGATCACGATCACGTTGGCGCCGAACGCGGTGATCCCGAGTGCCTGGCGCACCTTGCGGAAGGTCTCACCTCCGAGGTCGTCGATCGTGGTGTGCGCGTAGGCCACTGGGGGGCTGACGCTACCACCGTGCGCCCGGCTCACATTCTGCGCAGTCGCGTTTCACACGCGCGCGCCACGAGGGAATAGGCTCGCAGCGGAGGGAGGCCCGCGGCCGGCCCCGGGCAGCCCCCGCCCTTTCGAGACACCCTAGGCAGGCCGCTAGCATCGCCACGCATGGCGGTCGCCTCCCCGGAGAGCTATCTCGCGAACCTGAACCCTGCCCAGCGGGAGGCTGTCCTGCACACCGAGGGGCCGCTCCTCGTCATCGCCGGGGCGGGATCCGGGAAGACGAGGGTTCTCACCTACCGCGTGGCGCACCTGATCCTCGCGGCCGGCGTCCAGCCCAACGAGATCCTCGCGATCACGTTCACGAACAAGGCGGCGGGGGAGATGCGCTCGCGCCTCGAGGATCTCCTGCCTGACGTCGCCCGCCGCATCTGGATCCTCACCTTCCACGCCGCCTGCGGCCGCATCCTTCGCCGCGAGGCTCCACGTCTCGGCTATCGGACGAACTTCACGATCTATGACCAGGCCGATCAGGTGCGATTGGTCAAGCAGTGCCTCGAGGAGCTCGAGCGCGATCCGAAGCGGTTCGTCCCGCGCGGTATCCACGACCAGATTTCCTCGTCGAAGAACCAGCTCGTCGGCCCTGACGAGTATCGCCGCCGTGTCGAGTCCTTCTACGACCAGACGGTCGCCGACGCGTACGAGCTCTACCAGCGGCGCATGTTCGCCGCGAATGCCGTCGACTTCGACGACCTGCTGATGCTCACCGTCAAGGTGCTCGAGCAGTTCCCCGAGGCGCGGGAGCGTTGGCAGAAGTCGTTCCGCTACGTCCTCGTCGACGAGTACCAGGACACGAACCACGCGCAGTACCGCCTGCTTCAGCTTCTCGCGGAGAAGCACCGGAACGTCTGCGTCGTCGGCGACCCGGATCAGAGCGTCTACGCGTTCCGCGGCGCCGACATCCGCAACATCCTCGAGTTCGAGCGCGATTTCGGTGAGACCAAGACCGTCCCGCTGGAGCAGAACTACCGCTCGACGAACACGATCCTCCGTGCAGCGAACTCGGTCATCGCCGAGAACCGGGAGAGGAAGCCGAAGAACCTCTGGTCGGACCTCGGGGACGGTGATCCCGTGCGCGTGCTCGAGGTCGAGGACGAGCACGCCGAGGCGCGTTGGGTCGCCTCCGAGATCTCCAGCCTCGTCGACGAGGGCTGCAACGGCAGCGACATCTCGGTCTTCTACCGGACGAACGCGCAGTCGCGCGTGCTGGAAGACGTTCTCGTCCGCAGCGACATTCCCTACCAGGTGATCGGCGGCCCGCGCTTCTACGAGCGCGCGGAGGTCAAGGACGCGATCGCCTACCTCCAGGTGATCGACAACCCCTACGACGCCGTCAGCCTGCAGCGGATCGCCAACCGGCCCCGGCGCGGCATCGGCGACGCGTCGCTTGCGCGGCTGCAGACGTACGCCGACGGTCATGGCTTCTCGCTCTGGGAGGTGCTCGAGTTTCCGGAGGAAGCGGGTCTCGGCCCCGCTCAGGCCCGCGCGGTCACGAGCCTCCGCAACCTCCTCCTGTCGCTTCAGGCCGGCGCGCTCGACATGCGGGTGGACGAGCTCGT
>Ga0136620_10000508_pt1 | contig 17690 bp, 20 predicted proteins | sample AntDrymUQ4162106_2_FD_104806 | JGI IMG/M metagenome (GOLD analysis project Ga0136620, IMG submission 104806) | Polar desert sand microbial communities from Dry Valleys, Antarctica - metaG UQ416 (21.06) | ecosystem: Environmental > Terrestrial > Soil > Desert | place: Antarctica: Dry Valley... | reverse complement strand
CGACCAGGTGGTTGTGCACGGGTACCTCGACGTTGGTGAGGGTCACCGTCTCCTCCCCGCCGAACTGGCCGAGGTCGTAGTTGCTCAGACCAGGCCCCTGGCCGGACGACAGCGCCACCCGGCCCCGGAGGTCCGGGAGGGCAAACGTGGTCTGCCCGTTCCCGCCGTAGGTCGTGCCGAGCAGCGAGAACAGAGCGGTGTTCTGCGCGATGGGTAGGAGCTGACCGTTGCAGTAGGCGAAGCCGCGCGGGGCGAAGTTGTAGGGGAAGAGCCGGATGAGTGCAGCGACATCGGCCGCGAGCGCGTCCGCGTCGAAGCGCAGCGGCAACCGCAGCCGGTCAGGCACCTGCATCCGCCAGATCCCTCCTGCGCTCGAGTCGCTCGAACGCAGCCATGGCGAGCCGGTCGACCGCGTCGACCTGCTCCGGGCTGGCGTCGGCTCGCCGGTCGCGACCCGCGTACGGGAGAACGGGGTTCTTCGCGTTCCACTTCGTGACCTCGAGGATGGCATCGACCTGGCTGGCCGGTATGCGGATCCCGAAGTGTGGGGCGATCCGGTCGAGCACGGCGCCGGGCAGCTGCTCGTTGTGGACGAGCAGCCCGTGGCTGCTGTCCTTCGCGGCGCGCAGCGCCCGGTCGAGCAACCGGCCGAGCATGGCTGCGCCGTACTCGTCCAGCGACGGCTGCGCCGGCAGCGCCAGAGGTTCGCCGAGACGCCAGGCCGGCAGGGCGCCGGGGATCATGTGGTACGAGCCCTGCAGCGACTGCGAGACGAGTACGTCGCCCGGGTGCCGGTAGCAGAACACCCAGGGCACGTCGGGGAACGCCTGCTCGAACACGTCGAAATCGAGCACCGCCCATGCGTCGAGCTTCAGGACGTACGGGCCTGTGGCGGTGTCCGGGCCGAGGGCGGAGACGATCGCGTGCAACCAGCGAGCCCGCTCGGCCAGCGGAGCGGGGTACGTGAGCACGCTGTCTACCGGCCCCGGCTCGGACAGCACCCACGCGTCCGGGAGGAACTCGAGCATCCGGGACACGAGCGTCGAGCCGCTGCGGGACAGGTGGTACACCAAGCCGGTCGGTGGCCGTGCCTCGGCGTGGGCTTCGAGCTGGTCCAGCGGTGTCTGGCGCTGGAACAGCAGCCGGAACGGGTCGCGCAGGCACCGCTCGATCGTCTGGCGAAGAACGGGTCGTCGAACCGGACTCCGTCGGTCCAGCACCAGGCGACGCACGGCGCGCCGCCGTCGGTCGCGACCCGGATGGGCGTCCAGCGGGCGCCGTTCACACCCAGCGCTCCAGCCAGGCCCGCCGCGCGGCGTTGAGTGCGCGGGTTACGTCGTCTTCTGTCACTCTCAAGCCGCGGCTCGCCGCAGCCGCGACCACGGCGGCGCAGAACTCGTTGCCGTTCTCGGTGCCTTGAAGCGTCGGCCAGGCGGAAGGGTCGGCGACCACCAGCTCGACGAACGCCGCGAGGTCCGGCTCAGACACGGCCACACCGTAGTCAGCGCGGCTGCCAGCTGCCCCGGTCGAGTGCGAGCGACTCGGGCGCGTGCAGGCGGACCATCGTCCGAGTGACACCCGGCGCCACCCGGTCCGGCGTCAGCAGCGACACCGCGACCATGACCGCGAACCCGGTCGGCACCGCCCATGCAGCCGGTTGCGCGAGCAGCGCTCCCACCCAACCGGCGCGGTCGGGGTCGACGATGACCAGCAGTACGGCGCCCCCCGATGCGAGCCCGCCAGCGAGCAGCCCGGCGATCGCGCCGATGTCGGTGAGCCGGCGCCACCAGATGCCCAGCACCAGCAGCGGGCAGAACGTCGAGGCCGCCACGGCGAACGCGAGCCCCACCGAACTCGCGATCGCGAGCCGCTCGGTGGACAGCGCGATCGTCAGCGGCACGACCAGGGCCAGCAGGGCGGCAAGCCGGAACGTGGCCACCCCGCCGAGCTGTCGGGAGCCCAGCCGGACCCGGCCGAGGACGTCCTGGCTGAGCGCGCCAGCGACCGAGACGGTCAGTCCCGAGGCGGTCGACAGGAACGCGGCGAACGCGCCGGCGGTGAGCAGCGCGCCCAGCAGGTCACCGGCGGTGCCAGCCAGCATCAGGCCGGGCAGCTCCAGCACGACGGCATCGCTGCGGCCCGACTCGACCAGGTCGGACGCGTACACCCGACCGAGCGCTCCGTACACCGGCGGCAGCAGGTAGAAGGCGGCCAGCAGGGCGAGCACGATCACGGTGGTGCGGCGCGCCGCCCGCCCGTCCGGGTTGGTGTAGAAGCGGACCAGTACGTGCGGCAGGCCCATGGTTCCGAGGAAGGTCGCGAGCATCAGCGAGTACGTCCGGTAGAGGTCCTGCGCTCCCCCGCCCTCGAGTGGCAGCAACCAGCCGTCGTCGGTGCCGCCGACCCCGGCTGCGGGCGACGGCGAGCCGTCGCCGCGCCAGACCACGAGCAGCACCACCAGCGGCACCAGCAGGGCGGTCAGCTTGAGCCAGTACTGGAACGCCTGCACGAACGTGATGCTGCGCATCCCGCCCGCCACCACGTTGAGCACGACGACGGCGGCGACGAGCACCGCACCGACCCACGCCGGAGCACCAGTCACGGTGCCGAGGGTGAGGCCGGCACCCTGCAGCTGTGGCAGCAGGTAGAGCCAGCCGACGACGACGACCAGGGCACTGGCCATGGACCGTACGGTGCGGGACTCGAGCCGGGCCTCCGCGAAGTCGGGGATCGTGTACGCACCGGAGCGGCGCAACGGCGCCGCCACCAGGACAAGCAGCACCAGGTAGCCGGTCGCGAAGCCGACCGGGAACCACAGCATGTCCGCGCCGAACGCGAGCACGAGGCCGGCAACGCCAAGGAACGACGCCGCCGAGAGGTACTCGCCACCGATGGCGGACGCGTTCCACAGCGGTCGGACTGAGCGCGACGCCACGAAGAAGTCCGACGTCGTACGGCTGATCCGCAGCCCGAACGCGCCGACCGCGAGCGTCACGAGTGACACCACGACGACCGCGGCCCAGCCGCTGGCAGTGCTCACAGGGTGCTCACGGCCGGTCCACCAGTTCAACGAAATCGGCCTCCGCCTGCTCGGCCCGGCGGGCGTACCACCAACCGGCGACCAGCAGCACCGGGTAGACGGCGACGGCGAGCAGGAACCACGCGAGCGGCAGTCCCATGACGCTGACCGCGCGCACGTCCGGCGACACGACGAACAGGATCGGGAGCGCTGCCAGCGGGCCGATGACGACCGCAAGCACGGTGAGGCCGAGCCGCAGCTGGGTGCGCAACAGCGAGTGCATGTAGACCTCGCCGACCCGCGTCTGGGCGTCGATCTCCTGGGTCCCGACGGTCGGTCGGGACGCCCGGGCGGACGTACGCGGGCTGGTCACCCGCACCCGCTGCGGCGGCGAGGTCACGACATCCGTCCGCGCACCAGCAGGTCGCGCAGCTCGCGGGCATGCCTGCGGGCGACCTGCAGTGACACCGGCCCGCCGGGGCCGGGCAGCAACACGACGGTGCGACCGGAGTCGGTGCGCACCTCGAGCACCCGGTTGGTGTCGACGAGCAGGCTGCGGTGGATCCGCACGAACCCGCTGCCCGCCCATCGTCGCTCGAGCGCCGACAGGGGAACCCGGACGAGGTGGCTGTCCGACGCGGTGTGCAACCGGGCGTAGTCCCCGTTGGCCTCCACCCAGACAACCTCGGAGCGGGCGACGAACCGGGTGACCCCACCGCGCTCGACCGGGAGGACGTCGTCGGTGTGCGCTTCGCCGGCTGCCCCCGCCTCGTGTTGAGCAGCTACCCGACGCACGGCCTCGGCCAGCCGGCCCCCGGCCACTGGCTTGAGCACATAGTCGACGGCGTCGAGCTCGAAGGCCTCCACCGCGAAGTCTTCGTGCGCGGTCACGAACACGACCGCCGGCGGGGCGCGGAACCGGGCGAGCACACGCGCGACGTCGAGTCCGGTGAGGTCGGGCATGGCGATGTCGAGGAACAACGCATCGATGTGACCGCCCTCGAGCAGCCGCAACGCGGCGGCTCCCGACGATGCGGTGTCCACACGGGAGACCCGCGGGTCGCGGGCGAGGAGGAAGGCCAGCTCGTCACACACCGGTTGCTCGTCGTCCACCACCAGCACCCTCAGTCCGGACGGGGACGCGTCGACGTCCGGCACCGTCACCAGCTCACATGGACGGGCTGGCCCTCGTCGTACCCGGCCGGACCCTGCACGCCGACCACCGCGAGCTCGTGCAGCTCGGTGATCGTCCGGGCACCTGCGTACGACGCCGCGGACCGGAGCCCGGCGGTGATGGCGTCGAGCAGGTCCTCGACGCCGGGCCGGTCCGGGTCGAGGTACATGCGCGACGACGAGATGCCCTCCTCGAACAGCGCCATCCGCGCCCGCTCGAAGCCGGCGGCGTCACGGGTGCGGTGGCTCACCGCCCGGGCCGACGCCATCCCGAAGGACTCCTTGTACGGCCGCCCGTCCGCGCTGACGGCGAGGTCGCCGGGGCTCTCGTACGTGCCGGCGAACCATGAGCCGACCATGACGCTCGACGCGCCGGCTGCCAGGGCGAGCGCGACATCTCGCGGATGGCGCACGCCGCCGTCGGCCCACACATGCGCGCCGACGGCCCGTGCCGCCTCCGCACAGTCGAGCACGGCGGAGAACTGCGGTCGTCCCACGCCGGTCATCATCCGGGTGGTGCACATCGCGCCCGGACCGACGCCGACCTTGACGACGTCAGCACCGGCGCTGACCAGCTGGCGGGTGCCGTCGGAGGTCACCACGTTGCCGGCCGCCACCGGCACCCGGCGGCCGTCCGCGGCGGTGTGCGCGTCGCGCGCCTCGACCACGGCGGTGAGCGCGTCGAGCATCTTGTCCTGGTGCCCGTGCGCGGTGTCCACGACCAGCAGGTCGGCGCCGTGTGCCAGCGCGGTCTTCGTCTTGCCGCCGACGTCGCCGCTGATGCTGATTGCGGCGCCGACCATCAGCCGCCCGTCGGGGTCGAGCGCGGGAGCGTACAGCGTCGCGCGCAGCGAGCCGGTCCGGGTGAGGACGCCGACCAGCTCGTCCCCGTCGACGACAGGCGCCAGCATCAGGTGCTGGGCACTCAGCAGGTCGAAGGCCTCGCGTGGTTCGACGCCCGCGGGCAGTGTCATCGCATCGGCGGTCATCACCTCGTGCACCTGAGCGAAGCGGTCGACGCCCGCGCCGTCGTGCTCGGTCATCACGCCAACCGGTCGCCGACCGTCGACCACCACCACCGCGCCGTGCGACCGCTTCGGCATCAGGCTCAGCGCCTCGCCGACTGTGCTCGTCGGGTCGACCGTGATCGGAGTGTCGTAGACGATGTGCGCCGCCTTGACCCCGGCGATCGCACGGCCGACGACGTCCAGCGGGATGTCCTGCGGCAGGACCGCGACCGCACCGCGGCGGGCGACGGTCTCCGCCATCCGCCGGCCCGACACCGCGGTCATGTTGGAAGCGACGACGGGCAGCGTCGTGCCGATCTCGTCCGGCGTGGTCAGGTCGACCTCGAACCGCGACGACACCGCAGAGCGCGACGGGACCACGAACACGTCGGCGTACGTCAGGTCGTACGTCGGGACGTGGTCGTGGAGCCACCGCACGTCAGCGCACGCTACCCGCCTTGGTCACGCGGTGACCCCTGGTGCGAACTTGGGGACGCGCACCACCACCTTGGTGCCTGCGCCCACCGCCGTCTCGACCACGAGCCCGTACTCGTCACCGAAGACCGTGCGCAGCCGTACGTCCACATTGCCCAGGCCGACCGAGTCGGCGCCTGGGTCGCCGGCGAGGATCCGCCGCATCCGGTCCGGGTCCACACCCGCGCCGTCGTCCTCGATGGTGATCACCGCGTCGGTGCGGTCGTCCTCAGCGGTGATTGTCACGTGCCCGACGCCGGGCTTGCGCTCGAGGCCGTGGCGCACGGCGTTCTCCACCAGCGGCTGCACCGACAGGAACGGCACCCGTACCGGCAGCACCTCCGGCGCCACCCGCAGGGTGACCTCGAGCCGCTCCCCGAACCGGGCCTGCTCGAGCACGAGGTAGCGGCGGATCGACTGCAGCTCCTCTGACAGCGTGGTGAAGTCGCCGTGCCGGCGGAACGAGTAGCGGGTGAAGTCGGCGAACTCGACCAGCAGCTCGCGGGCCCGTTCGGGGTCGGTGCGGACGAACGACGCGATCGCGGTCAGCGAGTTGTAGACGAAGTGCGGGGAGATCTGGGCGCGCAGCGCGCGCACCTCGGCCTCCATCAACGCGGTGCGCGAGGTGTCCAGGTCGGCGAGCTCGAGCTGCGTGGAGACCCAGCGGGCCACCTCGGTGGTGGCGCGGACCAGCCCGGCCGAGGTGTGCTCGGTCAGCGCCACCAGCGTGCCGACGACCCGGTCCTCCACCACCAGCGGCGCGACGACGCAACCACGCAGCTCGCAGCCGGGACGCGGGCAGCCGATCTCGCCCGGGCCGTGCGCATGCGTGCGGCCGGTGTCCAGCGTTCGACGCGACAGCTCGACCACCTGGTCGGTGTGGTGGGTGCCGCCGCCGTCCCACGCCAGCACCTGCCGGTCGTCGGCGAGCGCCACCGCGGGGGTGCCGAGCAGCGCACGCAGGTGCCGAACTGCGCGCTCGGCGCTGGTCGTGTTGAGACCGGCGCGCAGCGGCGGTGAGGCAAGCGACGCGGTGTGCAGGGTGGTGAACGTCGCGCGGTCGGCAGGTGTCCCGAGGTCGCGGCGCTGCCGCAGCGCCCAGCCGACGACCAGCAGCAGCACCGCCGCGGCGGCGACGATCCCCAGCCCGAGCAGATCGCTCACGTGTGGCCGCCGGTCATGCCTGCAGTCGTACGACGCGCAGGCAGTGCGTCGTGTAGGGAAGCTGCATGCCGAGCGCATCGCCGCGCTGCTGGTCGTACAGCTCGGCGACCCTGTCGAGCACCTCGTCGCGCTCGTCCAGCGCGAGCACCGCGACGTATGACCGGGACCGGACCAGGTCGAGCAGCCGTGGTTTGTCTACGTGCTGGAAGAGCCGGAACTGCGCCCACTCGACCGGGCCGAACAGACCGGACAAGCCGAGCCGGCCGGTGGGGTCGGGCAGGTCCGCGTCGTGTCCGATCAGCTGTGACATCCGACGGACCCAGGGCACCGACTCGTCGCGGACGTTCCACGCCATCGCTAGCACCCCGCCTGGCCGCAGCACCCGGGCGAGCTCGGGGACCGCGGTCTCCTCGTCGAACCAGTGGTACGCGGCGGCAACCGTCACCGTGTCGACGCTGGCGTCGCCCACCGGCAGCCGCTCGGCGGCGCCGGCGACGGCGGCGACCTCGGGGCCGAGCGAGCGGCGGCGGAGATGTCCGAGCATGTCGAGCAGCGGGTCGACGGCGAGCACGGTGTGGCCGGCGGCGAGCAGTGGGCGGGTCAACGCGCCGGTCCCGGCGCCGAGGTCGAGGACGACCCGAGGCGTCGGTCCGACCATCCACGCGACCGCCTCGGGCGGGTAGGTCGGGCGGCCGCGGTCGTACGCGTCGGCGACGGTGGCGAACGACCGCCCGTGCTCGATCCGGCGCTCTTCGTCCATCGCCCGCGAGGCTAGCAACGCGGGATGGAGCGGGGATGTCCGACGGCTAGGTGAATCTCGCAGCTGATGCGGTAGCCACCGGTGCGGACTCTCCACTCGCCCGAACCGCCCACCAGCCGGGGGGCGTTCGGAGGTCGAGGGTTGTCGGCGAGCAGTTCGATCGCGGCCCGGATCGGTCTCCCAGGGGATCGGCGCCTCACCCGTCGCCTGCATCTCGCACGCGCTTGCTCAGCGGCCAAGATGTCGGACATGCCTCTGTTGGAGCCGCCTCGTGACCGATGACCGCGCCGACCCGTTGGCGGTGCTGGCCAACCAGCCGGGCATCCCGGCCGCGATGACCGCGGCCCGTGACGCCGTAGACTCGCTGCTGCGCGACCGCGGAATGCGCCGCACCGGTCCCGACGACACCGTGGAGTCGTTGCTGCGCGGCGCCGCCGCCAGCGCCTCGCTCGCCGGGAGCCAAAGCTCCCTCGACGAGCTGCGCGCCGGTCACGTCGATCCGATCGCGGCGGCAGCCATGCGGGTGTCGACCGAGCTGATGGGGCTGCAGCCGGTGTGGCGACGCAGTCCGGTGCAGGCCCTGGCCCGGCTGCACTCGCTCGCCACGGAGTCCACCGACGAGGCGCGGGGTCGGCCGGAGTCCGCCGCCGGGGCCGCAGCCATGCAGCGGCTCGGTGATGTCGTGGGCGCCGGTACGAGCGCGCCGGCGATGGTGCTGGCCGCGGTGGTGCACGCCGAGGTTGCTACCGCGAGCGGGTTCAGAGCGGCGGCCGGACTGGTGGCGCGGGCAGCCGAACGGCTGGTGCTCGTCGACACCGGCGTCGACCCGGCCGCGGTGACAGTGCCGGAGGCTGGGCACGCCCAATCTCCGCAGTCATACGAGCGCGCTCTTGCTCGCTACCGCGACGGCGGCACGGGTGGGGTGGTGGGCTGGCTGCTACACGCCGCCGACGCGTACACGTGCGGGGTGCAACACAGCCCGCTTGCCTGACGTGCGAACGGCGTCACCGCGAAGGGTGACACCGCTCGCTGGCACGGCGCGTCGGGCTACCAGGCGTGCACTCTCATAACTGTCGCCTCGGGAGGTTCCCGGTGACGACTGCCCTGTAGGAAGGGTGGATCGCCGCGTGGGTACCCAGGCACCGTGTCGGTCTTGAGTTGTCTCCGCTCTTTGTACCGCCGTCAGCGGCCGAGGGGAAGGGGCACTCGGCGTGTCCACGTCGACGCGCCGCTGTCGCGTCGACGCCAGGCCCACACGGCCATCGCCGCGGCCGTCCCGGTTGCAGCGACGCCGGCGACCGCGAGATAGACCGACCGGGACCGCAGTCCCACCCGGTCCCGCAACCCCACCTGCGTGCTCCACTGCAGCACCGGCCAGCCGCGCTCGGCCGCGACCCGCCGCAGCACCCGGTCGGGGTTGACGACGTGCGGGTGTCCGACGACCTCGAGCATCGGCAGGTCGGTCTCGGAGTCGGAGTAGGCGTACGACTCGGCCAGGTCGTAGCCACGGCTGATCGCGAGCTTGCGGATGGCGTCGGCCTTCGCCGGCCCGTACGCGTAGAACCCGATCTCCCCGGTGTAGAGGCCGGCCTCCACCACCAGCTGGGTCGCGACCACGTGGTTCGCGCCGAGCATCTCGCCGATCGGCTCGACGACCTCCGAGCCGGACGTGGACACGATCACCACGTCGTGGCCGGCGTTGCGGTGATGCTCGAGCTTCGCCACCGCCTCGTCGTAGACCAACGGGTCGATGATCGCGTGCAGCGTCTCCGCGACGATGTCGCGCACTGTCTGCACGTCCCAGCCGGCGCTGAGCGAGGACAGGTACGCGCGCATCTTCTCCATCCGCGCGTGGTCGATCCCGCCGCGTTGGAACACCAGCTGCGCGTACGCGCTGCGCAGTGCCGAGCGCCGGGAGATCAGCCCGCCCTCGAAGAACGAGCGGCTGAAGGCGAGCGTGCTGGACCGGGCGATGATCGTCTTGTCGAGGTCGAAGAAGGCCGCCACCGCCACGCCGTGACCCTAGCTCCGTCCACAGCCCGCGGGCCGCACGCCGGTGAACCGTCCCAGGCTGGTGTCATGGACTCCAACCTGAGGCCGCTGGTGGTGAGCGCCGACCCCCGGCTCACCGACGAGGTACGCCGGGTGGCCGCCGCGACCGGCAGCGTCCCACTGCACGTGGCCGATGCCAGCGCCGTGCGTGCGTCCTGGACCGTGGCGTCGGGCGTCGTCGTTGGCGCCGACCGCGTCAGCGAGCTGGCCGGACTGCGGCTGCCTCGCCGGGGCGGCTCGGTGGTGGTGACACTGACCGACCCGCCGGAACCGGAGACGTGGCATGGCGCGTTCGCCCTGGGCGTCGACCAGGTGCTGTCGCTGCCACGCGACCGGGACCGGCTCGCCGACCTCCTGGACGGCACCGTTGGGGCGGTCGCCGGCGCACTGCTGTGCATCGTCGGCGCCTGTGGTGGCGCGGGCGCCTCGGTGTTCGCCGCCGCGCTGGCGGTGACCGCCCAGGCCGCGGGCCGCTCGACCCTGCTGGTGGACAACGACCCGTGCGGCGGGGGCATCGACCTGCTCGTTGGTGGCGAGGAGGTGACCGGGCTGCGCTGGCCTGACCTGGCGGCGACGAGTGGGCGGATCGGCGCGGCGCCGTTGCGCGACCTGCTGCCGGTGGTCGACGGCGTGTCGGTCCTGTCGTGGACGCGAGACGGGCCGCTCGCCGTTGCTGCCGCGACCCTGCAGACGGTGCTCGCTGCTGGGCGCCGCGGCCACGAGGTGGTCGTCGTCGACCTGCCGGGTCGGGCCGATGAGTCGGCGACCGAGGCACTCGCTGTTGCCACCCGCACGGTCCTGCTCGTCCCGACCCGCGTGCGGGCGGTGGCGGCGGCCAGGTCGCGGCTGGACTGGCTGCGAGGCGCAACCTCGGACCTCGGGCTGGTGGTCCGGGAGTGCGGCGGGCTGGACCCCGAGGAGGTTGCCCACTCGCTCGACCTGCCACTGCTCGCCACCATGCGCGCCGAGCGCGGTCTCGCGGCCTGGATCGACCAAGGGCTGGGACCGGTGCGCCGTCCGAGCGGACCGCTGGCCCGCGCCTGCGCCGCAACCCTCGCCGGGTGCCGACTGTCGAGCCGGGGAGTCGCCGCGTGACGGTAGTGACCGGCACCGACCCGACCTGGCTGGAGCACGTGCGGGCCGGGCTGGCCAACGCCGGCGCCCGGACTGGCACCAGCGTCGACGCCGCGCGAGTGGCCGAGGTGTTGCGCGCTGGCGGTCGCCCGGTCGGTGCGAGCAGCCTGCTGACCCTGGTCGACGCACTCGACCGTGAGTCTTCCGGGGCCGGGCCGCTCGACGCGCTTCTCCGCCAGCCCGGCATCACCGACGTGCTGGTCAACGGCGCCGAGCAGGTCTACATCGACCGTGGCCGTGGGCTCGAGCCCGCCGACATCGCCTTCGCCGACGACGCGGCCGTACGCCGGCTGGCGCAGCGGTTGGCTGCAGCGGGTGGTCGGCGGCTGGACGACGCGAGCCCGTTCGTCGACGTCCGGCTCCGAGACGGCAGTCGGTTACACGTGGCGCTGGCGCCGGTCGCCAGCCCGGGCACGCTGCTCAGCCTGCGGGTCCCGGCGCGCCGGGTCTTCACCCTGGACCAGCTGGTCGAGAGTGGGACGGTCCCGCCGGCCGGCGCCCGGGTCCTCGCCGACCTGGTCGCTTCGCGCACGGCGTTCCTCGTCACCGGTGGTACCGGGTCCGGCAAGACCACGCTGCTCTCCTGCCTGCTGTCGCTCGTGCCCGCGGACGAGCGGATCGTGCTGGTTGAGGACTCGGCCGAGCTGCGCCCCGACCATCCGCACGTTGTCGGGCTCGAGGCACGGCCGCCCAACGTGGAAGGCGCCGGCGCGATCGGCCTGCGCGACCTGGTCCGGCACGCGCTGCGGATGCGACCGGACCGGCTGGTGGTAGGGGAGGTAAGGGGTGCCGAGGTCGTCGACCTGCTGGCCGCGCTCAACACCGGTCACGAGGGCGGGTGCAGCACGGTCCACGCCAACTCGGTGGTCGACGTGCCGGCTCGGTTGGAGGCGCTCGCAGCTACCGCCGGGATGGGCCGAGACGCGGTACACGCCCAGGTCGTGGCTGGGTTGCGAGTGGTGGTGCACCTGCACCGGCTCGGCGGACAGCACCGGCTTGCGCAGGTTGGTGTTCTGACCCGAGCAGACGGCGGTGTGGTCTGCCGGCCGGCGCTGCGGGTGGACTCCGGCCGGCTGCTGACCGGGTCCGCGGCGACCGAGCTCGAGCGGCTCCTCTACGGAGTGCCACCGTGACCAGTGTTGTGCTGGTCGGCCTTGTGTGCGCCGGGTCGGCTGGCTGGCTGCTCGGCGGCGGGACCCGTCCGCGCCGGGGCCGGGGGTGCCCTCCGGCGACTTTGCGCCGATCCGCGTACGGGTCGCTTCGACGACCCGGCCCGCTCGGCGCTGCTTGCGGGGCCGGGCTGCTGGGGTGGGCTATTCATCAGGTCGGTCCCGGCACTGTGCTCCCGCTCGGAGTCACGGTCGCCGTGGCCGGCGCGGCCGCGTTCTGGCTCCACCACCGGGCTCGCGTGCGGCGAGCCGCTGGTGCGCTGGAGGCCGAGGTGGTGGAGGCCTGCGAGGCGGTGGCGTCCGGCCTGCGAGCCGGCCTCGCGCCCGAACAGGTCCTGGCGGCGACGAGTGGCAGCCTGCCGGTGCTGCGCCCAGCGGCGACGGCGGACCGGCTCGGCGGCGACGTGCCCAGCGCGCTACGGGCGTCGGCGGCCACCGCCGGTGCGAGCCGGTTGGGGATGCTCGCCGCTGCCTGGGATGTCGCCCGGCGCTCGGGCGCCGGACTGGCCGAGGCGGTGACCCGGATCGCCGCCGCGGTCCGCGCGGATCAGGGACGCAGCCGCCAGGTCGACGCGGCGCTGGCCGGTGCCCGCTCCACCGCCCGGCTGTTCGCCGTGCTCCCCGTTCTCGGGGTCGCGCTCGGCAGCGGGATGGGCGCCGATCCGGTGGCGGTCCTGACCACCTCACCGGCGGGCGCCTGGGCGCTGTGCATGGGCACCGTGCTCGCGGTGGCCGGGCTGGTCTGGGTCGAGCGGCTGGCCGACGGAGCGGTGCGGTGACCCGCGCCGCGCGCCGCCTCGGCGATCCGACTAGGCGACCGACGGCGTGGCCATCGGTCGAGGCGTGGGCACGCACGCCGCGCGCGCGGACGGTCGTCGGGGTGTTGGCCGGTGCGCAGGTGACCTGGACGGTCGGCGGTCTGCCAGGAGTCGTCGCTGGCCTGCTCGCGGCGGTGCTGATCCCGCGCTGGCTGTCGCGGCTGGAACCGGTGCGCGTCCGGCGCCGACGGGCCCGGCTGCGCGCAGACCTGCCGGTCGCGGTCGACCTCATCGCCGTGTGTCTGCGCGCAGGTCACCCGCCGGTCGCCGCCGTGGCGACGGTGGCGGACGCGGTCGGTGGGCCGCTCGGCGCCGACCTCGGTCGTTGCGCCGCCTGGCTCCGGCTCGGCGCGGACCCCGCCACCGTCTGGGGTGACCTGTCCGCGGACCCCGTGCTCGGCTCGGTCGGGCGGGCGCTCGTACGTGCCGCCGACATCGGTGCACCGGCTGCCGACGCCTTGGATCACCTGTCCGACGACCTGCGGCGGGATCGGCTGGTCGAGACCGAGGAGGTCTCGCGCCGGGTTGCGGTCAGGTCGGCCGGTCCGCTCGGGCTGTGCTTCCTGCCCGCCTTCGTGCTGGTGGGTGTCGCGCCAACCGTCGTCGGCGCCTTCGCCAACCTGCGCGGCTGATGCACAGACGGGCGAACCATGTCCCGCTGTCCCCAGAGCAGCGGTCGCGTCGCGCCACCAGCTCATCCACCCACCCAGGCTGGCGATGTCAGGCACGCCACGTCCGTCCTGGAGGTTCTCCATGACCAGCACCCGTTTGCCCGCCCGTCGCGACGACCGCAGGAGTGACCGTGGGATGACCACGTCGGAGTACGCCATCGGCACCGTCGGCGCCTGTGGCATCGCCGGCCTGCTCTACGAGCTGGTCGACTCCGGCTTCTTCACCGGCCTGTTCACCGACATCATCGGCAGCGTCGTCGACCTGCTGCCGTTCTGAGCCGTCGCGATGCCCGTTGCCCGGAACCGGTGGCGCATTCCTAGCCGGCGCTGTGCCGGCATGGTCACCGCCGAGGCGGCGCTGGTGCTGCCGGTGCTGGTCTGCCTGAGCGTCGCCCTGGCCTGGCTGGTGCTGGTCGGGGTCGCCCAGGTGCGCTGCGTCGACGCCGCGCGAGAAGCCGCCCGGCTGCACGCCCGCGGGGAGTCGGCCGAGGTGGTCGACCGTGCGGTCGCCCGGCTGGCGCCGGGTCCGGCGACCTGGCAGGTGGCTGAGCACGGCGGTCTGGTGCTCGTGACCGTGCGGACGTCGGTGCGCCCCCGGATCCCCGTGCTCGGGGACCTCCCGGCGTTGGGTCTCAGCTCCGATGCGGCGGCGGCGGAAGAGCCGGACGAGTGAGCGGTAGCCGTCGAGACGAGCGAGGGATCGCCACGGTTCTCGCGCTCGGTCTGGTCGTCGTGCTGCTGGTCGCGACCATGATCGGGGTCGGCGTGGTGCGGGTCGTTGCGGCGCGGCACGTAGCCGCCGCCGCTGCCGACCTCGGCGCGCTTGCCGGCGCCGCCGCGGTCGGGCGAGGCCAGCCGTGCGCGGCTGCCGCCCGGACGGTGCGCGCAAACGACGCCGAGCTGGTCTCGTGCCGGGTCAGCGGCGCCGAGGTGGTCGTTGTCGCCTCGGTGCGCTCCAAACCGCTGCTCGGCGCGAGCTGGGTTCCTCGCTCGTCCGCCCGCGCAGGCCCGGTGCGCTAGTCCGAACGCCGGCGGTACGGGGGAGGTTGCGGCGAGTGCGGCGGCGGCTGCGGCACCGGTTTCGCTGCCTCGCCGTCGGTCGACCGCGCTCCGGGCTGGGTGTCGGGTCGGGTAGCGGCCGGGCTGCCGTCCGGCTCGCGACCGGCCTCGCGGCGCAGCTCGCGTACCTCCCGGCGCCGATTTGCGCCGCGCCGCATCCCATTGAGCAGCAGGTACAGGCCGAGGGCCCCGACCGCCGCCGACGCTGCGCCGAGCCCGAACGCACCGGCGCCGGTCGTGTTGACGTCGATTCCGAGCGGGTCCAGCCGTACCGCTTCGCCGCCTCCGCCCACCACCGTCACCACCACCGCCGCGACCACGACCAGGATGACTACGCCGAATGCCGCCATCGGATCCTCCGGTGCTCAGATGGTGCTGCCGGGCGACATTGTGTCCGCTCTGCCGGCCAACAGCACGTCCAGCAGGGCGACCGCGCCGGCCTTGTGCAGCGGCTCGTTGCCGTTCCCGCACTTGGGTGACTGGACGCACGAGGGGCAGCCGGTCCGGCACTCGCACCCGGCGATCGCCGCGCGGGTCGTAGCGAGCCACTGCTCGACAACGTCGTAGCCGCGTTCGGCGAACCCGGCCCCGCCGGGGTGCCCGTCGTAGACGAAAACGGTCAGCTGGCCTGTGTCGCGGTGCAGAGCGGTCGAGACCCCGCCGATGTCCCAGCGGTCGCAGGTGGCGAACAGCGGCAGCAGCCCGATGGCCGCGTGTTCGGCGGCGTGCGCCGCCCCCGGCACGTCCGTCGAGCGCACGCCGCTGCTCACCACCCGCGCCTCGTCGAGCGTCCACCACACCGCGGCGGTCGTCAGCTGTCGCTGCGGCAGGTCGAGCGGCTCCTCGCCGAGCACCTCGCCGGTGAGCAGCCGGCGCAGGAAACCCACCACCTGGCTCGTCACCCGTACCGAGCCGAAGACGACGGTGGCCGCACCCACGCTCCGGCTGCGGCTGGTACCGACCACCTCGATGTCGGTGATCTCGCGCGCGGTGGTCGTCCAGTCGGGGTCGGCCCGCTCGACCAGCGCGACCGACGCCGCGAGGTCCAGCTCGCGCACGAGGTAGCTGCGGCCCTGGTGCAGGTGGACCGCCCCGGTGTGCACGTTGGTGTGCGCCGCGCCGGCGTCGACGGTCCCCAGCACACGTCCGTCGGGGTGCTCGACGACCTGCACCTGCGGCCCGCCGCTCGAACGGATGTCGGCGAGGTCGCAGGCCCGCTCGCGCCGGGTCCAGAACCAGCCGCGCGGTCGGCGCCGCAGCATCCCGTCCGCGGTGAGGGCGTCGACACCCGTGCGGGCATTGGGCCCGAACAGCTCGAGGTCGTCCTCGGTGAGCGCAAGCTCCTCGGCGGCCGCGCACAGGTGCGGTCCGAGGACGTACGGGTTGTCGGGGTCGCTGACCGTCGCTTCGAGCGGCTTGCCGAGCAGTGCCTCCGGATGCCGGACCAGGTAGGTGTCCAGCGGGTCGTCGCGCGCCACCAGGACGCCCACCGACGAGCGACCCCGGCGGCCGGCGCGGCCCAGCTGCTGCCACAGCGCCGCGCGGGTCCCGGGGAAGCCGGCTACCAGCACGGCGTCGAGCCCGACCAGGTCGATGCCGAGCTCCAGCGCGTTCGTCGCCGCCGCGCCGAGCAACCGGCCGCTGCGCAGCCCCTGCTCGAGCTCCCGGCGGTCCTCGGCCAGGTAGCCGCCGCGGTAGGCAGCGACCGAGTCCGCGAGCGACGGTTCGACGTTTGCGAGCTGCCGCTTGGCGCTCAGCGCGACCGTCTCGGCGGCCCGTCGCGATCGTACGAACGCGAGCGCCCGCACTCCGTCGACGACCAGGTCGCTCAGCAGCTCGGCCGTCTCCGCGGTCGCGGAACGCCGGGTCGGCGCGCCGTGCTCGCCGCGCATCTCGGTCAGCGGCGGTTCCCAGAGCGCGAGCACCCCCGGGCCACGTGGCGAGCCGTCGTCGGTCACCGCCGCCACCGGCAGCCCGGTCAACGTCGAGGCGCATGCAGCGGGCTCGGCGACCGTCGCCGACGCGAGCACGAACGTCGGTCCCGCGCCGTAGTGCGTAGCGACTCGCCGGAGCCGGCGCAGCACCTGGGCGACGTGCGAGCCGAACACGCCGCGGTAGTGGTGGCATTCGTCCACCACCACGTAGGCGAGGTTGCCGAGCAGCCGGGCCCAACGGGCGTGGCCCGGCAGCATTGAGCGGTGCAGCATGTCGGGGTTGGTCAGGACCCACGAGGCATGCTCCCGCGCCCAGTCGCGCTCGTCGCGCGAGGTGTCCCCGTCCACCGCCGTTGCACGCACCACCGGCAGGTCGCGCGCGATGTCGCCGAGCACGGCGAGCTGGTCGTGCGCCAGCGCCTTTGTCGGCGCGAGGTAGAGGACGGTCGGCTGATCCTTGACCCTGCCGGCCGCAGACCCGGTGATCGTCGACAGTCCCGGCAGCAGGTAGCCGAGCGACTTTCCCGACCCGGTGCCGGTCGCCACCACTACGTGGCGGCCCGCCCAGGCCAGCTCGGCGGCCTCCGCCTGATGGCTCCACGGCCGGTCCACCCCGTACCCGTGAAACCGGTGCACCAGCTCTGGCGGCGTCCAGGTCGGCCACGGCACCTGTCGACCGTCCCGGGCTGGCCACCGCTCCAGGTGCGTCAGCCGGCCGGCGCGCGCACGCCCCCTGGCCAGCCGCTCGAAGGACGCAACCGGGTCGGTTGCTGTCGACATCGCCATGTTTGTCGAGTCTCGCACGCGGCACCGTCAGTGCTGCCGACTCGGCACGCGGCCGTGATTGAATGCTGGCGGAGCCGGGACGACGAGGAGACGTTGTGGACCTGTCGCTGGACACGCGCAACGAAGGGGACTGGACGGTTGTCGCCGTTCGGGGGGAGATCGACGTCTACACCGCGCCCAAGCTGCGCGAGGCGCTCGTCGACCTGGTCAACGCCGGCCGGTACAACCTGGTCGTCGACGTCGAGGGGGTCGACTTCCTCGACTCGACCGGGCTCGGCGTCCTCGTCGGCGGGCTGAAGCGAGTCCGCGCCAACGACGGCAACCTGCGCATCGTGTGCACCCAGGAGCGGCTGCTCAAGATCTTCCGCATCACCGGCCTGACAAAAGTCTTCGCCATTCACGACTCCGTGGGCTCTGCGACCGACGGCTGAGCGGCCGACACCATGCCGCAGGTGGCGCAGGTCCAGATG
>Ga0136620_10000507_pt1 | contig 17709 bp, 18 predicted proteins | sample AntDrymUQ4162106_2_FD_104806 | JGI IMG/M metagenome (GOLD analysis project Ga0136620, IMG submission 104806) | Polar desert sand microbial communities from Dry Valleys, Antarctica - metaG UQ416 (21.06) | ecosystem: Environmental > Terrestrial > Soil > Desert | place: Antarctica: Dry Valley... | reverse complement strand
GTCCCGGGCGGCCAGCACGCGGCCTTCGATGCTCTCGACGAGCGCTGGACGTACTCTGTCTATCGCACCTTCTTCGAGCGCTGGGCGCTCTACGCGGAACACGCGGCAGAGGGTGGGAGGGACGCCCCCGCCCCGGAGATGGTTTACTCCCCGGCGCCCTAAGGGAAGGCTCCACCGCATGGACAACGACATCGTCAAGAGACTTGCCTGGACCGGCCTGCTGGCCGCCACCGGCGCGCTCGCGAGCATCGTTGCGACGCGAGGGGCGAGCCTGCTCTTCCGGCGCATCTTCGACGAGGACCCGCCCGAGTGAGCAGCGTTCCGCCAACAGGACGCGGCCCCCGCGACGACCAGCGCTCGGTCGGCGAGCTGGTCATCGACATCTCGGAGAAGACCTCGTACCTGGTGCGCGAGGAGATTCAGCTCGCCAAGGCCGAGGTCACCGAAAAGGCGACCAAGCTCGGCCAGGGCGCCGGGATCGCGATTGCGGCCGGAGTCTTCGTGCTGATGGGGCTGGCGATGCTGATGCACGGCATCGCCTGGCTGCTCAACGACCTCTTCTTCTCCGAGCACGTCTGGATCGGGTTCATGATCGAGGCGCTGTTCTGGTTCGCGGTCGCCGCCGCCGCGGGCCTGTTCGCGTATCGCAAGTTCCAGGCCGGGTCGCCGCCGACCCCCGAGCTCGCGATCGAGGAGGCCAAGCGCGTCAGGCAGGCCTTCGACACCGAGCCCGAGGGCACGCTCGGCGGGGCGCAGGCCCCGCTGACCGGGTCCCAGACCCCGCTGGGAGGACCGACCCGGTGAGCGACGACAAGTCCGACGTCTACGTCAGCGGCGCCGGAGAGCCGGTCGCGCGCCCTGCGCGCGTCCCACAAGAGCGCACGGCGGCGCAAATCCGCGAAGACATCGAGTCGACGCGAGTCGAGCTCTCGAACACCGTCGGGACGCTGCGCGGTCGCGTCAACGAGCTCACCGACTGGCGCGCCCAGGTGCGCGAGCACAAGCGTGAGCTGGTCATCGGCGCCGCGGTCGCGGGCTTCGTGGTCGGCGGCCTGATGGCGCTGCGCCGCCGCGGCCGCTAGCTCGACGAGCACAACGGCGCCTCGCTCGGGCGGGCGCGTTCAGGCGTCCGGAAGCGGCGAGCCCGCGAAGAGAAAGAACCACACGCCCATCGAGACCAGGGCGGCGATCGCGGTGCCCGCGAGGATGATGTCGAGCGCGCTCGTCGGCGCGTGGAGGTCGCGCTCCTCGCTGAGGCTGCGACGCCACGCCGGAGCGAGCTTCTTGGTCGGGGCCGTCCCGACGATCCGCTGGTGCATTCCGTCGAGTCGCCGCAGCAACGAGAACATCACCAGCATCGTCGAGGGCACGCCGATTGCCACCACCGCGTAGGCCTTGAGGCTCGCGTCGAGCGAGCCGTCGATGTGCGAGGCGAGCCACAGCCAGGCGAGCGGCACCGCCAGCCACAGCACCAGGCTTCCGAGCACCATCAGCACGATCAGGCTCGCTGCCGCCACTCCGTTGACGCGTTGAGCCAGCATCTCCAAGTCAGCTTAGCGAGGCGCCTGAGCCGTCCTGCCGCGTCCGAAGTCCCTTACCCAGCCCCGTCCAGCAGCGACTTCGGCACCCCACCGACCCCCAGCAGCCCCGGTCCGACGTGGGCCCCGATCACAGGGCCGACCTCGGACACGAAGACGGGCTCGGAGTCGAAGACCTGGCGGCACTCCTCGACGAGGTGACGGGCAGCCTCGGGGTCCTGGATGTGCTGGACGACCCAGGCGTCGGCGCCGTCGGCATGGCGCTCGCGCGCGTATTCGATCAGGCGCTCGAAGGCTCGCCGGCGGGTCCGCACGCGCTCGACGGGGGTGATCTCCTCCTCGAGGGTGAGGATCGGCTTGATCTTCAGCGTCGATCCGAGCAGCGCCCGCGCGGCGCCGATTCGCCCGCCGCGGCGCAGGTACTCGAGCGTGTCGATCGCGAACCACATCTTCAGAGCCTCGCGGGTCGCGCCGGCGCGCTCGACCACGGCCTCGGGGTCTGCCCCCGCGCCGGCGGCTCGCGCCGCGGCCAGCACGACGAGGCCGAGCCCGCCGCCTCCCGAGCGGCTATCGACGACGCGGACGCATTCGCCTCCCCGGTCCTCCTTGACGAGCCGTTCCCGCGCCTGGACGGCGGCCTCGTAGGTCCCGGAGATGCTTGCCGAGAGGTGGATCGAGACGATCTGGTCGCCGGCCTCGAGCAGCGGCTCCCAGGCGGAGATCAGGTCGCCGACCGAGGGCTGCGAGGTCGTGACCGCCTCGTCGCTGGTCCGTAGCCGCTCGTAGAACTCAGCGTAGTCCTCGATCTCGGCCTCACGCTCCTCATGGCCATCGAGTGACACGTAGAGGCTGACCTGGGTGATCGAGTTCTCGTCGAGCAGCTCGCGCGGCAGGTAACCGGTGGTGTCGCAGACAATCGCGGTTCGGCCCACGCCTTCGGTTTTATCACGCGTCAGGCGTCGTCACCGCGCCGCGGGCGCCGGGGCGCCATCATGCGCGTCGTGGAAAGCGCCCTGCCATGAGTGCCGCCGGCGAAGCCCGCGACGATGCGGTCGTCCTGTACCGCTGCCGCACGCCCACGAACGTCCTTTGTCCATGCGGCGCTGTCGAGCGCAGGCTGCGAAAGCTCGGGATCGAGCACCGCACCGAGCGCCTCACCTACCGGCGCCGCGACCGCCCGGAGATCGTCGAGCTCACGGGCCAGGACCGGGTTCCCGTGCTCATCGACGGTGACGAGGTCGTCCACGACTCGCGGCGCATACTTCAGTACCTCGACCACGAGCACCGCGAGCCGAATGAGCTCGCCGACGGCGAGGATCGCAGCCACCCAGGCTGATCTCGCCGGTCACCGGTCCGCCCTATACAATCTGTAGCGATGGAAACACCCGACTCAGCGATCACGCTCACCGACAAGGCTGCGGACAAGATCCGCGAGCTGCTGTCCGGTCAGCAGGACGCCGACGACCAGGTGCTGCGCGTCGCCGTCCGCGGCGGCGGCTGCTCGGGCTTCGAGTATGCGCTCGCGTTCGACAAGCAGCGCGACGATGACAATGTCTTCGAGCACAACGGCGTCTCCGTCGTCGTCGACAAGGTCAGCATGCAGTTCGTCTTCGGGTCCGAGGTCGACTTCGTCGACGGGCTCCAGGGAGCGGGGTTCTGTGTCAACAACCCCAACGTCGTCGCCGCATGCGGCTGTGGTTCTTCCTTCCAGGTCAAGGAAGACGCGGCCGAGCAGACGGCCGCCGTCTAGCCCCTCACTCTTCGCCCACGTCCGCCAGCTCGTCGGCGAGCAGGTCCATCAGCAGGCTGTCGTGCCAGTGGCCGTCCGCGCCGCGCTCGTAACGCCGCATCACGCCGACGGGACGAAACCCGACCGCCTCATAGGCCGCGATCGCGCGCCGGTTCTCGAGCGCGGGGTCGATCGTCAGACGGTGATGGCCGCGCTCCTCGATCAGCCACCGCGCCGCTAGCCGCAACGCTGCGGGCCCGAAGCCCCGGTCCTGAAACTCGGGCGCCAGGGCGATGTCGAGGCCGGCGTGCCTGTAGTCGGGCTCGTTTTCCTCTGCAAAGCCGAGCCATCCGGCCAGCGAGCCGTCGACCTCGATCGCGAACGCCGCGCCCTCGTTGCGCAGCTCGTCACGGGTTTGTGCGGCGTCGCCCTGGGCACCCCACCATTGGCGCACGCCATCCGCGGCGACGACATCGGCAAGCTGCTCGGTTGCCGACTCGTCGAGCGGTCGCAGGGTCACGGCCCCGGCGCGCAGCGTCGGGAGCACGCCGGCGCTGTCAGCCGGTCAGCTCGGCTCGACCTGAAGCGGCGCGCTCTGACCGGGCGGGCGCTGCTCGTCGGCCGGAGGCTGGGAGGCGGCGGCTTCTTGCGGCTGCTCGACGCCGACCAGGTCGGCAAGCTCCCCGGACTCGAACATCTCCTCGATGATGTCGCAGCCGCCGACGAGCTCGCCGTTGACGTAGAGCTGCGGGAAGGTGCGCCAGTCCGAGATCTCGCCCGTGACCTCGCGCAGCGGTTCGAGCGCCGGCAGCACGTCGATCGCGCCGTATTCGACCTGGAGCTGCTCGAGGACGCCGGCGACGCGCATCGAGAATCCGCAGCGCGGAGCATCCGGGGTGCCCTTCATGAACAGCAGCACGTCGTTGTCACGTATCGCCTGCTCGACCTGCTCGCGTATCGCCGGATCAGCCATCTGCTGCGCTCCTTCTCGGTCGTGCTTCGCCTCTTTGCAGAAGCTTACGCAGTGGCGTCGCCTGGCCGCGCCTCGGCGGCGCTCGTGCTCACCGAAAGAGCGTGGATCGAGCCGTCGTCGAAGCGCTCGGAGACCGCGCCCTTGACGAGCCGGTGCTGGTCGATACGGCTCAGCCCGGCGAACTGCGACGCGCTCACGGTGGCTCGCAGGTGGTCCAGCGTCCCGGTCTCGTCGACGACCTCGACCTCGGCGCCAGGCAGGGCGCGCTCGATCATCTGCTTGATCTCGGCTAGGTCCGCTGCCATCCGGAAGCCCGCCTAGCCGGCGACGCGCTGTGCGCCCGCGGCTACCTCGACCATTTCCTCAACGCGACAGAACTTGATCCGCGGGCGACCCTGCGGCTTGCCACGCTCCTGCTCGGCCGCATCGATCGCCTGCCAGCCCTCGAAGCTGACGAGATCTGGTCGGCGCTCGCGCAGCAGCGCCTCGATTGCACTGCCGCCGGCGTGGGGCGGATCGGGCATCCGTCCCGTCTCCACGTCCTCCAACATGCTCTCGACGGTCTCCTGGGAGTCCTTCTTGTTCGTGCCGATGACGCCGCTGGGCCCACGCTTGATCCAGCCGGTGGCGTAGTGGCCTCGTAGCTGTTCTCCGCTGGCCGGATCGATCAGGCGGCCGGCCTCGTTGGGGATCACGCCGCGGCGCTCGTCGTAGGGCACGCCATCGACGCCGGTCCCCTTGTAGCCGATCGAGCGCAGCACGAGTCCGGTTTCGATCTCCTCGCGCTCCCCGGTGTCGTGGGGTCGGATCGCGCCGCTGTCGTCGCGCTGAAGCTCGTTTCGCCCGACGACGATCCGCTCGACCTTGCCGTCGCCCTGGATCTCGATCGGGGAGGCGAGAAAGCGCAGCACGATCCGCTTCGGCTTGCCCTGCGGTGGCTTGGCTGCGAACTGCTCGAAAATCTCGACGTTCTTTCGCGCCGTGATGTCGGCCTCCGACTCGAGGAACTCGCGGCTCAGCGCGTCGAGCTCGATCTCGGCGGGGTCGATATGGATGTCCGCGTCGTGCATCTCGCCCAGCTCGCGCACCTCGGGGTTGGTGAATGCGGCCTGCGCCGGCCCGCGGCGGCCGAGCACGACGATCTCGCGGATCTGGCTGTCGGCCAGCGCCTCGATCGCGTGGTCGGCGGTGTCGGTGACCTCGAGCTCGCCGCGCGTCAGCGCCAGCATGCGGGCGACGTCGGCGGCGACGTTGCCGTTTCCGATTACGACGGCGCGCTCACACGACAGGTCGAACTCGTGGTCGGCGTAGTCGGGGTGGGCGTTGTACCAGCCGACGAAGGCGGTGGCCGGCCCGCTGCCGGGAAGCTCCTCGCCCGGGATCTGAAGCCTGCGGTCGGTCTCGGCGCCGTAAGCGTAGATCACGGCGTGGTAATGCCGGGCGAGCTCGGGAGCCGAGATGTCACGGTCGAGCTGCACGTTGCCGAAGAAGCGAAACCCGTCGCGGGCCGCGGTCTTCTCATACACGCGCGTGACCGACTTGATCTTCGGGTGATCGGGGGCGACGCCGCCGCGGACGAGTCCGAAGGGCGTGGGCAGGCGGTCGAGCATATCGACCTCGACGCTCGCGGTTTCGTGCTTGAGCAGAGCCTCGGCGGCGTAGAAACCGGCCGGACCGGAGCCCACGATCACGGCGCGGAGGGGGTTGTCTGGCGTTCCGGGGGGCACGGCGAAGGCGAGAGGTTAGCGCCGGTACGGGGGCCGCTCGCTCAGGCGATCGCGGGTGCGCCGGCGGCCGTCGCGGCGCCGTCGAGCGCGTCCAGCGCATGCGCCACCGACATCGCGACGCAGGTGAAGATCGGGGTGTCGCGCAGCGTGTAGGCGCTCGACTCCGAGCCACGCAGCTCCTGCACGAGGTCGAGGAACTGCCCCGGGTCGTCGGCCTCGAACGAGACCACGAACTCCTGGTCGTCGAGACCGAACGAGTAGGCCGTGTTGATCGTGATCTCGGGGTAGCGGCGGCCGATTTCGATGTGCTCCGCCATGATGCTCTGCCGCTCCGCGGCGCTCTTGCGATACCAATCGCGGCGTTTCCAAAATGGGTAAACGAACAGGTAGCGTCGTTCCGAGGTGCAAATCTCGGGGCGTGCCGCCTCCTCCGAGTACTGCGAGCGCTTCGTCATCGCGAGGTAGGAGTGCGGGATCGTCGCCCAGCGGGCAAGCCCGCTCTGGGCCAAAACGACGTGGAAGGTGTGGATGTCGTCGAGCGCCGGGCTCTGGGCGAGCAGCAGCAGGTCCGTGTCGCCCCGCGTGCCCACCGTCGAGTAGGCCCGCAGCGAGCGGTCACGCGCATAGTCCTCGCAGGCGGCGAGAAACTCGCGCTTGTCCTCCGCGCGCGCCTCGGCGTCACGACGATGCCACGCGGGGTCGAGCTTGAAGAAGCTGAACTTGGCAAAGGTGCGGTCGGCCATGTCCATCAGATCGTATAAGCGCGCGATCGCCGCCCTGGCGAGCGCAATCGCGGCTGCGTGCGCACTGGCCGCCGCGCCGGCGCAGGCGGACGATGGCGCTTCGGCCACGATGGCGTCCGCCCCCTCCACGCCACGGGTAACGCTCGCGGTGCTGCCCGGCGACACCACCCACCGCGGACTCGGCGCGGTGCAGGGAATCTCACCCGGTGCGCTGAGCGCGGGACTCGCCAGCGTCCCCGCGGTGCAGACGTTCCTCGACATCGGTCAGGGCAACCGGTTATTCGGCTCGCTTTACGGTCGCCCGCTTCCGGCGCTTCACATTGTCGGCGGCAGGGTGCCCCCCGCGACCTGGCAATCGGTCACCGAGCGCGCGCGCGACGCTCCGGCCGACATCGTTCCCGGCCTGCTCGCGACGACGATCCGGACGGAGTCGCACGGTCGCGCGGTGGCCGTCGCTGATCCGCTTGCGGGCCTCGCGGGGCTCGTCGTCGTCGATCCCTCGGGCCGAGTCCGTGGTGATGGCGACTGTCCCGCCGGCGGCTGCCCGGGCCTCAACCTCGTCGCGGCCGAACTGCAAGAGCTGCCGAAGCTGATCGCCGGCCTACGCGGGGAGGACCTCCTGATCGCGCTGGAGCGGCCGCCTCCCGAGGCCGGGCGCCTGCTCTCCGTCGGCATCGCCGGAACGGGGTTCGACGGCCTGCTGGTCTCCGACAGCACGCGGCTGCCAGGCCTCGTCTTGACGACCGATATCGGGCCGACGGTCCTCGAGCGGCTCGGAATTGCCGTGCCCGCCGAGATGAGCGGAAGTCCGATCCGGACCGAGGGCGAGGCGGAGTCCGCCGAGGTCGCCGCGCTCGAGGGCCGCCTGATCGAGGTCCGGCCGCGCCGCGGCCCGGTCATCGGGACCAGCGTCCTCGTATGGATCGCGCTCACGGTGCTCGCCGCCGCGCTGCTCGGCCCTCGTGCGGCCCGGATCGGCCTCGCGCTGCTGGCGCTGTCGGCGATCTACCTGCCCGCGTTGCTGCTGCTCACGGCGGCGCTCGAGCCGAGCGAGTGGCTCGAAGCATTGATCGTCGGCGTCAGTGGACCCCTCCTCGCGGCGGCGACCCTGGCGCTGCTGCGCGGCTGGGCCGCGATCGCATTTGCCTGTGGTGCGACGGTGGTGGCCTACGCGATCGACGTCGTCGTCGGTTCGCCCTTGACCGCGCTGTCGCTGATGGGACCGAACCCCGCGCTCGGTGTGCGCTTCTACGGGATCGGCAACGAGCTCGAGGCCACCGTGGCGCCGCTCGTGCTGCTCGGGACAGGGGCAGCTCTCGTGGCATGGTCGCGCCGCGGCAGCGGCAGCGGTCCCACCGCTGCGCTGGCATTCGGGCTCGCCTGCCTGCTCGCGATCGTCGCCTTCGCTCCCGGGCGCTTCGGCGCCGACGTTGGCGCCGCGATCGTGCTCGCGGTCGGTGGTGCGGTGGCCGCCGCGATGGTGCTCGCAGAAGCGCGACGACGCACGCTGCTGCTCGTGGTCGCCGCACCCCTCGTCGCGCTCGGCGCCCTGGCGGCCGCCGACCTGGTGCTCGGAGGCGACGCGCACCTCAGCCGATCGGTGCTCGAGGCGGGTGGGTTCGACGAGGTTGCCCAGGTCGCGGAGCGTCGCCTGCGGCTGTCCGCGGCGAGCTTTCAGAACACCCTGGGCTCGCCGTTCCTGCTCGTCGCAGTTGGCCTGATCGTCGCCGCGGTCGTCTGTCGGCAGCGGATCGCGTCGTGGTTCGACGGCGCTCGCCCTGCGCTCGCCGGCTTCGTCGGCGCCGGCGCCGCGATCGTCATCGGCACGCTGGCCAACGACTCCGGGGTCCTGCTGCTGATGATCGGCACCGGGTTCCTGGCGCTGTTCGCGGGGTTTGCATGGGCGATGCGGGGCGGTGAAACCTCGCCTACGCCCTCGTTTAGGTCATTTAGACGAGGGCAGCCGCCCTCCTAGCCGCCTGCTATCGCCTCCCTTTGGTGCCTGCAGCGCCGCTTTGCCCCAAGAGCCCACTGTTACGATCGTTCGATGCGGATCGCGCTTGTCACGCCATATTCCTGGACCTATCGCGGAGGCGTGAACCGCCACGTGGAGGCTCTCGCGGAGGAGTTTCTCGGCCGTGGCGACGACGTCCGCGTGCTCGCTCCATGGGACCCCCCCGACCGCATCAGCCGCATCCTCCACAGAGCACCGGCCGAGGACCGCGCGCAGCCTGACTATCTCGTGCCGCTGGCGCGCACCTTCGGGTTCTCGGTCAACGGCTCGATCGGCAACCTCTGCCCGTTTCCCGAGGGCATCGCCGAGCTGCGCCGCGAGCTGCGCGACAGCGATCCCGACGTCGTTCACGTCCACGAGCCGCCGGCGCCGCTGATCGGCTGGGACGCCTGCGCCTACCCCGGCGCGCCGGTCGTCGGCACCTTCCACGCGTACTCGACCAAGCCGGTCCCGAACGCGATCGCAAACCTGCTGGGGGCGCGACGCCGCTTCAACCACCTCCACGCCAGAGTGGCCGTCTCCGAGGCCGCCGCCTGGACCGGGCGCCGCTTCTTCGGCGGCGACTATCGGATCATTCCCAACGGCGTCGACCTCGACGGTCCCCCCACGGGCCCCAAGCCCGCGCACGACGAGCTGCGGATCCTGTTCGTCGGGCGGCCCGAGGAACGCAAGGGGCTGCCGGTCCTGCTCAGCGCGTTCTCGGCCCTGATCCAGCACGTCCCGGCGCGGCTCGAGATCGTCGGCACGAGCGCCGGCGAGCTCGAGCCCTACCTCGCCGACCCCGAGGTCGCGGACTCGATCGAAGCGCACGGCCGGGTCCCGCGAACCGAGCTGTGGCAGCGGCTTCATGACGCCGACGTCCTCTGCGCGCCCTCGCTCAGCGGCGAGAGCTTCGGAATGGTGCTGATCGAGGCCTTCGCCGCGGGCACGCCCGTGGTCGCCACCGACAACGCCGGTTACCGCGACGTCGTCACCGACGGTGAGGACGGCGTGCTCGTCCCGCCCGCCGACCCGCAGCGCCTGGCCGAGGCGCTTCAGGCGATGCATCTCGATCCCGAGCGCCGCGAGGCGATGGGGGCCCGGGCGCGCGAGACGGCGCGCCGCTACGCGTGGCCGCGGATCGCGGACCAGCTCACCGACGTCTACGAGCTCGCGATCGAATCTCCCGCGCCCAGCGGCGCCGCCGAGCGCATCGTCAAGCGCGCCGGCCTCGCACCCGCGACCGGAGGACCGAGGCGCCCTCCGGAGCGCCTGCCGTCGCTCGATCCCGAGCCCGGCGGTGGCCGCGGAGCGCTGATCCGCCGCGTCGCGATGTGGGCCGCCGGCCTGCTCGCGGTGGGGCTCACGGCGCTGGCTGCCAACCGGATCGGGCTCGACAGCGTCGCCGAGAGCTTCGTGCGATCGAAGCCGGGATGGGTGGTGATCGCGCTCGGCCTGATGATGGCCTCGATGTTCGTGCGCGCGGCGTCGTGGTACGCGATCGTGCGGGCGGCCCTGCCCGGGCGGCCGGTCCGGCGCCGCGACATCACGTCGGGGACGATGGTTGGCGTGCTGATGTCGGCGACGTTGCCCGCGCGCCTCGGCGAGCCGGCCAGGGCGATGGTCGTCGCGCGGCGCATGGGGCGCATGCGCGAGACGTTCCCCGTCGTCGTCGGCACGCTCGTCTCGCAGACGTTGCTCAACATCCTGGCGCTCGTGATCCTCGGGATCGTGATCGTCTCGACCACCGATCTCTTTCATCAGAACCAGAAGGCCTTCTTCCTCATCAGCCTCGTGCCCGTGCTGCTGCTGGCGGGCGTCGCCGCGGCGCCGTCACTCGTACGCCAGAGCGGGAGCGGCCGCATCGCGCGCTTCGCGGCGACGGCGCGGCGCAGCCTGCTTGCGGTGCGCTCCGGCCTGACGGTGTTTCGCGACGTGCGCCGCGGGTCGTTCGCGGCCGGGGCTCAGCTCTTCGCGTGGGCGCTGCAGGCACTGTCCTGTTATGCGCTCTTTGAGGCGCTCGGACTCAACTTCGACGGAGAGATCGCCGCCGCGGCGGCGGTCCTGTTCGCCGTCAACGTCACCGCGGTGGTGCCCGCGACGCCGTCGAACATCGGCGTCTTCCAGCTCGCGGTGATCAGCGTGCTGTCGGGCGGCTTCGGGGTCGGCGCCGCGGACGCGCTCGCCTACGGGATCATCCTCCAGGCGGTCGAGATCGCGACCGCAGTGGCGCTCGGCGTCCCGGCCCTGGTCCGCGAGGGCGTCACCTGGCGGGACCTGCGCCTGCGCGCCCTGCAGACCGCCCCCGTGCGGCTGTCGCGCGACGCCGATCGAGCCGGGCAGTCCGCGCCCACCGCCTAGGTTCACCGACGTTGCCTCGATCCCGCTAAGCCACAACGGCTGGACGTCGCTGCCTTGAAGCGCTCTCGCTCGGCGCTGATCGTGCTCGCCGACGGGGCGCGGCCGGAGGCGTTCGAGGCCCTGCTCGAGGCGGGCGAGCTTCCCAGCATCCGCGACCACGTCGTCGAGCGCGGCTCCTACCGCCGCGCGACATCGACCTTCACCAGCACGACCGGCCCCGCACACGTCCCGATCCTCACCGGCTGCTTCGCGGGAACGGCCGACGTACCCGGATATCGCTGGTTCGACCGCTCGGCGTACAGGCCGGGACTCTGGCCCGGGCAGTGGTGCATGCGCAGCTACAACGGCCCCGAGGCCTGGTGGCTCAACAGCGACGTCTCGCCACGAGCGCGCACCCTGTTCGAGCTAACCGACAACCCGGTCAACGTCTTCGGCGTGCTGACTCGCGGGGTGCCGGCGGACAACAACCTCTATGGCCGTCGCAAGCAGCTGTTGTGGCCCTACATCCACTACTCGCAGCGCTGGGGCGACGCCGAGCCATGGGCTGCGCGCGGGCTCGCCGCAGCCGCCGCGATGCAGAGCGAGCTGCGGTTCGTCGCCTTTCCCGGCATCGACTGGTTCAGCCATTACGTCGATCCCGCGGGCGACGGCGCGCTCGATTGCTACCGCGGTATCGACCGCGCCGTCGGCGCCGCAGCCGGCGAGCTCCGACGGGCCCGTGCTTACGACGACACGCTGATCGTGCTGTGCAGCGACCACGGCCACACTCCGGTCCAGACCCACTACGACCTTCCGGTGCGCCTCGAGGAGGACTTCGGCCTTCGCACCGCCTACCACAGCCGCGACGTCTTCAAGCGCGACCCCGACGCCGTCGCCTGCGTGTCGGGCAACGGCATGGCGCACGTCTATCTGCGGGGCGCGGGCTGGGACGCGCCGGCGCCGTCGCGCGACGAGATCGACCGTCGCCACCCCGGACTGCGCGAGGGACTGCTCGCCGAGCCCGGCGTGGACCTCGTGATCACCCGTGACGGTGAGCGTGGCGCCTGGATCGAGAGCCGTCGCGGCGCCGCGCGCCTATCCGAACACGAGGGCGGTGTTGCGTACTCGCGGCAGCAGAGCGACCCGTTTGGCTGGAACGACCTACCTGGGCGGATGTCGTTTCAGGACGCGCTGGGACTGACGTTCGAGACGGGGCACCCCGACGCCCTCGTCCAGATCGCGCAGCTCTTTCGCTCCCGCCGCAGCGGCGACCTGATCGTCTCCGCAACTCCCGGATGGGACCTGCGCGAGCGCTATGAGCACCCCGAGCACTTCTCCTCGCACGGGGCGCTTCACGCCGGCCACATGCTCGTTCCCGTCGCCGCCAGCGCCCTGCTCGCCGAGGGCCCGATGCGCACGGCTGACGTTTTCGCGACGGTGCTTGCGCACCTCGGCCATGAGATTCCGGCCGGGACCGACTCCGTCTCGCGGCTCGCCGCGGACTGATCAGGCAGCCACTGCGAGCTGCGCCGGGAAGTCCTCGAGCAGCTCGGCCAGGCGCTCAGTCGCCTCGATCTGGGGGCAGTGGCCGCACAGCTCGACCATCTCGAGCGTCGCCTGGGGAAGCTCGCTCAGGACGCGCTGCGAGCCACGCGACAGCACCATGATGTCGCTGTCGCCCCAGACGACGAGGACCGGGCAGCGAATCCGCTTCAGCTTGAACGGGTCACGTAGCTCCGGCAGCAGCCGGTGGCCCGTCGCGAGGATGCGGATCGCGTCGCGCCGAGAGCGCACGTGGCCGGTGAACGCGTCGACGACCTCGTCGGGGACGTCGCCGGGCCGCAGAAAAGCGAACGTGCGGTACATGCGGCCGACGACGGACCGCACGACGGCCTCGGGGACGGGGATCGGTGAACGCAGCACCGCCCGCAGCACGCCCTCGCCCTCGATGATCGCGAGCCAGCGCGCCATCTCGAGGCCTGCGGGAGCGATCGGCACGACACCGGCGAGCGGCAGCTCGGGACGCTGGGCGGCGCGCAGCGCGACGCAGCCCCCGAGCGAGTTTCCGGCGAGGACCGCCTCCGCGCCCGGGCCCGGGCCGAGCTCGGCGATCGCGTGGCGCACCGCTGCCGCGGCGAAGCGGTCGAGCTGGGGCAGCACGTCGCCCTCGCGGTCGAGCCGCGACGCGGCGCCGAAGCCGGGGAGGTCAACGGCGAGCGCCGCGCGCCCGCGCCGCGCCAGCTCGGCGAGCAGCGGTCGCCACGTGTCGGCGCTGTCGGCAAAGCCGTGGAGAAGGACGATCGGGGGACCTGACCCGGCCACCTCGAGGGCTCGTGTCCCGGCGCCCGCCAGGTCCAGAGTCCCCTCCCGGATCGTCGCGCCCATCGCGACGAAACCTAGACCGGGCCGCGGACGCCGGGGCCGCTCGGCGGCGAGGACGCCGGTGGCGACGATGTCGCTACCCTAAGCGCCCGCCGACCGCTCCCACCGCGTCGGCGGCCTTACCCATGGCCCTCTCCAACGTCTCAGGCTTCCCCCGCATCGGCCCCGCGCGCGAGCTCAAGTTCGCGACCGAGGGGGCCTGGAAGGGCGAGGTCTCCTTTGACGACCTGCTGGCGACGGCGAAGCAGATCCGGGTCGACAACTGGCGCTTTATGTCCGAGCAGGGAATCGACCTGATCCCGTCCAACGACTTCTCGCTCTACGACCAGGTGCTCGACACGATCGCGCTCGTCGGCGCTGTGCCCGAGCGCTACGGCTTCGATGGCGACCAGGTCGACCTCGACACCTACTTCGCGATGGCGCGCGGGCGCCAGGCCGACGGGGTGGACGTCACCGCGATGGAGATGACGAAGTGGTTCGACACCAATTATCACTACATCGTCCCCGAGCTCGGGCCGGACACCAGCTTCTCGCTGTCGAGCCAGAAGCCCTTCGACGAGCACGCCGAGGCGATGGCCGAGCTCGGCATCGACACCGTGCCCGTACTGGTGGGGCCGGTCTCCTTCCTCTTGCTGGGCAAGTCGGCCGACGGCGTCGACGAGGACTTCGACCGATTGACGCTGCTCGACGACCTGCTCGAGGTCTACGGCGAGGTCCTTGAGCGCCTCGCCGAGCAGGGCGCCTCGTGGGTCCAGCTCGACGAGCCCTGCTTCGTCATGGACCGCTCCGAGCACGAGCTCGGCGCTCTGCGGGTCGCCTACGAGGAGCTGTCGCGCGTCAAGGAGCGGACCCGGATCGTCGTCAAGACCTACTTCGACCACGTCGGCGACGCCTACGGGGTGCTTCGCGACCTTCCGGTCGAGGGCGTCGGCCTCGACTTCCACCGCGGCCGCCACAACGTCGAGCTGATCGCAAAGCAGGGCGGCCTCGAGGACCGGACGCTGTTCGCGGGGATCGTCGACGGGCGCAACGTCTGGATCAACGACCTCGAGCACAGCCTCGACCTGCTCGGGGGCCTCGAGACCCACTGCGAGGAGCTCGTCGTCTCGACGTCGTGCTCGCTGCAGCACAGCCCGGTCGACCTCGATGCCGAGCCGGCGGGCGTCGACGAGGACCTCGACGACGAGCTGCGCTCGTGGATGGCGTTCGCGAAGCAGAAGGTCGGCGAGGTCGCCGTGCTGGCCCGCGGGCTCGGCGAGGGACGCGAGGCGATCGCCTCCGAGCTCGACGCCAACGACCGCGCGCTCGAGGACCGCCGCAACTCGCATCGCACCCGCAACCCCGAGGTGCGCTCGCGCGTCGAGGCGCTCGATGCCTCCGACGCCCAGCGCGACAGCGACTTCGAGGCCCGCCGCGAGGCCCAGCGCCCCAACCTCGGCCTGCCGCTGTTCCCGACGACGACGATCGGCTCCTATCCCCAGACAGCCGAGATCCGCAAGGCGCGCGCCGAGCTGCGCGAGGGCACGATCGACCAGGACGAATACGAGACGCGGATGCGCTCCGAGATCGAGCGCGTGATCCGCTTCCAGGAGGACGTCGGCCTCGACGTGCTCGTCCACGGCGAGCCGGAGCGAAACGACATGGTCCAGTACTTCGCCGAGCAGATGGAGGGCTACGTCTTCACCCAGAACGCCTGGGTGCAGTCATATGGCTCGCGCTACGTGCGCCCCCCGATCATCTTCGGCGACGTGCGCCGCCCGGCCCCGATGACTGTCGACTGGACGCTGTATGCGCAATCGCTGACCGACAAGCCCGTCAAGGGGATGCTCACCGGCCCCGTGACGATGCTGCAGTGGTCCTTCGTGCGCGACGACCAGCCCGATGAAGAGACCTGCGAGCAGCTCGCGCTGGCGATCCGCGACGAGGTCTCCGACCTTGAGCAGGCTCAGATCAAGGTGATCCAGGTCGACGAGCCCGCGATCCGCGAGGGCCTGCCGCTGCGCCGCGACCGCTGGGCCGAGTACCTGGAGTGGGCCGTCTACACCTTCCGCGTCAGCGTCGCCGTGGTCGCCGACGAGACCCAGATCCACACCCACATGTGCTACTCGGACTTCGGCGACATCATGGAGCAGATCCAGCAGATGGACGCCGACGTGCTGCTGATCGAGGCGGCGCGCTCGCGCATGGAGCTGCTGGCTGACTGGGAGCGCACCGGCTACCGCCAGGATATCGGCCCCGGCGTCTACGACATCCACTCACCGCGCGTCCCACCGACCGAGGAGATGGAGGAGCTGCTGCGGGCCGCGTCCGACGTGCTCGAGCCGGCCCAGATCTGGGTCAACCCCGACTGCGGTCTGAAGACACGCGCCTGGCCCGAGACCGAGGCCGCGCTGCGCAACATGGTTGACGCCGCCAAGCAGGCGCGCGAGCAGCTAGTTCCCGCAGCCGAGTAGTCGCGTCATCCTTGATAATCGACGACGCGTAGAAGTGAGCTAGCTGTAGTTCCTCACCACGTTGTTCACAGCTAGCCCACGAGCTCGCGCCTGCCGGCGAACTCGACCTGGATCGCGTCGCGCTCGAGGTCCGGGTACGGAGGCAGTCCCTTGACACTGCGGATCACGTGCGCCCGGCCGAACTTCGTCTCGACGACGGAGTGCGGAGCTCGAGGGCAAGCGACGCGTCTGACTCGTCCTCGGCCAGCTCCGCGAGAATGGCTGCGAGCCGCCGCAGGTTCTCGGCATTCGGGTCGGGCACGAGGTCGAGATCGGCGGTGAACCGTTCGTGGCCGTGAACCGTGACCGCCAGCCGCCTATGACCACGAACTTCACCCCGGCATCGACCAGCGCCCGCATTAGCGGCGCGGGCCGGAAGGGAACGTCGCTCACTCGCGACTCCAAGTCAGTTCGTAGAGAGCTGTCGCCCGCCGCGTTCGCTCCGCCGGACTCAGTCGCCTGAAGGCCGAGAGCCGCGCCCGCTCGTCGTCGTCGATGCCTCGACGCAGCTGCTCCACCAGGGCGTCGAAGAGAGCGCGCCGCGCCTCTTCAGGAGATCTTCCCTCCGCGTGCACGCCTTCGATCTCGCGCCAGCGCGCGACGAAGACGCCGCGCTCGTTGGGACCCATGACTGTCGCGGTTGGGTCGACCCGCTTCATGTCGATGACCATAGCCAGGGCGTCGAGTCAGGCGGAGTGCTGACGCGCGGCCTCAGGGTCGCCACGGCGCAGCGCCGCGGCCGGTCTAGCGCTGGCGGCCGAGACCGAGCCGGTTGCGCAGGCCGCGCGAGTTGAAGAAGCGGTACATGTTGCGGATGATTGAGCGCTTGCGGTTGCCGTACGGGAACCACTGCAGCTCGGAGGCCAGCGGCCGCATTCGCGGCTGGGTGATCGACTCCGAGCGCACGAACTTGCGGATCCCGTAGGCACCGTGGCGAAAGCCGATCCCGCTCGACTTCCAGCCGCCCATCGGCAGCGGGAGCTGCTGGTAGTTGGCGAGCACGTCGTTGACGTTCACGGCGCCGCAGTCGATGCGGCGCGCGATCGCCTCGGCGCGCTCGTGGTCGGTGGAGAAGACCGAGGCCGACAGGCCGTAGCGGCTGTCGTTGGCGAGCCGCACCGCCTCGTCGGCATCGCGGACCTTCATCACGGGGATCGTCGGGCCGAAGGTCTCGTCGGTCATCGCCTTCATCGAGTGGTCGGCGTCGGCGATCACCGTCGGCTCGTAGTAGTCGCCGGGGCCGTCCTTGCGCTTGCCGCCGGTCAGGATCCGGGCGCCGGCCTTGCGCGCGTCCTCGACGTGGTCGGCGACGATCTCCACCTGGGCCGGGGTCGCCATCGCACCGACGTCGGAGTCGTAGTCGCCGCCGTCAGGCCCCTGACGCAGCTTCGAGACCTTCTCGGTCAGCTTCGAGACGAAGTCGTCGTAGATCGGCTCCTCGACGTAGACGCGCTCGATCGACATGCAGATCTGGCCCGAGTTGGCGAGCCCGCCCCACGCGGCGGCGTTGGTCGCGCGCTCGAGGTCGGCGTCGGCGAGGACGATCATGGGGTCCTTGCCGCCGAGTTCGAGGCTGACCGGGGTCAGCGTGTCGGCGGCGCGCTTCATGACCACCTTTCCGGTGCGATCCGAGCCGGTGAACTGGATGAAGTCGACCTCGTCGATCAGCGTCGCGCCGGTCTCACCCTTCCCGTTGACGACGTCGAGTACGTCCGGACCGCCGATCTCTTCCTTCCAGGCCCGCACGACCTCCATCAGCGACAGCGGCGTGAACTCGGAGGGCTTCAGCACG